>Ga0209751_10002622_pt1 | contig 17811 bp, 20 predicted proteins | sample RifCSP13_1_FD_184019 | JGI IMG/M metagenome (GOLD analysis project Ga0209751, IMG submission 184019) | Soil microbial communities from Rifle, Colorado - Rifle CSP2_sed 13_1 (SPAdes) (version 2) | ecosystem: Environmental > Terrestrial > Deep subsurface > Rock core/Sediment | place: Rifle... | reverse complement strand
ACCAGCCGATGAGCGACATCCGTCGCAACCCGAGATGGGCGCGAAGCGAGTCGAGATCGGCCACGGCGTCGTCCATGCCGACCGGAGTCGTGTCCGCAATCGGATCTGACCTGCCCCTTCCCCGCGGCTGGCCACCGTCCGCACGACGGGCACGCCGAGCTCCCGCGACAGCGCCTCCGGGTCGACGACCTTCCCCGCGGCCTCCGCCTGGTCGACGAGGTTGAGCGCGACGACGGCGGGGGTGCCGCGGGCGATCACCTGGAGCGCGAGGAAGAGGTTCCGCGCGAGGTTGCCCGCGTCGACGACGAGGACGACCGCGTCCACGCCGTCCCCGTGAAGCACGTCCGCGGCGAGCCGCTGGTCCTCGGAGGCTCCTTCCAGGTCGTAGCAACCGGGGAGGTCGACGACCGCAATGCGGCGCCCGCCAGTCTCCGCGACGCCCCACTGGAGCTCCACGGTCTTCCCGGGGTAGTTCGCGACGAGGGCCTGCGAGCCCGTGAGGGCGTTGAACAGGGAGGACTTCCCCACGTTGGGGTTCCCCGCCAGGGCGACCGTGGCGTCGCACGGGCCGAGGGCCCTCGGGGCCCCACCGTGGCAGGAGGTCATCCTAACCCCGCCGGACCAGCACGTCCCGGGCGACCTCGTCCCCGAGGGAGTACCGCGCGTCCCCCACCTGCACGAGGAGGCTGCCGCGGGAGCGGCGGAGGATCCGGACCATGGTCCCGGGCACGAGCCCGAGGGCCTCCAGCTCCCGACGGAGTTCCTTCCCGGAGCGCAGCCGCTCGACCACCCAGGAGGAGGGGGAGCCCGCGTCGGCGAGGGGGACGCTCATCTCGGTTTAGGTTAGCCGAAACCCGGGCATAACGGGCTAGTATGGAGAATACGTACGCTCACGGCACGGCGATGGCCCGGACGAGGGTCGGGTCGGAGGACTCCAGGAGGCGGAAGCCTTCGTTGATCCGGTCGAGAGGAAACCGGTGCGTGACGAACTTCTCCAGCGGGACCTTCCCCGAGCGAACGAGCTCGATGACCTTGGGGAAGTCCTGAAGGCCGCACCCCAAGCTCCCCCGGATTTCGATCTCGCGGAACATGACACGGCCCATGTTCACCGCCACGTCGGCGTCCGTGTAGCCCACGACGACGACGCGCCCGCCCCACCGCACCGAGGAGAGGGCCTGCCCGATCGTCTTCGGGTTCCCGATCACTTCGAGGGCCGTGTCCGGGCCGCCCCCAGTGAGCTTCCGAAGGGCCTTCGGGACATCCTCGACCTCCTTCCCGTTCACGGCCTCCGCGGCGCCCAGCTCCTTGGCGAGTTCCAGCTTCCGCGCGAGGACATCCACCGCGATCACATTCGCTCCCGCGAGCACCGCGAGGCGCACTGCCGCGAGCCCGACGCCCCCGCAACCGAACACGGCGACCCACTGGCCCGGGCGCACCTCGGCGCGGTTCACGACGGCGTGGTAGGGCGTGGAGATCGCGTCGGAGATGATGCACCCCTCCCGCAACGGGATCGGCTCGGGGAGGCGGAACACCATGGCCGCGGGAGCGACGAGGAACTCCGCGAAGCCGCCGTCGCGGTGGTTCCCCACCATGACCTGCGCGGTGCACAGCGTGCCGCGCCCGGAGAGGCAGTACGTGCAGCGGCCGCAGGAGAAAACAGGCGGCACGAGGACGCGCTCGCCCTCCTTCCAGTCCCCTGCGCGCTCACCGACCGCGGCGACGGTGCCGCTCACCTCGTGTCCCAAGACGAGCGGCGGCTTCTTGAACGTCGGCGTCCCGTGGAGGTAGTGCAGGTCCGTGCGGCAGAGGCCGCAGGCGGCCACCTGCAGGAGGACCTCGTCGGCCGATGGCGCCGGCGTCGGCAGGTTCTCCAGACGCATCTCCGTGCCCGCCCCGTCGAAGACCACGGCGCGCATCCCCGCGGGGAACGCCCGGCCGGGATAAATCCGTACCGTACGTACGCGGCGCAGCTAAAGTATAACTACGCGCCGGCGGATTCCCGCGAGAGCATGCCGAAGCCGCGGCGGGACTCCAAGTTCGAGGTCTACGGGCAAGAGATGATCGAGAAGTCCGTGAAGAAGGCGGGGAACAGCGGCCGCATCTACCTGCCGCCGGACTGGGTGGGGAAGCGGGTGAAGATCATCCGCGTCGACTGAGGGGGGCCATGCGGATCCGCAAGATGCGCCTAGGCGACCTCCCCACGATCGGGCGCATGGAGAAGCGCATCACGGGGGGCCGCGGCCGGAGTCGCCTCCAGGCGGACGTGACCCGCCTCCTGCGTCACGGGGACTCCGGGGGCTGCCTCGTCGCCGAGGAGGACGGGGAGGTCGTGGGGTTCATCGTCGGCGACGTCCGTCCCTGGGAGTTCGGGGAGACGAGCGAGGTCGGCTGGATTCGCGCGATCGGCGTGGACCCGGAGTTCCGGGGCCAGGGCGTCGGCCGGGCCCTCGGGGAGGCCCTCATGGCCCGCTTCCGGAGGCGGCGCGTCCGGATCGTCCGCACCCTCGTGGACTGGGATGCGGGGGACGTCCTCGCCTACTTCAAGACGCTCGGTTTCGACCGTTCGCGCCAGGTCGCCCTCGAGAGACCCCTGCGGTGACCGCCGCGGGCGCTCCCGCACCCCTCGCCCCCCATAACGCCGTATTCGAAGTAGTTATATTGCAGTTACGCCATGACTATACTGCAGCGTTAACATGCTCGCCACCCCGGAAGGCCTGTATTCGAGCGCGGAGGCGACCCTCGAGGACCTGGGCCTCAGCGCCGTCGCCGCGTGGAAGGCCCGCACGGGCGGGAAGGCCGTCGGTCACTTCCCCGTCTACGCGCCTGCCGAGCTGCTCCACGCCTACGGCGTCCTGCCCGTCTCCCTCTTCGGCGGCTGGGGGAAGGTGGAGATCGACCACGCAGACTCGCGCCTCCAGTCCTTCGTCTGCTCTATCACGCGGAGCACGCTGGAGCTCGGCCTCACCGGTCGCCTCGGGGGCCTCGACGGCATGGTGTTCTCGAACATCTGTGACGTCGCCCGGAACCTCTCCGGCATCTGGGCGCGGAACTTCCCCTCCATGATGATGGAGTACCTCCACCTCCCGCAGAACATCGAGTCCCCGAGCGCCCGGGAGCACATGATCCACGAGCTGGAGCGGCTGTCCGCGTCCCTCTCGCGGCTCACCGGCCGCGCGCTCGACGAGGCCCGTCTCGGGGAGAGCATCGCGCTCTACAACCGCGGGCGTGCCGCCCTCGAACGCCTCGCCGCGCTCCGTCTGGCCGAGCCCTGGAGGCTCCCGGCCCTGGAGTGGTACCTCCTCCTGCGTCTGGGCGCGGTCCTCCCCAAGGAGGAGCACCTCGACGCCCTCGCGGCTGCGGAGCGCCTCGCTGCGGCGTCGGATCGCCGCCCGCGGGACGGGATCCGGCTAGCGCTCGTCGGCGCCTTCTGCGAGCAGCCCCCGCTGGAGCTCCTCCGCGTCGTCGACGAGGCGGGCTGTTTCGTTCTCGAGGACGACCTCGCTCTCGGCCAGCGGTGGTACGCCTCGCCCGTCCGCGAGGATGGCGATCCCCTGACCCGCCTCGCGGAGGCCTACCTCACCGCCTCGCGGCCCTCCTCCGTGCGGCACCACGGTCGCCAGCCTCGGCAGCAGCAGCTCCTGGAGCGCGTGCGCGCCCTCCACCTGGATGGCGTTCTCTTCGCCACGGCGAAGTTCTGCGAGCCCGCGCTCTACGACTACGTGCTCTACAAGGAGGTCTTGGAGGCCGCGGACATCCCCTACCTCCACCTGGAGTACGAGGAGAAGATGAGCACGTTCGAGCAGGCGCGGACGACCGTGGAGACCTTCGTGGAATCAATCATGTTCGAGTGAGGTGCGAGGATGGAGAAGACGGAGGACCGGGCAAAGGAGATGCAGAAGGGGATGCTCGCGAACTACTACGACGCCCTCACGCAGGCCGAGGAGCGCCGCACCCCGGTCGCCTACCTCTTCATCCCGGGGAACGTCGTCGAGGTGACCTCGGCCCTCGGCTTCCTGCCCGTCTACCCGGAGATCAACGCCCTCCAGTGCGGGATCAAGAAGGTCGCGGGGGACCTCATCCTCGCGGCGGAGGACATCGGCTACTCCTCGGACGTCTGCGGCTACGTGAAGAACGACATCGGCCTCATGCTCAAGGACCGCCGGCACCCCCTGGCCCGCATCCCGAAGCCCGACCTCCTCGTCTGCAACTACTCCGGCTGCAACACGTTCATCAAGTGGTTCGAGGCGCTCGCCCAGTTCTACGGCGCGGAGGTCTACCTGCTCGACATCCCCTACGTGCGCGGCGGGGGTGTCTCGCCCTCCGACGTGGACTACGTCGTCGCCCAGCTGCGGGAGCTCGCGGAGGTCTGCGCCCGAATCCGGGGCGTGCCTTTCGAGGAGGCTGCCCTGGAGCGCATTGTCGCCCAGTCCCGGGCCGCCGAGGACCTCTGGGCGCAGACGCTGGACCTGGCGACGCGCCGCCCGACGCCGTTCGACGCCTACTTCGAGGCGGTCTTCTACATGGCGCCGATCAACATCCTCCGCGGGACGCCGGAGTGCGTGGAGTACTACCGTGCCCTCCTGGGGGAGATGCAACGCCGCGCGGAGGCCGGGCTCGGCCCGGTCCCCGAGGAGCGGTTCCGGGTCGTGTTCGAGGGGCCGCCGCCGTGGCCGCACTTCCGGGCGTTCTGGGAGCTGTTCAAGAAGTGGGGCGTCGCCGCGGTGTCGAGCACCTACTCCAAGGTCGGCGGCCTGTACGACCAGGGCATCCGCCACGACCCCGCGCGCCCGTGGGAGAGCATCGCGGAGTACGCGATCAACTGCTACACGAACTGGAACTGGGGCATGCGCTCCGACCTCATCCGCAAGTACGTCGAGCATTTCGAGGCCGACGCCCTCGTCATCCACTCCGTGAAGAGCTGCCGCTCCTTCTCCGTCGGCCAGGCCGACCTCCGGGAGGAGTTCATCCACGAGCGCGGCATCCCCACGCTCATGGTGGAGTCCGACCTCGCCGACCCGCGGTACTTTCAGGAGGCCCAGCTCCGCAACCGCATCGACGCGTTCTTCGAGTCCCTGGAGCACAAGAGGATGGTGACGGCCTGACGCAGGTGGCGGGCGTGGATGTGGGGTCGACGGCGACGAAGGCCGTGCTCCTCGACATGGATGGGGGTGTCTCGGCCACCGCGATCTCTGCGACGGGGGCGAACGTCATCGCCGCGGCGGGGCGCGTCTTCTCCGAGGCCTGCAAGGGAGCGGGCGTGGAGGACCACGAGGTCTCCTACGTCATCGGCACCGGGTACGGCCGCTACAAGGTCCCCTTCGGCCACGCCCAGGTCACGGAGATCTCCTGCCACGCCAAGGGCGCGGCCTCGGTCTTCCCTGGGACGAAGACCATCGTGGACATCGGTGGGCAGGACACAAAGGCGATCAAGGTCGGCCCCGGCGGCGAGGTCGTCGACTTCTGCATGAACGACAAGTGCGCCGCGGGGACGGGGCGGTTCCTGGAGGCCGCGGCGGCGGTGCTGGACCTGAAGCTCTCCGAGATCGGGGACGTCTCCCTCCGGTCGACGAACCCCCTGAAGATCACGAACGTGTGCACCGTGTTCGTGGAGTCCGAGATCATCTCCCACCTCGCCCGGGGCGAGAAGGTGGAGGACATCCTTCGCGGCGTGCACAACGCCATCGCGGGGAGAAGCGTCGCCCTCCTCCGGCGCGTGGGCATCGACGCGGAGGTCACCTTCACCGGCGGGGTGTCGCGGAACCTCGGCATGGTGCGGGCCCTCGAGGACCGCCTCGCCCTCAAGGTGAACGTGAGCGAGATGTCGCAGTACGTCGGCGCGCTCGGGGCGGCGATGTTCGCACTAGAGCGCGTGAAGCACGGGGCGCCCCTGCCGACGGCCGTCCGCGCGGTCGCGGACGCCCACGGGGGGCACTGAGATGCTCACCGCCGGTCTGGACATCGGCGCGGGGATGACGAAGGCCGTCCTGATGGAGGACGCTCGGGCGGTCACCGCGGAGACCGCCGTCCGGAGCGGGGCGAACCTCGGGACCGCCGGAGCCGCCGCGATGGACGCCCTGCTCGCCGCGGCGGGGCTGCGCCGCGAGGACGTCGCCTACCTAGCGACGACGGGGTACGGGCGCTACCAGTACCCGTCCCGGGACATCCAGATCACGGAGGTCACCTGCAGCGGCTACGGGGCACGCTTCCTGTTCCCCGGGACGCGGTGCGTCATCGACATCGGCGCGCAGTCCTCGAGGGCGATGCACCTCGACGAGCGCGGGCGCGTGCGGAAGTTCAAGATGAACGACCGGTGCGCCGCCGGGGCCGGGCGCTTCCTGGAGCGGGTCAGCCGCGGGCTCGAGATCGAGGTGACGGAGATCGGGCGGCTCTCCCTCGAGGCCACCGACCCGACAGTGATCTCCAGCATCTGCGCGGTGATCGCCGAGTCGGAGGTGATCAACCACGTCACCGAGGGCCGCCGCGTCGAGGACATCCTCGCGGGGGCCCACCTCTCCATCGCGGACCGCGTCGTCGCCCTTGCGCGGCAGGTGGGTGTCGAGGACGAGGTCACGCTCACCGGCGGTCTCGCGGCCGACGCGGGGATGGTCCGCGCCCTGGAGACCCGCCTCGGCCGCAAGGTGAACGTCTCCCCCGACGCTGTGTACGCCGGCGCCTACGGCGCGGCCCTGCTCGGACACCGCCGACTCCTCAAACGCCAGGCCGCGTGAGCCGGGCGGCGGTTCGCCCGCCGGTTCGACTCGCCCCCGTCAGCGTTTAATAGCGGCCCCGGGGTCTCCGGAGTGATGCGAAAGGTCGCCATCGTCGGCTGCGGGCTCACGAAGTGGGGCGTCCGTGCCGCGACCTACAAGGAACTCGCCCAGGAGGTCTCCCACAGCCTGTTCGCCGACATCCGCGACCTGGACCGCGGGGAGGTGGACTCCCTCATCGTCGGGAGCGCCCTCGTGGACCGCCTCGCCTTCCAGGCATACCCCGCCCCCGTCGTCGCGGAGCAGATGGGTCTCACGCCCACGCGGATGTGCATGCGCACGGAGATGGCCTGCGTGAGCGGCCAGGCCGCGATCCGCGCGGCGTACACGAGCATCGCCTCGGGGCTGAGCGACATCGCCATCGTCGTCGGCATCGAGAAGATGAACCTCCCGAACCTAGCGGAGACGCAGGCGAGCATGGCCTGCGTCCTCGACCGGGAGTGGGACGGCGTGAACGGGCTGAACGCGCCGCCGTACTTCGCCCTCGTCGCCCAGCGGCACATGCACGAGTACGGGACGACGCGGGAGCAGATGGGGCTCGTCAAGGTGAAGAATGCGGAGTACGGGGCGACGAACCCCACCGCCCACTTTCCGAAGGCGGTGAGCCTGGAGAAGGTGCTCGCCTCGCCGATGATCGCCCCGCCGCTGCGCCTCCTCGACTGCTCCGGAATCACGGACGGCGCGGCCGCCGTGGTGATGACCCACGGGGACCTCGCGCGCCGCTTCACGGACACCCCCGTCTTCATCGAGGGGCTGGGGCAGGCCACGGACGGCTCGCTCGTCGTGAACTTGAAGTCCCTGACGACGTGGTACCCCCTCAGGGCGGCGGCGCGGGACGCCCTGAAGATGGCCGGCGTCGGCGTCGGGGACATGGACCTCGCCGAGGTACACGACTGCTTCACGATCTCGGAGATCATCGAGTACGAGGACCTTGGCCTCTGCCCCAAGGGGCAAGGCGGGAAGTTCATCGAGGACGGGCAGTCCCGGATCGGCGGGACGCTCCCGGTGAACCTGCGCGGCGGCCTCCTCGCCTGCGGTCACCCCCTCGGCGCGACGGGCGTCGCCCAGGCGATCGAGGTCGTCCAGCAGTTCAAGGCCCAGGTCCCCAAGGAGCGCCATGTGGGCGGCGAGTGGGGCCTGTGCCACAACCTCAGCGGGAGCGCGAACAACCACGCCGTGATGGTCCTCCACCGGGGCGGGTGAGATGGGCGCCCCCGAGGAGCACTACGCCTTCGACTTCTATCCTCTGGAGTCCGCCCAACACACGCGGATCGCGCCGTTCTTCGACCACCTCCGTGAGGGTCGCCTGACGACGACAAAGTGCCGGGCGTGTGGCGTCGTCCTCTGGCAGCCTCGCGTCGTCTGCGCGCACTGCCACGGACAGGAGATGGAGTGGGTCGACCTCCCCTCGGAGGGGACGGTCTTCGCGCACACCGCCGTGCTCGCTGGCGCCCCCATCGGGTTCGAGGAGGACGTGCCCTTCGTGGTCGCCATCGTCCAGCTCGCGGGGACGGACCTGCGGGTCGTCGCGCGGATCGACGGCGCGCAGTACGAGGACCTGAAGATCGGGGACCCCGTGAGTCTCAAGGTGGTTTTCCTCCAGGATGGCCGCGTCTGGTTCCGTTTCGTCCCGAAGCGGTGACCATGGCCGAGGAGCGGTGCGAGCTCTGCGGCGGGGCCGTGCTCTACGTGCACTGCAAGTACAAGTGCCTGAACTGCGGGTTCGTGCGCGACTGCTCGGACCCCTAGACGCGCTCGACCTCGATGCCCGCCTTCTTGAACAGATCGAGGCCCTCGTCCGAGCGGTACGCGGAACGGTAGTAGACCTTGGAGGCGCCTGAGTTGATGATGGCTTTCGCGCACGTCACACAGGGCTGTCCGGTGACGAAAAACACCTTCTCGGGATCGTTGGCGCGGACCTTGATCAGGGCGTTGATCTCCGCGTGGACGCAGCCGCAGGCCCCGGGCTCGTTCACCTTGCAGTCGTCGTGGGGGAAGCCCTTCGCCGTCCCGTTGTACCCGAAGCCGTAGATCTGGGTCATGTCCCTGGAGGCCACCACGCAGGAGAACTGCGCGCGCTTGCACGTCGCGCGGCGCGTGAGTGCCATCGCGAAGTCCATGATGAGGCTCTCGACGCTCGGTCGCTCCATGTCGGCCGGCGAGTACGCGCCCGCGCACTTGAAGCTATCCCGCTCAGGCCGCGCGGACGTAGCGACGGAGCCCGTCGCGCTCCCGCGAGGACACCCTCCCCGACGCCTCGAGGACCTCGAGGTGGGCGAGGGCCTCGACGATCCCCAGGAAGACCTCGGTGACGGGGAGGTCCCCGAACAGGAGGCGCGAGACCTCCCACGCCGTTCGTTCCTCGGCGAGGAGGGAGAGGACCTGGATCTGCCGCGCCCCGTGGTGCCGGCGGATGTCGCGCGCGTAACCGCGGATGTCCCGAACGGGGTCGCGGTGTCCTGGAAGGGCGAGCCTCGCGGGGAGGACGCTGAGGCGGTCGAGCGAGGTCAGGTAGTCTGCGAGCCCCACCGAGAGCCCGTCGCGCCCCCCGAAGGCGGAGATCGGCGTGATCCCCAGAATCACCGTGTCCCCCGTGAAGAGGGGGCCGCTCGCCGCGAGGAGGCACGTCGACCCCCGGGAGTGGCCCGGGGTATGGACGGCGGTGAGGAGTTCCCCGCCGCCCTCGAAGGTGTCCCCGTCCTGGAGGAGGACGTCCACGGGCACCCCGTCGCCGAGCGTGTCCAGGTGCGCGAAGAAACCGGCCAACCCCTCGCGGAGCGTGTCCGGCGTGCCGGTCTCCCGGAGGACCTCTCCGTACCGCTGTGCGCGCCGCGCGTACGTGGCATGGAAGTCGACCACCATGTCCGCGTCCCCCGCCGGGGCCAGCACGCGCGCCCCGCTCTCCTTGCGCACGGCGGCGGCGAGGCCGAAGTGGTCCACGTGGCCGTGCGTGATCGCGATCTGCTCGAGGTCCGCGAGCGCGAGGCCCGCCGAAGCCATCCCCTGTTGGAGCGCCTCCCAGGCACCGTCCACCGCGGGCCCGGTGTCCACGAGGGTTGCCGGGGCCCGCGGGAGGATGTAGGCGTTCACGGCGCCCACAGGGAGCCCCGTCGGCACCTCGATTCGGTGGATGGAAGGGAGGGGCACGGGCGGGCCATGCTGGGTCGCGGGGATAAGGCTGCCGCGGGGCGCGCTACTTATCCCTGCTTGCCATACGCCGCTCACATGGGCATCCGGGCCGTCCTCTTCGACTACGGCGGTACGATCCTCGACTCCGCGAGCGAGCAGGAGGCCCACCGCGAATGCCTCGCCCGCCTCGTCGCGTCGCACGCGGTCCCCCTCGACCCGGAAGAGATCCAGCGGCGGACGGAGCAGCGGCTTGCTGCGGAGGCCCCGCTCCAGGCGCAGGCGTGGACCCCGCTGCGCGTCCTCATCCCCCGGGCCCTCGCCGCGGTGCTCGAGGAGTTCCATGTGAGGCTCACCGATTCGGAGTGGCGGGGGTTCTGGCAGGAGTACGTCGCCGTGCACGGGGAGCACGCCCGCCCGTTCCCGGAGGCCCGCGCCGCGCTGGACCTCGTTGCGGCGGCTGGGGTCGCCGCGGGGCTGGTCTCCGATGTGGACCGCGACTACCTGGCCGCCACCCTGGCCGCCACGGGGCTCGGAGGCCGGTTCGACCCCGTGATCACCTCGGAGGAGGTGGGCGCGGGGAAGCCGAGCCCGCGGATCTTTCAGGCCGCATTGGAGGCGCTCGCCATGCCTGCCGGGGAGGTCGCTTTCGTCGGCGACAGCCTCGAACGCGACGTGCGCGGCGCCGAGCGCGCGGGCATGGTTGCGATCCACCTCGACCGCTCCGGAGCGACCCGCCATGCACGGACCGCGAGGGACCTCGTCGCCGCCGCGCGCTTGGCCCTCGCGTCCTCCGGGTATTGATAATGATACCCGCGCCCCCCGGGTTTAATGGGGCGCTCAAGCCTGAAGAGGCCAGCCCTTCCCGTATCGGTCTGCCCGAGGCGAACGCCCGTGGTCCTCTACGACATCCTGCGCCAGCTGCCGCTCCTCACGGCGGTGGTGTGCTTCGCCATCGCCGCGTCCCAGGTCCGGAAGGGCCGCGCGGGGACTTGGACCGAGGCCTTCTTCCTCTGCGCCTTCTTCTTCCTCGGCCTCTACGCCTTCTCCGACTGGCTCCTGTTCAACGTCGCGCTGGAGAGCACGGCCTACCTCGTCACCCTGATTGACCTCTGGTCCCTCACGGTCTCCGTCCTCTACTTCTCCCTGTTCACCCGCGTCTTCCTCGATCGCTTCCGCCCCTTCGACATCTTCCTCTCCGTGCCCACAATCGCCGCCATCGTCGCCGTCCCCACGGCCATGGTGGAGTCCGTGACCCAGCAACCCTTCCCGGGGTCCGCGCCGATCTTCCGCGTCACCTACCACCATCCGGCCATCGAACTCTGGCTCCTCTACGTCCTGGCCTACATCGGCTTCGGCATCTACAACCTGTGGCGCCTCTACCGCGTCGTCCGGGCGCAGAGCAGGCACATGGCCTCGAAGGTCCTCGGCCTCATCATCACCTTCCTCGCCGCCATCGTCCTCGGCTTCTTCACGAACGGACTGATCGAGACCCTGGGGATTCCCGCTTTCCCCCTGTTCTCCGCCGCGATGTTCGGGCCGAGCGTGATGACGGCCATGGTCCTCGGTCAGGTTTCGGGGAGACGGCTCTCCGAGATGGTCCGCGAGTGGAAGCGCCGCCGGGCCGAGGTCAAGGCGGCCTACCTGATCTTCGAGGACGGGACGCTGATCGAGCAGAAAGGGCACCTCGGGACCTCCATGGACAACGACATCTTCGTTGCGACCCTCGACGTGATCTCGAACTTCATGCGCACCTCCTTCCCCCTCCTCCGCGGGAACTGGCTCAAGACGATCGACCACGGGGACGTCCGCATCGTCCTGGAGCGCGGGAAGTACACCTACCTCGCCATCGTGATCGCGGGCGAGGAGGAGGACCTCCTCCGGCGGCAGATGCGCGACGAGATCGAGGACTTTGAGAGGACGAACGCGGAGATGCTCCGTCAGTGGCGCGGCGTCCTGGACGACGCGCGCGGCGCGCGAGAGATGCTGACGCGCTTCTTCTCCCCAGGCGTCCTCTTCTAGGCGCGGCCCGCGTGGGGCGTCAGGCGAGGACCTCGACGAGGCCGTACGGGGAGGAGAGGAGGAACAGCTTCCGGGGCCTCGGCCGGAGCGTCACCCGCTGCCGCTGGAGGCCGACCTCCCGGAGCTGGTGCCGGCGCTTGACCTCGTCGATGCCGCGATAGGCCTTCGTGAGCACCTCCCCGGAGAGGAGCTCCTTCGACAGGAGCGCGATGGCGACCTGGGCCGCGTGCTCGTCGTACCGCCAGTTGCTGCCGAGGGTGCCGTTCTGGGAGTACAGGTACGTGGACCGCAGCATCCTCCGGGGGATCCAGCCTCCCGTGATCTGGAGCTTCGTGTGCCGGATGCAGACGTCGATGTCCGGGAGCCGGTCGAGGGCGCGGCGGCCCGCCGCGGTGAGGAACGACTCCTCGGAGTAGTCGAGGAGGAGATGGGCAAAAAAGGCGGGAGAGGGGATCGCCGGCACGGAGGCGCGCAGGGGCTGGTACAGCTCGTAGCTCCGCCCCATGCCGACGATGTCCAGCTGTACGCCCCTCTCCCTGGAGTAGGCGATCATCGTGAGTGCCCCGCGTTCGATCATGCGGAGGAAGCGCGCGGTCTCCTCGGGGCCGCGGCGGCGGTTGTAGGCGGTGTGGACCATGATTACGCCGCGCCGCGCGCCGAGCGCGCGAAGCGTGTGCACGAGCTGCGTTGCGTAGAGGGCGGCGTCCTGCTCGATGGGGACCTCGGGCGAGACGCTCAGCGTGCTGCGCGTGCCGTCGGGGATGTCGTAGACCACGAGGTCGTGGACGCGCGTGAGGGCCTGGGTCGCGGTGAGGTCGAGGTGGAGCTCCGCGCGGAGGACATCCCAGGCGTTCAGGAAGGAGGAACGGATCGCATCGTCCGAGGCGAGCTGGCTCGAGGGGTCCTCGCGCCGTTCCGAGGCGTCGAGCGCCGCGCGGAGGAACTGCTCGTCCAGGGGGGTGATGCCGAGCACGCTCCCGCGCAAGGCCTGCGTTGAGGTGGCCATGCCTGACTCCGCCTCTTGATAGTCATTCTCGATACTTATAACTTGCTACATTTCGTAGCACATGCTACGCCTCTTCTTTATAAGCTACGCCCCCCTTGCCCCCCCGTGCCCGCGAAGGAGAAACCTAAGGCGCAGTTCAACATCCGGGTGGATGCGGACGTCGTGGACCGGTACCGGGAGTACTGCGCGAAGCACGGGCTGGACGCGACCCAGCAGATCGCGAACTTCATGCGCCGCGTCGTCGAGGCGGACATCGATTTTCAGGAGAAGCTCTGGGAGGCCCTCCGGGCGGAGATCTAGTCGACGACCCGGTCGAACCGCCCCTCGAGGACGGCGAGGGTGCGGGAGTCGAACGCCTCCGGGTCCGCCGTGGCGACGACCCGTCCCCGCCGGGTCGCCGCGAGGTCGAGGACGTCCTTGAGGAACGCCAGGAGCGCGGACGGCGGGTTGTAGAGCAGCAGCTGCTCCACGTCGGGGAGGGCGATGCACGGCGCGCTCCGCACCCCCTGTACGAACTCCTTCACGGCTCGGGTGGCCTGGGCGTCCAGCTGCGTCGGCCTCGCCGCGGCGCCCTCCTGGTCCGCGAGCCAGAGGACGCGGGCGGACGCCCCGAACGCCTCGAGGGCCTTGGCCGGGTGCGCCGTCGTCACGACGAGGAGCTCCTCCGAGCGGGAGTAGGCCGCCGCCGCGGGGGCGGTCTCCGCGTGCCTCCCGCGCACGAGCACGGAGGAATCCGCGGGGAGCCCGGGGAGCTCCAGGGTGAGCCCAGTGAGGTCCGCCGTTGCGTCGAACATCCCCTGGAGCACGGCGAGCTGCTCCGGGGCCAGCGCCCGCGGGTGGACCCCGCAGATCAACGTGGAGCGCGCCTCCACCGTCAGGTTGACCACCGTCTTCACGAAGCGCGCGACCTCCTCGAAGCCCGCGAGGGCGACCATGAGGTCGAGGTCGTCGACGAGGACGACGGTGTCGCGGTTCTCCCGCGTGAAGCGCTGGAGGGTCAGGAGGAGCTCGAAGTTCAGCGAGGAGAGGCGGACCGACGGCTCCGTGGAGCTGACCGCCGTCAGCCAGAGGACCGGGACGGCGCGCAGCCCGTAGAGGTCGCGCACCTTGGCGGGCGCAGTGCCCGTGACGCAGAGGCCCGGGACGCGCGTGGCCAGGTCGCGGAACGCGGCGAAGCGCGCGACCTTGCCCGTCTCGAGGACGAGGTGGGACCGCCCGCGCTGGAGACCGACGGGGACCACGCCCCCTCCCGCCTCCTCGCGCACCGGCTTGATCTCGAGGAACTTGTAGCGGAGGATCGCGTGGGCGATGAACACCGCTAGGACGACCGTGTACGCGGTCCCCAGGCCCAGGCGCGTCGGGTCGCCGGTCACCGGGCCCCAGAAGAGGTCCGTGGTCCCTCCGACGAGCACGGGGACGGAGAACCCGAGGAGGAGGTCCCGCGCCCGCTTGCGGTCGATCCCGGCGTGGGCTCGGCGGTAGTTCCCCGCGAGGACGGCCAGGGCGGCGAGGATGAGGAGGCCGTACACGAGGGCCGCGGCGAGGTAGCCGGGCCCGAAGCCAGCGTCGTAGCCGAGCGGGCCGGGGTAGGCCCCCCGGATGATCGCGTCCGAACCGACCTCCAGGGAGAGGATCGCGATGGAGGGCCCGTAGAGGAGGACGTAGGCGAACCGGTGGCGGAGGAAGGGGTGCGTCGCGGGGTAGACGAGGACGAAGTGGAGCAGGGCGCCGGGGATGAACGCCGTCCCGCTCCACTCCAGCCGGAGGAGGGCCCAGTAGGTCGCCTCGAGGCCCGGCCCCGGCGGGGGCAGGGCGCGGAGGACGGCCTCCGCGGCGTCCCAGAGGACGAAGCTGCCGACGAGGGCGAGGAAGGCCCAGCTGGCCTCCGTTCTCGGGCGGTGACGGAAGACGAGGACGAGGAGCGCCGCGTTCACCGCGAGCGCGCCGAGGGAGAGCAGGGAGCCGAGCAGGGTCATGGGGTCACTTGGTCACGATGGCGAACCGCCCCTTCTCCACGACGAGGGGGTAGTAATCCATCGGGTGGTTCACGCCGCGCATCTTCACGACGCCCAGGTACCGGCGCACGGTCGTCGAGGGCCCCACGTCGGCCTCCTTGAGGCGGAGGTGGAGGATGCCGTCCGCCAAGAACTCCTCCACCCCGTGCTGCCCGAAGCGCGCCTGGTCCCGGGGGGACTCCACGAGGAGGAACGCCGTCCCGCCCAGCGCCCGCAGCTCCTCGACGAAATGGAAGATCTCGTTGCGCGGGTTCGTGAAGGTGGTCAGGGCGTAGAGGGCGTCCAGGGAGTCGAGGGCGAGGAGGTCGAACCCCACCTCGTCGCGGTAGCGCCGGAGCTGGGCGGTGAGCCCTCCGAGCCAGTCCGGGCGCTCGCCACCCTTGATCGCCTGGCGCAGCGCCGCGACGTCCACGATGGCCACGCCCGGATCCGGCCCGAGGCCGAAAGCTTCCATGTGCGCGAGGAGGCTCTCCCGGCCCTGCTCCATCGAGATGAAGAGGCCCTTGAGCCGCGAGGTCCTCGCGTTGTGGTAGAGGACGGAATAGGCCAGCGTGGTCTTCAGGCTCCCCGCGGGCCCGCAGATCATGGCGATGCTGCGCCCCGGGACCCCGCCGCCCATCTTCTCGTCGAGGCCCAGGACGTGGAGCCGTACGCGGTCGCCCGTGTTCCTCCCCCGGCCTGGAGGGACGGTTCTGGGGCTATATTACCGTTCCTCCGCGCTCAGGGCGCCGCAGCCATGTGGGAGATCTCTCCGAGGAGCGCGTCCGCGCTCGCCTCCGGGAGGAGCGTGAGGCCGCGCCGGAGGAGCGCGACCTCGCGCGGATCGAGGGCGTCCGGGCTCACGGGGACGAGGAGGACCGCGTTGTGGACCGCGATGGTCTCGGTGAGGTCGTTCAGGAGCGTGAGCACGGAGCGGAAGTCGTTGTGGCAGATCAGGTACTCGATGCCGTCGAGGAGGACGATGCTGCGGGGCGACGAGGAGACGAAGTGCTCGATGGCGAGGGAGACGCCCTCCGGGGGCGCCGGCCGCAAGGTGTCCTCGCTCTCCACGTTCCGGCTGAGCCAGAGGATTGGCGTCTTCTGGAGGCCGTACCGGGCCTGCACCTTCCGCGGCATCTCCCGCGTGATGCACAGCCCGTGCGACCCGTGCGTGACGGAGTCCTGGAAGACCTCGAAGCTGAGGTCCCCCTTCTCCTCCAGGATCAGGTAGCAGGAGCCGGGGTCCAGGGGGTACTTCCGCTCCGTGGGATGGAATGCCTCCGGCACCGGGACGAGGATGTGGTCGAGGACGGTGCGCTCCTTGATTGCGTACGCGATGACGCCCATCGCCGCGAGGTTGATCGTGAAGCCGATCCCGCGCGCGTCAGTGCCGAGGCTCGGGAGGAGGATCTCGAAGACGAACTCCGCGATCGCGTACGTCTCCACGCCGAGGAGGACGAGGAGCAGGTTACGGGGTTGCGTCGTCCTCGTCCTCGCGCGGGCGAGGTGCGCGAGGATCCGGGCCGGCCAGAAGCTGAGGAAGAGGAGCGTGCAGAGGAGCACGAGGCCGACGAACTCCATCGGGAACACGAACCGGTAGCCCCCCTGCGCGATGGGCTCGATGGCGGCGGGCACGACGGCGATGCCCACGATGCCGACGAGGAAGACGGCCGTGTAGGGGGTGAGGGCGGTCGGCCGCCGGCGACCGGTGTTCCAGAAGAGGTCCTTGACGCGGGCCACGACCGGGTGGATCGTGGTCATGACGAACGCGCCTATGCTGATTGCGAGCAGGTAGTCGAAGATCCCCTGGGTGCGCTTGCTGTAGAGGATGATGTCGGCCGAGGTGAACCCGGGGATCAGGCTCACGCCGAGGTTGGAGAGGATGGCGGCGACGAAGAGGCCGAGGGAAACCTGGAAGGCGCGCTTCTGCAGGCGGCGCGTCGTCCGCAGGCGGCCCATGTAGAGGAAGAGCAGGGTGGCGAGGGCGAGGGTGAGCCCTGCCTCGGTGAGCGCGACCATGACCCGTCCCCCTTCCGAGTCCGACGGCATCAGGGTGTCGTCGCTGGTATCAGGGGTGAGAAGCGCGTCGCTCTCAGTATCGGGAATGGGAACCGCTCAGCCCGGCTCAAGTAGGTCCGCGAAGGAATGGCCGGCGTGGAGCCGGCGTTCGCCGTCTTCGAGACCCTTGTGTTCGGCCTGTTCGCCGCCTGCGTCTGGGAGGCGCGCCGCGACCGCAGGCAGCTCGTGGCCCTCGCCGCACTCGCGGTATATGGCCTGACCCTCGAGGCCGCGACGATCGCGGCGTTCGAGTACCACCGGTATGGAACCTTCCTCGTCATGCTCGGCCCGGTGCCGGTCGGGATCGGCCTGGGCTGGGCCTCCATCGTCCACAGCGCGTGGCGCATCGCGGCCCGTCTTCGCGGGGTCCTCCCGCGCGCGGCCCTCGCCGCCCTGCTGGGCCTGGGGATCGATCTCACGATGGACGCGGTCGCCATCCGCCTTGGCTACTGGACGTGGAGCGTGCCCGGGCCCTGGTTCGGAATTCCCCTCGTGAACTTCGCGGGGTGGATCGCCGTCGTGTTCCTCGCTGTGGCGTGGACGGGGATCCTGGAGCGGCGCCTCGGGCCGTGGGCGGTCCCCGCGGCCGTTCTGGCCTCGCTCCTCTGCCTCCTCCCCTTCATCCTCGCGTGGCTCCTCGTCGTGCCGCCATGGCTCGAGGGCGTCCTCCTCGCCGGAGCCGTCTGCGTGCTTGCCGTCCTCGCGCATCGCGGGCTCCCAGTCGAAGGGCGAAAGACGCCGCCCGTGCCCTTCGTCGTCCAGGCGGGGTTCCACCTGTTCTTCCTCGCCGCGGCCGTCGTCCTCGCCCTCGCCGGCGCGGCGAGGAAGAACAGGTGGA
>Ga0209751_10002620_pt1 | contig 17812 bp, 12 predicted proteins | sample RifCSP13_1_FD_184019 | JGI IMG/M metagenome (GOLD analysis project Ga0209751, IMG submission 184019) | Soil microbial communities from Rifle, Colorado - Rifle CSP2_sed 13_1 (SPAdes) (version 2) | ecosystem: Environmental > Terrestrial > Deep subsurface > Rock core/Sediment | place: Rifle... | reverse complement strand
CGAGGCCGAGCACGAAGTACTCGTCCACCGCCGCCTCCACGGCGCGATTCAGCGCGAACGCCAATTCCTCGGCGCTGGCGCCGGGCTGCGCTGCCAGCGCCAGGAGGCCGGAGGGGAAAGTCGGGAAAGTGTGTTGCAGAGCCGCGACGAGGTCGGCGACGAGCACGCTCAGATCGCGGTCGGTCTCGTCGAGATGGAGCCAGGCCACGGGGTATTCGGTGTCGTGGGCGAAATCCACGATCAACGTCGTCTTGCCGTAGCCCGCCGCGGCCGAGACCAGGACGAGTTTGCGCTGGATATTTTCGTGGAGAAAGTTGAGCAGGCGCGGCCGCCGCAAAAGATCGGCCGGGCGCGCAGGAATCGAAAACTTGGCCGGACGACCGGGTTGTGGAATAGCCATGTGTCCGATGTTCGTGCTTACTGTCATGCCGTGTCAGGTCCAATTGCTGATGAGTGTACTCCCACTTTCCAAGTCATGCCAATCCCGCATCGTTGCGCCCGTTCTCGCCCCCCCCAAAAAGAACGTACATTTGTGCTAAAATTGAGCCGCTGATCCCTGTCTGTGTTGAGCTTCTATGTCCCCCTTCAAACTCTACTCTGATTTCAAGCCAACCGGCGACCAGCCGCAGGCCATTGAGGAACTGGTGGCCGGGCTGAAGCGCGGCGACAAGCATCAAGTGTTGCTGGGCGCGACGGGAACGGGCAAGACCTTCACCATCGCCAATGTCGTCGCGCAAGTGCAAAAGCCCACGCTGGTGATGGCGCACAACAAGACGCTCGCCGCTCAACTTTATGCTGAGTTCAAAGAATTCTTCCCCGAAAACGCGGTCGAGTATTTCGTCTCCTACTACGACTACTACCAGCCCGAAGCCTACGTGGCGCGGCACGACTTATATATCGAGAAAGAGACCGACATCAACGAAGAAATCGAGCGCCTGCGGCTCGCGGCGACCGTCGCGCTCATGAGCCGCCGGGATGCGCTCATCGTGGCCTCCGTCTCGTGCATTTACGGCCTCGGCTCGCCGGAGGCGTTCGGCAAGGTCGTCATCAATCTCAAAGCCGGCGAGCAGGTGCGGCGCAACGCCCTGCTGCGGCAACTGGTGGAAATCCACTACGAGCGCAACGACGTCGAGCTCAAGCCCGGCGCGTTCCGCGTCCGCGGGGACACGCTCGAAGTGATGCCGCCGCACGCGGAGATCGGCTACCGCGTCGCCTTCTTCGGGGACGAGGTCGAGCGCATCGTCGAGTTCAACGCGCTCACGGGCGAGATCCTGCGGGAGCGCGAGGCGGTGGACTTCTACCCCGCCCGCCACTTCATCACCGACGCCGAGAAACTCCAGGCGGCGATCACGGATATCGAGAAGGAACTCGCCGAGCGCGTCGCCTACTTCAAGGCGAACAACCTCCTGCTCGAAGCCCAGCGCATCGAACAGCGCACCAAGTACGACCTCGAAATGCTGCGCGAGGTCGGCTACTGCTCCGGCATCGAGAACTACTCGCGCCACCTCGACCGCCGCGCGCCCGGCTCGCCCCCGTGGACGCTCGTAGATTATTTCCCGCCCGACTACCTGCTCGTCCTCGACGAATCGCACATGACCGTGCCGCAGATCGGCGGCATGTTCGGCGGCGACCGCTCGCGCAAGGAAGAACTGGTCAAGTACGGCTTCCGCCTGCCCTCGGCCCTCGACAACCGCCCGCTGAGTTTTGAAGAGTTTGAGGAGCGCGCCGGGCAGATCATCTACACCTCCGCGACGCCCGGCCCGTACGAGATGGAGCGCGCGGCCCGGGCCGGGTCTCGCGGCCCGAACGGGGTGGTGCAGCAGATCATCCGCCCAACGGGCCTGGTGGACCCGGAGATCGAAATGCGTCCGACGGCGGGACAGATTGACGACCTGGTGGGCGAAATCCGCCGGCGCGTGGAGCGCGGCGAGCGCGTGCTGGTCACCACCCTGACCAAGCGCATGGCCGAAGACCTCGCGGATTATCTGATGGAGCTCGGCATCAAGGTTCATTATCTGCACTCGGAGGTGGAAACCATCGAGCGCGTCGAGATTCTGCGCGACCTGCGCCTCGGGGTGTACGACGTGGTCGTGGGCATCAACCTCCTGCGCGAAGGCCTCGACCTGCCCGAAGTCTCGCTCGTCGCCATCCTCGACGCGGACAAGGAGGGCTTCCTGCGCTCCGAGCGGTCGCTCATCCAGACGATTGGCCGCGCCGCCCGGCACGTGAACGGCCGCGTGCTGATGTACGCCGATAAGATCACCGACTCGATGCGGAAGGCGTTGGACGAGACCAACCGCCGCCGCGAGATTCAGACCGCGTACAACGAGGAGCACCACATCATTCCGGCGGGCATCGTCAAATCGGTGCGCGACCTCACCGCCCGCCTGCGTGTGATGGCCGAGGAACGGGGCGAGTACCATGCCACGACTCCGGCCCAACTGCCCAAAGACGAGCTGGCCCGGCTGATCAAAGAACTCGAAAAGCAGATGAAACAGGCCGCGCAGCAGTTGGAGTTCGAGAAGGCCGCGCTCCTGCGCGACCAGATCTTCGAACTGCGCCAGGCGCTGGTGGACAAGGACGACAAAATCCCCGCCTGGCGGAAGGCGCAGAAGCTGGCGGAGTTAGAGGAGCAGGAGGCGGGAGGCGGAAGACAAAAGGGGGATTAGAAACTGGAGGTTGGAAGTCAGAAGGGTCGAGGTATTTCTGCAGTCCCAGGATAGTCCATGAGCCGAGTAGGGGCGAAGCCAGCTCTCGCCGACCTGCCCTCCCATCCCGATTGCGAGAGACAGAAAGACGATGACTATGAGCGACCTGCCCCCCGAACAACCTCCGCCTATCCCGGACCCTGCCCGCCCGTCAGTCAACGCCCGCCTCATGTGGCAATGGCTGACCGAACCGACAGCCTCACTCGCCGAACGGGCCCACCGACAGCAAGCACAACTGCTCGCCGCCTGCCTTGTGGTCATTATTCCTCTGGGCGCAGTGATGGAAGCCGCGACTATTGCCATATCAGGCCCGGAGTATACCGGTTACCGCTCAACGGTTGTTGCGCTCATTTTTTTGATGGCGGCCTACGGCCTGAGCCGGACAAGACGCTATCACTGGGGGGCGGCCATCAGCGTCGTCATTTCCTCGGTCGCCGTTTTTGTGAGCGTCTTCTCTTCAGGCAACGACCTTGCGCCAGGCTTCTTGGATTATCTGGTCGTGCCTCTCCTAATTGGCAGCCTGTTTCTCACGCCTCCCTTCCTGGCGTTGCTCATTGCGGCCGACATCGGCGGGTTGCTGATCTTTCCTGTCTTCGTTCCAGCCGTTGCCTACGCCGACCTCATCACCGGCCCGGTGACTTTCTTGATACTGACCTCAGCCCTGTTCCTGGTGATTTCCTGGTTTCGCAACCGCCTGGAACAGGATCGCCGGGCCGAACTGGCGGCCGAGCGCAAGTTGTTGCGCACGGTGATTGACAACATGCCCAACTTCATCTACGCCAAGGACGCGCAGAGCCGGTTCATCCTCAACAACCTCGCCAATGCGCACGCGATAGGCGCGGCCTCGCCCGAAGAGGTTGTTGGCAAAACCGATTTCGACTTCTACCCGCGTGAATTGGCGGCCCAGTATCATGCCGACGATCAACAGGTGACCCAAACCGGCCAGCCGCTCATCAACCAGGAAGAACAGGCGCTTGATCTCGCCGGCAACACCCGCTGGGTGCTGACCACCAAAGTGCCTCTGCGCGATGAGGCCGGAAAAGTCGTCGGGTTGGTTGGCATCGGGCATGATATCACCGACCGCAAACAGCGTGAGGCCCAACTTCGGGAATCAGAAATCAAATACCGCACGTTGGTCGAACAGCTTCCGGCGATCACTTATCTCGACGCCGTCGACCCGACGAGCCCGACCGGCTTCGTCAACCTCTACGTCAGCCCTCAATTTGAGCGCTTGCTGGGCTATTCCACGGCAGAATATCAGGCTGACCTCAGCCTGTGGTACCGGATGATCCACCCCGACGACCGCGCGCGCGTGGTTGCCGAAGATTCCAGCCATTTCGCGACCGGGCGCGCCTCCACGCAGGAGTATCGTTTGATCGCCCGCGATGGCCGGGTGCTGTGGTGGCGAGATGAATGCGTGCAGCGCCAGGAGGAGGCCAGCCAGCGTCTGCTCACGCAAGGGATCCTGTTCGACATTACCGAACTGAAACAACGCCAGGGCGAATTGCAGGTCATGGTCACCGTCGCCACCTCCCTGCGCACCGCGCTCACCCGCGCTGAACTCGCGCCGATCATCCTCGACCAGGCGCTCGATCTGCTCAAGGTCGAGGGCGCGGCGCTGGGCATGCGTGACTCCCTCAGTGGTGAGACGCTCGTCGAGCTGGCGCGTGGGAGCTGGGAGCGCCACACCGGCTTGCGTCTGCCGCCCGGCGAGGGAGTAGTCGGCGAGGTGATCGCGACGGGCCAACCCTACCTCAGCGACGACGTGCGTGAGGATCCGCGCCTGCCGCAGGCTGAGATCTTCACCGACTTGCATACCGCCGCATGTGTCCCGCTTATCACCCACGAGCAGGTCATTGGCGCGCTCGTAGTGGGCCGGGGCCGGGGCAACACGTCGGCGCTCTACTCCGGCCTCAGCCAGGCTGATCTGCGCCTGCTCACCGCACTGGCCGATATGGCGGCCAATGCCCTCCATCGCGCGGCGCTCCACGAGCAGACTCGACGCCGCGCCGAACAGCTGGCGACCATCAACGCCATTGGGCAAGCGCTCAGCGAGACGCTGGAGCTGCCTCAGATTTACGACCGGCTGGCTCGGGCAATCTTTCGCCTCTTGCCCGACATTTCTACGCTGTTTGTCGCCTTGTTTGACCCGGACAGGAGCCTGTTGACCGCCGCCTACGGTGAACATGACGGGGAACGCGTCCCCGTGTCCAACTTGCCTCCCATTCCCCTGGAGCCGCCGGGCCGGGGAACGCAGAGTGAAGCCGTCCACACCCGCCGCCCGATCATGATCGCCGATCTGCAAGCCCATCTCGAAAGCGTGCAGACCAATGTGGCGGTGGGCGCGCGCCAACCAGGCGAGCCGGAAGAGCGGCGCGTACAATCGGGCCTGTATGTCCCCATGCTGGCCAAAGACCGAGTCGTCGGCGTGGTGCAAGTGCAAAGTTACACGCTGAACCGTTTTCGCCCGGAGGACGCCGAGTTGCTCGGCGCGCTCGCCAACATCGCGGCGATCGCCATCGAAAACGCGCAGTTATTTGGCGACGCACACCGCCGCCTCAATCAGGTGGAAAGCCTGCGCGAGATTGACCGGGCCATCTCCAACAGCACGAGCCTTCACTTGACGATCAATGTCATTCTCGAGGAGGTGGTCGCTCAACTCGAAGTGGATGCGTGCAGCATCCTGCTGATGAAACCGATCACGCAGGCCCTGGAGTATGCGCATGGGCGCGGGTTCCGCACCTCGGCGTTGCAGCACACCCGCCTGAGAGTAGGCGAGGGGCACGCGGGGCGCGCCGCCTTTGAGCGCCGCACGCTGCAAGTTCCTGATCTGTCGCAGTCGCAGGACTTTGCGCGCTCCCCGCTGCTGTCTCGCGAGGGGTTCATCGCCTACGTGGGCGTGCCGCTGATTGCCAAGGGCCAGGTGAAAGGCGTGCTCGAAATCTTCCACCGCGCGCCGCTCCACGCCAACGAGGAATGGCTGAACTTCCTCGAAACGCTCGCCGGGCAAGCGGCGATTGCCATTGACAACGCCGAACTGTTCGACAGCCTCCAGCGCTCCAACGCCGAGCTGACATTGGCCTACGATGCCACTATCGAAGGCTGGTCACGCGCGCTCGACCTGCGCGACAAGGAGACGGAAGGCCACACCCAGCGCGTGACCGAGATGACCATGCGGCTGGCCCGCGCCATGGGCCTCGGCGAAGCCGACCTGGTGCACATCCGCCGGGGGGCCCTGCTGCACGACATCGGCAAGATGGGCGTCCCCGACGGCATTCTGCTCAAGCCCGGCAAGCTCACCGACGAGGAATGGGAAATCATGCGCAAGCACCCGACCTACGCCTATGAGATGTTGCTGTCTATCACTTATCTGCGCCCGGCGCTGGACATCCCCTACTGTCACCACGAGAAATGGGACGGCACGGGCTATCCGCGCGGGTTGAAGCGCGAAGCGATTCCGCTGGCAGCGCGCCTCTTTGCAGTCGTAGATGTATGGGATGCGCTGTGCTCCGACCGCCCCTACCGCCCTGGCTGGCCTGCCGAGAAAGTGCGGGAACACATTCGCTCCCTGGCGGGTACACACTTTGACCCTCATGTCGTCGAGGCATTTCTGCGAATACTGGACAATCCATGAGCTCCGTGAGCCTGCCAGTTCCGGTTTGATCCCGTTTTTCCCCTGCGAATTCCTCGTATATAATTTCTATTCATCACGGATTCCAGACGGGAGGCCTCCATGCAGTTGGTGACCCGCGCCGATTGGGACGGGGTAATTTGCGCTGTGCTGTTGGGCAAAATTGAGAAGGTTGACGGCGTTTTCTTTGCCTACCCCCACGATGTCCAGGAAGGCAACGTCACCATCCCACCCGACTGCATCATCGCCAACCTGCCCTATCACCCGGGTTGCGCGATGTGGTTTGACCACCACATCTCTGAACTGGACAAGGCGCAGCGGGCCACGTTCAAGGGGCGTTTCGGCCTGGCCCCGAGCGCGGCGCGGCTGGTTTACGAGTATTACGGCGGCGCAGAGCGCTTCCCGGAATATGCCGAGCTGATCGAGGTCACCGACCGGATTGACAGCGCCTACCTGACGATGGACGACGTCACTAAACCCCAGGGGTACGTCCTGCTGGCGTACACCGCTGACCCGCGCACCGGCCTGAAGCAGTCGCACGAAGAGTATTTCCTCGTGCTCGTCGAACTGCTCAAGACGCATCCACTGGAGAAAATCATGGCGCACCCCGAGGTCAAAAGCCGGTGCGAGCGCATCCTGGCCGAAGAGGCGCAGTTCCGCAAGATTCTGTCACGCCACTCGCGGCAGGAGGAACAACTGGTCATCACCGACCTGCGCGGCCTCGGGGACGTCCCGCCGGGCAACCGCTTCTTGATCTATGCGCTCTTCCCCGGCGCCAACATCTCCATGCGCCTGTTCGACGGGCGGGAGGGCCAGACGGTCGTCGCGCTGGGCCACAGCATCTTCAACCGCACCTCGCGGACGAACATCGGCGAACTGCTCAGCCGGTATAGCGGGGGTGGGCACGCGGGGGCCGGAACCGCCCAGTTGCCTGACGATGAGGCGGACGCTAAAATCTCGGAGATCATCGCCAACATCAAGGCGGATGGCTGACCTCGCCCCGGACGCCGAAGGCGTTTCGGCTTTCTGGCCGACGGTCATGCTGAGCGACCCTTCGACTTCGCCAGGGCAGGCGCGAAGCAACTCCACGCCTGGCAAACAAGCCCTTCACTTGGCTCAGGGCGACACCCTGACCCATACACCCCAGCCGCCCAGGCGCTTGCCCGCCCGGCCCAGAAACAGTAATATAAAGCCTGAACCGGGTTCAAACCGCTGTCAGGAGGCTTGCATGCAACTGGTCACCCGCGCCGACTGGGACGGGTTGGTCTGCGCCGTGCTGCTGGGCAAAGTCGAGAAGATTGAGGGCATCTTCTTTGCTCACCCCAAGGATATGCAGGATGGCAAGGTGAAGATTCCCAAAGGGGCGGTCATCGCCAACCTGCCTTACCACCCCGACTGTGAGCTATGGTTCGACCACCACCTCTCGGAAGAGGTGAAGGCGCTGGCGTTGGGCGCTAAACTCAAGGGGCATTTTGCGCTGACGCAAAGCGCCGCCCGGATTATCTATGTCTACTACGGCGGCGAGGCGAAATTCCCTGAGTTCAAAGAGGTGGTTGACGTCACCGACCGGATTGACAGCGCGAACCTGACGATGGAGGATGTGACCAAACCGCAGGGGTACGTCCTGCTATCGTACACCATTGACCCGCGCTCCGGCCTGCGGGGCTACCAGTCGTACTTCCTCCGCCTCGTCGAAATGCTGAAAACCCAGCCCCTGCACCAGATCATGCAGGACCCGGAAGTGAAGACGCGCTGCGAACAGATTATCAACGAAGACACGCGCTTCCGGCGGGCGCTGATGATTAACTCGCGCCAGGAAGACAACGTCGTGATCACCGACTTCCGTGGCCTCGGGGAAGTCCCCCCGGGCAACCGTTTCCTGATTTACGCCCTCTTCCCCACGGCGAATATGTCGGTGCGCCTCTTCGACGGCCTGGGCGGGAGGACGGCCGTCGTCGCGCTGGGGCGCAGCATTTTTAACCGTACTTCCCAAACGAACATCGGCGAACTGTTGAGCCGGTACGGGGGCGGCGGCCACGCGGGCGCAGGCACGGTCCAACTCCCCAAGGCCACCGCCGACGCCACGATCGCGGAGATCATCGCCGGCCTCAAAGCGGATGGGTAGCGCCTGGTAGGCGCGGCCTGATGGTTTTTGAAGAACAAAATCGGTAAAGCGTCCTGAGCGGAGCGGCGCGCGCCCTTCGACTTCACTGCGTTCCGCTCAGGGTGCGCGCGCCGCGTAGTCGAAGGATGCGGCTAGGCGGATTACCTGTTTTGTTCGTCAAAACTCATTAGGAGCGGCTTGCAGCCGCGACCCGTGACCCGCCGCCATCCGTTACTGCCCCAACCCGCCAAACGCCAGCAGAAGCACAAACAGACAGGTCCCGCCGATCCCGCACAACGCCACGAGACCCAGGGCCACGCCCAGGATGATTTTCCACAGGCGCGTGTTGGCAGACGTTTGATCGGGCGGGGGCGAGGCCGGCAAAGTCTTCATGCGGCGCTGCCCTCCGGCTATTCTGTGAGCGCCTGGCGGGCCGCGGCCAGCACTTCGTCGTAGTCCGGCTCGACGCCGAGAGCCGGCATATACGCCGCGTACTTCACCTTGTCGTCTTTGCCGACCACGAACACGGCGCGGCGATGCCAGCGGCGCTCCTTGATCAGCGTCCCATATTTCACGCCGAAGCCCATGTCCATGTGGTCGCTCACCACCGCCACGCGCTCGATCCCCTCCTTGCCGCACCAGTCCTTTTGCATCACGGGTAAATCTGCGCTCACCGTGATCACGCGGATATCGTCGCTCAGGCCGGCCGCGGCCTGATTGAATTTGCGCGTCTCGGTCTGGCATACCGTCGTGTTGAGCGAGGGCACGGCCGCCACCACGCGCACCTTGCCCGCTGTCTCCTGCAGCGGGTCAACTTCGGCCCAGATATTCATCCCGGCCCAACTGCCCACCTGTGCCTTGAAAGGGGGGGCCTTCTGCCCCACCCGCACATCCTTGCCGACGACCGTCGCCGGTCTGCCGCCCAGCTCGATCACCCCGGCCCGCTCCGGCGGTGCCTTTGGGGCCAGGGCGCGCTTTGCCCTGGGCTTGCCGCTCGCCGCCCTCTTAGCTGTCTTCTTGCCTTTTGTGGCCATAATCATTCTCCTCCACACACGGGAATGGCGGAATAATACCATCTGCCCATCCGTTGACAAAACCCGCGCCTCGGTGATATTCTCGCCTTCCTGCGGAACAAGGCCATGATTTTCACCCGCCAGCAATTCGAAGAGCGTGAGGCGCAGACCCTGGCGCCCTATGGTTTGAAGAGCCGGGACTCGCGCGGGCGCGCCTACCAGCCAGACCCCGAACCCGAAGACCGCACGGCGTTTCAGCGCGATCGGGACCGCATCCTGCACACGACGGCTTTCCGCCGCCTCGAATACAAGACGCAGGTCTTCGTCAACTACGAAGGCGACTATTACCGGACCCGGCTGACGCACACCCTCGAGGTCGCGCAGATTGGCCGGACGCTGGCCCGCGTCCTCGGGGGGAACGAAGACCTCACCGAGGCCATCTGTCTGGCGCACGACCTCGGGCACCCGCCCTTCGGCCACTCCGGCGAGGTCGCGCTCAACCGGTTGATGGAAGGACATGGCGGGTTCGATCACAACAAGCAGTCGCTGCGGATCGTGACCAAGCTCGAAAAGCGCTACCCCCGCTGGCCGGGGCTGAACCTGACGTGGGAAGTGCGTGAGGGGATCGTCAAACACGAGACCGAATACGACCTGGCCGACGCCGGGGAGTACGACCCGCACACGCGCGGCCATCTGGAGGCCCAAATCGCCAACGGGTCCGACGAGCTGGCCTACACCGCCCACGACCTGGACGACGGCCTGCGCGCTGAGTTGATTATGCCGGCCGAACTGGCCGGGCTGGAACTGTGGGAAGTGGCGCGGGAGAGCATCGGCTGGGAGGCGGAAATGCTGGACCAGCTCACCCGTCACCGCCTGATCAGGCGGCTGATCGGCATCGAGGTGAGCGACCTGCTGGGCGCCACCGAAAAACGCCTGGCCGAGGCGGGGAGCCAATCGGCGGGCGAGTTGCAGCGCCTGCCGCACAACGTCGTCGGCTGGAGCGCCGAGATGGCCGCACGCAACAAGCAGCTCAAGCGCTTCCTGTTCGAGAACATGTACCGGCACTACCGCGTCGTCCGCATGCAGGTGAAGGCCGAGAACATCCTGGGCGACCTGTTCCAGGCGTATACGCGCGAACCGGCGCAGCTGCCCACGGAAACGCACAAACGCGCCGACGAAAAAGGCGATCTTTACCGGGTGGTGTGCGACTATATTGCCGGGATGACCGACCGGTTTGCGCTGGACGAGCATTACAAGCTATTCGACCCGCACACGCGGCCATAAGACAAAAAGAAGAGTATCCTGGGACGCGGGTAGAACGGTATAATGTGCAACAATGCAGTGAGGCATCCAACTTTATGGCTGAAACTTATCTGACTTCCGAAGGCGCCGCAAAGCTCAAGGCGGAACTGGAGGAATTGACTACGACCAAACGCACCGAACTGGCCGCCCGCCTGCGCGAGGCGATCAAGATGGGCGATCTCTCGGAAAACGCCGATTACATCATGGCCAAGGAGCAGCAGGCCTTTCTCGAAGGCCGCATTCAGGAGCTGCAGCTGGTCTTGCGGACGGCGACCATCGTCCATAACGGCAAGGGCGTCGCCGAAATCGCCGGCGTGGGCAACCGCGTCACCGTGCAGGAGCCAGGCGAGGACCCGGAAACCTTCACACTCGTCGGAGCGAAAGAAGCCAGCCCGCGCGAAGGCAAAATTTCCAATGAGTCTCCCATCGGCCAGGCGCTCATGGGCAGGCGGGTCGGCGAGACCGCCGAGGCCCAGACCCCCAACGGGACAATCAAATTCAAGATCCTCAAGATTGAATAGGGGCCGCCCGCCTGTTCCAAACAAAACGACCCGCCAGTGTGCGGGTCGTTTTTAATTCTCTGCTCTTGCGCCGGACCGGATGACCCAGCCAGTAGGATCAGGCTGCGGGTCTCTGGTAGGCCGCCAGTTCAACCGTCATCCGCTCATAGAAACTACTGGGCGGGAGTGCTCCACCGCCATAAGCCATATCTACCACGCGAGCGGTCACGACCAGCGTGGCCGTTTCGAGGGAGACCGTGTCCCCGGCAGCGGCCAGGATCGGTTCGCCTTTGGCGGCGAGGCGGCTCTTGAGCGCCTCGTCGCGGAAGGCGTGCTCGCTCATCACGACTTTGGTGACAGTTCGGATGTCATTCTTGTCAAACAGCCACACCTCAAAGGCCGTCACTTTCTTGGGGTCGCCCACGCCGATCGTCTCGGAGATGCCCATGCCGCACTCGCCAAAAAAACTGCCATCCGGCCCGTCAATGCTGAAGGAGTCATCGTATTGGTCATCGCCCAGTGTATAGGTCGTCATAAAGCGGGCGATGGGTGGTTCACCGAAGGGGGTGGCGGCTGTGGAGGGCATTTCCATCATCTCGGCGGCTTGGGCGCCCAAGCCTGGCCTGGGCGCTGCAGATCGGCCGCGCCCCAGCGCGCCTCCCAGGCGCAGGTACAACAGTCCGCCAACCAGGCCGAGGATCACCACGGCCCCGCACGCGATCAATGGCACAGCAAGCTGGGAGAGCAGGCCGGGCGCGGAGGCTGCGCCCCCTCCAGGGCTGGCAAGGTCCCCGGTCGTCTCCAACACCGTCCGCAGAGCAGTCAGCCGGGCCTTGTCCGCCCCGGTGGCCGAAGCCTCGGCCTCGGCAAGGCTCTGGGCTGCGTCGGGGCCGAGCGCCGCAAGGCGCTCTTTGGCGCGGTTATAGCCATTTGTCGTCGGCTCAAGCGCGTAGGCGCTCGCCACCAGGCTCATGTATTCCTGCTTCAAATCGCCTCGCAGATGGGCTATGTCGGAGTCTTTCCACTCCACCGGCCATAGACCCCAACCCAGCACCGGCAGCCCGATAATTACCCCGAGGATAAAAGCCGCGAGGGCGACAAGCATAGGTTGTTTTTTGATGACGTCATTCACAGTTGTCGCAAGGTTATTCATCTTCGTCTCCCTGGCATATAGGCGCGGGGATTGTATATTAGTCGGACAGTGAACGCAAACGAAGGGCTAACCTGATCGTGCAAGGGGCGTGCCAGGTGATTGAATGCAGAAACCGGGTTTCTGCATAGAAACCGGGTTTCTGGCTTGACCGGAGGCTGCGTCAGGCGCTAGCCGGAGGCGTGCGCCTCCGCCAGCGACGGCAGGGCCGACTGCTCAACCTGATGCCCACAGACTGTGCATTGGGCGTGGTTCTTGTTCGCCGCAACCAGCAGACCGCCGCATTGGGGGCAGGGCTGGGGCAAGGGGCGCTTCCACGAGGTGAAATCACACGCCGGATAATTGGCGCATCCGTAGAATACCCGCCCCTTGCGGGTCTTGCGCTCGGCCAGTTCGCCGCCGCATTTGGGGCACTTGACGCCAATTTTCTCCAGCCACGGCTCGGTGTAGCGGCACTCCGGGAAGTTCGAACAGCCGATGAATTTGCCGTAGCGGCTGTACCGGATGATGAGCGGGTGGCCCGACTGCGGGCAATCCCGCCCGACCATTTCCGGTTCCGACTTGACCTCGGGCATCTCGGCCTCGGCGGCCTTCACCTGCGCGGAAAATTCGTCCCAGAACTCGCGCATCACCCGTACCCAGTCCCGGCGGCCCTCGGCGATGTCGTCCAGCTCCTCTTCCATGGTGGCCGTGAAATTCACGTCCACGATTTCAGGGAAATGGCCGACCAGCAGATCGTTGACGATCATTCCGGTCTCGGTTGGGACCAGGCGTTTGTCTGTGCGGGCCACGTAACCCCGCTGTTGAACTGTGGAGAGGATAGGCGCGTAGGTGGACGGGCGACCGATCCCGTACTCTTCCAGCGTCTTGACCAGGCTGGCCTCAGTGTAGCGCGGCGGCGGCTGCGTGAAATGCTGCTCGGGCAGCAGCCGGATGAGGGTCAACACCTCGTCCACCGAGAGCGGCGGGAGGTTGGCAGCCTCTTCTTCTCCCTCCTCAGGCGCGGCGTCGTCGTCGCGCGCTTCGTGATAGACCGCGAGGAAACCCGCGAACTTCAGCGTCGAGCCGGCGACGCGGAAGAGATAACTCTGCGCCTGGCCCTGCGCGGCAATATCCACGGAGACCGTGTCGAAAACCGCCGCCGCCATCTGGCTTGCGACAAACCGCTGCCAGATCAGCGTGTAGAGCTTAAGCTGGTCCTTGGTCAGATACTCGGCCAGGGCCTTAGGTTCGCGCGCCACCAGCGTCGGGCGGATGGCCTCATGGGCCTCCTGCGCGCCTTTGGAGCGGGTCTTGTATTGCGGCGGCGCCGGCGGCACATACTCCGCGCCATAGCGCTGGGTCACGAACTCGCGCGCCTCGCGCTGGGCTATCTCGGAGACGTTCGTGCTGTCGGTGCGCATGTAGGTGATGAGGCCGGTCGCCTCTCCGTGCCCGATCTCGATGCCTTCATACAATTGCTGGGCCGTCGCCATCGTGCGCTTGGCGGTGAACCCCAACTGCTTCGACGCTTCCTGTTGCAGCGTGCTGGTCGTGAACGGCGGCGGAGGGTTGCGGCGGCGCTCGCCCGTCTTAACTTTGGCGACGACGTAACGCGCTTTCTCCAGGTCGGCGACGAGCGGCTGCACGTCGGCTTCCGTTTTCAAGAGGCACTCGTCGCCTGCGCCGACCTCCGCCTCGCCCACTTTGATCAGCCGGGCGCGGAAGGCCTGCGGTTTGCGGCGGCTGTCGTGGCCCTTGGAGAGTTCGGCTTCGATGGTCCAATACTCTTTCGGGACGAACGCCTCGATCTCCCGCTCGCGATCCACAATCAGCCGCACCGCCACCGATTGCACGCGCCCGGCGGAAAGCCGCCCCCGGACCTTGGCCCACAGCAGCGGGCTGAGCGAGTAGCCCACCAGCCGGTCGAGGATGCGCCGGGCCTGCTGGGCGTTGACCAGGTCCATCGAGATCTCGCGCGGGTGCGCGAAGGCCGCCTCAATCGCCGGCCTGGTGATTTCGTGAAAGACCACGCGCCGCGCGCGTTCCGGCTCGATCTGCGCGGCCTCCATCAAATGCCAGGCGATCGCCTCGCCCTCGCGGTCAGGGTCGGTGGCGAGATACACCTCCTCGGCCTGAGCGGCCTCGGACTTGAGCGTCTTGACGACCTCGCGCTTCTCGTTCGGCACGCGGTACTTCGGCGCGAAGTCGTTGTCCACATCCACCGAGAGGGCCGAGCGCAACAGGTCCCGCACGTGGCCGACCGAGGCCTTGACGGTGTAGCCTCTCCCCAGAAAGCGCCCCACCGTTTTGGCCTTGGCGGGCGACTCGACGATGACCAGCCGGCCAGCGCGTTTGACGCCGCCTCCGTTCCTGGCCTTGCCATTCGTCGCGCGGCTGACTTTCTCCGGGCGCGGCAGATGCGCGTGGGCCTCGGTCGCGCCCATGCGGAACAGCGTCGTCCCGCACACCGGGCACTTGCCTTTGGTCGCCGGAGTCCCCGAAGCGGTAAAGACGGCCTCGGCCTCCGTTATTTCTCGCTTAGTCTTACACTTTACGCAGTATGCTTCCATAGTTATCCGTGAACCGTGATCCGTAGAGACGTTCCGGCGGAATATCTCTACTCTTCGTCAGAGATATTGCTCGCCGTCTGGGCGCTGTTTCAGTTGTTCGACCAGCGCCCGCACCTCCTGCGCTCGCTCGCGCGGGCAGACCAGCAGCACATCCTCGGTGTCCACAATCACCAGGTCCGAGACGCCGATCGTGGCGACGAGGCGGCGCGGCCCCTGGCGTGCGGCATGGATGAGCGCGCCCGTTGTGGCGACGGCGAGATGCTTGCCGCCGATGACGACGTTGCCCGCTTCGTCCGGCGCGAGCACTTCCAGCAGAGATTCCCAACTCCCTACGTCACTCCAGCCCAGATCTTTCGCCGGGATGACAGCGACATTCTCCGCGCCTTCCATGATGCCGTAGTCTATCGTAGTCGTGGGCACGCCTTGCCACACTTCGGCGAGAGAGGCCCAGTCCGCTTCAATCGCCGTCAACTGCTGGTGAAGGTCCGGCATCTGCCGGGCGAACTCGGCCAGGATGCGCTCCACGCGCCAGACGAACATGCCGGAGTTCCATGCGTGCGCCCCGTCCGCCAGCATGGCTTCCGCCTCCGGCAGAGCCGGTTTCTCCTTGAAACGTTGCGCCCGGAAGACTTCAAAGACACTGAAGGTCCCAAGCGCATCGCCGCGCTGGACGTATCCAAAGCCCGTGGCGGGGAAGGTCGGCGCAATGCCGAGCGTCACGAGATAGTCTTGCTGCGCCGTCTGCGCGGCGGCGGCGAGCAGGTCCCGGAAACGGGCCTCATCGCGGATGAAGTGATCCGCCGTCAGGCAGGCCATGATACCAGATGGGTCACGGCGGCGAACCTGCAGGGCCGCCAGCCCAATCGCCGGCGCCGTGCCGCGCGGCGCTGGCTCGACGACAAAATTGTCCTCGGGCAGGGCTGGGCGCTGCTGCCGCATGGCGCTGGCGTAGGCGGCGCTCGTCACCACCAGAATATTTTCCGGCGGGAAGAGCGGCGCCAGCCGGTCCACGGCAATCTGGAACAGCGTTCGTTCGCCGAGCAGCTTGAGCAGCTGCTTGGGCCGATCCTGGCGGGAGAGCGGCCACAGCCGCGTGCCGCCGCCGCCAGCCATGATGACTGCGTAATAATGCTCCATTTCAGTTCGACGCAAGGGAGCAGGGGAGCGACGGAGCAAGGGAGATATTCTCCCCTGCACCCCCGCTTCCCCGCTCGATCTACTCCACTCGATATTCGGCGCGCGCTTCCCGCGCGGCGACGTAATTCATTCCGCTCACCTGCCGCACCAGGCCCTTGAGCTCCATCAGCGCGAGCGTGCTAGAGACTTGCGCGATGGGCAACCCCGTCTTGGCGCGGAGCTCGTCCACGTGCACCGGTTCCGCCGAGAGAAACGACATCAGTTGCCTTTCGGTCTCATCGGCAGGGAAGGCGAGGCTGGCCTGCGTATATTCAGTCACCAACGTCATGTTCAATTCTTCAAGGACGTCGGTCGCGTTCAGCACGGGCTTTGCCCCCTGCTGAATCAGTTTGTTTGTCCCGCGGCACGACCGCTGCAAGATGCTGCCCGGCACGGCAAACACATCCCGCCCCTGCTCGGCGGCGAATTCGGCGGTGATGAGCGCGCCGCTGCCTTCCGGCGCTTCGACGACGACCACGCCCTTAGCCAGGCCGCTGATGATGCGGTTGCGCGGCGGGAAGTTGACGTTCTCCGGCGGCGTGCCAAGCGCATAATCGCTCACGAGCGCGCCGGAGTTAGCAATTGCCTCCGCCAGCATCTTGTGCTCAGGCGGATAGATGTAATCGAGGCCAGAACCGAGCACCGCAATCGTGCGTCCCCCGGCGTCGAGCGCGGCCTGATGCGAAACCGAGTCAATCCCCCGCGCGAGGCCGCTCACGACCGTCACGTGGCTTGCAGCCAGCTGCCGCGCCAACTCCCGCGCGACCTCGCGGCCATATGCGCTTGCGCGCCGCGTCCCAACCATCGCCATGGCCCACTCGTCCGCCGGGGTCAGCGTCCCCCTCACATACAGGACGGGCGGCGGCTGGGCGATATTGAGCAGGTTGCGCGGATAGCCTTCCGACTCCCACGTGAGCACCTGTACTCCGGCCCGCTCGACCCGTTTCAGCGCGAGGTCGAGGTCCATCCCGGTCCGCGCGGCAAGCAGGCTCTCCAGCGAGCGGCGATCCAATCCCGCAGCGCGCAGCTCGTCGGGCGCAGCCGTCCACGCGGAACGCAGGTCGCCAAAGTGCTCCAGCAGCGCCCGGACTTTGGTCGGGCCGATCCCCTTGACGAGGTTGAAGCCGATCCAGTAACGGAGGTCTGCGCTCATGGCTTTCCTTCAATCCCGAGGCAGCGCCTCGACGTTGACGCCGAACCACTGCGGCGGGCGGATCCGCTCAAAGTATGGGACGAATTCGGCGGCGCTGGTGAGCATATCGGCCCCGCTCTCCTTCCGGGGAGCGCGGGCAGAATAGCACAGGGGTTTGGAGAGTGTCAAGGATGACGGCCGCTGCGCGAGGATGAGGGATGAAGAAAGCCCATATTCATCCTTCCGCTATTGGCCTTCATCCTTACCGCAGTCCTTCCATCAAGCGCACAGTCATGCGGCCTGCGTCGAGGTCAATCCCGCGAATAACGCTCCGCAGGGCCGGCAGCAGGATTTCGCCGCTGGCGCCTTGGACCACGTACACATCATTGGCGCCGGTCTCCAAAATCTCGACGACTTCGCCCAAAGGCTCTCCCTCCTCCGTCACCACTTGCAGGCCGATGATCTGATGATAGTAATACGAGCCAGGCGGAGGCGGCGCGGCGGCGTCCATGCGAATTTGCACCAACTCCCCGCGGAACGCTTC
>Ga0209751_10002619_pt1 | contig 17817 bp, 17 predicted proteins | sample RifCSP13_1_FD_184019 | JGI IMG/M metagenome (GOLD analysis project Ga0209751, IMG submission 184019) | Soil microbial communities from Rifle, Colorado - Rifle CSP2_sed 13_1 (SPAdes) (version 2) | ecosystem: Environmental > Terrestrial > Deep subsurface > Rock core/Sediment | place: Rifle... | reverse complement strand
GGCGGTGCGGGCATCTTCCGGCCGGAGGTCACGAAGCCCCTCGGGATCGAACACCCGGTCCTCGCGTGGGGCCTCGGCCTCGAGCGGCTCGTGATGGCCGTGGAGGGGATCTCGGACATCCGGCAGTTGTACCTGAGCGACCTCGACTGGCTCCAGAACGCGAAGCTCGTGCGGTAAGTGTCCGCGCGGGGCGGTTGATCCGGAACACGTAACTTCTTTATGCCCCGCGGCGGATGCCCGCGGGCCATGGCGTCCGCGGAAGAGGAGATTGCCGCCGGCGAAGCCGCGCTGAGCAGGCTGGACTACGACGCCGCCTTCAAGCACTTCGACAAGGCGGCGAAGCTGGACGCGAAGAACCCGATCGCGTACTTCGGGAAGGCGGAGGCGGCCCTCGGAATCCCGACGGAGGAGGCGGACAACATCCTCTCGTGGTATCGGAAGGCGATTGACCTGGAACCGGACAGCCCGCAATTCCACGAGGCGATGGCGTCCCTGTGCATGGACCTCGGGCGGTTCAACGAGGCGGAGCAGGCGTACAACAAGGCCGCGGAGCTCGACAAGGACAACGCGGCGTTCTACTACTCCGAGTTTGCGGTCCACTACCGGACCAAGGCGCCCGTGGTGATGGAGCAGTTCCTCGACGACAAGACGAGGGACATGATCGCGCAGAAGTCCCTGAGCTACGCGCTCAAGGCGCTGAACATGGACCGCGAGGAAGCCAAACGCCTCCTGTGACTTCGCGGCGATCCGTTCGGCGTTCTCGGGTCGGTCAAGCGCGGCGGATGCCGCCCCCCATTCGCCGGCCGGTCCGGCACGACTCGCACAGGGTGTGGCTCGCGTCGAGGTGGAGGAGGCACGCGGGCCGCCCGCAATTGTGGCAATTCGACAGCGCGGGGCGGGGGCAGAGGTAGCACAGGCTGGCGACGGCCACGGCGGCGGATGCCGGGTCCGCCGACTTAAACCCTTCGCGCGTGGAATCACGGGGCGCGCAGTTCGCCCAGCGTCGCGACCCGCTCCGCGACCGCGTTGTGCTTGTGGATCGACTCCTCGCTATCGCTCTTGACCTTCACGATGACGTCGTCGGGCAGGTCGCGATACTTCTCAAGCACGAACCCCAGGACCTCCCGCACGACATCCTCCACGAACCGGGGCCGGGCATGCGCCTGCTCCACGAGGCGTCCCTCGTCCGGTCGTTTGAGGACCTCGTATGTGGGCGCGCTGACGGAGGATTCGACGATCGCGATCAGGTCGTCCGCCTCGATGTCAAATCCGACCGGCTCCTCGAGGACGAGGCTCGTCCGGTTTCGCTGGTTGTGCGTGATGATCGGCGCCTTCACGGACGCGTACGCGGGGTTCTCCTCGCGGATCGTCTCCATCGCGCACGGGCAGGCGGTCATGCCGACGACCTCCACGCCGATGGACTTCCGGACCTCGACCCGCCGGCCGCGCCGCGCGATCGCGCGCGCGACGAGCTTGTACGCCTCCAGGCCCTTTCGCCCCATCGGCGTCGTCTTCTCGAGGAAGTAGTCCGCCCTCGCCCATACCTCCCCGTTAGTGGCGTACTCGTGCTTCTCCATGAGCTTCGCGCTGATCTTCGCCGCGAGGTCCTCGAGCGAGTACACGGGATTCCGGACGCTCTCGTCCACGATCTCCGTGATTGCCTCGAGGTTTCGCGATAGGTGCGCGCCCCGCTGGTTCCACGGGAGGTCGACGAACACGTCGAACGTCGTCGTCAAGGTCATGACTCGGTTCGTGCGCGCGACCTGCACGGGCTTGAGGACGCCGGTCACGCCCACCTTCGTGAGCCGAAAACCGTTGTCGATCCGACCGCTCTGCACGTCCGGGATGGAGGCACCCCGCCGGCCCTACCGACCCGTTCCATTTAAACGTTGACGGCTCGCTCGCCGACGAGTTGCACGATGATCTCGCGGGTCCGCGCCCGAGTGTCGAGTTCGAAAAGGACGACCTGCTGCCACCGCCCGAGGAGCGGCTTGCCACCACCAAATGGGAACGTCACGGACGGACCGAGGAATGTGGACCGCACGTGGCTGTGGCCGTTCCCGTCGTGCCACCGCTCCTCGTGCCCGTACGGGATCCCCTTCGGGAAGAGGCGCTCGAGCGCGGCGGGGATGTCCGTCTCCATCAGCCCGGGCTCGAACTCGTTCAGGGCGACCGCGCACGTGGAGCCGGGGGCGAAGACGCACGCGATTCCCTCCGTTAGTCCGGACCCGCGGATCGCCTGGCTGACCCGGTCCGTCAGGTCGGTCGCGTGCCCTTCCCCTTTCGTCTCGACCGAAATCGTTTGGCGGTGGACGGCCATGGGCGCGGGAAGACAGCGCCGCCAAATCCCCTTTGCGGAGGGAAAGAAAAGGGCGGCAGCGGGAGCCACCGCCCTGGTTGGGGGGGAGGAGTTTAGCGTAACCCGATGAACCCGGACGCGTCGAACGCGACCGGCGCGAAGTCGGAGGCGGCCTCGATCACCGGGGTCGCGACCTCGATCGGCATCGCCGGCTCGCCGACCATCTCCCGCGCGACCGCCTCGACCTCCTCGAAGAGGCCCGTGATCGCCGTGGCTGAGAGGTGCTCGAGGACGCCCTCCACGATCGTGACGACGACGCGGTTCACGAAGTCGAACCCCTGCACGAGCCCGAGGTCTGCCCCAAGCTTGTGCAGGTTGTTGTTGTCGAGGATCACGACGGAGTCGCACGCCTCCTTGAGCCGCGCGAGGCCCTGCTCCACGGCGTCCTGCCGCCCTTCGGCCGTGAACGGGAGGATCGCGATCCCGACGGCGTGGGCTCCCGCCTCCCTGGCGGCGTCGGCGAGCACAGGGCCCGCACCGGTGCCGGTCCCGCCGCCGAGGCCGCAGACGATGAACACGATGTCCGCCGTGGTCGCAGACTTCAGGAGGTCCCGGCACGCCTCCGCGGCGTACTCTGCGAGGACGGGGTCCCCGTCGACCGCGACGCCCTGGGCGAGCAGGATCCGAACGTCCGCGCGGGCCCGCTCCAGAGAACCCGCGTCCGTGTTCACCGCCACGGTCTCGACGCCGGCGAGGTCCTTCTCGTACACCTGGCTCACGACGTTGCAGCCCGCGCCGCCGCATCCCGCGACGACGATCCGGGGGTCCAGCCCCCCGTCGATCCGGGCCACGCCGCTCTCGTCCGCGCTCTCCCTGGGTACCATCGTTCGCCCTCCGTCGGCTCCGCGTCCCCGGCCCCGCCGGGGCTCGTTCGAGCCAGGCAGCCCGCCGTACTCGGAAGGTGCGTGCATCCCATCCCTTCTGACGGCCGCGGCCGGAGCCGCGTCGGATGCGGGCCACCTGGCTCTCACGACGTCTCGAGGCGCCCTACTTCGATACGACCTCGTCCTGGTCGCCCATCGACAGCTCGATGCGCTCGCCCTTCGCCTTCTGGAGCTCCTTCTTCGTCTCTTGGAACTCCTTCAGCGTCTGCGCGGTGAAGTGTTCCCGGAGGGCCTGGACGATCGCGTCCTCGCGGTCGTTGTAGTAGCCGTCCGACACCAAGTGGTCGATGGCTTCCAAGATCCGCGCGGGGACCTTGATCGCCACCGTGTTCCCGCCCTGGGTCACGCTCTCGATGAACGTTTGGACGGCGTCGCGGCACAGCTGGCTGCGGTTCCGGTAGTCTGGGTGGTCGGCCAGGAACGCGTCGATGAGCTGGAGGTTCTCCCGCTCGAGTCGCAGCGTGATCCGGCCGTTCTCGTCCTCGTCCATCTCGGGTCCACCTCGCCGCGCCCGGGTATGACGCGAGTCATACCGTTTTCAGGCGCTTTGAGACGTTGTGACGACGCCATCCATCAGTCGCTATAAATAGGTTTTGTCAAGAATATGACGAGATATGACAACAGGGTGGCACCTGCTCAAACCTTCGCTTCCAGTGGAACGTCACGGACTTTTATTTGTCATACACGATTTTTCAATTTCCTCCATACGAGGCTGCCGTGAACGCCAAAGCTTTTACATGAACGACCTTTATGCGCGCCCGTGGCGGCCCCTCCGTACGACGCGCACGAGGTCGAGCGGAAGTGGCAGCACGTGTGGGAGGAGAAACGGGTCCACCGCGGAATCGCCACGCCGGCTAAGCCGAAGTTCTACGCGAACGTCCCGTACCCGTACATGTCCGGCTACCAGCACCTCGGGTTCGCGGTCCCGTTCCTGCGCGCGGAGTTCCTCGCCCGGTTCAAGCGGATGACGGGCCACAATGTCCTCTTCCCGCAGGCGTTCCACTGCACGGGCCTCCCGATCCTCGGTGCGGCCAAGCGGGTCGCGGAAGGCGAGCCCCGCCAGATCGAGATCCTGCGGGAGATGGGGATCCCGGAGCGGGAGATCCCGCGGTTCGCGGACCCCCGCCACTGGATCGAGGTGTTCCCGCAGGCGACGATGGACGACCTCAAGGGCCTCGGCGCCGCCGTGGACTGGTCCCGCGCATTCATCACGACGGACTTGAACCCCCCGTACGACGCGTTCGTCCGCTGGCAGTTCCGTCGGCTGAAGGAGAAGGGGCGGGTGCAGATCGGGAAGCACGAGGTAATCTGGTGCCCGAAGGACCAGGCGCCGATCGGGGACCACGACCGCCTGGAGGGCGAGGGGGTCCAGCCCGTCCAGTTCACGCTCCTGAAATTCCCGTTCGCAAACCTGTCCCTCGTCGCCGCCACGCTCCGTCCCGAGACCGTCTTCGGCCAGACGAACCTGTGGGTCGACCCCGAGGTCACGTACGTGAAGGCGGAAGTGGACGGGGAGACGTGGGTCCTGAACGGGTCCGCGGCGGCGAAGCTCGGCGAGCAGGGGCACCGGGTTCGCGTGACGGGGGAGATCCGCGGGCGGGACCTGGTCGGACGGGACGTCCTCGCCCCCGGCGTCGACCGCGCGATCCCGGTGTTCCCGAGCACGTTCCTTGACCAGGACCGGGGGACCGGGATCGTGACGAGCGTCCCGTCGGACGCGCCGGACGACTGGATGGCGCTGAAGGACCTGCAGGCGGACGCCGCGCAAGCCCGATCCTTTGGGCTCGACCCCGCGAAGGTCGCCGCGGTGCGGCCAATCCCGATCATCCGGAGCGAGGGCTGGGGCCCCCTCCCCGCGGTCGAGATCTGCGAGCGGATGGGCATCGTGAACCAGCGGGACCGCGAACAGCTCGACGCGGCGAAGGCGGAGATCTACCGGACGGGGTATTACACGGGCGTAATGACGGAGGCCGCGGGCGAGTTCGCAGGGGCCCGCGTGGAGGACGCGAAGGAGCGGATCCGCGCACGCCTGATCGAGACGGGTCAGGCGGCGACCTTGTGGGAGCCGGCGGAGGAGGTCGTGTGCCGGTGCACGACCCGCGCGATCGTGAAGGTCGTCGAGGACCAGTGGTTCCTCGTGTACGGGGACGCCGCGTGGAAGAAGGCGACCCACGAGGCGCTCGACCACATGATCCTCTACCCGGAGATCGTGCGGAAGCAGTTCCACCACACGATCGACTGGCTCCGGGACTGGGCGTGCGCCCACCACCAGGGGCTCGGGACGAAGCTGCCCTGGGACGACCACTGGGTGATCGAGTCCCTGTCCGACTCCACCCTGTACATGGCATATTACACGATCGCGCACGCGCTGCAGGACGGGAAGCTGCGGTCCGAGGTCCCGTGGGCCCAGCGGCTGACGGACGAGTTCTTCGACTGCGTGTTCCTCGGCGCGGGGGACGCCCCTACCGTGGCGGCGGGGGTGGGCCTCGACGCCCGCACGGTCGAGCAGCTCCGCAAGGAGTTCCTGTACTGGTACCCGTTCGACCTGCGGAGCACGGGGAAGGACCTCGTCCAGAACCACATGACGTTCTGCCTGTTCAACCACGCCGCGGTGTTCCCGGACAAGACGCCCCGCGGGTTCGCGATCTGCGGGTACGTCCGCCTCGGCGGCCGGAAGATGTCGAAGTCGAAGGGGAACGTGTGGTACATCCGCGCCGCCGTCGAGGAGTGGGGCGCGGACGTCGTCCGCCTGATGGTCGCGAACGCCGGGGATGGGATCGACGACCCGCGCCTCGACCTGGAGTTCGCGGAGTCGGTCCGGCAGAAGCTCGCGGACTGGTACGCGTTCGCGACGTCGCCCGGGGAGACGACGGATGCGACGACCTCGCTCGACGCGTGGTTCCTGTCCGTCCTCAGCCGCCAGATCCGCACGGTCCGCGAAGCGATGCAGGGGATGGAGTACCGGGCCGCCCTCCGGGCGGGGTACTTCGAGCTGCAGGCCGCGTGGGACTGGTATGCCAGGCGCGTCGGCGCGCCGAACCGGGCCGTCCGCGACCGCTTCGTCGAGAAACAGACCAAGCTTCTCGCGGTCTTCGCACCCCATGTGTCCGAGGAGATCTGGCAGCGACTCGGGAAGCCGGACTTCGTCGTGACCGCTTCGTTTCCGGAGGGCCGGTCGCAGGACTTGAGTCCCGAGGCGGAGGCTGCGGAGGCGTTCCTCCGCGCGACGATTGAGGATGCGCGGGAGATTGTGAAGGTCCTCGGCCTCGCGCCCACGCGGATCACGTTCTTCACGGCCCCCACTTGGATGATGGACGCACGCGCGCTGGCGGCGCACCTCGCCCGCGAGGGCCGGCTCGCCCTCGGGGCGTTCATGGACCGGGCGAAGGAGACCCCATCCCTGCGCCCGCACCTCACGGATCTGGCGGCGCTGGGCAAGCGGCTCGTCGACGACCTGAGCCGGCGGAAGGGAGAGGACCTCGAGCGCGCGGGCGTGGCGGTCCCGGAGAAGGCGTACCTCGAGGGGGCCCGCCCCTTCCTGGAGCGAGACCTGCGGTGCCCGGTCGCCGTCCACGAGGCGGGCGAGCCGGGCGTCCCGGACCCGAAGGGGCGCGCGCGGCACGCGATGCCCGGCCGGCCCGCGATCTACGTGGAGTGACCGGATGCCGATCCTGCCACGCCGACGCCGGATGGGCCCGACGACGCCCCCGCCGTTCCGCCGCCGGACCCCGCCGACGCCCCAGGCGACGCGACTGATGAAGATCTCCCTCGGCGCGGGGATCCTGTTCGTCGTCGTCCTCGGGATCGTGTTCGTCCCGCGCGCGCTCCAATACGGGGAGAACGAACGCCCCAGCATCGTCCTCCAGTCTTCCGGGTCGGACCCGTTCGTGGTCACGGTGTCTGCGGCGAGTCGCGCGCATCCCCTCGCAGCGTACCGCGCGGAGCTGAACGTCACGAACGGGACCGCGAGGGACGACATCGCGATCGGCCCGCTGGACCGTCCGGGGCCCTGGGGCAGCGTAAGCGCGAACTTCGAAGACCGGGACGGGAACGCCGTGCTGTCCGTCGGGGATCGCTTCACGTTCCGCGCGAAGCCCGCCGCGCAGGGACCGTGGACGTACACGCTCTCCGTCTTCTACATCCCCGCGGACGCGAACGCGTCGGCGCCGTGCCCGTGCGCGGTCGGCCGCGTCGGGTTCACCGCGTAGGAAATCTTTATGGGTCCCCCTCGAATCGCCCGCACCGGGGGCCCGTAGCTTAGCTAGGTAGAGCGATCGGCTCTTAACCGATAGGTCGAGGGTTCGAATCCCTCCGGGCCCGTCCCCTTGGAGGATCCATGGCGCGGAACATCTACTTCATCGGCACCGCGGGCGCGGGGAAGACGACGATGACCCGCGCGTTCCGCACGTGGATGGAGGCCCACGGCCTCGACGCGGTCACCGTGAACCTCGACCCGGGGGCGGAGTCCCTCCCGTACGAGCCGGAGGTCGACATCCGGGACTGGATCCGCCTCGACGAGATCATGGAGCAGCACGGCCTCGGGCCGAACGGGGCGCAGGTCGTGGCGGCGGACATGCTCGCGCTGAACACGCGGGACGTCTCCGACGTGCTCGAGACGTTCCACCCGGACTACTTCCTGTTCGACACGCCCGGGCAGATCGAACTGTTCACGTTCCGGGACGCGAGCCGCGTCCTGATCGAGGCGTTCGGGAAGGAGGACTCCGCGCTCGTGTACCTGAACGACCCCGCCCTCGCGAAGCAGCCCTCCGGATACGTCTCGTCCCTCCTGCTCGTCGCGACCACGCAGTTCCGCCATTCCATCCCCTTCATCAACGTCTTGAGCAAGGCGGACCTCCTCTCCCCGGAAGATCTCGAGCGGGTCGTGAAGTGGTCCCTCGACCCGTTCGCCCTGTACGACGCCCTCGTCCGCGCGGACATCACCCCGAAGACGACCCTCGACGTCTCTTTCTTCGAGTCCCTCGAGACGATCGGCGTGTTCAAGCGGCTCATCCCCGTGTCCGCGGAGACGCCGTTCGGCTTCGAGGAGGTGTACGCTCAGATTCAACTTGTGTTCGAGGGCGGCGAGGACGTGCGGCCCGACTAGAATCAGCCCGGAGAACGGACGGACGGGGTTTAAGCCAAGGGAAGGCCACGGAGGGCCGGGTGGGCCTCATGTTGGTGCGAGAAGACCCGTACGAATTCTTCGACGACGTGCCCGCGGAGGGTGCGAAGGAACCCGTTGCGACGCCCGCGCCGCCCCTGCCCGTCTCGGGCTAGGCGAAGTCGAACGCCTCGAGCAGCTCCGGGTGCCGCTCCCGGAGGGCGTCCATCACGCCCGCGACGGTCACGTGCTCGAGCCCGACCTCCGCGACCGCGCGGACGAGGCGGTTGATCGTCTCGTCGTCCATCCCGAGGAGGCGCTCCTTAATCAGGTAGTTCCGGTACAGCTGCTCCTCGAGGCGGGCCCGCCACCGCCGCTCGTACCGCTGCAAGAACGTAGCGGAGACGTCGCCCGCCACGGACGCCTCCCCCGCGACCTCGCCCGCGAACTTCCCCGCCAGACATCCGTTCAGGATCCCCCCGCCGGTAACGGGATCGATCATCCGCGCGGCATCCCCGACGAGCAGGAGCCCGTCCGCGACCGTGCGCTCGAGGGGCGGCGAGACGCTCACCGCGCCCGCGATCTCCTGCAGGACCTCCCCTTGGCCGAGCTCCGGATGGGCCGCGAGGAGCCGATCGAGGTACACCTTTGCGTCCGCGCGGTCCCGCACCTTCGAGAGGTTCACCCCGAGGCCGACGTTCGCGATGTCCTCGCCCTTCCAGAAGACCCACGCGTACCCTCCCGGGGCGCAGGACCCGAGGTAGAAGTCGTCGTACCGGGGGTCGCCCGTGACGCCGACCATCGTGTACTCCATGCACGCGTCGACATCCCGCATCCGCAGGTGGGTCGCGAGGCCCGCCCACCGCCCGACCTGGGATTCGAACCCGTCCGCGCCAATCACGATCTTCGCGGGGACGTCCTCGATCCGGCCCATGTGCTCGCACCGCGCGCCCACGATTCGTCCGTTCTCCGTCATCAGGGCGACCGCGCTCGTCCTGATCCGGATGTCCGCCCCGGCCCGCGCGGCCTCCGCCGCCAAGTGGCGGTCGAACAGCCCGCGGTCGATCGTGTACCCGACCTCGTTCCCCGCCTTCTCCGCATCGATCAGGAGGCTCGTCCCGTCGGGCGCGATGACGCGGGCGCCCTGGACTTCGTGGAGGACGAACTTCGGCGACAGCGGGATCCCGATTTCGTCGAGCCATCCCTTCGCGATGCCCTCGCCGCACCGGATCGGGACGCCGATCTCCGCCCGCTTCTCGATGAGGAGGGTGCGGCAACCGGCTTTGGCGGCGTGCCGCGCGGCGGTGCTCCCCGACGGCCCCGCGCCGATCACGAGGACGTCGTACGCGTCCACGTCCGCCCACAGCCGGAGGGAACGTTATAACGCTGTCGGGAAGGTTGATGGCGAGGCCCGCCTCTCCGGCCTCATGACGTCCAATCCTCTGAAGGACTGGGGCATCGGTCTCCTCCTCCTTGGTGGCATCGTCCTCCTCCTCTCGGTCTCCTTGGGGCTCGCCCAGTTCATGATCGCACAGGCGGGTGATCGCAACTAGGGTTCGCCGCCTTGACGGGACCTGGGTTCGTCGCGGCGACCATCTTGATGATCCTTGGCGGCATCCTCTACGCAATGACGCCATTGCCCCGCCCCCGGGTGCGGTCGCCGACGTTCGAGGCCGACGTGACGGACCCCGACTACCGCGAGTGAACCCTCTCCCGATAATCGCGCTCCAAGTCCTTCATCGTCCGCGTCTTCCCCGGGCCCGCCTGTGGAAGCTCGGGGACGAGGACGACGTCGTGGACGTGCGCGAGCAGCGGGCTCAACCGTTCCTTGATTGACCGCTGGAAGTCGCCCCTCAGTCGTGCTCGGAGCTCGGCGGAGTTCACCGCTGAAGAATCCCGAGGGACGGCGTAGACGACCAGCACGTGCTGTCCGCTCCCGTCGACGTCCACCGCCACGGGCTTCGTGTCGTACACGGCCTCGTTCCAGATCACGCTCCGGATTTCCTCCGCGCTCGTCTTCACCCCGTGGATGTTGATCATGTCGTCGATCCGGCCATGGTGGCGGTAGTACCCGCCGCCCATGCGCTCGATCCGGTCCCCGTGGCGGCGGAGGAGCTCGCCGTTCGGCCCGCGGGGCACGCCCTCAAAGTACTCCTTGTAATGATCGTAGTTCAGCAGTTCGTTCGAGAGGCCGATCGACGGCGGGATCAGGAAGACCTCCCCGCGGTCCGCGGGCTTCCGCTCGTCGAGGATCACGAGGTCGAGGCCCATCGCGGGCGTCGTGAACACCGCGGGCGCGGACGGCTGCACAACGGTCCCCGTGAGGTACCCGCCGCCGACCTCCGTCCCGCCGCAGTATTCCACGATGGGTCTGTACCCGGCGAGGAACATCAGGTACAGCATTTCCTCAGAGGTCGACGGTTCCGCGGTCGAGCTGAACAGCCGGATGCGAGTCCAGTCCAAGCCCTCCATCGTGCGCTCCGCCTTCCACGCGCGCACGAGTTTCGGGACGACGCCGAGCATCGTCACCCCGGCGTCCCGGACGAATTCACCGAATTGGCGGCGCTGCGGAGCGCCGACGTACAGGGCCATCGTCGCGCGGTTCACGAGGCTCGCATACGTGAGCCACGGCCCCATCATCCAACCGAACGACGTCGGCCACGCGAGGACGTCCGATCCGTGGACGTCGTGGTGAAGGTACGCGTCCGCGGCGGACTTGATCGGCGTCACGTGGGTCCAGAGGATCGCCTTTGGGTCCTTCGTCGTCCCGGAGGAGAAGAGGATGTTCGTGGGGTCGGACGGGCGGCACGGCGCCGCTTCGAATGCGCGGTCATCGCCGAGGAAGTCCACCCAGCGACGGTCCCCCTTCCGGAGCGGACGTCCGTCGTCTCCTCCTTCCGAAGGGAGGAGGATCGTCGGGGGACCGTTCGCCTGCACGACCTTCTCGTAGATCCGCTGGTCCTTCCCCCCGCGCCGGTAGCGGTCGACGGTGAACACGGCGCGTGCGCCGCCGATTGTCGCCCGTTTCTCGAACTCGGGCGGTGCGGATGTGTCCGCGATCCCGACGACTGCGCAGCCCGCCAAGACCGCGCCGAGGTAGATCGCCACGGCCTCCGGGGTCATCGGCATGTACAGCGCGATCCGTTCTCCCCGCCGGATGCCAGAGGCGTGCAGCCCGTTCGCGACCCGGTCGCACATCCGTCGCAGCGCTCCGTAGGTCGTACGCCGGAGGTCCGGCGTCTCCTCCGAGGCGGAGACGATGGCGGTCTTCCCGGGGTCCGCGCGGAAACAGCTCTCCGCGATGTTCATCACGGCTCCGGGGAGCCAGTGCGGAGCGGTCGGGTCGGAGGCAGGATCACGGATGGCGGTTGGCGGCGTCCGGAACACGAGGTCCAGTCGCCGGATCATCCCCGACCAGAACGCGTCGCGATCCGTCACGGACCACCGATGAAGAGTGGCGAACGACGCAAGATGCGTCTCGTCCATGAGGGCACGAACGTTCGAGTCGCGGACCACGGATTCCGAGGGGACCCATGCGGGAGCGGGCCCGTCCTCGGGCCTGCGACCCTCGAACGCGAGGTCGAACATGTGCTTGTGCAAGTTGAAATTCCACCGCCACGATTCGTTCGCGATGAGCGCGTCGCGGATCGCAAGCCATGCCGCGACCTGGTCGCGGGCGTCCGTCAGAATCGCGCGGACCCGACTCGCGAGCGTCGAGGCGTCCTCCGGCGCGAGCCCGATGTATTCGAGGTCGTCGGAGCCGACGGGAGCCACGGCTCGGAGAACCGAACAGCGGCCATTAAGCCTGCGGCCGCGGGAGGCCCGATAGGGCGAACCGCACCGCGTCCTCCGGCGTCTTCGCGACGACGACCCGTTCCGAGTCCACGCCCATCTTCCCGAGGTCCCAGGCACCGAGCGACACGATCCGTCTTCCCTGCTCGAGGGCATGCGCCATCTCGCTCAGCGTACCATATGCGCCGTCGATCGCGATCACCGCGTCCGCGGTCCGCACGACGATCACGTTCCGGGCGGTCCCCATCCCGGTGGTAATCGCGAGGTCAACGAACGGGTTCGCCTCGCGTGCGTCGCCGCCCGGAAGGATGCCCACGGTGAGGCCGCCGGCGGACTTCGCCCCCCGGCACGCGGCCTCCATGACGCCGCCCAGACCGCCGCATACGACGACCGCACCCGCCTCCGCGAGGAGACGACCGACCGCTTCCGCGTTCCTGAGCGCCGCTGCAGGCGCCCGCTGTCCCCCGATCACGGCGACCACCGGGCGACGGCCCATCTGTCGGGGAACGGCTTGCGGGTATAAGGCGCCGACCGGGCGTCCTTATCATCTTCGATTCCGCGACGGAAGCGTATTTATCCGCCGGAGGCCGACGAAAGGGCATGCGCTGGCCGTGGAGCCGGCCCGACGTCCAGGCGGAGAACCGCCGACAGGAAGTCCTCCACCTGATCTCGAAGCGCCTGAAGGAGTGCGAAGACGCCCTCCGGAGCAACCCGGACGACGTGGACGCGCTGTTCACGAAGGGCGTGTTCCTCGCGCGGATCGGGGAGTACTGGCGGTCGATTCAGTGCCTCGACAGGGTCACGACCCTGAGCCCCGAGTACCCGGGCGTGTGGCACCTGAAGTCCTCCCTGTACCTGCGGGTCGGGGACCAGGGTCGGGCCCGCGCGTGCCGGGAACGCGCCCAGGCGTGACCCCGGGAAACCTCTTATCCGGCGACCCGTTCCATCCGGCGTGATCGCCCGCGGGGGCGTCGGCTTCGTCTTCGCTCCGCTCTTCGCGATCCTCGCGGCGATGGCCGGGAGCCTCGCGCTCCGGAGCCTCGCCCTCCTCTACGCGACAATTCCGCTGGGCCTCCTCTTCCTCTTCGCCCTCGCGTTCTTCCGCGACCCGCCGCGCGCGCCCGGCGCGGGGATCGTGAGCCCCGCGGACGGCCGCGTCCTCGACGTGGACCGGACGCACGGCCGCGTCACCGTGTTCATGGGCGTGGGGAACGTGCACGTGAACCGCGCCCCGTGGAGCGGCCGGGTGACGCGGATGACCCACAGCCCCGGAGGCCACGCGCCCGCGTACAGGCCGGAGGCCGCGACGAACGAGCGGCTCGAGACGATCCTCGACACCCCCCTCGGGCAGTTCCGCGTCGTGCAGGTCGCGGGCGTGTTCGCGCGCCGGATCGTGCCGTACGTGCGGGAAGGCGACAGGGTGAAGAAGGGACAGCGCATCGGGATGATCCGATTCGGCTCGCGGGTCGAGCTCACCCTCCCCCCGCGGGCGCGGATCGTCGTCCAGCCCGGGACGCGGGTCCGGGCGGGGGAGTCGACGTTGGCGGTGGTCGAGGATGCTGAGTAGGGAGAACGCGGCGGACGCCCTCACCCTGGGCAACGCCCTCTCCGGGTTCCTCGCGATGACGTACGTCGCGGACGGCCGGTTCACCGCCGCGGCCCTGTTCATCTTCTTGGCGGCGCTGCTCGACGGCCTCGACGGATGGGCCGCGCGGCGCTTCGGGACTCACGGTGACCGCGGGCGGTTCGCGGACGCGTTCGCGGACGCGATCTCCTTTTCCCTCGCGCCCGCCCTCTTCCTGTACGCGCTCCTGTACGACCCGCTCCGCGGCAGCGCGTGGCGGGACCTCCCGAACGCGCTGGCGGTCGTCTCCAGCACGCTCGTCGCCGCCTTCGGCGTCCTCCGGCTCATGCGGTTTGCGGAGGCGGACTTCACGGCCCCGCACTTCCTCGGTCTGCCGACGCCCGCGAACGCGATCTTCCTCGTCAGCCTCGCCCTCCTGTTCGGACCCTCGATCGGGGTCGCGGACTGGAGCCTCGTCGCGGAGGCCCCCGCCGTCGTGATCACGGGCGCGCTCCTCTCGTCCGTCCTCATGATCACGGAGATCCCGTACCCGAAGGTCGGCGACGGATTCCGCGGGTTCGCCGCGGTCGGGTCCGCGATCACGGTCGCCCTCGTCGTCCCCGCGGTCTTCGTTGGCGGCTTGGGGACGTCGTGCACGCTCGGGCCCGCCGGCTGCCCGATCATCGAGCTCCCGCTGTTCGCCGCCGCCGTCGGCATCCTCGTCGCCTACATCGTCGGAGGTCCCGTGTATGTCCGGATCGGATCTCGCCAAGAAGTGGTTTCGGTGCAGTGACCGCGAGCGTGCCGCCTTCGAGGCGGGCATCAAGATGGGCTCAATCTACCACCAGTACGTGGGCGCGCCCGTGAACGAGACGAACGTGGAGGCGCTCGAGCGCGCAATCGAGGCCGGCGCCCGGGTGCAGCCGTTCGTCGAGGACGTCCGCGTGCGGATCGACCGGAGCAAGGTCAAGGCGAAGCGCGGGGCCCCGTACCGGTACTACAGCGTGACGGGCGACATGCTCGACGTGTGGATCCGCGTGCGATACAACGGCGTCGTGGCGGAGTGCGTGATGAAGTACGTGCCGGAACTTCGGTATCCCTTGATGCGGATCACGGAGCTGCGCGAGAGTTCGTCGTGAGGATGCCCGCGATACATTAATGGCGGCCTCCCTCATGCGCCGCCAATGATGGCGGTCGCACCTGCGGAGGAGAAGGAAGTCCACGAGGTGGAGGTGCGGTTCCGCCGCGACCTCGGCCTCCGCGACATCGTGATGATCGGCCTCGGCCCCACGATCGGAACGACGATCTTCCTGCTGGTCGGTCCGGGCTTTGCGATCGCGGGTCCCGCGATCCTCCTCGTGTTCGCCCTCAGCTTCATCGTCACGATGTTCACCGCGATGTCGTACGCGGAGCTGAGTTCCGCGTTCCCCGAGACCGGCGGGGGTTACCTGTGGGTGAAGACCGCGTTCTCGGAGCCCATCGGGTTCCTCGGTGGGTGGCTCGGATGGTTCGGCCACTGCATCGTGTGCGCCTTCTACACGGTCTCGTTCGGCATCTACGTCTTCCGGGGGCTCCAGCCCGTGCTCGGCGACGGGGGCTACGGGGGGTGGCTCGTAAAGGGGTTGTCCCTCGCGGTCCTCGCGGCGTTCGTTTTCGTGAACTACCGCGGGACGAAGACGACGGGCAAGTCGAGCATCGTCGTCACCCTCGCGCTCCTCGCCCTCGTCCTCACGTTCGTCGTCGCGGGCATCCTCTGGCTCGCCCTCAACCCCCAGTCCCTCGGGACCCTGTCCCCCTTCCTCCCCACAGGCCCGGTTCACCCCGCCCTTGCGGTCCTGATGGCGATGGGGCTGACGTTCATCGTCTTCGAGGGCTACGAGATCATCGCGCAGACGGGCGAGGAGGTGCAGAACCCGGAGCGAAACATCCCGTTGGCGAACTGGATCACCCTGTCCACCGCCACGGCGATCTTCGTCGTCGTCGGCCTCGTCACGGTCGCCTCCATTGGCGGGGAGGGCTGCGCCCGGACCGAGTTCGCGGTCGCGTGTGCGGCGGAACGGATCTTCGTCTACCCGGAGGTCGGCCTCGCGTTGATCGTCTCCGGCGTCATCCTTGGCTCGCTAACCGCGTTGAACTCCTTGATCTTCTCGAGCAGCCGCGTCGCGTTCGCGATGGGCCGCGACGGTGCGATGCCGCGCATGTTCGGTCGCCTGCATCCCCAGAACCGCACGCCCGGCGTCGCGATCTTGGCGAGCGGTCTCGTGATTGGCCTCATGGTCCTCGCGCTGGATGTGATCAACATCGCCGCCTCCGCGGGGCTGATGTTCCTCCTCCTGTTCGCGCTCGTCAACGGCGCGGCGATCCGCCTCCGGAAGACGCATCCGGACGTCCCTCGGAAGTACCGGATGCCGCTGTTCCCCGTGTTCCCGGTCCTCGGGGTCTCGTCCATCGTTCTGCTCACCGGCCCGCTGTTCCTCGTGAGTTCCTTGGCGATGGCGATCGGCCTCGTCTGGGTCGTCCTCGGGTTCGGCGTCCACTACCTGTGGGCGAAGCGGGAGCGGATCGTCGAGGTCGCTCGTGCCGTCGAACAGATCCTGCCGCTCCCGGAGGAGAAGTACCAGATCCTGGTGCCGATGGAGGACGTCGAGGACACGGCGGTGGTCCGGTTCGCCGCGCTCGTCGCGCGCGTGGAGGGCGGTGCGGTCACGTTGCTCAACGTCGTCGAGGTCCCGCCCGCCCTGCCCGTGGACGCGATCGACTCCCTGTACCTCCTGGAGGTCCGCATGGGCTTGGGGCGCGCGGTCCGGGTGGCGCGGGAGGCCGGCGTCGACGCGCGCTCGAAGGTCGTCGTGTCCCGCCGCGCGTCCGAGGCGATCCTCGACGCGGTCACGGAAGGGGAGACGGATCTCCTGGTCGCGGGCTGGAAGGGGGCGTGGCGTGGCGGACGGATTCTGGGCACGAACGTTGACAAGCTCGTCCAGACCGCACCGTGCGACGTCGTGGTGTTCAAGAGCGCTGGAGTGAAAGACAAGTTCGAGCGCATCCTCGTGTTCAACGCGCCCGCATGGCACGTCTCGTACGCGACGGGGTATGCGATCCTCCTCGCGAAGCAGCACGGCGCTTCCATCACGATCTACACCGCCGCGACGACGGACGAGGAGATGGAGAAGGAGAAGGTGTACAGCGCGCGCCTTGCGCAGATGTGCCGTACGCACGGCGTCCCGTACGAGGAGAAGTTCGCGACCGTGCGGAGCATCGTCGACGCGGTCGTCGAGGAGGCGCGGGCGTACGACCTGTTGGCGGTGGGCGCGAGCGAGGAGTGGGCGCGGCTCGAGTACGCGTTCGGCTCCGTGCCGGACCAGATCGCGCGGCGCGCGCCGTGCCCCGTCCTCATGGTGCGGAAGGTCCGGAAGGCGTCGGAGGAAACCCCGCCGTGAGCCGGTTTTTATCGCCCACTCCTTATGTATGAGGACGCCCATATCCCAGATACGGAGCGGCGATGGGCGCGAGCCTGAAGATCGGCATCACCGGCCTGCCGGGGGCCGGGAAGACGCAGGCCCTTTTGAAGGTCATCGAGATGCTCGAGGACGACGGCCTCAAGGTCGGCGGGATGATCACGGAGCCGATCATGAAACGGGGCCGGCGCGAGGGGTTCTACGTGATGGACTGGGCGTCGAAGGAACGGAAGGTGTTCGCCTCGAAGGACATCGTCTCGAAGATCACGGTCGGCCGGTACGGCGTCGACGTGACCGCCCTCGACGACGTGGGTGTGAAGGCGCTCCAGCACGCGACCGCGAACTGCGACGTGATCGTGATCGACGAGGTCGGGAAGATGGAGGTGGAGTCCGACGGGTTCGTGGCGGCGGTGAAGGAGGCGCTCGACGCGGACAAGCCCCTCCTCCTCACGCTGCACAAGAAGTCGCGGAACCCCCTCCTGCAGGACATCCGGCGGCGGGACGACGTCCGCATCCTGGAGGTCACCCAGGTGAACCGGAACCTCCTCCCGTACAAGATCGTGAAGCTCCTGAAGGGCGAGATGTTGTGACCGAGGAGGTTCCCGCGCGGGAGGTCCGCGAGGGGCGCGCCTCGATTCTCGTCCCGGACGTGCCGCGGACGA
>Ga0209751_10002618_pt1 | contig 17826 bp, 16 predicted proteins | sample RifCSP13_1_FD_184019 | JGI IMG/M metagenome (GOLD analysis project Ga0209751, IMG submission 184019) | Soil microbial communities from Rifle, Colorado - Rifle CSP2_sed 13_1 (SPAdes) (version 2) | ecosystem: Environmental > Terrestrial > Deep subsurface > Rock core/Sediment | place: Rifle... | reverse complement strand
GCTCATTTTTTTATACCGACAACCGCTATCAGTGGCAAGAACGCAAAGCAGGAGAATTTCGCGTCTTTTGGTACAGCGGAGATTCTGTCTTCGCCCAAAGTCTGCTTGATGTCGCCTATGAAGGGCTGCAAAATGCCCAGGAGCTCCTCCAATTGAAGCTCGAGGATGGGGTAGATATCTATGCGTACGCTAGCGCCCAGGAGATGCGGGCTGCCTTGCAGACTCGGGGGCAAAACTGGGTGGGCGCGCACACCGACCCCGACCTGGGTGTGATGGTGATTTCCCTGCCGGGCGGTCCGGAACAGCGCCTGGAGATGGAACGCCAGATACCGCACGAGTTGATGCACGTCTTGCTCTATCAAGAGCTCGGTGCTGGCTACGATAAACTGCCAGTCTGGTTGAATGAAGGGCTGGCCTCCATAGCGGAGCTGTATCCAAACCCTGATTATCTGATCTTACTGGGCAATGCCAGGCAGGACGACGCTTTTCTACCCATCGAATCGCTCTGCCAGGGATTTCCACGCGATGCCTCCGGCGCATACTTGGCTTACGCCCAAGCCACTTCGTTCACCCGCTTTCTGTTCCAGCGCTTCGGATCTGGCAGCATGCAACAGCTCGTCGCCCATTACGCCCAAGGAATGGATTGCCAGCGAGGCATCCAGGCCACCTTTGGTGAATCGCTCCCCCAACTGGATCGCCAATGGCGGCGGCAAGCATTTGGAGAAAACGCGCTGTTTTCTGCTTTTGGCAAGCTGCTGCCTTGGTTGCTCCTGATGGTAGCCGTGATGTTCATACCGCTGCTTTTGATCTTCTTCAGTCGCAGGCGCAAACCAACCAGCCAGGGGGAGACCTACCATGCCAGAAGATGACCTCCAACAGCTACATATGCGCCTAGAGGGGCGCGTTCAGGGAGTTGGCTTTCGCTATTTTGTGTACGACCAGGCACTTGCGCTGGGTATAACGGGCTGGGTGCGCAACCGCATGGATGGCAGTGTGGAGGTGATGGCAGAAAGCAGGCGCCCAAACCTGGATCAATTTTTGGCTCTGCTGCGGCGCGGATCGCGCTCTTCAATGGTGCTGGGCATCCACCCCACCTGGAAACCAGCTAGCGGCGAGTACACCGACTTCAAGATACTGCCCACCAGTTACTGAGCGTGGAAGCCAGGAGCTAGGAAAAGCCTAAACCGCGCTCTTTGAGGGACACGTAACTCCCCCTGCCGATCACCAGGTGATCCAGGACCTGGATATCTAACGTTTTTCCACCCTGAACGATCGCCCGGGTCACGGCGATATCGTCCGGGCTAGGCGTTGGATCGCCGCTAGGGTGATTGTGCGCCACAATGACCGCAGCCGCATTGCGCCTGACAGCGGACTTGAACAACTCTCCAACTCTCACCTGAGATGAATTCAGCGAACCCCGGTACACCGATTCGGTGCGCATCACCCGGTTGCGGGTGTCCAACAGGATGACCCATAGCTCTTCCTGTTCTAAGGCACTCATCGGGTGCTGCAGTAAGGCTGCGGCATCCCCCGGGCTGTTGACGGAAGCCTGTTCCCCTTGCCTTGCCTGGTTGAGCCGGTTTGCCAGCTCAAGGGCAGCCTTGATTTGGGCGGCTTTGGCTTTGCCCACTCCATGTTGGGCGCATACCTCCTCAAAGGGCATGCGATGTAAGCCATCTAAACCGCCGTAATCTTGAAGCAACCGGGTTGCCACTTGAACGGCGTTCTCACCCCTAACACCCACGCGCAGCAAGATCGCCAGCAATTCTGCCGTGGTCAGAGACTGGGCGCCAAACTTTTCCAGCCGCTCGCGGGGGCGCTCGTCCACAGCCAGATCCGTGATCCGATAGGTAGCGTTTTGTCTTTCCATCTCACCATCCTCTTCATCACGCCTTGGCGAATGCCCAAAGCGCTGGATTTTCCCACCAAATAGAGTGCTTGAATAATACATCATGTTCGCCGATCGGGCAAGCAGATCACCAGCTTCAAAAATGTTATAATCACCCGCAACGGAGCTAACCATGTATTTCGACCCAACCGCATTAAGGGACATGGCATTGATCCTGACAGCCTGGGGCGGCGCCTTCCTGGCGGCTCTCTGGCTCAGCCTGGTCATGTGGACGTATCGAGACATTCGCGGGCGCGCCCGCGACCCGCTGGCAAGGGTCCTGGCAGTCGTTGTGGTCGCGGTGCTGTTCCTGCCAGGCATCGTGATCTACCTAATCTTGCGCCCGCCAAGGACGCTGGATGAGGAATACCAACAAACCCTGGAGGAGGAAGCCCTGCTCCAGGCAATCGAAGAAGTGACCCTCTGCCCGGGCTGCAACCGCCGGGTAAAGGAAAACTGGACCGTGTGCCCAAGCTGCCACACCAAGCTGAAAAAGTCCTGCCTCAATTGCGGCAAGTTAATGGAGCTGGGATGGAATTTGTGCCCTTACTGTGCCACGCCCACGCCCGGCATGCGCCGGGAGGGATTGACCTTGGATGAAGCCCTACGCCCACTCTCGATCAGCCTGGAGGATGAGACCGAGGAGCCTGAGGTCGAGGCGGAAACTACCGCCATTCAAGAGTCCGAAGAATAACCTTCGGGAAGAACGAAACCGGTCGCCTGCGCAAAAAACTAGCGACCGGTGTTTTTTCTTACTACAGAAGCTGTGCGTTCAGCGTTTAAATGCGCCCCAGCCGGCGTAAACCGCCTTATCACCCAGCTCGGCTTCGATGCGCAGCAACTGGTTGTACTTGGCAACTCGGTCCGAACGCGCCGGGGCGCCGGTCTTGATCTGCCCCATATTCAGCGCCACTGCCAGGTCGGAAATCGTGGTGTCCTCGGTCTCGCCGGAGCGGTGGGAAGTCACCGCCCGCCAGCCCGCCCGGTGGCAGGTCTCGACAGCCTCGATTGTCTCGGTCAGTGTGCCGATCTGGTTGAGCTTGACCAGCAAGGCATTGGCAGCCTTCTCTTGAATTGCCCGGCGCACCCGCGCGGTATTCGTGACGAGCAGGTCGTCGCCAACAATTTGTATCCGCTCGCCCAGTGAACTTACCAGCAGTTGCCATCCCGTCCAGTCATCCTGGGCCAACCCATCCTCGATGGAAACGATCGGATACTGGTCAACCCAGGATTTCCAGAAATCCACGATTTGCTCGCTGGTCAGCTTGCGCCCTTCCTTGCGCAGGTTATACAGCCCGCTATCAGCTTCGTAAAATTCGGACGCAGCCGGGTCGAGGGCGATGGCTACCTGCTCCCCGGCTTGATAGCCGGCATTCTGGATGGCTTCCAGGATGACCTCGACCGCCTCCGCATTCGCCTTCAACGCCGGGGCATACCCGCCTTCGTCTCCCACCAGGGCAGTATGACCGCGTTTCTTCAGGACGGACTTCAGGGCATGGTAAATCTCAGCGCCCCAACGAAGTCCTTCCGAAAAAGTAGGCGCGCCCAGGGGCATGACCATGAACTCCTGGGCATCCGTGGACTGCCAGCCGGTATGCGCCCCGCCGTTTAGGATATTCATCATCGGCACCGGCAGCACGTGGGCATAGACACCGCCGATATAGCGGTAGAGCGGCTGTTCCAGGCTATTAGCGGTGGCTTTGGCAACTGCCAGGCTGGTGCCGAGAATAGCGTTAGCGCCCAGCCTGGATTTATTCGGGGTGCCATCAAGTTCCAGCAAGGTCTGGTCTATCCCTTTTTGGTCGCTGGAGTCCCAGCCAACCAGAGCGTCAGAAATCAGGGTATTCACGTTCTCCACTGCTATCAAGACGCCCTTGCCGCTATAGCGTAACTTATCTCCATCTCGCAGCTCCAGGGCTTCATGGACGCCTGTCGAAGCCCCCGAGGGAACCGCAGCTCTCCCCCAACTGCCATCCATCAAGGTTACCTCGACTTCCACCGTGGGATTGCCGCGCGAATCCAGGATCTCCCGCGCGACAATACCTTCAATGATCGTCTCCATGTTATTACCTATTGATGGTTTCCAATTTTAGCTTTTTCACCCCGAGATGAACCCCAGCCCTCTCGCTGACCGCCTTGAGAAACCCGACGAACAGCGGGTGCGGGCGGTTGGGCCTGGAAAGAAATTCGGGGTGAAACTGCGTCCCGAGCATGAAGGGATGATCAACCAGTTCGGCGATCTCAACCAGGCGCTCATCCGGCGATAAGCCCGAATAGCGCATCCCGGCTGCCTGCAGCACTCCACGATACGCGTTGTTGAATTCAAAACGGTGGCGATGTCTCTCCTGGACGAGTTCCTGCCTATAGGCTTCTGCGGCGCGGCTGCCGGGCTGAAGCTGGCAGGGATACAACCCCAGGCGCATCGTGCCGCCCATGTCGGCAATGCCGCGCTGATCTGGCATCAGGTCGATGACCGGATGCGGTGTGGAGCGGTCGAACTCGGTCGAATTGGCTTCGTCGTCGCCGAATACGTGGCGGGCAAACTCGATCACCATTAGCTGCATCCCCAGGCACAGCCCCAGGTAGGGGACTTTATTCGCGCGCGCATAGCGAGCAGCCTGGATTTTACCTTCCGTGCCGCGGCTGCCAAAGCCTCCAGGGACAACAATGCCATCCGCCCCCTGGACGATGTCCCAGCCCCGCCCTTTCTCGAACTCGGCGGAGTGCACCCAGCCAATTTCGACCTCAACACCCAACGCCAAAGCCGCGTGTTTCAGCGCTTCTCGCACGCTCATATAGGCGTCATGAAGTTCAACGTATTTACCCACCAAGGCAACTTTAACTGTTGGCTTGGGGCGTCTGACTTCAACCACCAGGCGCTCCCAGCCCGACCAATCCGGCTTTTGGCGGGATTTCAAGCCCAACCTGTTCAGCAGATAATCGCCTGCGCCGAGGCGCTCCAACTCCAGAAGGACCTCATAGAGTACCGGGGTGGTCACCATCGGCAGCACCGCCTGTTTCTCCACGTCACAAAACAGGGCAATCTTTTCGTTCAGCTCCTCTCCAACTGCGTAGTCGGAACGGGCAACGATTACGTCCGGAGATATGCCGATCGAGCGCAATTCCCGAACAGAGTGTTGGGTAGGCTTGGTTTTCAATTCCCCGGTTGCGCCGATGCGGGGCAACCAGGTGACGTGCACGTAGGCCGTGTTCTCGCGGCCGACATCGGAGCGCATCTGGCGAATAGCCTCTAGAAAGGGCAGCGACTCGATATCCCCGACGGTGCCGCCAATCTCCACCAGGACGATCTCCGCGCCGGTGGTTTTGTCCACCAGCCCAATGCGGCGCTTGATCTCGTTGGTAATGTGCGGGATCACCTGAATAGTTCCACCCAGATAATCTCCCCGCCGCTCCTTGCTGATCACCTCGGCGTAAACCTGGCCAGTGGTCACATTGCAAACCCGGTTCAGGCTGATATCGATGAAGCGCTCGTAATGACCTAGATCCAGGTCTGTCTCTGCGCCGTCATCCAGCACGAAAACTTCGCCGTGCTGATAAGGGCTCATCGTGCCTGGATCCACGTTGATGTATGGATCGAGCTTCTGCACTGCCACCCTGAAGCCGCGCTCTTTCAGCAGTCGCCCCAGCGCGGCAGCCGTAACCCCTTTGCCAACCGAGCTAACCACACCCCCGGTAAAGAAAATATACTTGGTTCCCAATCTCAACCCACCAGGCGGACAAGATCTTCTGCGGCGCGGCGCATTTCCAAAAAAATCAACCCCAGCTTGGCCTCTTCACGCACCATCGCGGTCAGCACGGCATCCTCGCCGACAGCAGTCACGATGACATATCCCTGGCTGCCGCGGATATACACCTGCTCGAGGGCGCCGCGTCCCAATTCACTGGCAATGCGCTCACCCAGGCTGAGCATGGCAGCCGACATAGCTGAAACGCGGTCTTCTTCCGTTTCAGCAGGCAGGGCAGAGGCCATGATCAACCCATCGACGGAAACGACGGCAGAGGCTTCGATCTCGGGTGCAGCCGCTTGCATTTCCCGTAGGCGATCGACCATCAATTCACTTCGTGACCGGGTTGACATCCTTCCCTTCCTGCCGAGAGGCTCGCGTTTCCAAATTCGCCCTGAGTTTACCATATCTGCACGCCAGTTGCCAATCCGAATCAGGCACTGCCCAAAAGCCGAAAGTCTATGCAGTTATTGACCCGCGTGCGCCTCCGTGTTAAACTAAACGTTTGCGATGTATCGCCTGTTCATCACGGTTTGCCTATCGCTCCTGTTCAGCCTGCCAGCCTGGCGTGCGCCAATTTGGCCAGCTTACGCTCAGCAACCAGAAAGTACGGAGACGCCTCCCAGCACCCCCGAGCACAGCCCCACCGCGCCTGCACCCAGGGCGACGGTCACACCCGTATTCACCGCCAGACCGCAGGTGACCATCTCAGATCCACTGCCGGGGCAGGCGTTGCAGGGCAAGTACCCCATCCTGGGTACATCTGCCGTGGAAGAATTTCGATCTGCAGAGCTTTCATTCAGTTATACGAATGACCCCACAGATACCTGGTTCTTGATATTTACCAGTGCAGAACCGGTAACTGCTGGACTGTTGGCGGAGTGGGATACGACCCAAATTTCCGACGGCGATTATGACCTGCGCCTGGTTGTCACCCTGCTCGATGGCGCTCAGATATCTACCGTCGTGCCCGGAGTGCGCGTCCGAAATTATACCCCGATCGAAACCAGCACGCCCACGCCGCTCACCCCAACCTCCGCGGCGGAAACGACAGAAGTTATCGCCGGAACTCCCACCAATACCCCGCAGCCGCCCACGCCCACTCCGTTTCCGACCAACCCGGCTCAGGTATCCAACCAGGGTTTGGCAGCCAGTTTCGCCCAGGGCGCGCTGTTCACTGTGGGCGCATTTGCCCTGGGCGGACTATACATTGCAATTCGGAATTTACGATCCAACCGATAGATTAGGAGGCCACATGTGTGACACCCTGGTAGCTTTAGGCAACTCTACAAAAGACGGTTCGGTGATCTTTGCCAAAAATAGCGACCGCGACCCGAATGAAGCCCACGAATTGGTGATCGTACCCCGGACCCGGCACCCAGAAGGTAGCCTGCTGCGCTGCACCTACGTGGAAATCTCCCAGGTGCCTGAGACATACGCCGTGCTGCTGGCAAAACCATTCTGGATTTGGGGCGCTGAAATGGGCGCCAATGAGCACGGCGTGGTCATCGGCAACGAAGCCGTGTTCACCAAAATCCCGCCCGGTAAAGAGCCCGGCATGATCGGTATGGATCTCCTGCGGCTGGCGCTCGAACGCGCTGACACCGCGCGGAATGCAGTAACCGTGATCACCCAACTGTTGGAGCAGTATGGACAGAGCGGGAACTGCGGCTTTGCCCACAAATTTTACTATCACAACAGCTACTTGATCGCCGACCCGCAGGAAGCCTGGGTGCTGGAAACCGCTGATCGCCATTGGGCAGCCGAGCAAGTAAAAGACATACGCACAATTTCAAATCGAATTACCATTGGCAATAAGTTTGATCTTGCCTCAAATGGGTTGGTAGATTACGCCATCGAACGCGGTTGGTGTAAAAGCAGGGACGACTTCGACTTCGGACACTGTTATAACGATTTTATCTTAACCCGTTTTAGCGACTCGTATAAACGCTATTGCCGCACCACAGACATCCTCTCCGCGGGTAGAGGCAATATTGGTGTAGAGACGATGATCTCCGTTCTACGTGACCACGGGCCGGAAAATACTAATCAATATTCTCCAGGCAGGGGTTTGAGCGGTGCCGATGTGTGCAAACACGCCAGCTTTGGACCGATCCGTATCGACCAATCGACCGGCTCGATGATCTCACACTTAAAGCCCGGAATGCACACCCACTGGCTCACCGGAACTTCGGCGCCCTGCACCGGCGTCTTCAAACCAGCCTGGTTGGACAGCGAGCTGCCGGATATTGATCCCGCCCCTCAAGGGAAGTATGACGATCAGAGTCTGTGGTGGCGGCACGAGGTCCTGCACCGCACGGTCTTGCAAGACTACCAGATGCGCCTCAACAAGTACAAAGACGAGCGCGACCAGCTTGAAAAGGATTTCTTGCACGAAGCCCAACAGGTCATGAGCGCCTCATGCGAAGAGCGGCAGGCTTTCACCGCTCGATGCTTCGAAAAAGCCGGGCAGGCAACCGAGCAATGGATCGAACAGGTTCGGGATCTGCCCATAAGAGGTGGCCAGCCCATTTTACACCGCCGCGCTTGGCAGTCTTTCAACCAGCAGGCTGATTTTCAACGATATTTAGCCTGAATAAGTGACGAAATGAGCCGAGTAGTTGGGAGCAATGAGATGAGCTGGACATTAAAGCTACTCGTGGTTTTCCTGATGGGATTATTGATGATGGCGGCATGCGCCGCGCCCCCACCTACACCTACCGAGGAAGCCACTGCGAAAGGATTCCAATTCCTCGAGTTTTACTCACCCTTCTGATCCACCTGCCGTGAAGTGCTGCCCATCGTGCATGGGCTGGAGAGAGAGTTTGGGGAACGAATCGACTTTGTCCGCGTGAATATCTTGATTCCTGAGAACAAAACTCTGATGGAACAATACAGCTTCAGCACAACACCGGAGTTCTATCTGGTCGATCCGCAGGGGGAGATTATCGGATTTTGGGGCGATGCCTTCGAGGAAGCCGAGCTGAGGCAGGCATTTGAAGAGGCTCTGGGCGAGTGAACGCTGCTTTTCTCATCATTGGCCTGGGCAACCCCGGGCGAGAATACCGGGGCAACCGGCACAACATCGGCTTCATGGTGTTGGACCACCTGGCGGCGAAAATGGGCGTCACGTTTTCGCGCCTGGAATCGAAAGCCCTGGTCGCCAAAGGGGAGCTGAACGGCCGCCGCCTGGTCCTGGCGAAGCCGCAAACCTACATGAATCTGTCCGGGCAGGCGGTCGGCGCGCTGCTGCGTTTCTACAAAGTCCCGCTGAAGAACCTGTTGGTCATTTATGATGACGTGGATTTGCCTTTCGAAACCCTGCGCATGCGCACCGTCGGCGGCAGTGCCGGTCAGAAAGGCATGCAATCCATTATCGAAAATTTGGGCTCGCCGGTATTCCCCCGGTTGCGGATCGGGGTCGGTCGTCCGCCAGGGCAAATGCAGGCAGCCGACTACGTGCTGCAAGATTTTTCCACCGCCCAGCTCGAGACATTGCCGTTCGTCCTGGAACGGGCTGTTGAGGCCGTAGCGACCTATCTTAGGGACGGCATCGAGAGTGCGATGAACAAATACAACCCTCCGCATGAACCTGCGTAAATGGATTTAGTTTGCATGTGAAATGAGATTCGAGCAACTTATCGAGAGGATCGCTGCCGCCTCGCAGGATATCCTCTCCTCCATGTTAGCAAGTAAAGACCCGGATTTTACCGAAGGTGCGACGATCAAAAAGATCGGTCTGCGGCGCGCCGCGCGCCTGCCGGTGCTTGCTGCCCTCTACGCCACGCTGCAAAAACCGGTTTTGTTGCTCACCGAGCGCGCCGACCTGGCTCTTACGCTCATAGACGAGCTGACTTTGTGGCTGCCTACTGCGCCGAGATTTTTGTTCCCGGAACCTAACCCCCTGTTTTATGAAAAGGAGCCGTGGGGTGAAAACACCCGCCGCGACCGCTTGATGGCGCTCACCAGGCTGGCTGCTTTCCACATCCCCAATGCAGCCGTCAGCGCTCCGGAAATCATCATCGCTTCTGCGCGCGCATTGATGGCGCGCACTCTGCCGAGGCGGGATTTTCTCAAATCCACCCGTACGATCCGACCGGGGCAGGTGATCCAGCCGAATGAGCTGATCCGCAGTTGGGTGAGCCTGGGCTACCAGGCTGTCAACACCGTGATTACACCGGGACAGTTCGCCCGGCGCGGCGGGCTGCTCGATATCTGGCCTCCGGCGGAGCTGTATCCTACCCGGATCGAGTTCTTCGGTGACGAGATCGAAACCCTGCGCCACTTTGACCCGACCAGCCAACGCACCTTCGAAATCCACGAACGACTATTGATCACTCCAGCCCGCGAGTTCTTGCTTCCCCCCAGCGGAGAGCATGATATCGAAGAGCTGCACGAATTCCACCTGCCACTGCTGCACAGGCAGACCGCCAGCCTATTAGATTACCTCCCCCGCCAGGCATTGGTGCTGGTTGACGACCTGCAAGCTTTCCAGGAGGCCTGGAATGAAGTCGAGGAGCAAGCCATCGCTATGCGAAACGAGCAAATTGCCGAGGGGAACCTGGCGGAAGACTTCCCCCTCCCCTACTTGACCTGGTCGGAGATGCTGGATACGTTGCCGCGGGATACCCTTCTCGAACTGGGACCTTCTGGGGACCTGGAAAGCTCTACCCTTGCTGAATGGTTCACGCCCGGGCCAAGGTTCGGGGGGCGCCTGAAGCCCTTCATCGAGCACCTGGTTGAGCGCATCGAGTTCAATGAACAGGTAGTCGTGGTCTCGCGCCAGTCTACCCGTTTGCAGGAGCTGTGGTCAGAACAGAATGCCGCCTTAGAATCCCGAGGACCCACCTTCGTTCATGGCAGCCTGGCAGAGGGCTGGACCTTTGCGCCACCCGGCGGTGAAGTGGTTCACCTGTTATCGGATGGCGAGGTCTTCGGCTGGCGCAGGCCAGAGCTGCGCCAGCGACAGCGCCCGGTGGCAGAAGCGCCTGAAGCGCCGTACACCGACCTGCAGGCGGGCGATTACGTGGTCCATGCGGATCATGGGGTTGGCTGCTTTATAGGCCTGGTGAGCCGCACCATCGAGGGTCACGAGCGCGAGTATTTATGCATCGAATACGCTGACGAAGCCCAACTGTTCGTCCCTGTCCATCAGGCGGATCGGGTAACCCGCTATGTGGGTCCCGATGGACGTCCACCCGCTCTCAGCCGATTGGGCAGCCCTGAATGGCGGAGTATCAAAAGCCATGTCAAAGAGGCGGTTCAAGAAGTTGCCGAGGACCTGCTGGAGCTGTACGCCAAACGAAGCGTGATTCATGGGCACGCCTTCGAAAGAGATACCCCCTGGCAGCAAGAGCTGGAAGCCAGCTTCCCCTATATTGAGACCGAAGATCAGGCCAGGGTGATTCTGGAGGTCAAAGATGACATGGAGCTGCCGCGCCCGATGGACAGGCTGATTTGCGGCGATGTCGGCTATGGCAAGACCGAGGTCGCCTTGCGAGCCGCCTTCAAAGCCGTAATGGGCGGCAAACAAATCGCCATGCTGGTGCCGACCACTGTCTTAGCCCAGCAGCACTACCAGACATTCCGCCAGCGGTTGGCTGCGTTTCCCGTTGAGGTGGAGATGCTCTCTCGATTCCGCAACCAGCAGCAGCAGCGCGAGATCATCACCAGGCTGGCCGCGGGAGCGATCGATATTGTCATCGGCACGCACCGTTTGTTATCCACAGATGTGCGCATTAAAGACCTGGGCTTATTGATCATCGACGAGGAACAGCGCTTTGGCGTCACTCACAAGGAAAAGCTCAAAAAACTGCGCACCGAGGTTGACGTGCTCACCATGACCGCTACCCCCATCCCGAGAACGCTCTACATGGCGCTCACCGGCGTGCGGGACATCTCTACCATCAACACCCCGCCAGAAGAACGGCTGCCCATTGTCACCCATGTGGGGCCGTATTCGCCCCGACTGGTGCGACAGGCGGTCCTGCGCGAGCTGGAACGCGGCGGGCAGGTGTTTTTCGTGCACAACCGGGTGCAGACCATCGGCGCAATGCACAACCACTTAACGCAGCTCATCCCTGAGGCGCGCCTCACCATCGCCCACGGTCAAATGGCGGAAAGCGAGCTCTCCGAACGGATGAAACAATTTGCCAATGGCGAAATCGATGTGCTCCTGAGCACCTCGATTATCGAGTCTGGGCTGGATATTCCCAATGCGAACACTTTAATCGTAGACCGCGCGGACACGTTTGGGTTGGCCCAACTGTACCAGTTGCGCGGTCGAGTTGGGCGGGGCGCCCAGCGAGCTTATTCATACTTCTTCCGGCATACGAAAAGGCAACCTACTCCAGACGGTCGCCAGCGGCTGGAAACCATCGCTGAAAACACCCAGCTTGGCTCCGGATTCTCGATCGCCATGCGAGACCTGGAGATTCGCGGCACTGGAGATATCCTCGGCACCCGGCAGCACGGGCACATCGCCGCAGTGGGCTTTCACCTGTATACCCGCTTGCTTGCCGAGGCAGTAGGGCGGATTCAACCGCGCCCCTTGGTCTCGCTGCCGGGCGCCAGGCAACCATTGCCCCCGGCGTCACCGGTGAACGTTGATTTGCCCCTCCAGGCAGGCATACCCGCCGATTATGTAACCGAAAAAGCTATGCGCCTGCGCCTCTACCGGCGGCTTGCGGACATCCAATCCATCGAAGAGCTCAAAGCTATCACCGAGGAGTTCAAAGATCGTTTCGGGCCGCTGCCGGCGGGGGTGGATAACCTGATTTATCAGCTCAAGGTGAAAATCCTGGCTCAAAAGGCAGGCATTGAATCCATTACCAGTGAGAACGGGCAGATGGTGCTGCGCTTTTCCGATAGCGCGCCGCTGAAAACGCTGCCCGATTTAGGTCCGCTGGTGCGCGTGGGCAAGACTGCGCTTTGGTTGCCTTTGCGCGAAATCCCTGCCTGGCAAGAATTTCTGGTCGCCGTTCTGGAGCGGCTCGGCGCTGAGCTTGCGTTGAAGCGAGCTGACCGCGAGCCGCAGACTCAGACCACCTGAGGGCTGCTATCTCTATCTCATGTTCCCCAAAGGCATACCCCGTTCCAAGCGCCTGTTTGACCTTGCTGTGACCATCCCATTATTGCTGGTGATCTCTCCCCTGCTCCCGATTCTGGCGTTGCTGGTGCGCTTCTTTCATGGCTCACCGGTATTATTCCGCCAGTTGCGCCCGGGTTTCCGTGGGGAGCCTTTTTACATCATCAAGTTTCGCAGCATGTCGGAAGGACGCGATCATTCCGGCGAGCTGCAGTCTGATGCGAAACGCCTCACCACCCTGGGACGCTTCTTGCGGGCGACCAGCCTGGACGAACTGCCCGAGTTTTTTCTCGTACTTCGAGGGAAGATGAGCCTGGTTGGGCCGCGCCCGCTGCTGATGGAGTACCTGGAGCGCTATAGCCCGGAGCAGATGCGCCGCCATCTGGTCTTGCCCGGGATTACTGGCTGGGCTCAAATCAACGGGCGGAACGCCTTGACCTGGGAAGATAAATTCAAACTGGATATCTGGTACGTGGACAACTGGTCTCTACTGCTGGATATAAAAATCCTGCTGCTCACCCTGTGGAAGGTGATCCGCCGGGAGGGGATCAACCAGCCCGGTGAGGCAACTGCGACCGAATTCATGGGCACCCTTCGCACGAGTGATGAATAATGTCGGATCATCTTTCGCTTTACCGAAAACTTTATACTATTCGCCGGTTCGAAGAAACCGTGCTGGAGAACTTCCCCAAAGGGGTGTTTTCCGGGACCACGCACACGTACCTGGGGCAGGAGGCCGATGCAGTCGGCGTGCTGAGCCATCTCAAGCCTGAAGATGTGGTCTTCAGCAATCACCGCTGTCACGGTCATTTCCTTGCCTACGGGGGCGACCCTCAAGCTCTGTTCGCCGAATTGATGGGCCGCGCCGGCGGCGTTTGTGGCGGCAGAGGCGGGTCGCAACATCTGCATTGGCGAAATTTCTACTCCAGCGGCGTGTTGGGCGGGGTTGCCCCGATCGCCGTTGGCGTGGCCCTGGCGGAAAAATTTAAGGAAAGCGGCGCAATTACAATCGTCTTCGCTGGTGACGGCACCCTGGGGGAAGGCGTGCTCTATGAAGCTCTGAACATGGCCTCTTTGTGGAGTGCGCCGGTCCTTTTCGTCCTGGAAAACAACCGCATCGCCCAAACCACCCCCGTGAACCTGGCGGTGGCGGGAGAGATCGCCGCTCGTTTCGAGGCCTTCGCAATCCCAACCCGGGAGCTTGACAGCAGCGATGTGCTCGAAATCCACTCCGTCGCCGGCGCTGCGCTCCAGGCGGTCAGAGCGGAAGGAGCGCCGCAGGCGTTGATCCTGCACACCTGCCGTTTTGGGCCTCATTCCAAAGGGGACGACACCCGCAATCCGCAGGAAATTGACCGCATGAAGCAAACTCGCGATCCTTTGAAGGTCCACTCCAGCCGTTTGAACCCAGCCGAGCGCGCCGGTCTAGACCGCGAGATCGATGAGCTTATCGCCACCGCTTTCCAGGCCGCCCTGGAGGAGCCTTTTCCGGATGCCTAGCGTGCTTGAATCCCTCAACCGGGCTCTGCACCGGGCTTTTGCGGACTGTCCGGCTGTGATTCTTTTGGGTGAAGACCTGCTCGACCCTTATGGCGGCGCTTTCAAAGTCAGCAAGGGGCTTTCCAGCGCCTACCCGCAGCGGGTGTTTACCACGCCCATCTCCGAAGCCGGCATTTGCGGAGTGGGCGCCGGCATGGCCTTGCGCGGTCTGCGCCCGGTGGTGGAAATCATGTTTGGAGATTTCCTGGCCTTGGCAGCCGATCAGCTGATCAACCACATCGCCAAATTCCGCTGGATGTACAACGACCAGGTGTCCGTCCCGCTGGTCATCCGCACCCCGATGGGCGGGCGGCGCGGCTACGGCCCCACTCACAGCCAGACGTTGGAGAAGCACTTTCTGGGGGTGCCGGGATTGCGCCTCCTGGCCCCAAGCGCGGTCGGAAACCCAGGTGAGTTGTTGTACCGCGCGATCCTGGAAACCGAAGAACCAATCCTGTTCATCGAGAACAAGCTGCTTTATTTATTGCCTGTGCTGGACGGCCTGACGCTCCAGGATTTTCACCTCAGCGAGTTCAGCGCCCAACCCACCGATCAGCCAGGCGCGAACGGGAACCCCGCCACCCCAGCCTACCAGCTCAGCGTGCGTGGCGCGCCGAAACCCAGCCTGACGATTGCGGCTTACGGTTACATGGCGGAGTTAGCCCGCCAGGCAGTGCATACGCTGGCTTACCAGCATGAGATCTTCGCTGAGCTTGTGATCCTGACCCAGCTTGCCCCTTTCCAGGGCGAGGCGGTGTTCGCCTCGACGCAGCGCAGCGGGCGCTTGCTGGTCGTTGAAGAAGGCAGCCTGTCCTTCGGCTGGGGCGCGGAGGTGGTCGCCCGGGCTGCCCAGGCTCTTGGAACAGGGCTTCGCCAGGTACGCCGGGTAGCCGCCCAAGACCTGCCGGTGCCTGCCTCAGCGCCGTTAGAAGCCAGGGTGCTGCCCGCTGTGGAGGATATCGTTCAACAAGCTAAATTGATGGTATAGTTCAGTCCATGCCCACCGCTGCCCCTGTCGCTATCCCGCTCATGAATCCCAATGAGCCGGAGGCTCGGCTAGTCGCATTACACGTTCGCGAAGGTCAAAAAGTGAACCGGGAGGACTTGATCTGCACCCTGGAAACGACCAAATCGACCGCCGAGGTCAAAGCCGAGGTGGGTGGATATGTGATCGGATTGCGCTTTCGGGAAGGGGAAACCGTTCGCGCTGGCGAGGTGCTGTGCTATCTGGCGGAATCGCCGGAATGGGAGCCGCCTCAAATTGAACCTCCGGAGCAGGATGAATTGGGAAGCCTGCCTGAAAAATTGCGCATCAGCCAGCCAGCCCTGGCGCTCGCCCGCCGTCATCAACTTGACCTGAGCCGGCTTCCGACCGATTCCCTGATCACCTCGCAAATGGTGCAGGCTCTGGTCGAATCAACCTCAACCCCTGGTAGTCCATTGCTCAAGAACGGTTTCGACCCGCAGATGATCGTGGTTTACGGGGCTGGCGGGCATGGCAAGGCTCTGGTCGACCTGCTCCGCGCGCTGGGGACGTATCAAATTGCCGGCTTCATCGACGACGGACAGGAACCTGGTTCGATCTTCATGGGCTTGCCAGTCTTGGGCGGGAGCAATGCGCTCACCGGGCTGTATGAGCGTGGAATACGGCTGGCGGTCAACGCGGTAGGCGGGATTGGCGACCTGCAGGCGCGGCTGAGAGTGTTTGAGCGGCTGGCAGAGAGCGGATTCGCCTGCCCCGCTCTTGTCCATCCCAGGGCGATCATCGAGCCGAGCGCCAGTCTCTCTGCCGGGGTGCAGGTCTTACCCCTCGCCTACGCAGGTAGCGAGGTCCGCCTGGGTTTCGGGACGATCCTCAACACTGGGGCGATTGTCTCTCACGATTGCAACCTGGCTGATTATGTCAATATCTCCCCGGGGGCAATCCTGGCAGGCGAAGTCCAGGTCGGAAAGGGCGCCCTGGTGGGGATGGGCGCGACGATCAACCTGAACGTGAAGGTCGGAGCGGGAGCGCGCATCGGCAACGGCGCCACGGTTAAGAGTGACGTGCCTGAAAACGGCATCGTTCGGGCAGGGACAATCTGGCCTGAATGACGCAAGCAGAGAAATAATTTGATCAAACCAGCCCAAACCACCATCTCGATTCCCATGTCCTCGCCTGATCTGACCGCTGCCGAGCGCGAAGCCGTGGCAGCCGTGCTCCGGACGCCCAACCTGAGCATGGGAGGTGAGATCCAGGCATTCGAGCGTGCGTTCGAGGCCTACAGCGGGGCAAGGCACGCCATTGGCGTGAGCTCGGGCACTGCCGGTCTGCACCTGTGCGTGCGGGCGGCTGGCATCGGAGAAGGCGACCTGGTGATCACCACGCCGTTTTCTTTCGTCGCCTCCGCAAATGTACTGCTGTACGAAAAGGCGATTCCGGTTTTCGTCGACGTCGATCCGCTGAGCGGCAATATTGACCCCGCCCAGGTCAAGGCAGCCGCAGCCGACCTCATCGCTGGGGGACAGCGGGCTGAAAAATGGCACCCGCGGAGAGGCGGGCAAGCTGGCGCGCGGTTAAAGGCGATTCTTCCGGTGGATGTGTTCGGGCAGCCGGCTGATATGGACGAAATTCAGGAGATCGCCCAGGAATTTGAGCTGAAAATTATCGAGGATTCGTGCGAGGCACTGGGCGCGACCTATAAAGGTCGTTTAGCAGGGACGCTGGGGGATTATGGGGTGTATGCCTTCTATCCGAACAAGCAAATCACCACCGGCGAAGGGGCTGTCATCGTAACGGATGACGACCAGGCGGCTGTTTTCATGCGCGCCCTGCGCAACCAGGGGCGCGCTCCGGGCGATACCTGGCTGCAGCATACCCACCTGGGTTACAACTACCGCCTGAATGAGATGAGCGCCGCACTGGGCCGGGTGCAGCTCACCCGCCTGGAGGAGATGGTGGCGAAACGCTCCCAAGTGGCGGAATGGTACACTGAACGCCTGCTCGAAATGCCCGGGGTAGAGCCTCCGCTGGTGATCGCTTCCACCACACGCATGAGCTGGTTTGTGTACGTCGTGCGTTTCTCGCCAGGGCACGATCGCGATGCGATCGCTAAAGCTCTGGGCGAGCGCGGAATCCCCGCCAGACCATATTTCCTGCCGATCCACTTGCAGCCTTACATGGTCGAGCGCTTCGCGTACCTCGAGGGCGATTACCCGGTCACCGAGGACTTGGGGAGGCGCAGCCTGGCGCTACCTTTCTCCAGCGTGATGAGCGAAGCGCAGGTCGAACGAGTCTGCCAGGAGTTGCGCCAGGCGCTGGCGGGATAGTGGTTCATATCAATAAAGATTTGGCTTTAAAACCCCAGTAAAAAATTCAGACCTTCTGGTTGGGGAAAACGACCTCTTCCCTGCCGGCGAGCTTATCCTGGATGCGCTGCACGACGATATCCAGGTGCTGAGACTTGTTCACAAAGTCCAAGTCGTCGGTGCGGATGGTCAGCACCGGGCAAATGTCAAAGGTCTGCATCCAATCTTTATAGAAAGATTCTAGCAGGGAGAGATAATTTTCGCTGATGCCGCTCTCA
>Ga0209751_10002616_pt1 | contig 17832 bp, 17 predicted proteins | sample RifCSP13_1_FD_184019 | JGI IMG/M metagenome (GOLD analysis project Ga0209751, IMG submission 184019) | Soil microbial communities from Rifle, Colorado - Rifle CSP2_sed 13_1 (SPAdes) (version 2) | ecosystem: Environmental > Terrestrial > Deep subsurface > Rock core/Sediment | place: Rifle... | reverse complement strand
TACGCTGGAAGGACCCCATTCTAAACCGAACGGGAACTCCCGGTAAAGGAAAAAAAGCAGGGAGGCAGGGGAGACTAATACAAACGCATTTCATCTTGTGACAATCGAGCAATAGAACAGTGGACCGCAATGGAGCATTTCGCCTCCAAAATCACTCTATTGTTCCACTGCTCCATTGCTCCAAAGTAAACGCACTTTGTGCGTTTACTTTAGTCCGTGTCCCGCGGGGGATGCTGCGGCACGACTGCCGCCATTGCCTTCAGGATCAGGGGAGCCGACAGGCCGATGTTCATCGCGAGCAGCGGCTTCACACTCGCGCCGTCGGCGTGGTAGGCCCAGGCCAGCGCCCCACCGACGACGGGCAGCCCCAGAAACTGCACGACCCACACCCAATCCGAGAACGTCGGATGACGCTCGATCTTCGGAGTGTTGGCGAGCTCGGCGAGCCGCACGATGTTCAGCAGAAAGGCGCCCAAGAATCCGTAGCCGAAGGCAGCCAGGGCTGTCATTGCGGTCTCCACGCGGGATCACGTTGCAGTCGAGCGGAACTGGTCAACGAGGCGTTTCACGGACGAATGCGTCTTCCGGTAATGCGCGCGTGTTGCGTACAGGGCTCGCCCCTGGGCGTCCGGTACCCTCGACCTGATCACCAGCTCGGGCATGCCTTCGATGATCTGAAGGACCCGGGCCGGATCGAGGCCGGTCTCTCGGCTCACGCCCTCGACCGTTCGCCAGGAGTAGCGGGGATTCGCAAGAGCCGCGAGTACACGCTCCGTCTCTTCCATCAGTCGCCTCCATCAGTCGCTTCTGTGAACGCTGGCTCGCAATGACGTCACCCGGTATTCCTCGACACGATCCCACCGGCGCGAGAAACGTCCGGATGGCGTGGACCGCTTGCGCAATCGCGTCAGTGCTCGCTGAACTCCGCCTCCTGAAACGTCAACACGTGCTCCCGGCGTTCAGACCACTGGTTGTCGACCAACTTGCTCCACGAGAGCACGAGCGAGAAACAGGATTCCATGCCACCATGTTCGGTGTGTCTGTGTCCAGGCCGGATGTCAACGAATTTAATCGGCGACTCGTAGGATTTGACTTCCCGGAGATCCCAGTAGAAATCTTTGACACCCCTGAAGAGACATCGCACGACACGATCATGCGGCTGGGTGCCGCGTTGATAATTATAGTGCGCGATGTCGATGACTACATCGAAGCGGCCGGTGCACCGGTGAGCAATGTCTGTCACCTCCGGGCCTTCTCTCTCGAAAAAATCGTACGAGTGCAGGGACAGCTCCTTGATGAAGCCGTCGTGAAATCCGTTGAAGTGATCGAGGATATTCGTCGCATCGGTTTCCGTGTGTAAACGGAGCGTCACCGACATGCTCTCCGTCGTGCGGTCACCGGACACGCCTCACCACTTCTATTTACTGCTTGATCACGATCTGTTCCGCCGTCTCGGGCCCTACAGGGACGTTTTCTTGGATCACGCCGTTACGCACGAGGAGGTACGTGAGGACGGCCCAGTAGTCCTCTTCGGGCAAACCGCCGGGGTCGTCGAGGGGCATCAGGAAGCGGAGGTACCGGTAGAGGCTCGCAGCCGTGGGGAATCCTTGCAGCCGGTTCGAGCTCTCCCCCATGAGGGCCGGCGCATCAATCCCCTCCCCCTGCTCGCCGTGACACCGCGAACAGTGATTGAGGTACACGGCGCGGCCGACCGCCACCTGGGTCGCCGTCGCACCGTGGGCGGCGGATGGGTCGCCGGCACGGGGAAAAGGGCCGCCGGCCCCCGGCAAGAGGGTGACGACGATAAGCAACGGCAGCCATCGCCCACCGGCAGGGCATCGCGCTCTCTGAGGAGGCACGCGTCTGGGCACGGGGCGGCCACGATCCGGCTGTCCGTCCGGGCTTACGCCACCTTGACCGGGTGACGGACCACGGCCGAGAATTCGTAGCCCAGCTCGTTCCATCGGACCGATTCGGGTTGGGTATTGCCCTTCTCGTCCGTCGCCCGCGTCATGACGGTGAACTCCCCCGGCTTTGCCTCCCACGGAAAGTCCCAGCGGACCCCGGCCCGGGCGATGTTGGGCGCCCGCAGGGTGGCCGCCCCCCAGGACTTGCCGCCGTCGAGGCTGTAGTCCACCTTGGCGATCTTGCCGTGCGGCGACCAGGCGTACCCCCGGATCACCTGCCGGCCGGCGGACACGGTCGCGGGCCACGGGAGGGCCACGGCGCTCTTCAGGGTCTGCAGCGTCAGGATGGGTCCCTTTGCCGGCGGGCGCTCGGGGAAGTCGGGCCCGATCAGGACGTAGTCCTTGGTGTTTTTTTCGACGAAGACCGGTTCTTCCGAGACGAAGAGGCGGCCGACCCACTTGATGTTGGCGATGCCGATCCATCCCGGGACGAGCGCCCGCATGGGGAAGCCATGGTCCACCGGCAGGACATCCCCGTTCATGGCGTAGACGAGGAGCGTGTCGTCCTCGAGGGCCTTGGCAACCGGCATGGGCCGCTCGATCTTGCGCGCGTCCAGGCCGGTCGGCATCACGTCCACGGCGTTCTTCTTGAGCCCCGCCCTGTTGAGGATCTCGGCGAGCGGCACCCCGGTCCACTCGGCGACCCCGTAGGCGCCGAGCCGCCACTGCGTTCCCTTGGCCGGCTTCCCCAGGACCTCTTTATGGAAGCCGCGCCCGTTGCCCGCGCACTCGACGTAGCGGATGACCGAGGTGGAGGGGAGCCGCAGGATGTCATCGTAGGTCAGCTCCAGGGGGCGTGCCACCCCCGGCCCCTCGACCTTCAGCCGCCAGGTCTTGACGTCGATCACCGGTGAGGGATCGTGGTTCCGTATGAAAAAGAGGGCGCTCGGCACGAGATAGCCCCGGCCGTACATCGCCTCCCACCGCATCTCCTGATTGGTCCCATGGTGGATGAAGAGCTCTGACGGCGTCGGCTTGGCATGAATCTGAGGCGTGGGTGTCGGGGTCGGCGGTGTCGCAGGGGCCTGGGCCGAGGTCGCCGGGGCGCAGGCGGCCAGCACCGCGGCCCCGCCGCCGCCGGCCAGCAGGCTCAGGAAGCGGCGCCGGGACACGCCCGCCTTCTTCGCCCATTGCCACAAGTGTTCTTCCCGCCGTTCCGCCCAGTAAGTCGGTTCATCCCGTAAGTCGTTCTTCATGTGCCTTCCCTCCGTTTTCCCGTCCCTTTTCAGCAGCTACAGGCTCCCCGGACTTGCCGGGGGATCGATCACAACACGCGTCTTCCCGTCGTACCTCACTTCGGGTGGCTTTCCGGTTTGGGGCGGCAGGACCTGACTCATCAGCTCAGGGAGGAGGATGGTCGGCGCCGGTTGATCCGGGCCGGCCGACTCAGTGCGGGCACTCCCTGACGCGACGGCGGGGAGAGCCTACAGGGGAAGGGTGCGGGAGTCAAGGGGGGTCCGGAACACGTTGGAGTGGGGCCGGTACGGACCGGGCGCGTCAATTTGACAGTCCCCGGGCGAGCACCCAGAGACCGGGCCCAATACCGGTGCGGACATCCCGCAGTGCACCCTTTTGGCCTCCTCTGCCATCTAAGCAGATGGAGGAGAAATCCGTGAAACTTTGGCACACACTCTTCATTGTGACGTTCGTGTTGGTATACGGCACATTGAGCCTGGCGCTCGTGGGGAGCCTGGCCCTGGAGGCTGCCAGGAGCTTCACGGGTGCCACCCGGCCGGCCGGCGGCCGGTTGAGGAGGAGGGGAAGCCTGGTCGGGGCCACGGTCCTGGTCAGTCTGGTGGCGGGGCTCTGGACCATTATGGCTTTTCGAGGGCTCCTCTAGGGGGGAATCCTGGGGACCAAAAAAAGATGGGTGCGGGGCAATCGAAGGGCTGCGAAGGGGGAGAAGATGGCACGATGCTTGCTCGTCTTTTCATAGCGAACAGGCTTTCTTCTGCGAGGATTATCATGCTCAGTACGGTCATTCTGATTGCGCTCGCCCTCGGGTTCCTGGTCCTGGCGGCAAGGAACGGTTAAGGCTCCTTCTCGACGCCCGATAACTCTTTTCCTTTTCATCTCCCCAGCCGTGGAATACAATCCCGGCACGCGTGTTCCCGTACAGGGTGCGGCGTGAGGGATCCGCGAATTCTTGCGAGAGGTGCGGGGGTTCGCTGCCCCGGATCCGAGAAAGGAGCACACGATGCCGCCAATCATGCCTCCCGACAAGGCACCACACGTCCCGATGCTGGGACTCAAGACGCTCTGGTTCCAGGTCGCGGGGACGATCTGCAATCTCCGGTGCAGCCATTGCTTTATCTCTTGTTCACCGGAAAATGACTCCCACACAATGATGACGCGCAGCCAGGTCCAACGCTACCTGGCGGAGGCGCGGGAGCTGGGCGTCGAGGAATTCTACTTCACCGGGGGGGAGCCCTTCCTGAACCGGGAGCTTCCCGGGATCCTCGCGGACGCCCTGCACATCGGCCCGGCCACGGTCCTCACCAACGGGATGCTCATCACGGCTTCGATCGCCCGGGTGATGCGGGAGATTCAGGACGGGTCCCCTCACCCCCTGGAATTCCGGGTCAGCCTCGACGGCTCGACGGCCGAACAGAACGATGCGATCCGGGGGAAAGGAGTCTTCGGAAAGGCCACCCAGGGCATCCGCACCCTGCGCGCGGTGGGATTCGAACCGATCATCACCGCGTGCCAGATTGATGAGCATCAGGATCCGAACGCGTTCCGCCGCGGGTTCGAGGAACTGGCACGGCGGGTGGGCCAGGTGACGCCCCGGCTGAAGATCCTGCCCCCCCTCTTCCTCGGGGCCCTGGAGAAGAGCGTCAGGCCCTACCGGGCCACGGAACGCGTCACGGACGCCTGTTTCGTCAACTATTCCTGGGAAAGCCTGCAGTGCTCCACCTGCCGGATGGTGACGTCGGAAGGGGTGTATGTCTGCCCCATCCTCCTTGACGAGCCGACGGCCAGGATGGGCCAAACGATCCGCGAGACCCTCCGGCCCTTCCCCCTGGCTTATTCCGCCTGCTACACCTGCAGGATGCAGGGGCTCTCATGCGCGAATCCTCCGGAACCGCACTCTCCCGTCCGCCCCGCCCGCGAGGTCACCCGGGCGGATGTCCAGCAATTTTACGCCGAGGCGGCCCTCGAGCCCAAGCCGGCGCTCTGTTGTCCCGGGGGGTACGATGGTGCGGAGACCGCCCATATCCCGGAAGAGGTCCTGCAGCGCGCCTACGGCTGTGGCTCGCCGATGGGGATGGCGGAGCTCGCCCCGGGAGAGATCGTGGTCGATCTGGGCTCCGGCGCCGGTATCGACGTCTTCGTGGCGGCCAAGAAAGTGGGAAAAGACGGCACAGTCGTCGGCGTCGACATGACCCCCGAGATGCTGGCCCAGGCCCTGGGAGCCGCCGGCCAGGTGGCGAGGAATCTCGGGTACCGCAACACCGAGTTCAGGCACGGCTATCTGGAGGAGATCCCCGTGGACGACGCATCGGTCGATCTGGTGACCTCCAATTGCGTGCTGAACCTGTCCACCGATAAGGGAAAGGTGTTCCGAGAAATCGGCCGGATCCTCCGACACGGAGGCCGGTTCGTGATCGCGGATATCGTCTCGGAGAAGCCGGTCCCCCGGGAGTGGCAGGGCGACAAGCATCTGTGGGGCGAGTGCATCGCGGGCGCCCTCGCGGAGGACGCATTTCTCGCGGCGGCGCTGGAGGCCGGGTTTACCGGCCTGCAGATCCTCACGAGAACCTTCTACCGAGAGGTCGCAGGACAGACCTTTAACGCCGTGACCGTCCGCGGCTGGAAGTTTCAGAAGGGGTCGACCTGTGTTTATATCGGCCAACAGGCCATCTACCTCGGGCCGTATGCTCAGGTCTCGGACGATGACGGGCACACCTACCCACGCGGGGTCCCTTGCGAAATCTGCACGGACACCTCCGCGAAGCTCGCGTCGTCTCCCTATGGGGGACAGTTTGTGATCACCGGGCCTCCGCCCGCTCAGGCGGGCGAGCGGGCCTGCGGCCCGTCATCCGGTGGAGAGCGGTGCTGCTAGGGATGGTGGGTGGTGGATGGTGACCAGTGACTAGTGAATGGTGATTAGTGATTGGTGATTGGTTGAGGGAAACGAGAGGGCAATGTTCAAGGTTCAACGTTCAACGTGCAACGTTCTACGTTCTCGTGAATAGTCAATAGTCAATAGTTATTAGTCAATTGACGATTGACCATTGACGAATAACGATGGTCGTGAACACGGGGGTGGCATGAAGGGGCCTCGCTGGTTGAACGATCTGACCAACAGCGTGCTGGTGCAGCTCTTCAAGCATCTCCCGTGGCTGGCCGAGCGGTGGGCCAAAGGCCATCGGTTCGTCGAGGGCAAAGGGATCCCCTGGGCGCCCCTTGGCAAACCCCTTCGAGAAAGCTGCATTGCCATGGTGACCACGGCGGGCGTCCACCTGAAGTCCCAGCCGCCCTTCGACATGGAGGACCCGAACGGGGATCCGAGCTTCCGGGCCTTTCCGTCGGACGTCCACGCAGCCGATCTCACCATCACCCACAAGTACTACGATCACAGCGCGGCGGACCGGGACATCAACGTCGTCCTCCCCATCGACCGGCTCCGAGAGCTCCGAGATGAGGGGATCATCGGTGGGATCGCGCCGACCCTGTACAGCTTCATGGGCCATATCGACGGCCCGCACTTGAAGACCCTTATCGGAGAGACCGCGCCTGAGGTCGCGCGGCATCTGGTTCAGGAGCGGGCCGACGCCGCTTTTCTGACGCCGGCCTGAGGCCTGTGCAACCAGGCCGTGGGCCTGCTCCAGCGTGCGATCGAAGCCGGGGGGATTCCCACCATCGGGATCACCCTCCAGAAGGCGGTGACGGAGGCGGTCAAACCCCCCCGGACGCTTTCCCTCCGGTACCCCTTCGGGCATCCCCTGGGAGAGGCGCTCCACGTCCGGCAGCAGCGGACGATCCTGCTCGAGGCGCTCAGGGCCCTGGAGACGATCAGGGAGCCTGGGACGATCCTTGAACCCGGGTACGTCTGGCGGCGGCATCGCTTCGATTGAGGACGGCCGGACGGGGTGTCGGGTGTTGTGACAATGGAGCAATAGAACATTAGACCGCAATGAGGCATTTCGATTGCACGATCACTCTATTGTCTACTGTTCCATTGCTCCAAAGTAAACGCACTGTGTGCGTTTACTTTAGGCGGGCATCGTGCGCGGCACCCACTTGTCGATGAACTCCTGGAGCTTGGCGGGCTCGACCGGCTTCGAGGCGTAGTCGTCCATGCCGGCGGCGAGACACTTTTCGCGGTCCCCTTCCATGTTGTGGGCGGTCATGGCGATGATAGGGGTGTGACGCGTCGCTCCTTCGTGCGTGCGAATCTCGGCCGTGGCCTGATACCCGTCCATCTCCGGCATCTGACAATCCATGAAGACAAGGTCGTAGGCGAGCTGCGCGGCCCGCTCGACGGCTTCCCGGCCGCTACACGCGACGTCCACGCGGCAGCCGAGTTCCTCCAGCATGCCCGCGGCAACCTTCCGGTTCACGATGTTGTCCTCGGCCACGAGGACGTACGCCCGATTGTGTTGGCTCGTCTCCACGGGCGGCGGTGTCTTCGCCGCGCGAACCTCGGCGAGGGTGTGGCGCGTGATTAACGGGGTGGACAGGTTTTGGGTCCTGGCTCCCCACACGGTGGTCAACGTATCCATCAGTTCGGATGGGCGCACCGGCTTGACGAGATAGGCCGCAAACCCCGCCTCCGCCAGGCGTCGCGCGTCGCCCCGTTGGCCGATGGACGTCAGCATGACCAGCACCGTTTCCCGCAACGCGGGGTCGGCTTTGATCGCCCGCGCCAGACTTTCGCTATCCATGCCCGGCATCTGGCCGTCTAGGACGGCTATCCGGTATGCGTCGCCCAACCCGCTGGCCTCCCGCAGGGCCGCCAGCGCCTCATTGACCGACGGACAGCTGTCCGCGCGCAAGCCCCAGCCGGCGACCTGTTCGACCAGCACGCGGCGGTTGATCTCGTGGTCGTCCACGACCAGCACCCGGGCCCCCGCGAAATCGGCGGCCGGGAGGGCTTGCGCGGCGGCCTGATGATCCAGGGGCAGGCGGACCTCGAGCCAGAACGTCGATCCTTCGCCCGGGCGGCTCCAGGCCCCCACGCTCCCCCCCATCAGCTCTGCCAGGTGCTTCGAGATCGACAGCCCGAGCCCGGTGCCCCCATACCGGCGGCTGGTCGAGGCATCGGCCTGGGTAAACTTGTCGAAGATGCGTTCGAGCTGGTCCGCAGAGATGCCGATCCCGGTGTCCTCGACCACCAGCCGGAACCGGCCGTCGCTCCCGGTGCGTTCCCGACACTCGACGGTGATCAGCACATGCCCCTGATGCGTAAACTTGACGGCATTGCCGAGCAGATTGGTCAGCACCTGGCGAATGCGGCCCGCGTCGCCGATCACACGGCGCGGGACGTCCGGGGGGTAGCGCACCATCAGCTCCAAGTCCTTCTCGCCCGCCCGGACAGCGAGGAGTTCCGCCACCTCCTCGACGGCCAAGCGGAGGTCAAAGGGGATCGGCTCCATCACCAGCATCCCCGCCTCGATCTTGGAGAAGTCGAGGATGTCGTTCAAGATGGTGAGGAGCGACGCCGCGCTCGACCGCACGGTCTCGGCGAACTCGCGCTGCTCGTCCTTCAGGTCCGTTCCCAACAGCAGATGCGTCATCCCGAGAATGCCGTTCATGGGGGTGCGGATCTCGTGGCTCATGGTGGCGAGGAACTCGCCCTTGGCCCGGTTGGCCCCCTCGGCGGCTTCCTTCGCCTTCTGCAGCGCCGCCTCGGTCCGCTTCAATTCGGAGATGTCGATCCCGGCAAAGACCGCCGCCTGCCCCTGCAGGTACTTCTGGGCGACGACCAGGAAGCTCCACTCGGCGCCCTTGATCTGGGCCTTGATTTCCCGCGCGGTCTTCCAATTTTCGCTGTCAAAGAACTCCTGCACGAATCCGGTGAACTCGGAACTCGTGCCCATGAAGCCGATTTCCTTGCCGACGAATTCCTCCGGCGGGAGGTTGAAGATCGACGCCAGGAACCGGTTGACGCCGAGGTAGCGCAAGTCCGATCGGATCCAGGAGACCCATGCCGGCACCGCATCCAGCACCGCCCGGAGCTGGTCCCTGGCCTGCTGGAGGTCCTCCTCGATGCGCTTCCGTTCGGTGATCTCCCGGGCCAGTTCCTCGTTCGCCCGTTCGACCCGCAGGGCGTGATCCGCGAGTTTATGTTGGATCTCCTCGAGGCGGGTCACCGCGTGCGCCTCCTCGCGGGTGCGCTGCTGCTCCCGACGGACCCGGTCCACGAGGTAGCCGTAGAAGGCGGCCGCCGTGAAGATAAACGGGATGCGGATGAGCAGGCGCGAGCTCGACAGCGCAACGGACACGCCGGTGGTCGAGAGGGCGAAGAGATACGCGAGGCACACGACGACCGCGCCGATGGCGATCAGCCCCAGACTCTCGCCGATCGCCGCCAGGAGGAGGACCAGGAAGTAGAGAAAGAAGAACTCGGGGCTGAAGCGGCCGCTGAAGAGCAGGGCCGCCGTGATCCAGAGGGTGTCGCCGAGGACGACGCTCGCGTAGAAGGCAATGGAGTCCGTGATGCGCCCGGGGAGCTGGCTTATCACCACATTCGAGATGAGCGCCGCGACGATGAGCAGGATCAGGCCGGCGGGCGGCGACGAGAAGTCGTGCTCGACCAGCAGCAGGTAGGCCATGGCGATGATGAGGGTGTAGCGGAGCAGGGCGAATGCCCGAACGCGCGGCCATTTCTCCACGACTGCTCGCACGGTGTTCGGCCCTCCCGGGGAACCTCTGCGCGGGCGGTACGCTCGGCGCTCACCGCCTCTGGGACCCTTCCCCCCATCCCTAGCAAGACAGGTGCCAAAGCCCAGCCGCTGCCCTGGTCCATCTCGGGCCCCGGCGACCTCCCGTCCCCGCCCGGGCCGCCCACACAACACGACGCCGAACTCCCGCGCTTGATTCCGCGCGTCCGGTGGAGTATTGTGCCCGTACACCCGGTATGCGGCAGCAGCGCGTAGAGGCGGCGGGACGGCGATGACACGGACGGAGACCGTGAGCATCATCATTCCCGTCCTCAATGAAGCCCCGAACCTCCGGCGGCTCCTCCCCGACCTGGCACGGACCTGTCCCGATGCGGAGGTCATCGCCGTGGACGGGGGATCGACCGACGAGACCGTGCCGGTCGCTGCCCGGTTTCGCTTCGTGCGACTCGTCGCGAGCGCGCGCGGGAGGGCCAGGCAGATGAACGCCGGCGCGCGGGAGGCGGGAGGGGAGATCCTCCTCTTCCTGCATGCGGACACCTTCCTGCCCGACGGCGCCCTCGGTGCCGTTCAGGCGGCCCTGGCCGATCCGCGGGTCGTCGGGGGATGGTTCGACGTTCGCCTCGACCGCCCCCGGGCCGTCTTTCGCGTCATCGCCTTTTTCATCAATCTCCGGTCCCGGCTGTCGCGCATCGCCACCGGCGACCAGGCCCTTTTCGTCCGGAGGACAATCTTCGCCGAGATGGGGGGGTTTCCCGGGATCCCCTTGATGGAGGACGTGGAATTCTCCAGACGGCTCAAGCGCCGCGGCGCTATTGCGTGTCTTCGGCTGCGCGTCACCGCCTCGGCCCGCAAGTGGGAGCGGGAGGGCGTGCTGCGCACCATCCTGCTGATGTGGACGCTCAGGCTCCTGTACTTTTGCGGCGTGGACCCGGCTCGCCTCCACCGCTACTACTACGGGTGCCCGCCGCCACCCGACTGACCGGAGGTCCGAATGGGCACGGCAATTGCACTTTCCTGGGGCGGCCCATCGGCTTCAGCCGGGTCGAGGTGCGTTCCCCCGGGACACTCACGAGAGTAAACGGACGGCCGCATGAAGTGGTTCAAGCGCGAAAAGTCCTACGATCGCTTTGCGATCCTCGCAGCGGCGGAGAAGGCGCGGACGAAGGGAAGGGTCCGGAAGGCGATCGCCGAGTACCGGAAGGTGCTTGAGATCGATCGGGGCGACTTCGAAATCCACGGAAAGATCGCACCGCTCCTCGCCGAGCGCAAGCAGCTCGCCGGTGCCTGGACGAGCTTCGTCACCGCGGCAGAGGGCTACCTGCGCGAGGGGCATGGCGACAAAGCCCTCAGCATGTACACGCAGGCGGCACGCTATATGCCCCGCCAGATCGAAGTCTGGGAATCGATCGCCCGCCTGCAGGTCGGTCGCGGGCGTCCGCCGGACGCCGTGAAGGCCCTCATCACCGGCAGCCGCTACTTCCGTCGCAAGCAGGACCGGCCGCAGGCGATCCGCCTGCTCCGCAGGGCCTTCGAAACCGAACCGTGGCATTTTGAAGCGACGCACATCCTCGCGCGGCTGCTCATCACGGTCGGAGATCGGCGTGAGGCATTGCAGCTCCTGGAAGGCCTCGCCGAGCGATCTCAGGGCCGCAATTTGCGGCGCGCGTGCGCCACCCTGTTCCGGATGGCCCCGAGTCTCGGCGCGGCATGGCGATGGCTGAAGGCGGCCGTCTCCGCGCGTGAGATCCCCTTTCCCCGACGATCGTCCTGGGACATGCCGGCCCTCAGGCAGCCCCGACGGGTTCGTCCGGTCCGCGTGGCCTGCCTGGGCATTTCCCTCCTGGGCATCGTCCTGATCGGCGCGACCCTCAACATTGATGTGGGTCCGCAGGCGTACTACGTCCTGCTCGCCGGCAGCGGCCTCGCCCTGGCCGGCCTCGCCTCCTACCTGTACTTCTAATTCCTCTGCGGTTCGGATCATCGTCTCTCGGTCTCAGCTCGGAGGCGACTCGGGCCGAGTGCCGTCCAGGATGAGGGACTTGAGGGACGTGCCTTCGAGGGTCGCGGTGACGGCGCGATCCACCTCGTGGAGGACCGCATCCACCGCCTCAGCCTGGTCCCCGGCAACGGGCAGGCTGTGCGCCTCACCGAATGTGCGGAGCGTATCCAGGATCTCTTTGACGCTGATGCGCTCGAGGTCCCGTCCCGGCACATACACCTGCCCGTCCGAGACGGCCAGGAGCAGGCGGCGTCCCACCAGGACCTGCAGCAACTCGGCCACGAGTTGCGCGGGCGCCCTGAATCGCTTGGCCAGGTCGGCCGCGCTCAGCGGCGGCTTCCCGAGCAGGAAGTGCTGTCCGATCACCACCATGATCCGCAGGGCCAGCCGTTCCCGGTCCGCCACGGTGGTCGTGGACACCCTGCGGCCCCCCTGGTAGACGTCGAGGTGCTGATGCGCGTACGCCACTTCTGCTCCCAACAGCACGATGAGCCACCCGGCATAAAACCAGAAGAGAAACAGGAGCAGGATCGCGAAGCTCGAGTAAATCGCGGTGTATTGCGTTGACGAGACCACAAAGGCCGCAAAGCCCCATCCGGCGCTGACCCACAGAACGGCCGCCACCAGGCCCCCCAGCAGGGCAGAGGGAAGCCTCACCGCGGTATTCGGCATGAAAACGTACAAGAAGGTGAATGCGCCCCAGAGGGTGAGGTACGGCACCAGCCTGAGCCCGGCCAGGATCAGTGTCCCGAAGGGTTCCATCGCCATGAGGGCCTTGACCACCGTGGAGCTCTGCATGGATGCGATCATGGCCAGACCCGCAAAGACCAGCACCGGCCCCACCAGGAGGATGCTCAGGTAATCGCTGAATTTCCGGGCAAGCCGCCTCGGCGTCTTCACCCCCCAGATCCGGTTGAAGGAGTGCTCGATGTTTCCCATCAACGACACGATGGTGATGAACAGGGTGGCGAGTCCCACCGCGCCGAGGGCCCCCACATTCACGTTGTTCACGAACGAGACAAGACGCGTGGTAATCTCGTTGGCGCTCGGGCCGAGCGGCGCCAGCAACTCGGTGAGGGTCGGTCGCAGGCGGTTCTGGACGCCGAAGGCCTTGAGGACCGAAAAGGCGACGGCCAGGAAGGGCGCGATGGAGAGGAGGATGGAAAACGTCAGGGCGGACGCCTGGAGCGACAGCCGGTTGTCCACAAATCCCTGCGTCACGATGGATACGAGTCTGAGCTGTCGGTAGAGAAACCGCTGCGGCGCCGTGAGCTCCCCCAGCTCGCGCTGCCACACGTCTTTCACTATCAGGGTGTTCAATCGGTCGAGATAGCTGTTCATCCTGGTACTCACGGTCGCTCTGCACCCACGCGGCTCAGGACCCGAAAACAAGAAGCCTTCCGGTCCCACTCCGTCCCGGAAGGCCCGTGAGGTCGGTTCCGATGGTCCCGGAGCGACGGGGGGGATGCCTCCCCTGCCGGGACCGTCAGCGCGTGCCGGTAATGTAGCCCTTGAGCTGCTGGATCAAGAAATTCTTGTCCTCGATCTCGGCCTTGACCAGATCGCCGATCGAAATGACGCCAATGACCGTGTCCCCCTCGAGGACCGGAAGGTGCCGGACGCGCTTGTCCGTCACGACCGCCATGCACTCTTCGATCGTCTGCTCGGGACGGACGGAGAACACCTTGGACGTCATGATCTCGCGGACGGGCGTGTCGAGCGAGGATTTTCCTCGGAGGATGACCTTGCGCGCATAATCCCGCTCCGAGATGATGCCGACCAACCTGCCCTCCTCCAACACCAGGAGGGCGCCGACCTCCTTGTCGGCCATCAGCTGCAGGGCCGCGTACACGGAGGCATCGGGGGCGATCGACCAGATCCCTCGGCCTTTGGACTCGAGAAGGTGGCGGACGATCCTCATCGCTCGACCTCTGCCGGTCTCCTGTGGCACCCATGCACGGAAGCGCGACGGGCTCCCGTACGCGATCACGGTACAGCCCGCCCTCCGGGCGTGGTGTCGCTCCGGCAGCAACAGCAGCATACCTTCGGGGGGTTTTAGTATCCTTGACAGGACCCTGAGTGTCAAGCCCCCAGTGACCGCAGGCCCCCACCGCGACCGACCGATCACCGCGTCGTCTTCACGTGCTTCAGCGCGACAGAATTGATACAGTACCGCTTGAAGGTCGGTGCGGGACCGTCGTCGAACAGGTGACCGAGGTGGGCATCACACGCGCTGCACAGCACTTCCACCCGGCGCATACCCATGCTGTTATCCGGCTCCGCGCGCACGTTCTCTGGCGCGATGGGCGTCCAGAAGCTCGGCCACCCCGTGCCGGAATCAAACTTGGTCTCCGAACTGAAGAGCGCGTTCCCGCAACAGACGCACCGGTACTCCCCCGCCTCCTTGCTGGCATGGTACGTGCCCGAGAAGGGTCTCTCGGTCCCCTTCATGCGACAGATCTGGAACTGCTCCGGGGTCAGTTCCCGCCGCCACTCGTGTTCCGACTTGGATACCTTGGCCATGCCTGGCCCCTCCCGCGGCGCCACCGCGCCGCAACACGAAAATACATGTTAGGGAACCGGCTGCCCGCCCACGCGCGTCGTCAGCTCGCGATCCACGTGCCACATGGCGCGGCAGTCGTCCTCGTTATACCCGAGGGCCTGTGCGAGCGCAGGTGCATTCCCGCCGTCGAGATACTCCCAGTAGCAGACCATCGACTCAAAGGCGTCGAATCCCTCTTGCCGCCATCGAAACCCGAAGGCGGGCGCCACGGATTTCAGGGAGAAAGTCGGGACCGGCAAGTAGACGGCCGCCTTGATCACCCGCATCAGGTCCACGCATGAGGAGAGGATGCGTCGCACGGCCGGCGCCAGGTGAGGCCACCGCTCCATGACCTGGGCCATCTGCCCGGTTTCATAATCGCTCCAGTGGTAGAGGCGCGTCTCCCCTCCCCCGCCGACGTACTCCGCGAACTCTGCAAAGATCCTCCCTTCGTCCGCCGCCCCCCGGGCGAGAAATCGGACATAGCCCTGCCGCTCCGCATCCCAGACCCCGATAAGATAGACGTGCGGGGGCTCCGTTGGATGCACGTCGTCCGACGTCTCGAAGTCGAAGTACAGGTGCCGCGCGGCGCGGGGAATCTGCAGCTGGCCGCCGGGCTTGAGCACCGGCAGACCCGACCGGTAGGCTTGCGCCACGTAGTAGGCCTGAGCGCCCGATCGGTCTCCCAGGATGGCGCAGATTTCCTCCAGTCGAAGCTCCCACAGTGCGTCGATCCCATGAATCCCCGCGGCCCGCAGGCGTTCCCGCTCCCGGCTGCCCACCCCGGCCAGCAGGACCAAATCCTTCCTGCGCGCGACCAGCGCATTCCCGTACACCCGCCAGGGTGACTCGGTGACATCGGGCGGCCGCCCGGGCTCGGGGATTATCGTCCCCTCACGGATCGCCCTCCACGTCGCGAGGACCGCCTCCACCTCTTTCCCGGTTGCGGCGATCGGGACCTGTTCGGTGGCGTCCTTCAGGGCGACCGTCACCGCGACCGGGACGTATCCCTGGGTCTTCCCGAGGATCCGATTGTAGAAAGCCGCCTGCAGCGCATGGTGAGGCTGTAACGACCGGGCCCTCTTGATCTCCACCACGCGATAGTGGTACGGGCCCAGATCGGACGGCTGGCTGTCATCCCGCACCAGGAGATCCCCCTTGCCGTACGTCCCTCCCGCGAGGTCCCAGAGCTGCGGCTGGTAGATCGCCGGCGCGCCCTCCAGCAGCATCTGCAGTGTGTTCCGGAGGGCCTCGAGCCCAAAGTCCGGCACCACGGGGCGCGCATCGGGAAAGTGTTCCCGGACCCAGGCCTGCTCGTGCTCGATGCCCCGTTGCCACTTGAGCTGGTCGTACCGGCTGGTCTCATCGACGGCCTCGGATGGCGGCGCATGATACTCGCACCAGATCCAGAAGGGATCGTGTAGCACCCGATATACGAGCGAAGGCCGGAACAGGTCCTGGCGTTCGAGCCGCTGTCCGCCCGTCGCCCGCTGCATCAGTTCTTCAACCGTCATGGCGTGCCCACCGTGCGAAATCCGGCCGCTGCCGCTCCGGCCAGCGAGAGCGATGACGCCCCGCAGGCGGCCGGGTACCACACGATACCTTGCCATACTTATCCGCAGGGAGTCCAGCGGAGACGAGCGGGCAGGGTACCTGAACGAGTCACATCAGGGAGGGAGGATGGGCGATGCGCGATGAGGGAAGGGTCGGCCGCGCCGTTGCTGCGGTGCGGGCGGGGGTCAGCGGACCGGCGGGCCCGAGGGCGCGGTCGGCTCGGCGACCTGGATCTTGACCCAATCGGCAGGTCCCTTCCCCTTGGTCGTCGCCTCGGGGTCTACGTACTTGACCTCGGCCAGCAGCCCGGTCTTGAAGTCCGCGAATGTCCCCTGCTGATTGGTCAGCCGCAGCTTGCTCCTGTCCAGCCAGATCTTGGTGCGATCCGTGATCGTGGCACTCCAACTCCCCGAGGGTCCCCCGACGGTCACCGTCCGCGCCCTGGCGTCGATCGTTGCGATGGTTCCGACGACGGTTTTCTTGCCGGAGAGCCCCGGCGACTGCCCCACCGGGATAAAGATCTCGGTCGCCTTCTGTCCATGGGCGGAGGGCGTTCCGCTCCACAATACGATGGTCAACCCGGCGATGATCGTCAACACCTTGAAAATCACGACGGTCCTCCCTTCCCCTGCGATGATCCGGAATGCGCTACAAGGATTCGACGAGGAACGCCCTCGCCTTCTCCTGCTCGTGTATGGCTGCTCGCGTGTGCTTCCCTTTGAAAAAAAGACTCCGGGCCGCCTTCTCCGTGAGCCGCTTTGCCTCCCGGAGGTGTGCCACGGCATCGGGGTGCAATCCCCCGCCCTCCAACACCCGGATGCTGTCCTTGGTCTCGGCGAGCGCCCGGCGCAGGAGCTCTTTCACCTCGTCGGATGACTTGTCGAGACTTGACTGTAAGAGGCCCACGGTTTCGCGAATGTTCTCCAGAGCGTTGAGGACCCGCAGGAACGCGGCGACGGCCACGACCTGGGTGCCGTCGAGCCGAATGCCGATCCCGTTGGGGTCCCCTTGGGCCAGCAGCCGGCCAGACGGCGAGTTGTTGAACGCCTGGCCGTTAAAAAAGGCCACCGCCCCCTCGATGGTCTCGATGGCGTTGTTATGGAAGAAGGGGCCGGAATCCGCCGCCTCGACGAGCGGCGGCGTATTGAAGGTGCCATCGCCCGGCCTCCCCAGGCCGTCATCCGGTGGGTTCCGCTCGCCGGTCAGGTCCGCGGGCTGGTCGGGCAGGTTCTCGACGCCGGTATTAAAGTTGGCGTTCCCGATGTTGCCCCCGCCGAAGTTCGCAGTGGCGCCGGCATTGGCATGGCACAGGTTGCACTTGCCGAGTCGGTTGTCGAGGAAGATTTCTTGCCCCCGTCTCGGGACCGTACCTTTGAGCGGCAGGGGCAACGTCAGGTCTTGCTGTCGTCCCAGCGAGAGCTGGAATGCCTCCAAGGCGTCCAGTTCTTCCTCGGTCGGGAGCCGAAAGTCAACCCCGGGAATTCGATTCAGAGTCTTGGTGAAGTGCTGGATGACCGCGCCGGTGGCAAAGGACCGGAGGGATCCGTCGCCCGGTGCCCCGTCTCCGGACCAGCCGGTCCGCGGACCCTGGGGGCTGTTCACCGACGTCCGGAGGGCGAGCACGTGGGGGATGCCACGCATGACGAATTTATTCTCCAGGTCGTCGAAGCCGTCCAGGTTCTCGAGGATAAGCCCGAACTGCCGCATCAGCCTCGGGTTCTCGAAGTTCTTTTTCAGGTCCGGGTTGAATTCGGCAACAAAGAGCGCATCGGTATTCGGCAGGGTGGCGATGAAGGCCGGATCGAGGGTAAAATTATTCTGCAACGGATGGCAGGTCCCACAGGTTCGCCCGTTGCCGTTGAATGTCTCGTTGAAGAAGATGGTTTTCCCCTTGGCGATGAGCTGGGCCTGGGGGTCAGG
>Ga0209751_10002609_pt1 | contig 17855 bp, 16 predicted proteins | sample RifCSP13_1_FD_184019 | JGI IMG/M metagenome (GOLD analysis project Ga0209751, IMG submission 184019) | Soil microbial communities from Rifle, Colorado - Rifle CSP2_sed 13_1 (SPAdes) (version 2) | ecosystem: Environmental > Terrestrial > Deep subsurface > Rock core/Sediment | place: Rifle... | reverse complement strand
GCTGTTCGTGCTGCTCCGCTCGGTCGTCCTGCCGGCCAAGGCGATCATCGTCAACGGGCTGTCGCTGACCGCCAGCTTCGGCGCGCTGGTGTGGATCTTCCAGGATGGCAACCTGTCGGCGCTGCTCGGCTTCGCGCCGCTCGGCTTCGTCGAGACGACGTTGCCGGTGATCCTGTTCTGCGTCCTGTTCGGGCTGTCGATGGACTACGAGGTCTTCCTGCTATCGCGCATGAAGGAGGTCTACGACCGGACCGGCGACAACCGCGAGGCGGTCGCGCGGGGCATGGAGCGATCGGGCCGCATCGTGACCTCGGCCGCGCTGATCGTGGTCGTGGTGGCCGGCTCCTTCGCCTTCGCCGACATCGTGCTCATCAAGGCACTCGGCCTGGGCGTCGCCATTGCCGTCGCGCTCGACGCCACCCTCGTGCGGGCGCTCCTTGTGCCGTCGGCGATGCGCATGCTGGGCAACGTCAACTGGTGGATGCCTGAGCGCCTGCGCCGGGTGCTGCCGCCGCTGGCTGCGGCGCTGCTGCTGGTCGGCTGCACAGCGTCCGGTCGACTGCTGGCCAACGAGCCCGCGCCACGTCCCACTCTGCCCACGCCTTCGCCGACGTTGGGCCGTCCGGCCGATCCACGGCCGGTCGTCCTGCCACGTGATGAGGCGCCCCACGACCGACTGACCGAGTGGTGGTACTACACCGGCCACCTGCGCGAGAAGGGCGGCGCACGGGAGTTCGGCTTCGAGTTCGTCATCTTCCGCGCCGAGCGGGGCTCGTTTCCCGTCTCGTGGGCGTCGCACCTCGCCTTAACCGATGAGACCGACGGCTTCTTCCACTACGACCAACGTTCCGAGATCGGACCGCGGGTCGATCAGCGACCCGCCGAGGGGTTCGATCTTGCGATTCGTGGCAGCAGTGACATCGGCGTGCCCAGCAGCGCCGAGCCGTGGCGGATGAGCGGGCTCGGCGGCCACGACAGGCTCACCGCCACGGCAGACGCGTTCGCGCTCGACCTGAACCTGGTTGCCACCCGCGACGCGCCGGTGCTGCACGACGGCGATGGCTGGGTCGACTTCGGCGCCGCCGGCAGCTCCTACTACTACTCCTGGCCGCGCATGTCCGTGGCCGGCTGGATAGCCTCCGGCGGCGACGGGGCAAGGATTTCAGTCGAGGGCTCGGCCTGGTTCGACCACCAGTGGGGCGACTTCATCGCCGTCGGTGGTGGCGGCTGGGACTGGTTCGCGGTGAACCTCGACGACGGCACTGACCTGACGCTGTCGCTGGTGCGTGCCGCGGACGGCAGCTACCCGCTCGTCTACGGGACGCTCGTGCGGGCGGATGGCGCGGTCGAGCACCTGCCGCGCGATGCCTTCACCGTCGCCGCGACCAGTTCGTGGACGAGCCCGCACACCGGCGCGACGTACCCGGCGGGCTGGCGGATCGAGGTACCTGGCGAAGGACTGTCCATCGCCCTCCAGCCCACACTCGCGGACCAGGAACTTGACACGCGGCCGACGACCGGCGTCGTGTACTGGGAGGGCTCGCAGCGCGTCACAGCGACGCGCGCCGGCAGTTTCGTTGGCGGCCAGGGCTACGTCGAGCTGACCGGCTACGCGCCGGACGGGACCTGAGCACACGCCCCCATCTGCCTCGACGTCGGCTTCACGAACCTGGGGACCTTCAGCCGCACGTTCCGCGAGATCGTGGGCGAGACGCCGTCGGGATGCCGCGTGGGGCATGGGCCGTTGGTCGCGCCCAACTGCTTCCAGCTGGTCGCCACGCGGCCGTGGTGACGGCGGATTGCGATGCAATCGAGCAGTTTCGGAGAAGTCAGCTCGGCGTGGGCTGCCTAGGATCAGGTCATCGCCATCACACAGAAGAGAAGATAGGAACCTCAAATGACCGACACGAAGACGTCCTCCAGCAGCAACGCCGGCGACGACCCGAACAAGGGGTTCACGGCCGAGGAAAAGGCCGCGATGAAGGAGCGCGCCAGGGAGCTCAAAGCCGAAGAGCGCGCGAAAGGTGACAGGGCGGCCGGCGAGAGCGATGTGCTCGCGAAGATCGGCGAGATGCCGGAATCGGATCGCGCCATGGCCGAGCGGCTCCACGCGATCGTCAAAGCCAGCGCGCCGGACCTCGCGCCGAAGACCTGGTACGGGATGCCCGCGTATGCCAAGGACGGCAAGGTCGTCTGCTTCTTCCAGAGTGCGGACAAGTTCAAGTCGAGGTACGCGACGTTCGGCTTCAGCGACCAGGCAAATCTCGACGACGGCGGCACGTGGCCGACCTCCTTCGCGCTGAAGGAGCTGACCCCCGCCGACGAGGCACGGATCGGCGCGCTCGTGAAGAAAGCCGTGAGCTGAGTACTGGAAGAAACCAGCGGCGTCGCCGACTTCACCCAGGGGCCCACCGATCACTTCTACGGCACCGACATGGGCGTCCGCGATCCCTTCGGCAACGCCATCCGGATCCTCCAGCCAGCGAAGGTCGTCCAATGGGCGACGGCCTGACCGGTCCGGCCTGGTGGGAACTACAGCTAGCGCAGTACAGCCAGGCTGATGACGAAAAACAATGCGTCGCCAGACGCGGTCATGGGGGTCGGCTCGTCAGCCGGTGACCAGCTCGCCCCCGTCGATGCCGAGCACGTTGCCGGTCATCCAGTGGGTGCCCTCACCGGACAGGGTCACGATCGCCCGGGCGACGTCGTCAACGGTGGCCAGGCGGCCCATCGGGTTGCGCCGCAGGGCGTGATCGATCAGTTCCTGCGCCTCGGGTAGCTGCATCAGGGCGTGGGTGCGCGTCACCCCCGCGCGAATGGCATTGACCGTCACGCCACTGCCTGACCGCGCGAACTCCATTGCCAGCTGGCGGCAGTGCGACTCGAGCGCCGACTTGGCCGCGCTGACCGCGCCGTAGCTGGCGATCACGCGTGACGAGCCCTCGCTGGTCATGGCATAGATCTTGGAGCCCTCACCGAACAGCCCCGCGCGCCAGGCGTCCTGCGCCCAGTAGACGAGGCTGTGGGCCATAACGTCGAGCGTCATCTCCATGTTCTTGCGGTGGATCCCATCGGCCGGATCGGTGGTGAGGAACGGCTTGAGCGTGCCGAATGCGAGCGAGTGGAGCATCACCCGCACGTAGCCGGAGTCGCCGACGGCGTCCCTCAAGCCGGCGATGACCCGCGCGCGCTGCTCGTCGTCAGCGGCGTTGATATTGAAGAACAGCGCCTGGCGCCCGTGGCCAGAAATGCCGCTCTTGAGCTCCTCGACGTGTGCCAATCCCTGGCGCCGATCGAGATGAACGCCGCAGATGTCGTAGCCGGCCGCGGCCAGGGCAAGCGCGGTGGCTTCGCCGAAGCCGCTGCTCGCGCCGAGGATGAGCGCCCACGGCTGGCGCTGGTCGGGACTATCCGGCATTCGGGAGCTCCTCTGATTTGATGCAGCCGGCCGAGTCTAGCCGCATATGATCGCCGCCATGCCCGAACAACTGACGCTCATGCTGGTCCATGCCCACCCTGACGACGAGAGCATCGGCACGGGCGGGGTGATGGCCCGCTACGCCGCGCAAGGCGTGCGCGTGGTGTGCGTCACGTGCACCGGCGGCGAGCACGGCGAGATCGTCGTTCCCGAGTTGGACACGCCCGACAACCACGCCCGCCTGGCCGAGATCCGCTCCGGGGAACTGCAGCGCGCCCTGACCAAACTCGGACGGATCGAGCAGCGCTTCCTGGGCTACGTGGACTCGGGCATGATGGGCACGCCCGAGAACGACGCGCCGGGCAGCTTCTGGCACGCCGACTTCGACGCGGCGGTCGGGCGCCTGCTCGAGCTGGTGCGCGAATACCGCCCGCAGGTGATGGTCGGCTACAACGACTTCGGCGGCTACGGCCACCCCGACCACATCCGCGCCGCGCTGATCACCAAGGCCGCGTTCGAGCGCGCCGCGGGCGAGTCGGACCCGCCGCTCAAGCTGTATGAGACGGCGGGCGGCAGCCGGCGGCGCGAGGAGGTCATGAAGCGCGCCGAGGAGCGCGGCGTGAAGCCCTGGTGGACGTCGCCTGATGAGGAGACGGAAGAGGACCGCGCTCGGCGTGAGGAGCACATGCGCAAGATGACCGAGGCGCAGGGGCCAGTCACGAGCGTCGTGGACGTCGCCGATTTCATCCCCGCCAAACTGGCCGCGCTGGGCGAGCACGTCACCCAGCTGCCGCGCGACGGCTTCTTCCTGGCCCTGACCGAGAACGACTGGCGCGAACTGCTGCCGGTCGAGGAATTCACCCTGCGCGTGGCGCGGGTCGGCGTGCGGCTGCCCGAAGACGACCTCTTCGCCGGGCTGCGCGGCTAGCGCGACTTAGGAGGAACTGGCGGACCCGACCGGATTCGAACCGGCGATCTCCAGCGTGACAGGCTGGCATGTTTGGCCGCTACACCACGGGTCCGGGCAACGAAGACCGAGGATAGCAGTTTGGACGCCCCGGCCTGACGCCGGCCCCCTGGCGCGCCGGGCGTTCCAATCGTCCGCCGGAAGGCCGGTAGATCTGCCAAATCCGTCCTGGTGGGCATGCCGGCGGCGGTTTGGCACGCTGACTGGGCCGATCTACGGCCAGGAGACGCGCCCCCGGCGTCCGGTGAGCGGCAGGTCGGACGTTTGGTACGCGCAGCGATCCACTCACGGCGCACCAGGCGGAGCCGGTTGAGTCGGCCGGGCGACCTATACTCGGGCTCCGCCATGACCGACCGCCTGATCGACCTGCGCTCCGACACCGTCACCCAACCCTCGCCCGAGATGCGCCGGGCGATGGCCGAGGCTGAGCTGGGCGACGACGTCTTCGGCGACGACCCGACCGTCATCGCGCTCGAGCAGCGCGCGGCGGAGCTGACCGGCAAGGAAGCCGCCCTGTTCGTGGCCAGCGGCACGATGGGCAACCTCGTCTCGCTCATGGCCCAGGTGCCGCGCGGCGGCGAGATCATCGCCGGTCACGGTTCCCACTCGTTCGCGCACGAGGCGGCCAACTTCGCCGTCGTGGTAGGCGCGTCGATGAAGCTGCTGCCGTGGGGCACGGATGGCCGGATGGACCTCGACGCGATCCGCCGCGCGTGGCGCAACCCACGCGACGTGCACGACCCGATCACCTCGCTGGTGATGCTCGAGAACACCCACTCCGACTCGATGGCCCAGCCACTGACAGCCGAGTACGTTCAGGCCGTTGGCAAGGTGGCCCACGACGGCGGGGTGCCGCTCCACGTCGACGGGGCGCGCATCTTCAACGCCGCGGTGGCACTGGGCGCTAGCGCGAGGGAGTTGCTCGCGCCGGCCGACTCGGCCAGCTTCTGCCTGTCCAAGGGCCTGGCCTGTCCCGTCGGCTCGCTGGTCGTCGGCTCGAGGGATCTCGTATGGAAGGCGCGCCGCGCACGCAAGCTGCTCGGCGGCGGCATGCGCCAGGTGGGCGTGCTCGCCGCGCCCGGCCTGATAGCGCTACGCGATGGCCCACAGGGGATGATCGAGCGGCTGGCGGACGACCACGCCAACGCCCGCCGGCTGGCCGACGGCATCGCCAACATGCCCGGCGTGGCCGGCCTCGATCCGGCCCGCGTGCGGACGAATTTCGTGTTCTTCGAATTGACCCGGCTGGAGCTGCGCCTGCCTTTCCTTGAAGCGCTCGCGCGGGAAGGCGCGCAGATGATCGACTACCCCGGCGGCGAGCGGATCCGCGCCGTCACCCACTACGGCATCGACGCGAACGACGTCGACCGGGCGACCGCCGCCACGCGCCGCGCGCTGGCCGAGGTCGGCCTGGCGCCGCTGGCGTCCCCGGCCGCCGCCGCTGCCAGTGGTTAGCGAGGTCGCCGCGCCCGCGCCGCAGACATCGGCCGACGCGCAGTTCGAGGCCATGGTCGCTGATCGCTTCGCGGCGCTCATGGCCCGCCATCCGGGGTACGCGACGTTCCTCGGGCTGCACGAGCACGACCACGAGCTCGCTGACGGCAGTCGCGAGGCGATCCTTGCCGAGATGGACGCGGCGCGCCGCTTCCTGACCGCGCTCGAGGCGATCGACCCACGGCAGCTGTCGCGCTACTACGCGATCGAGCGCGAGCTGGCCCTGTTCGCCACCCGCCGCCAGTTGTTCGACGACGAGGTCCACCGTGTCTGGGAGCGGCGCGTGTCGGCCAGCGACGAGATCGGCGACGGCATCTTCCTGCTCTTCGCGCGCGGCGGGCGGCCGCTGGCCGAGCGCCTGGCGGCGATCGCGTCACGGATGGAGGCCGCTCCGCGCCACATCGAGCAGCAGCGGAGCAGGCTCGGCCAGCGCCCGCCGGTGCGGCTGTGGAACGAGATGGAACTCGAGGCCGTGGCGTCGCTGCCGTCGCTCTTCGACGAGGTGCTCGCGGCCGCGCGCAGGGAGCTCGACGACGGTGATGTCGAGGTCCGCCGGCTCGAACGCGCCTCGACCTCGGCCCTGTCCGCCCTGGATGGCTACGCCACGTGGTTGCGTGCGCAACTCGAACGCGCGGCGGACGACGACTTCGCCCTGGGCAGCGCCGACTACGACACGCTCATCGGCCTGCGCGCGTTCGACGGCCTGTCGACCGACGACATCCTCGAGATCGGCGAGCAGCAGCTGGCCGAGCAGCGCGCCGCCCGCCGGGAGCTGGCGCACGAGATCGACGCCCGGGCAACCGAGCAGGAGGTCGTCGCCCGCGTCAAGTCGGCTCATCCGGCCGACTTCGCCGCGGCTCTGGCCGGCTATCGCGCCGCGATGGACGAAGCGCGCCAGTTCGTGATCGACCACGACATCGCCACGCTGCCGCCTGGCGAACATCTTTCGGTGATCGAGACGCCCGAGTACCTGCGCAGCGTGATGCCATTCGCGGCGTACTTCAGCCCACCCAAGTTCGAGACCGGTGCCGCACGCCGGGGCCTGTACGTCGTCACCTCATCGGTCGATGGCGACACCGGTGCGATGCGCGAACACAACTACGCCTCGATCTACAACACCAGCATCCACGAGGCGTATCCCGGTCATCACCTGCAACTGGCCGCGGCCAACGAGCACCCCAGCCTGGTCCGCCTGCTGGTCGATGCGCCCGAGTTCGTCGAGGGCTGGGCGATGTACTCCGAGCTGATGATGCGCGAGGAGGGCTTCGACACCGCGCCCGAGCACCGGCTGATGATGCACACCGATGCCATCTGGCGGGCATGCCGGATCATCCTCGACGTCAAGCTCCACCGCGGCCAGATCGGCGTCGAGGAGGCGATCGACTTCCTGGTCGAGCAGACCGGCTTCGAACAGCCCAATGCCGCGGCCGAGGTCAAGCGCTACACCTACACCCCGACCTACCAGCTGTCCTACCTGCTCGGCCGGGTGCTGCTGTTCCGCCTGCGCGACGACGAGCGGCGACGCTTGGGCGAGCGCTTCTCGCTGCGGGCGTTCCACGACGCGATGCTGCGCCAGGGCAGCCTGCCGATCAGCTTCCAGCGCCGCCTGCTGGCCGATGATTCGGTGCCCGCATGATCCTCGTGCCCAGCCTCGATCTGGCTGCGGGACGCTCGCGCCTGGTGCTCTGGCCGGGCGCAGCGACGGGCACCGGCACACCGACCGATCGGCCCGAGCGGATTGCCCAGCACTTCGTCGGGCTCGGTGCGCCGATGCTCCATTTGGTCGACATCGACGGCGCCAAGCGTGGCGCACCGGTCAACACCGCGGCGATCCAGGCCGTGGCGCGGGCGGTGGCAGTGCCGCTCCAGCTGGCCGGTGGGGTTGACGGCGCCGAGCAGGTAGAGCTGGCGTTCGCCGCCGGTGCGACGCGCGTGGTCGTGCCGCTGTGGCTAGCCGCCGAATCGCTCGAGGCGCTGCGCGCCTGCCTGCGCATCGCTACGGATTGGCTGGCGGTGGGCATGGATGCGCGCGACGAGCGGCTGCGCGAGTACCCCTGGCCGGGCGACCCGCCCAGCTTCGAGGAGCTCGTCGCGACGTTGGTCGGCGAGGGCGTTCGCCGGCTGGTGATCTCGCACTGGACGGTGGCCGACCTGCCGCGCGTGACCGAGGTCGTCGCCCGCCATGACGTCGAGGTTCAGCTCGCCGGCGGCGCCGTCGAATTGACGACAATCGATTCGGCCGCTGCCGCCGGCGCCCAGGCGTTGATCCTGGGCGAGGCGCTGTTCTCCGGTGCGATCGACTATCAATCGGCCGTCGCACAACTCGAGGCGCCGGCCGGCCAGCATGGGGTCACTGCGCATGGTTAAGAGGAAGCACTCCGCCCAGCGGTCGCGCATCAATACCACCGGGGAGCGCCCCGGGTTCTCGCGTCGCTCGGTGGCGCCACCGTCGTCGCGCCGATCGCCAACCACGTGGCTGATCCTGGGCGGCCTCGGCGTGATCGCCGGGCTGGCCGTGCTGGCCTACGCGCTGGGCTGGATCGGGGGGGGTCCGGCCGCTTCGCCGTCGCCGTCGCCGGCGCCGACGTTCGATCTCAGCCTGGTCCATCCACCGTCGGCCACGCCGCTCGCCAGCCCGCCAGCCGCGCCCGCCAGCGACGGTACGACCGCCACGATCGAGACTGACCTGGGCAACATCGTCATCGAGCTGTACAACGAGTCGGCGCCGGTGGCCGCGACGAACTTCATCAACCTGGCCGAGGCAGGCTTCTACGACGGCGTCGTTTTCCACCGCATCATCTCCGGCTTCATGATCCAGGGCGGCGACCCGGAGGGGACGGGCGGCGGCGGCCCGGGCTACGAGATCCTCGATGATCCGGTCGTCGGCGACTATGCGCGCGGCAACGTCGCCATGGCCCGACCGGCCAACTCGGATGGCAGCAGGATCCCGAATTCGCAGGGATCGCAGTTCTTCATCATGGTCGCCGATCGGCCCGAGCTGGCCAGCGGTGGTTACTCGATCTTTGGCAACGTCATCAGCGGAATGGACGTCGTCGACCAGATCGTTGCCGGCGAGAGCAGCGGCCCGCCGAACGACCGCGCCGTCGATCCTGTGGTCATGCGGCATGTCACCATCCAGCGGCCCTGAGCTGTCCACAGAAGTTGCGGAATATTCATTATTCAGTCTGCATAACCCCTTGAGCCGGCGCAGGGGGTCAGGTAAACTACAGCCGATGTCGCGTTCGCGCGGCATAAGCTGCCCCAGGCGCAAGGTCATGGGTAGGTTGGGTTAGGGTAGCCGGTGCAGCCGGCGTGATAGATGCCCTTGTGGCGTGGCAGGAGCCCAGTGACTTCGGTCGCTGGATCGGCCGGGACAGTGCGGCGGCCCCTCTTCGGAGGGGTCGCTTCGTTTATGGCGCAGATCCGGCCGACGGGGAAGTCACTGCCAGGCGCCCGTGCCCGTCGACGACAACTTCGTCGCCCGTCCGAAGCCTGCGGTGGTCGCGCGCGTCGAGCTGGATGACGGGCGTCGCCCGGCCGTCGAGCATCTCGACCACGAGCGCGCCGACGACGATGATCTCGTCCGGCTCGAGCAGCAGTATCGCTGCCGGCCCGGTCCCCGCGTGCAACGCTTCGGCCAGTACGCTGCTCGACGAGGACGACCCACGACCTGCGGTCAAGACCAGGATGCGGCCGGCAACGGAGTCGCCCGCCTGTGGATGGCGGCGATCGATGATCGCTCCGCTACCTGGATCGACGCCGCCCCAGAAACTGAGCGGCTCGTCGAGCACGAGGGCGATGCCGCGTGCGGAGCCTGCGACGAGGGGCCGGCCAGAGGCCGTCCACGTCGCCCTTCCGTTGGAGCGCTCAGCCATCGAGCAGTCCTGAGCGGTCGCGCACAACCCGGCCGGCGACAGCCGAATTGACGCATGCCTCGAGAGAGCCGTAGACGACCTCGACAGCGAGGTTGCCCGGGGCATACCAGGCCCACTTCGCCGAGTCGGTCATCACCGTGCTGCCGCGTGGCGCGCGCAGGATTGGCGTGATGTACGTGCATGTGTCCACGACCAGTCGGATACCGGCCCGCTGCAACCGCTCTGTGCAGCCGCTGCGATCGAGCCGCGCGAGCGTGTCGCGCCCGGTGGACACGTACATCTCGATAGCCGGGTGGATCGCTCGCCCATCGAGCAGGCGCTCCAGCCGTTCGAACTCGGACAGTGAGAAATGCGGCGTGCCCACGCTGACGGCCGCCAATCCGCGCCTGCCGTCCGTCGTCGACAGCTCGTCCCAGGCGCGCCTCAGCCGCGCCGGCGTCAGATCGACCTCGCGGGCGGGCCGGCCACCGCCGAGCGCCGCCTCGAGCGTGGGCGCCTCGGGTGTCACGCCGACTGCGTGAAAGAGGGCTACCGATCCCGACGACGCCGCAGCCGCTCCAAGCGCCTTGAGCTGGTCCTCCGTGGCGTCGAGTGGCAGCCCGACGATGGCCGGGACCAGCCGGCCCGACTCCTGGCCCACGATGTGCCCGATCAGGCCGTATAGCTCATCGGGCACAGCATGGTGTCCGCCCAGCCAATCGAGCCGGAAGACGATGCGCGCCCGACGATGCTCGTCGCGATGTAGGCCGGCGTCGGGCACGCGGCCGGTCAGCGCCGCGCAGATGTCGACGAAATCACCGTAGCGGGCAGTCCTGGCGCCGAGCACCGAGTTGGCGAAAACGATCGCGTTCGACTCCGCCCACGCCAACTGATCGCCGCGCCCCGGGCGGTCAGGCAGCTGGTACGGGGCACACGTCCAAGTCGGCTGGCAACCCATGGCAACGTAGGCGTCCATCAAGCGCCGCGCCGCCTGGCGAGTCGGCGGATCGAGATTCACGAGGTCCGGATGGAGCAGGTCGAGTGCCGAAACGTTGAGCGTCGTCGGCACCGATACGCGACCGCCCGCGGCCGCCAGCCGCTCCGCGAATGCAACGCCGACCGGGCCGTGGTACAGGCAGCTGTCGATGTGGGCGGCTGAGATGCCGATCAGACGATCCGCCTTGACCACCCCCGCCAGGGCCACGATGAGACGCATGGCGAGCGAGACTGCCTCGCCGCGCTCACCGGCAAGCATGCGCTGCTCGTCATCGGTGAGCCTGAGCCTGTCGCCCTGCGCTTGCCCCACAACTGCATGGTGACACGCACGACGCCGAGTGTCCGGGTCGACAGCGGATGGCCTGCTAACCTGAATCCGGCGTGCGCCCGTAGCTCAGCGGATAGAGCGTCTGCCTCCGGAGCAGAAGGCCGTGGGTTCGAGTCCCGCCGGGCGCGCCAAAACCACCACGACCTGCTCAGGTAGCGCCCATGCCAGGCCGTGGCGCTTGACGTCGTCGGTGAGTTCCACTTCGACCACCTCCTTGTCGTTCACCACGATCCGGTCGTAGACGCTCGCGACCAGCTTCGCGCGCTCGCACTCGCCCGCTGACGTCCACGCCGCCCGGAAGTCGCGCAGGAAGCGGACGATGGCGTCGCCGTCCGAGAGCGTCGACGAGGGCGCCGGTGGGACGGCGAGGGCATCCAGCTCGGCGTTGAGTCGCGCGTGTTCGGCGAGGTACGCCTCGGTCGTGACCGGTGGCCCAGGAGGACGCCCAGATGCGCGTGATAGAGGTGGACGGGCAGTCCCAGGAGTGAGCGAAGCACGCCGGTCGGCGGGGCCGGCTGGCGCATCGGGGGTTGACCCGTCGGAGGGGACTCGCCCGATGCCGCGGGTTGTTGGGTGGTGGTCATCGCTCGATCTCGTGACCGAGGGCCTGCGGGGTCGCAGTCGGCCGGACCGCGACTGGCGACTGGCCGGTGGGTCGTGCCGGGGCACGCGACCGAACCGTCGAGTCCCGGATATCCCTGCGGAGGGCACCCGCGAGCCATGACTCGTAGTCGTCCGAGGACCAGCCGTGGTTCGCCACGAGCTGCTCGTACACCGCCGTGAGGGTCAGGGCGTCGAGGAGCGCCTCGACGCGTCGGGGGTCGAGCCCGCGCTCGAGCTCGCCGAGCCGCCGCGCGAGTCGCGCGATCCCGCCGCTCCGCATCGCATTCGCAGCCGCGACCTCGGCACGGATCTCCGGATCCGCCGCCGCCGCGCTCACGTTGATCATCACGATGTCGTGCCCGGCCTCCCAGCGCAGGCGGATCGAGCGCGCGAACAAGCCCAGCGCTTCGTCGAGATCCGTCGCCGCAAGGGCGGCGGCGTACGCCTCCGACGCCGCCGGATCGGTGACCACCGAGTCGCGCAGGGCGCGGAGGATGTTGGCCTTCGACCCGAAGACCGCGTAGACCGTCTGGACCGCAACGCCGGCCTCGGAGGCGATCTCGCGGAGCGTCGTGGCCGCATAGCCGGCATCGCCGAACCCCCGGCGCGCCGCATCGAGGATCCGACGCGTCGTGACCGCTGCCTGTTCGGCCCGCAGGCTGCCGGCGGGGCTCTTGACGTCCCTCATCTCGATAGAGTACAACTCCATGTGAGTAGAGTCCAACTCTAACGAGGCCGAAAGGAATGACCCGACATGAGCATTAACCAGGAAACCATCGAGCGGAACGTCGCAGCCACGCGTCGACTCTTCGAGGAAGGCTTCACCCGCGGCAATGCCGATGTCTGCGACAAGCTCGTGTCACCCGACGCGATCGAGCACCAGCGCGGGCTCAAGGGCGGGATCGAGGGGACGAAGGAAACGATCCGCACGCTTCACGAGTGGTTCAGCGAATTCGAGCTGACCATCGACGACCTCGTCGCGCTGGGTGACCAGGTCTGGATCCGCGCGACCGGGCGCGGCCTCAACACGGGCAGCATCTTCGGACGGCCGCCCACCGGGCGCCGATCGGAGATCACGGTGTTCGACCAGGTTCGCTTCCGCGACGGACGGATCGTCGAGCACTGGGGCGTCCCGGACCAGCTCGGCCTGCTGATGCAGCTCGGCCTGTTCGGCCGGCCCGAACCGGCTCCGGTCGGTGGCTGAGAGACGCCGCTAGGCGGTGAGCGGGCCGACACCTACCGCCCGAGCGAGCGGCATTCGTGGCCGGGCTTCAATGGATCTGGCGTTCAGTCGCCCTCACCCTGAGCCATTGGTGGCCCGACGACCTCCATCCAGGCCGAATGAGCGATCTCGCGGTAGGTGCCTGCATCCGGCGCGCCGGGAGGTAACCCGGCGATGCCCTCGAAGAAGCGCTCCATGCCCGCCGGGGCGAACATGACCAGAAGGCGCGCACGGCCTTGGCCGACATTTCTGAAGCTGTGCGGGGTGCCGCGCGGAATGAACATGAAAGCGCCTGCCGGCGCGTCGAAGTAGCTACCAGCGGCCTTGAAGCGGATCGTCCCCTCGAACACGAAGTACATCTCGTCCTCGCGGACATGGATGTGCTCGGGCGGTCCCTGGTCGGGTGGGATCTCATTCTCGATGGCCGTGAATCCGCCGTTGGTCGTTTCGGCGCGGGCCAAGATCCGGGCCGGGCCTCCCACCGGGCCGCGCAGCTTCTCGCCCTCGCCCGGAAGGACGACGAAGGGTTCGATCGTCGAGGTCATGCCGCGATTTATAGCACGGCAATCACGGTGATCGTCAGTAGCGCTCGAGGATCTGCTTGCGAGCGGGGCGGAATCTCAGCCCCAGGCCGTCTCGATGCTGTATGGCCACGGAGGCGTGCAGTATCGCGGCTACCCTGCTAAGCCATGAGCGACAACAGAGATATGAGGCACCGAGGCTTACTCGTCCAGCTGCGACGGGCGAGTGCTTGCTACTTCGACATGACCTCTTCGAGGGGGATCGAGCCAATTCCGGCCAGCATCTGTTGAAGTCCGGGATGGTCGATTGGATCGAAGGTGAAGTGCCGGTCAAGCTCGGAGATCTCCTGCAACACGGACCTCAAACCGGCCTCGGTGACGGCCGTCTCGTAGTCAATAAGGGCCTTTGAAGACTCGAAGACCTCGTAGGTATAGAACACCCCGGCCTCACGGTTGCCGTGAACCTCCCAGGTCAGAATCCCATCGAGCCGGTCGACAATACTCCTGACCTGCTGAACGGCTTCCGTCATCTGGTCGTAGTCGTGGACTTTTATGGTCGCCACAGTTCGGATGGACATGGGGATTCCTCTCTCCTCGCTACCAGCGGCCTACCAGGCAAACAAGTAGTCCGAGCGCTGGACGCAGGACGCCGGGCCTCGCACTTACGAGGCGTTGGTGTGCTGCGTCCAGAATCGGTTGTTCGTCGTGGCTCGCACTTGCACGGTACGTCATTATGGGCGACCACCGGGGTCCTATGGCGACTGGACCATCTGCTTCATCTGGTTGATTTCCTCGGTTTGGCTCTCGATGATCTGCTGGCACAGCGAGATGATCTCGGGGTCGGTCAGATTCGGCTCCTCGCAGACGAGGAGCGCACGAGAATGGTGCGGGATCATCGAATCGAGGAAGCCCTTGTCGCCGACGAACGTCTCGGTTCGAGCCAGGAAGAAGCCCGCCAGCAGGAGGGCCACCAGCCCACCAGTCATCGCGAGGTTCTTGCGGCGATCCTTGAACATGCGCCACATCGCGCCGAAGCATGATCAATCCCATGACGGCGACCATCGTCAGCGAGATATAGAAGTTGCTCGCGTTGAAGTAGAAATGGTCGAGAGACCGGACGTGCTCGAGGCTGAGCACGAACATCACGGCCAAGCTGGCGATCAGCGTGGTGACAAACTGGGTGTAACTCACACGATTCCTCCTCCCTCGCGGTGGGCCGATTTGGCGGGCATGACAATCACGCCACGCGAAGCGCCTTGATCGCATTGCTGACGTGCGAGGAAGCGTGCAACTCCAGCCATAGATGCCGTTGCAGGTTTCGATCAGCTGATCCGAAACGCTCGGGCGATCGGTCACTTGCTCGCTGGCTCGAGGCTCGGGACGAGGATCCATCCAGCCGCTCGCCCGCGTAGATCAGCTCCACTGTCGTGAGGCCGGATCGCGCGCGAAGGTCGGTGAGGTGACGCTTGACGGTGCTCGGCCGGATGCCCACGAGCTCGGCCGCGGCCGGGACGGATCCGCCAGCGGCTACGAAGGCAGCGAGGACGTCCATCTGGCGCTGCGTCGCGGGCCGCGAGAGCGCGCCGCGCAGGCACCCGTCTCTCATGCGCTTCGTGCCGTCGCCGCCGGGAGGAGATCCCGAGGTATCCGGTTGATCATCACGAAGCGCAGCGATTGCTGAGTTAAGGAGCCTCTAGCCCGTTCGGCCAGGTCCATCCGGAAAGCCGGGTTCATGAGGCGGAGCGCTCCCGAGTGGCGGCCAGCCATTCCGCCCTACCGTGGATGGGGACGCGCACGATGGTGGTTTGCCTGCGCTTGGCGCCCGCCGGGCGCGCCATCTCAGACCCTGTCGGTCAGCCGCGCAACGTTCCCTGGCGCAGCACGGCCACAACGCCGCTTGCTCCGAGCGGCTTACTGAAGAAGAAGCCCTGGCCGTAGCGGCAGCCGAGCTCGGCCAGGCGCCACGCCTGCTCGCGCGACTCGACGCCCTTGGCGACGACGTCCGCGCCGCGCACGTCGGCGAGGTTGATCAGCGACAGGGCGAAGGCCTGCTCCTGCGCCGGCCCGTCGATGGCGGCCACGAACTCGCGCGCCAGCTTGACCTGGTCGATCGGCAACTGCTTGAGGTCGGCCAGTGAGGTGGCCGCGCCGAAGTCGTCCAGGGCGATGCTCACGCCCGCCTCGCGCAGCTCGGTCAGCGCGGCGAAGATCGTTGCCGTGTCGCCGCTCACGCCGCTCGTCAATTCGATCGTCAGCAGGTGCGGATCGAGGCCGGCACCGCTCAACAGGCCGAGCATGCGCGGCGCGGCACCAGGGCCGCGCAACTGGCTGGGCGCGACATTGACGCTGACAAAGCCCGGCCGCTCGGGTGTGCGCGGCCACGTCACCGCCGCGCGCGCGGCCTGGTCGAGCACGAAGATGCCGATGCCGTCAAGCAGGCCGGCCTCATCGGCCACCGCCAGGAAGTCGTTCGGTGCGATCGTTCCACGGCGCGGGTGGCGCCAGCGTATGAGCGCCTCGGCGCCCACGACCATTCCACCGCCCAGTCGGACGACCGGCTGGAATTCGAGCCGGAACTCGCCGCGATCGATCGCGCCGACTAGGTCGTTGCGCAGCTCGTCGGGGTCGGGCGCCTGCTTGGCCATCCATCAACCATAGCGGCGACCGGCGATGTTCGCGTGGCCGGTTCGGGACGTCGACTGGCACGAACACCTCACTCGGTCAGCCCTCGCCGGCGCCTCTTCTGACCGCGCCCGGTTCGACGATTGTCAAATCGCTGGCGACGGTCCGAGAGCGCTCGATGACGTCGGACAGCATGCGAGCCGTCAAGCGGCCGGTGAAGGTGTTCTGCTGGCTGGGATGGAACGATCCGAGCACGAGGTACGGTCCTACATGCACTTCGCGCTGGTGGCCGAAGCGCGGCCGCGGCCGAAGCTTGTGGCCCTTGGCCGCCAGCGCGCGTAGGACGCCGTCCCAGGCGAAGGCCCCCAAGCAGACGATGACGCGCAATCGCGCCAGGGCAACCAGTTCGGCGGCCAGGTAGGGCAGGCAGTTGTCGCGCTCGGCTGGCGTCGGGCGGTTGGCCGGCGGGGCGCAGTGGTTGACGGCGGTGATGTACACGTCCGTCAGGCGCAGGCCGTCTCCGAGGCGTAGCGAAGTGGGCTGGTTGGCGAAGCCGGCTCGGTGCAGCACGGCGAACAGGAAGTCGCCCGATCGGTCGCCCGTGAAGATGCGCCCGGTGCGGTTGCCACCGTGGGCCGCCGGCGCGAGGCCGACGACGAGAATCCGCGCCTGGTCGTCGCCGAAACCGGGTACCGGTCGCGCCCAATAGGAGTGGTCGGCAAATCGCGCCGGCGGCCGCCGCGCTGCCTCCTCGCGCCAGCGGACCAACCTCGGGCAGCGCACGCACTCGACGATCTGCGCGTTGAGCCGCTCGAGATCAGCGAACGGCGCCAGCAGTAGCTCCGCTCAGGAGGCTGGCCAGGCGAGCCCTGTTGTCGACCGTGTGGAAGTCGTGCAGCGGATGAGATTCGAGCAGCGTTTCGACCGCCGGGCGGCCTTGCTCGCGCACGTAGACCGCGGGGTGGATGTCGCCCGTGTCGTCGGTCTCCACGGTGATCGCGACGGCAGCTTGTTCCTCTTCGTCGACGAACTGGGCGAGCGGGACGATGCCCTCGTCGCGGATGCCCTCACCTGCATCGAGTGAGAAGGCGCGCGCCAGGTACGACTTCTGGTTCCACAGTTCGGGTGAGCGGGTCGCTTCGCTGAGCAGGACGTCGACCAGCTGGTCGGCCTTGACCTGCGCTCGCGGCAGCTCGATCCCGAAATGCCGGCGGGCGACCTCGTAGACCATCGTGCGCGCGTTATAGCGCGCGCCGTGGACGGCGCCCGAGTTGGCCGGCAGGCCGTACTTCTTCATGCCCGCCACGCCCTGACCGATGGTCCCCGCAAAGTAGACCCCGGGCACCGAGGCGCTCTCCCAGTAGTTGGTCATGGCCGGCAGCTGGCTGCGCCCGAAGACCGACACTCCCAGCTCAGGCAGGTCGCGCAGTGGACACACGAAGCCGGTCGCGGCGATTACCTCGTCGGCGTCGATGGCGAGCTCGGTGCCGCCCTCCGAGCGCAGACAGAACACGCGGTAACCATCTCCGGCGCGTTCAATACGGTCGATTGAGGCGTTGAGGATGAACACGCCGCCACCGAGGTTCTGATCCTCGAACGGCTGCACGTAGCGCGCGCGCACGCCGAGCAGCGAGTGGGTGTTGACCGACAACTTGGCCGGCCGCGGCGAGGCAAGCACTATCCGCTGTGCCCACTGGAGCAGGCCGGTAGCCAGCTCGAAGCCGGAGTTCTCCTTGCCCACGATGAACAGCCGCTTGCCGGCATAGCTCTCTGCTGCCCGCGTATCCGCGTAATGCGCCGCCAGGTCAAAGCCGGGCGTGTCGGGCTTGT
>Ga0209751_10002608_pt1 | contig 17859 bp, 16 predicted proteins | sample RifCSP13_1_FD_184019 | JGI IMG/M metagenome (GOLD analysis project Ga0209751, IMG submission 184019) | Soil microbial communities from Rifle, Colorado - Rifle CSP2_sed 13_1 (SPAdes) (version 2) | ecosystem: Environmental > Terrestrial > Deep subsurface > Rock core/Sediment | place: Rifle... | reverse complement strand
GTGCTTTTTGGCAGCCTAGCAGGTTTGATGTTGTTGATCTTCGTGGTGTGGAGCATTGGGCGTATTGCGGCCGCGCGGGCCGGTGAGCAGCCTGAGCCCACCGCGCCGCCCCTAACGGGGCTCCTGCTGGCCACCCCAGCCGCGCCGGGAGGCCCCTTGACTCCGCTGCCAGGGATCCCAGGCTCTATCAACCTGCTGGAAGACGCCTCACCCACGCCGGGTCTGTTAGGCGAAGCGACGATAGAAGTGGGCAATGAGGGCGCCATCCAACTTCGCTTGATCGCATTGCAGCGCACCTGGTTGCGCGTAACTGTCGATGGGGGCGTGGAATTCGAAGGCCGCTCTCTGCCGGGGGAAACCTACAATTTTAGCGCCACTGAGCAAATTCTATTGCTCACCGGCAATGGAGCTGCCTTACGCGGTTTCTTGAACGAGCAAGATCTGGGGATCTTAGGGATCTATGGGGAAGTGGTAAATATCGTATTCACCCGGGAAGGAGCTGCCACACCTACGGTTTCGCCGACCCCCACGTTTGACCCAGGTTTGCTTACTGCCACGGCTGGAGCGGCCTTAACCCCCAGTGCCACGCTGACGCCAACTATCACGCCAAGCCCACAGCCTACAGAAACGGCCGACGCTCGCGGCGATAGCCCCTAACGACTGACCTATGAGCAAACAGAGTGCCTTCCATATGGTTTCGTTAGGCTGTGCCAAGAATACGGTAGATTCCGAATCGATGGCGCAACTCCTGGTCGGTGGTGGATATAGGGCGAGCGTAGACCCAAGCCAGGCGGAAGTATTGATCGTCAACACGTGCGGGTTTATTGGGCCGGCACGGGAAGAGTCGTACCAGACGCTGAGCGAATTGGCGGCGACGAAGAGAAGCGACCAATGGTTGATCGCCGCCGGCTGCCTTAGCCAGCGCTACGGAGCGGAGGTGATCCGGCGCGTTCCGGGCGTGGACGCGCTGCTGGGCACGCGGCGCTGGATGGATATTCTCGATTTGGTTGGCAAACTGCAGCGGCGCACGAACCCCGAGCCTCTCTATCACTTGCCGGAAAGCGCGGCGACCGTGGGCAGAGACGAAGGCAGCGTGCAGCGCGTGGCGGTGCAAGGACCCAGCGCGTATTTGAAAATTGCGGACGGCTGCCGCCGCCCCTGTGCCTTTTGCGCCATCCCGCTGATCAAGGGGACTCTGGTGAGCCGGCCGCAGGCGGCTATTTTGGCCGAGGCCAGCGCCCTGCAAGCCGCCGGGGTACGCGAGATCATCTTGATCGCCCAAGACAGCACGGATTTCCGGCACGAGCTGGGAGTCAGCGAGGGTCTGGCCAGCCTGCTGGAGGGGCTGGTGGAGGAAGTGCCGCAGGTGGATTGGATCCGCATCCTGTATAACTTCCCCGGCTCAGTGACCGACCGGCAGATCGAAGTGATGGCGGCGCATAGGCAACTCATCCCCTATTTAGATATGCCCTTGCAGCACGCGCACCCCGCCACGCTGCAGCGAATGCGCCGCCCGGCCAACATGGACTGGGTGCGCCGCACAATCGCCAAGATGCGGGCCGCCCTGCCCGGCCTGGCCATGCGCTCCACTTTTATTGTGGGATATCCCGGGGAAACGGAAGCTGAATTCCAAACTTTGCTGGATTTCATTGAAGAGATCAGATTCGACCGAGTGGGTGTGTTCACCTTTTCCTTCGAGCCCGGGACGACCAGCCAGCCGCTAGGCGACCCGGTGGCGCAGGAGACAAAGGATGAACGCAAGGATAGGCTGATGAACCTGCAGCAGCGGATTTCCCTGGAGATCAACCAGGCGCTGGTCGGCAAGACATTAGACGTGCTTATCGAAGGTCACGGGGAAGTGGAAGGCACCAATGAGCCCATCGCCGTCGGGCGCAGCTACCGCGACGCGCCGGAGATCGACGGGCTGGTTTTCGTCGAAGGGCAGCCGCCCATCGGCGAGCTGGTGCCTGTGGGCATCACGGGCGCCATGCCGTACGATCTGAGCGGCGAAGTTGAAACCGGACGCAATCTGATCACCCTGCACGGGTTGAGGGAGGACATCCGAGAGTAGAGATTGGAGATTAGTGATAAGTGATTAGGAAAGACAATCTGTCTTTATCGAAGGAGGGACATGACCAACCCGGCGGCACCGCCACCTAAAACCAACCAAAACGAATTTAGTTGAAAGCGGAACAATAAGACGGCGGCGACAAGACCGACCCCCAGCGTTGGTGCATCAACGAAGGAAGCGAACCCCAATTGCCAGGTGACTGCGGCCATGAGGCCGAGCGCTGAAATGTTCACGCCATCCAAGAAAGCGGCAGCCAGGGGCGCCTTGCGCAAGCGCGGGATCCAAGGGCCGCTGAGCCAGACGAAGATGAACGAAGGCAAGAAGATGCCCAGAGTGGCCACCAAGCCACCGGGCAGCCCGCTAAGCAGGTAGCCGATGAAGGTGGCAGAGGTAAACAAAGGCCCCGGCGTGACCTGGCCAATGGCCACCGCGTCCAATAATTGTTGATCGGTAAGCCAGGCCAATCGCTCAACGAACTCAGCGCGCAGCAAAGTCACCAGCACATAGCCGCTACCATAGAGTACGGCGCCGATCTTGAGGAACGAGAAAAACAGCGCGGTCAGGCTGAAAACGGGAATAGCAAGCGGCGCCGAAAACAAGGCGATGGGCGCCAGCACAGTCTTGAGGTTGGTTAGGCGTCCCTGGAGTGCGGCCTGAATTAACATGCCGAGCGCGGCGCCCCCGAACAACAAGACGATCTCGTTTAAGCCAACAAAATATAGGACAAGGACCAGCAGACCCAACAGTGCAAGCCAAAGGTTTTTGACGGCGTTGCGGCCGAGCTTCCACAGGGCTTGCAAAATGAGGACGATCACCACCGGCTTGATGCCGACCAAGAGCCAGGCAGCCTGAGGTGTGCTGCCGAATTCTACGTACAGCCAAGCCAGCCCCAGAACCATGAGAACGGCGGGGCCGATGAAGCATAAGCCTGCCAGGACCATGCCCGGCCACCCGGCCCTTCGCTGCCCGATATAGATCACCATCTCGGTCGAATTGGGTCCGGGAATCAAATTCGTGGCTCCCAGCAAATCGAGAAATTCCTGTTCGCTTAGCCACTTGCGCCGCATCACCACCTCCGAGTGCAGCATGGCAATGTGGGCGGCCGGGCCGCCAAAAGCCGTGAACCCCAACCTGAGAAAGAGGAAGGCCAGTTCGCGCATCAGCGGCCAATGGTAGCAGAATTCGCAGGCTGGATTCCACACGACCGATGTGCAATAATAATTGCAGTTTAAATCAATATCCACATTTTATAGTGCAAGATTCCAAAAAAAGGACCCCGCAAGAAGCGGGGTCCTTTGGTCGTTATGTTCGTGCGGACTAATTAGCGGATCGAGTAGGTGACATAAACCTCGGCGCTCACGGTAATCAGGCCGGGAACGATGCTGGTAGCCGCACCCAAACCATCCCCACCGCCGCCACCGCCCACCCCATAATAGGGCGGATAGTAGTAACCCGTGTCGGTGTAACTCAGGCTGACGATATCACCAAGCGTCACGCTTGCGGCTCCCGCCAAGGCTTGGGCTTCGGTGACCGCGTCTTGGAGAGCCATGTCGCGGGCCTGCGCCAGCGAAGCATCCTTATCCTCCAGATCGAAGGTCACACCCCAGATCGAGTTGGCGCCGGCGGAGATAGCGCCATCCAGGAGGTTACCCATACCAGCCAGGTCGCGCACGGTGACGTTGACCGTGTTCTCGACCACATAGTTCTTGCCGATTGGCTGGCCAGAGGCCGGGTCATATTTATCTCCGGTATACAAGCTGAAGTTGGAGGTCTGCATATCCTCACGGGCCACACCCATGTCGGCTAGCGCGGTCATCACACTGGCTACCTGGTCGGCGTTCTGAGAGACTGCCCGGGAAACGTCGTCAGCTTCGGTGTGGACGCCGATGGTGACATAGGCAATATCGGGCGGCAAGGATACCTGGCCACGGCCATTGACTGAAACGCCGGCCGCAGCGCCGTTATAACCGCCGGAAACCACTGCGCCGCTGCACCCGGCCAGAAGCAGAGCAGAAAGCAGTACTACAACGAATAGACTTTTATTTAACATGCAAGCTCCATTTAGATAGATTGAGCAGGCTAGCGCCTGCGTATGATCCTTAACGTATTATCGCGCAGAAAGTTCCCTATCTGGGGATGAGAACCCTATCCATTTGAAGGCGGCTAAGCAGTCCCACCGTTCCGCCGCTTGGGCGGCGGTGTTCCGGGATGGGCACAGGGCTGTCCAACGGCTGGGGGATTAGCAGCACATCCCCGTCCGAGATGGCATCCCCGGGGTTTAGGCCATTAAAAGCGAGAATAACCCGCCATTTTAGCGGGTCGCCATAAAAGTGAAAGGCCAACATTCCGAAGTCATCATTGGGGGTCACTGTGTAGGGGACCATCCTGCTGCCCCACCCGCCCATCGCAGCGAGGTAGGCGCTGAGTGCGGCTGGGTTATCCAGCGCAGGCTGCGGTGCATTATAGAAGTAAGCCCAAGCGCGGATGCGCCAAAGCGCCGAGGCATCTGACGCCAACTCGTTTAAAGGTTCCCAGGAAACGGGGTCATAAGCCGCAGTGGGCAAAGACAGCTGGGTGAGCATGCCGGCAAAATCGCGGTTATTGTCCAGATGGTTGCTGCCCCAGGCGGCGGAGAACTGGCTGTGCGTCCAGGCCTTGCGAAATCCCTGGCTGCGGCGGGCATCCTTCCACAGGGGATCGTTGACGAAAATATTATCTTCGTCTGCCCCGACCACGACCACAAAGTGCGGGCCCTCGAAAGTACTCTGGGTCGAAATGCCTGGATTGATCTGGGACCAGGCACCGTAGTGCACGAGGACGATAACCGCCTTGCCGGTCTGCACCGTTTGGGCCAAGCGGGCCACAGTCCAGCCGTAAAAAAAGTCGAGGCCCACACCATAGCTTAGCGCGGCGCGCATGAGCTGGGCGGCACTGACATAATTATTGGCCGGAGCGCCGGTTTTGCGGTAGACCGCGTCGGTAGAGGCACTGATCCCGAAAGCCTGCAGAAGCATGGCTACGCAGGCAGGACCGCAATCGTTGCGGAACTCTTGGCGTCGGCGTCGTATTGTGACTTATATGGAATGGACGGAATTATGGTACCCATAGCACAGGGAATAGTGCAAGGATTGGGCCAAGATTGAACAAGGAGCTGGGGGTTAGGGAACCGTTTTGAACAAAAACAGGGGCGAGGAGACCTCGCCCCTGCACTTCGCAGACTCTTCGCTTTTCTAGGGCATTGCTCGGCTCAGAACGACACCGAACAGAATCTCGGAATGATAATGGCTAGGGAAGCAGATCTAGCGGGCTTAGAAAGTCCTCACCGCGACGGACTTCGAAATGAACAAAGGGGCCGGCCGGGTGCCCGATGACGCCGCCCAATCCCACTGGCTGTCCTTCGGCTAATAGGGTGCCGCAGGTCGCCGTCACTGCCCCGAGGCCTGCATACAAAGAGAAATCCCCATTGCCATGGTCTAGAATCACCAAATGGCCATAGCCCAGATTGGACCAGCCGGAAAAGGTCACCGTGCCGCCATCGGCGGCGAGCACTTCTTCACCAATATCGACGGCTAGATCCACCCCGGGGTGGGCACTCCAGTAGCCTTCGGCGATAACCTCCCGCGAGCGGACCGGCCAAGCGTAGAGCCCGTCGCCGGCCGCCTGCTGGCTGGCATCTTGCGGGCAGGCGCCGCTGCCGAATTCCGTGGGTGAGACGGCCATGGCATAGGCCGGAATGTTCGGCATCAAAGGGCGGCGGAGGAAACGCTCGCCACCCGGCACCACCAGCCATTGGCCAGCGAAGATCACGGGGTTACTCGGATTGATTTCATTTCCAAGCCAATCAATCACATCCTGTGGTCGCGCCCCAAAAAAAGCGGCAATGCTATCCACAGTATCTGCGCCGCCCACTTGGTGGTAAACCCCGTCCACTGGGAGGATAAGCAAGGACATACTAGGGAATAGATAGTCGGGGTTATCGAAGAGCTGCTCGTAATTTGCCCACAAGACCGTTTCGGGCTGCAAGCCGAAGAAAGCAGCAATACTACTGAGCGTGTCCCCCGCCTGAACCACGTAAGTCTGCATGCCGCGCTGGGGCTGCGGACTGGGCGGAATGGCTGAGGCAGGGCTGGTGACTGTGGGATGGAGGACCTGCGCGGTGGGCAGGCCGGTTGGCGCGGGCGCTGGGGACGGCGCGCAGGCCAGCAGATAAACAGAAAGCAGGCCGGCGAAAACAAAGCGCCCAACCTGCTTCGGAACTTTCCGATTCATGGGCACATGACGACTCTAGCCGTCTTTCAAACCCTCCAAGAATTCCTGGTTGCTGTCGGTCTTGGACATGCGCTGCAGTATGGCTTCCATGGCTTGGCCTTGGTCCATACCGGCGCCATGTGGCGGATCGGCGATCATGGTGTTGTACATGCGGCGTAACAGCCAAACGTGCTGGGTAATGTCGGGACCGAGCAGCAATTCCTCGCGGCGGGTGGAGGAGCGGTCGACATCGATGGCTGGGAATATTCGGCGTTCCTGCAATTTACGCGAGAGATGCAGTTCCATATTGCCGGTGCCTTTGAACTCCTCGTACACCACGTCATCCATGCGCGAACCAGTGTCCACCAAGCAGGTGGCGATTATGGTGAGAGAGCCACCCTCCTCGATGTTGCGGGCGGCGCCAAAGAATCGCTTGGGCGGGTACAAGGCCGACGGATCGATGCCGCCGGAGAGGGTCCGGCCGGAAGGCGTGACCACCAGGTTATAGGCGCGGGCCAGGCGGGTGAGCGAATCCAGCAGGACGACCACATCGCGGCCGATCTCCACCAAACGCTTAGCGCGCTCGATAACCATTTCCGCGGAGCGCACGTGGGAGGTGACCGGCTCATCAAAGGTGGATGAGATAACTTCGGCATCTACCGAGCGATCCATGTCAGTGACTTCCTCAGGGCGCTCACCAATGAGAGCTACCATCAGGTGCACATCTTTATAGTTGGTGGTGATGGAGTTAGCCATTTCTTTCAGGATGGTGGTCTTGCCGGATTTGGGCGGTGAAACGATGAGGCCGCGCTGGCCGCGCCCAACGGGAGCCACAAGATTGATCATGCGCATGGCCAGGCCGCGTTTGTCCGTCTCCAAATCGAAGCGGTGCTCGGGGAAAATGGGAGTGAGGGTTTCAAAACGCGGCCGATTGCGGGCTTCTTCAGGGTCCACCCCGTTGACGGATTCGACCTTGACCAGGCCGAAATGCTTTTCTGATTCGCGGGGCGGCCGCGCTTCGCCGATGATCAAGTCACCATTGCGCAGGCTGTAACGGCGCACCTGGGTTTGGGAAACATAGACGTCATCCGGCCCGCCCTGGTAATGGTCGGAACGCAGAAAGCCCACGCCCTCATTCATGATCTCGAGGATGCCGCCGCGCACCTCGCGGCCTTCTTTGGCGGCCTCGGCGCGGCGAATGTGCACAAGCAGGTCTTCCTTTTTCAGCCGCGGCGCCCGTTCGACGCCAAGGTCTTTGGCCTGCCTGCGTAAATCAGCTAAGGTATTCTTTTCGAGTGTTAGGAGGTCCATAGATTGTTCTTCTTTGTTGGAACGATAGGATTATAGGAAACGTACGGTTTTGCCTGCCCTCTCCCCAGGCAGGGTTGGCGCTCAGGCTCGCTCTAGGGTTTACTCAAGATTTTTGGCAAAAGTACGGGGAAATTCAAAGGCATTATAGCGGAAAACAGAAGGGACGACAAGTCAAATGCCAACGCCCTTATGGAGAAAGGCACGAGCCAAATAGAGCCCCAACATGGTCTTGGCTTCCTCTATTTCGCCAGAGCCAATGGCGGAAAAGGCCGCTTCCATGGAAAGCGATTCGATCTCAAGGTCTTCGTCCAGGTCGTGTGGCAGACGCTCCGGCCGCAGGTTTTGGGCCAGGAACACGTGCATGCGTTCCGTGGAATACCCAGGCGCAAGAAAGAACTCGGCCAGCTTGGTCAGGCGCCCCGGCGCCATGCCGATCTCCTCGCGCAGCTCGCGCTGGGCGCAGGCTTCGGGGTCCTCGCCCTTGCCCAACGTACCTGCCGGGAACTCCAGCAGGCGCTTGCCGGTTGCGTGGCGGTATTGGCGCACGAAAACTAGGTCCCCCGAGTCGTCCAGCGGCACCATGGCGACGGCGCCATTGTGCACGACGATCTCGAAGGTGGCCTTGCGGCCATCAGGGTACAGGACTTCGTCGCGATGCACGTCAAAGACGCGAGCACGGTAGGCTATTTGGCTGGAGAGAATGCGGAAGGGCATGTGGGAGTCAGGGTCGAAGAAGGGAGGGATAGGGGATGACGATGAATGTCGATTAAGGAATGTGCAATTGCATGCCGCTTTTTAAGTTGTCATCCAATTCCATACCGTTGGCCTCGGCAATGTGCTCAGGCCATACGTCGCCGAAGGCGCAGGCGATGCTGAAGAAGCTGTCGGCACCGCTGGCCGTGTAGGTGGTGGGATGCGAACGCAGTTGGCGGTTGGGTCCATACGTTCCGACATCATCCACAGGAATGACCAGCTTGGCGCCTACGCTGAGGTTATTAGCCTCGTCCTCGGTGAGGCCGTTAGCGTCGAGGATGGCAGCAGGATCAATATTGAAACGGCGCGCCAGGCAGTAGGGCCATTCGCCTTCGTGGAGTTTGTAGTTACTTGGCACTGGCAACTGTGTGATCGGGGCGGGCGTGGTGGTGGCCGTGGGGCTGGTCGTGGGCGAGGAGGCCAGCGTGGCGGTGGCGCCGAAGAGCGAGGTGGCCGTTGGCGTGGCCCCCTTATTGCCGCCCTTATCGCCGGCTGCCAGGGCGGTCTGCGTGGCGATAGTGTTGAACACGGAGGTCAGCGGGTCCTCGGTGGCGGTGGGCAGCGAGGCGCCGGTAACCGAGCGTGTGCAAGCGGCGAGCAGGAGACCGAGGCAGGCCAAAGTAATGAGGCTAAGTTGGTTTCGCATTGGAATCCAGAACATTCATTCGAGGTCTGTCGCGATACTAGCATAACGAAAATTCAACGTCAAGCAAAGAAGGGGACCTAATCGTTCGCCAGCAAAAGAATTAACTATTATCACGACAGGGCTTAAGGACATCGTGAATCGTTAAACCTTGACAAAGCTTTGTAGATCGTTCATCGGCCTATTAATAGCATACAAGGGGGAATCTGGCGGAAAAGAAGATCGCTTGTCAACGAAGTTGACAGGAACGGCCGGCGAAGACCTTGGGCTAGCTGACATCCACGACGCAGAAGCGGTTGCCCTCGGGGTCGGCGAGGATGACGTAATCGGCATCCGGGGGGCGCTTGTCCCAGTGGACCTCAGTGGCGCCGAGGGCCAGCAGGCGTTTAACCTCAGCAGCCTGGTCTGCGGCGTATAAGTCGAGGTGAATGCGGGGCGGAATGTTCAGGGATGAATGATGCTGGTCAAGGGAAAGATTGGGACCAACACCAGACTTTGGTCGTAAGAGGATGAAATCCGTGTCGCCAGCCTCTTCTCGGGGCACATAGTCGAGAGCAGCCGCCCAGAAGTCCTTCTGGCGTTTGAGGTCAGCGACGCGCAGGACGATGGAACCGACGCGGATCATCGAGGCCATTGTAGCTCAGGGTGTCTGCACCAGGCGAAGGCAAACAAAAAAGGCGCCAGGGCGCCTTTATTTCTGGATAATGAAGGTGGTTACGCGTCCTGCCTAACCGCCGGCCTGAACTTATAACCGTAGATGAGCATGCCGCGCTCGTCGGTGGCGGAACGCAGCAAGCGCGTGACCATCTCCACCGGCATGCCGATGGCGGGCTTCTGTCCGCCGAAATCCGTGAGCTGGGCGGTGACCAAGGGGCCTTCGGCCAACCTCACCATGGCCAGGGTGTAGGGCGCCTGCTCCGCGTAGCCTTCAGGGGCCTCGTAGACGTTGGTGTAGGAATACACCTGGCCCTTACCACTGAATTGGAAGAGGGTTTTGGCTTCCTCGCCGCATTCCGGGCAAATATCGCGGGGCGGGAAGAGCTTTGCATCGCAATGCTCACAGACTTCGCCGATCAGGGCGTAACGTTGTTTGTTCAGTCTCCAATGGCGCGGGATATCCATGTTCACTCCTTTAGGCAGCCCAACTGTAGCGCCGCGAACCTATCAGAAACTATCAGGCCAAGCCAGGCTTAGATTCCGCTAAGTTTTGCGACCCTTGTTAATCTCTGGATTGCGTTTCCAGCAATACGGGCAACGGGCGCCGCGGAATTTATGGCCGCGGCTGCAAACCTTCCACGCCGACTTCTTTGCTTTTGACATCTTAGGCTCCTCATGCAAAGCCAGCGACGCAAAGTGCCAAAGAGGACGCTAGATCACGCGCAAAACATGGGTGACCGCCGTGGCGGCTGGGCCTCCCAGGCTTTGCACCAGGGCGGTCTTGGCGGCCTGCACCTGCGCATCACCCGCCTGGCCGCGCAGCTGCAAGGTAGCTTCGACCGCCTGATAGGCGCCGGTGGCGCCGCCAGGGAAACCACGGGCCTTCAAGCCGCCCAAGGTGGCAATGGGCAGTTCGCCATCCAGCTGAATGGCGCCGTCCTGAGCCCAGATCCAGCCCTGGCCGCGGGTCGAAAAGCCAGCGGCCTCCAGGGAAAGCGCGCTGTAAATAGAAAAGGCATCAAAGAGTTCGAACAGATCCGCGTCTTTAGGCAGGATGCCAGCCTGGGCACAAGCGCGTTCGACGGAGAGGCGGGCGGCGCTGAAGACGAGTGGATCGGGCCGATCGTGCAAGGCGAGTGTATCCGTCACCGCGCTGGAGCCGACGATCTCCACCAAAGGATGTGGGAACTTGGGAGGCAGTAAGTCCGCGCGGGTGAGCAGCAAGGCCGCAGCACCGTCGGCATTGGGAGCAATGTCGAACATATTCAGAGGCGCGCTGACCATGCTAGCCTTGGCATAGGCCTCCGCTTTCACCGCTTTGCGGAACATGGCGTTGGGGTTATGGACGCCATTTGCGTGGGCGGTAAGCGGGAAGCCGCCTAAACCGTGCTCGGGAACTTTGAATTCATGCAAGTAACGTTGGGCCAGCATGGCGGCCTGTGCGGTTAGCGTAAGGCCTTGCTCGGCTTCGTAATCGGCATCGCTGCTCATGGCCAGGGCGCCCTCGACCTGGGCAGGCACCTGATCGCTGAGTTTTTCCACGCCGAGTACCAGAACAGTGTCCACCTGGCCTGAAGCCACAGCCAGATAGCCCACGCGCAGAGCCATCGCAGCCGACGCGCCAGCGGCCTCGATGGCGGCGGCCTCGACGCCTGTAAGGCCGGCGAAGTCGGCCAGCATGGCACCCAGGTGCGCTTGGCGGGAGAGGGCGCCGGAGAGCATATTGCCCACGTAAAGCGCGTTGGGGCGTAGCCCGCCAGCATCCTGCATGGCTGCCTGCATGGCCCCCAGCCCCAACTCGCGCAGGGAGATGTCCCAATGTTCGTTCACGGGCATTTGGCCGATGTCGGCAATGACCACGTTTGTCATTTCATTGTCAACTTTCCGCGCATACGCACATATTCGGCGTAATCGATCTCCGTGCGACGCGAGATGTATTCTTCGGTCTTGGTGGCCAGTTCCGGTTTGCCGGCGATCCTAGCGGTCACGCGCAGAACCATGGCGTCCGAGCCAGCCCCGGAGCCGAAGGAAACCAGCATAATGCGCTCCCCAGGCTTTGCGATATCCAGGATAGCGGTCAGTCCGATGATAGCTGCGCCCGAATAGGTGTTGCCGATGCGCGGCACCAGCAGACCGGTCGCGATCTGCTCCGGTGTGAAGCCAAGCATGGCGCCGGCACGCTGCGGGAATTTCGTATTTGGCTGGTGGAAGACGGCATAGGCGTAATCTTCCGGCCCAGTATTGGTGGCTTCGAACATGGCCTCGCCTGCGGACGTGATGTGCTTGAAATAGGCCGGTTCACCGGTGAAGCGCTGGCCGTGTTCGGGATATTTTGCATATTGCCTGCGCCAAAAGTCCGGCGTGTCGGTGACGAATGAATATGTGCTTTCGATCTCTGCAAGGGATTCGGCTTCCGGGCCGATAATGAAGGCCGCACCCCCCGCCCCCGCGGTGTATTCGAGCGCATCCCCGGGACGGCCCTGGGCGGTGTCCATGCCAATGGCCAGGGCGTAACGCGCCATGTTGGAGCCCACGAAGCCCATGGCGGCCACCATGGCTTCGGTGCCGGCCTTGCAAGCGAACTCCCAATCGGCAGCCTGGGTGCTTGGCACCGCGCCGATGGCTTCAGCCACGATGGTGGAGGTGGGTTTTACTGCATAGGGATGCGACTCGGAGCCAACCCACACGGCGCGCAGCTGGCGCGGGTCGATCTGGGCACGGGCCAAAGCGTTGCGGGCCGCCTCGATGGACATGGTGACCACGTCCTCATCCAAGCCGGGGACGGATTTCTCTTCTATGGGCAGGCCGCCTGTGCCATCGGTCCAAATGCGCGCCACCTCGCTGGCGGGCAAACGGTAACGAGGCACGTAGGCGCCATAGCCGACAATGCCGACGGGATGATCTGGTTTAAGCACACGGGCGTGTTCGTGATTATGATCGTTTTCAGCCATTGGACCATTCCTTCAATAATTGCTCGGCGCGGTCGATGCGCACGGTTTTTTCATTCACCAAGACACCGGCTAACTTTTCGATCACATCGCCTTGGGCACCAGCGGCCATAGCCACCTGGCGGGCGTGCAGGGTCATATGCCCGCGCTGGATGCCTTCGGTGGCCAAGGCGCGCAAGGCGGCAAGGTTCTGGGCTAAGCCGACCGAGACGATGATCTGGGCTAAATCGGCAGCGGTCTTTACGCCCATCAGCGCCAACGCCGCCTGGGCCGCAGGATGCACTTTGGTGGCGCCGCCAACGATGCCAACCGCCATTGGCATTTCCAGGCTGCCAACCAGGGCGCCATCCGCGCCCTTGCCCCAGGTGCTGAGGGAAGTGTAACGCCCCGAGCGGGCCGCGTAGGCATGCGCCCCAGCTTCCACAGCGCGCCAATCGTTGCCAGTGGCGATGACCACAGCGTCCACGCCGTTCATGATGCCCTTATTGTGGGTGGCGGCCCGGTAAGAGTCTGCGGCGGCAAAGGCCCAGGCTTCGATGATGCCGTCGCGCACTTGCTCGGCGGAGAACTCGCCGAAGGCCAGCTCGCTCAGCGGGATGGCGCATGCAGCGCGCGCCAGGCGCCGGTCGGCCAAATTGGTGAGAATGCGCAGATGCACGCGCCCGCCGGTGAGCGCTTCGATGCGGGGAGCCAGGCGCTCGCAGGCGGTGTTGACCGCGTTGGCGCCCATGGCATCGCGCACATCGTAGATCAGGTGCAGCACCAGGAACGGCCCGATAGGCGAGGCCTCGATGCGGCGAATGCGCAGATGGCGCGGGCCGCCGCCAAGCTTCTGCAGCACGGGATCAGCCTGAGCGGCCTCGGCCAACAATTCCTCCTTGGCTTTTTCAAGGGCTAGGGCGGCCTTGTCCAAGTCAACATGCAATAATTGCATTTGGCCGATCATCTCGGGCGCATCGGCCGAAGCGCGAAACCCGCCGCCTGCCCGGGCCAGCTTGGCCATGAAAGAAGCGCCAGCCACCACGGAGGGTTCTTCGATGGCCATGGGCACCAGCACATCGCGGCCATTGACCACAAAGTTCAGGGCGATACCCAACGGCAGGTTGAAGGTGCCGACTACGTTTTCGATCATGGAGTTGGCGGCTTCGGCAGCCAAGCCGCCGGAGGCGAGGGCCTCAAGCTGGGCCTCATCGAGCGCGCCCAAAGCGCGCAGCCGCGCGTGGCGTTCGGCCAAAGGCAAGTTATAGAAACCGGGAATTCGGGAAGAGCTTGCGGTCATACCCCCTATTAAGACCCAGGCGTGCTTGCAAAAGCTATCAAAAAATAGGTCTATTTACTCTGACGCGAACCGAAAGGAAGCGTAATCCTTGCCCTTCTTTTTATAGGGGGCGATCGCTTTGGCGATCTCCGGATTAGTTTTCATTACCTGATCCAGACCCTTGGCGTCCCACGAAACGCGGCCTGGGTGGAAATCCGCCTTGAGACCCTTTACCACCAGAGTCTTGCCCAATTCAACCACAGCGGCTTTTATTTCCTCTTCGCTTTTGGCGAGGGCGGCCTCCCCCTTTTCGGACTTTCCCTCAAATTCAGCCTCAATATCCTTGACCTTCTTGCGGACCTCTGCAGGCATAGCATCTTCAATTAACTTGCGTTTTTCGGATTGCAAGAGAAAGACCTGCTCCTTCATTTCCACATGCTTATTCATCAGGACGACAACATCCTCAGCTTTCATAGCAAGCCACCTTTCCTATGACGGCGAAGACTAGGGATTACCCCAGATCATATACGACTCAGAGGCGCATACCGCGGCAGCGCCGAAGCCTTCCAGGCAGACTGTGTACGGGATTAGGGTGCCGTTCTGGCCGTGGATGGGTGGCAAGGCCAGCTGGGTCTGGCCGCCGGCATCGCTAGGCGGGAATTGGTAGATGCTGGTGCTGCCGCCAGGCAAGCTGAGTTCCAGATAAGGCTGCAGGCCGGCCATCAAGTGCGTGCCGGCAAACACGCTGGCGTGGATGACCTGCTCTTCCGCCGAGGAGATCTGCGAGTGATCTTCCCAGACACGGATGCGGATCTCGCCTGCGGCAGCCACCGGCTGGATGGCGGACTGGTCGTTCACCTGCGCTTTGTATTCAGCGCCCATAGGCAGAGGAGTTACCCCGTTGCCTTGAACATAGCGCAGGCAGGCGTTGGCAAAGCATTGGGTACCGCTGCCATCTGCCTGCATTTTGATCTCGGCGATCGGCTGGCCGAAGAGTTCAAAACCGCCGTGTTGGGAGATGTAATCACTGAAGAAGATGGGCACGTTGTAACCGAATTCGCCGTCGATGCCGTAGAACATGATGTTGGGGTTATCCAAGCGAGTGGTCATGGGTTCCGGGGTGAACCCTAGCAGCGCCAGGATAGGGCGGGCGGCCGCGGTCTCGGGTTGGTCGGGGTTGGCGAAAAGAGCCAAGTTTTCGTAGATGACCTCCAGGCTTCCGTCGGCCGCCTGGTAAGGCCCGGCGAGACGGCGACCAACAAAGCCGTCGCCAAGCCGGGAGACGGCGCTAATGAACGGCTCGCCATAAGGCAGCTCGATCTGGACGATGGCGGCTGGCTGGGCGGCCACCGCGTCGCAGATCTCGCCGCAGGCCAGCTGGCCATAAGCCATGAGTTGAACTTCGGCGGGATCATCGAGGTCAATGAAAAAGCCCATATTCTGGAAGTATTGCTCCACGCGATTCTGCTCAGCAAGGTAGCGCACCCCCGTAAGCGGCCGGCCCACATAGCGCCTGCCACCCATCTCCTCATACATGGGCACAAAGCCCTCGTAGACGATATAACCATCCACAACCAGCGCGCCCGGCAGGTTGGCGTCTGCCACCGGCTGATCCCAAACGCCCAGGACTTCGCCCAAGGGGGCGAGGGCATACTGTTCGCTGACCGGCAGCTCGGGGTTGTACAGCATCAAGGCAGACTCAACGTATTGTTTTTGAGTGTTAGTTTCAATAATGACAGGCGTTAGCGCAACGCCCAGGCGTTCCTGCCCGCCAAGGAAATCATAGAATTCCTGGAACAAGGGTTCAATGAGATAGGGGCCGGACTTGGCCAACGGATCCGGCGGGCCGCTTGTCGAACAAGCGGCCAGAAATAACGCGATTAAGCAAGTGGCGACTAAATGAAAGCCAGCGGAGGTCAAAGGCTTAGAAAGCATGCTCGAAAACCATGAGGGCATGATTTTAACATCCAGGGAAAGGACTCGAATGTGGTCCGCTCGTCCTCTTTGGAAGGCGCGCCGGGGTCAGTAAATTAGCAAAGCAAGGGGACTATAATGGTCCCATCCCAGGTCTTGCGTTCCCTTCCGCCAGGTGAAGAAACTCAACCCCGCCCGATTGAGCTGTGAAATGCGAGCTCTTTAGGAATACAAGGATGAAATGGATTTTGAGACTTCTGGTTATCGGAGTATCAGTTGTGTTACTTCTTTCATGCAACCCGGGCCCAGGCTTGGAAGGCTCCTACACCCAAAGCGACCCTGGGGAAGTTGCAACTCACCCTGCAGAAACGACTCAACCTGTAACCACTGAGATCGAGAATCTAGCCCTAGGCAGCATTTCGAGTGCATCAGCTTCCCTGCCAGACGGGCCACCTGGGAACGCGGTTGATGGTGACCCGGATTCTTCCTGGAATGCAGGCTCCGCCCCTGAGCAATGGATTCAGATCGACCTGGGAGGAGTGGCGAGTGTTTCAAAAATAAGATTGGTTATTGCCCAGTATCCTTTCGGGAATACGAATCACGTCGTCCTGGTGGGCAGTTCCGTTTCGGAGCTTCAGGAAGTTCATGTATTCGAGGGCATAACAACCGACAATCAGGCCTTGGAGGCTTTGCTTGATCCACCCATTTCCAATGTCCGCTATGTGCGCGTTTTAACGGTTGAGAGCCCGTCCTGGGTCGCATGGAGGGAAATCGAAGTATATGCCCAGGGTAGCCCAATTACATCCACCCAAGTCGCTGATGTAATTTATTACAACGGGCAGATATTGACCATGGAAAGCAACCTACCGACAGCCGAGGCGATTGCGATGTTAGGCGACAAGATTCTGGCTGTGGGCAGTGAAGCGGAGGTGATGGCATATAAGGGAGGCACGACCACACTCGTGGATATGGGTGGTTTAACTGCAACCCCGGGATTCATAGATTCGCATGCTCATCGCATCGGCGACCGCTGGCATTTTGGCGATGTTTCCGCCGAGCAAATGATGACAAAAGCCCTTTCACAAGGCTGGACAAGTATTCATGAGTTGTTTGTATACGACCAGCGGCTGGCCGAATTGGAGAATCTGGCGCGCACCGATACCCTTCCGCTGCGGATCTCGATGTACCTGACCATGAATTTTGATTATGAATACACCAAATGGTGGCAGGCATATCAACCGCTTCATCAATACAACCCCTATCTCCAAATCGCAGGACTCAAAATCACCCTTGACCGCGAGTGGGGCGAGCAGATATTTTTCACACAGGAACAATATACTCAGATGGTATTGGATGCAACTCGAGCAGGTTGGCAAGTGGCAACGCACTCCTTCAGTCCAAATGCCAACCAGATTGTCTTGAACGGCTATGAAGCAGGCCTGGATGGGAAGGACAATGACACATTGCGTCTTCGACTTGAACATATTGGAACAATGACAGATACACAACTGCACAAAATGGCAGAACTGGAAATCATCGGATCCGTGCAATTCTTAAACGCATCTGCGTTGGTTGATGATTCGTCATTTAAGAACTTCATCCCTGCCAGTGAAGTACAACACACCGCGCGGTGGCGCGATTTGATCAACGCCGGCATTTTCCTTATCGGCAATACAGACGATCCTTGGTGCTGCACTGACTGGAGAAATGAATTTATAAATCCACCCAATGATGCTTCAGTCATTCAGTCTATTTATCAGGGTGTGACCCGAAAAACTTTCACAGACAGGGAAATTGAACCCTGGCAGGTCGCACAGGCGGTGACCGCACAGGAGGCACTGGAGATGCTAACCATCAACGGGGCTTACGCCGCCCACCAGGAGGACGTGATTGGCAGTCTCAGGCCAGACAAATACGCTGACATGGTCATCCTCTCTGCGAATCCGGTCGAGGTTCCCGTGGACCAAATCCCGGATATTTATGTGGTGATGACCATGGTGGGTGGTGCGATACGATACTGCGCCCCAGAATACCAGAATATTTGCGAGCCCACTCC
>Ga0209751_10002606_pt1 | contig 17864 bp, 24 predicted proteins | sample RifCSP13_1_FD_184019 | JGI IMG/M metagenome (GOLD analysis project Ga0209751, IMG submission 184019) | Soil microbial communities from Rifle, Colorado - Rifle CSP2_sed 13_1 (SPAdes) (version 2) | ecosystem: Environmental > Terrestrial > Deep subsurface > Rock core/Sediment | place: Rifle... | reverse complement strand
GCAAGCAGTCGTAGGTGTAGTGCTCTTGGATGGGACTGCCGCCTTCCGTCCAGCCGATCAACTCGCCGTAGACCACGAAGCCTTCGGGGATTAGACCGTCGAGCTTCTTCCCCTCACTGCTCCACAGGTCGGAGTCGTAGAAGTGATTCTGCTCGGGGTCGTTCGCGTCCTTCACGACCTTCCTGCTGCCATAGACGTAGGCGTATTCGCGCTCTTGCACGCGGACGCCGAGACGCCGGGCGATGCGCTCAAGCAGGGACAGCTTGCGGTTGACGAGGACGTTGCCGACGCGGATGGACGTGCCGTGCAACTTCTGTGTGACGATCAGGTGTGCGTCGAGATCGATGTTGCGATCGACGCGGCCCCAGTGCGTGCTATCGAAGTGCTGCGGGAACATCTTCTCGTCCACGCGGCGCACCTTCGGTAGCTGGACACGGCCACTACCGGGCTGCTTCACCTTCCGCACGTACTTGCGGCAAATCTCGATGCCGTTGAGCGTATCGAACGTCATGCCTTCCTTCAAGTCGGACGGCGCGATGCCCGTGAAGTTGACGCTTTCAAGCGACATGAAGAGCGCATCGCTGCGGTTCCCCCTGAGCTTGATCGCCCGCACCCGGCGATTGTCCTCGATGTAGCCGATGGTCGTGCCATCAGCATTCTGCTCCGCATGGCGGTACAGATTGTTGACCCGGCAGAACGTGTCGGACAACTGGACTTCGGTGGGGAACAGTAGACCGAGATCGCCGACTTCGGTGTTGAGCCCAACGACGGCCTGCAAGCCGAAGAGGGGCATACCGAGCAAACGATCCGCGTTGTTCAGCGGAACGAGATTCTTCACGCGTACGACGGTCGCGCAGTAGTTGGGATTGACGGGCTGATCGAGATTCATTGTTGCTTCTCCGTACAGCTACACTCACAATCAGTGAACCATCGTCCACCACAATGCTTCCCTTCACGACAGCGTGAGCAACGTGGCTTCCACGATTCCATTAGAACCATCCCTCTGCTACCTGAAAGCATGTTAGCCCAAGCGAGCGCCACAAGTCCACCACGCGGTCGCGGTCGTCAACACAGAAGTCCACGTTATACTTCCCGGCGATCTCCTGCTCGTACAACTCCTGCTTTACGATCGCATCGTTGCGGTGGTCGCCTGTGCTCCGCATGAAGAGCCGATGGAAGTCCACTCCATACTTCCTAAGCCAACGGACGGTCGGCTCACGATCCTTGTTTTCTCGACCGGACATGATGATGACGCGAGTCGTGTGTAGAGCACTAAGCACACTTGCGCGTACCAGATTGATGACCGGTTCATTCGGTGTGTCGAGCACGTCGCAGCGGCTCGCGTCGAATGGAGAGCGATCGCCTATGTGCACGAGTGTCCCGTCCATGTCTACGATGATGCAGTGAGGAAGATCGGGATGGGGCAGCAAGCGCCCCGGCTTGATCCAGCGTTCGTACATCTCGTGGATGATCTTCACGGCAACGCGCTCGTCAGCCTGCCGCTGCTGATTACGCTTCAAGCACTCCCGCAGCGGGACGTTGGTGAAGTCCACGATCTCCACTTCGACCTTCTCGTGGTGGATCTGTTCGTACTCCGCAGCAATCTGCTTCCATTCGTCGATGTAGGTTGGGTTTAAATTACAATCGTCCACCACTACGCTGTCGCCTGCCCGCAGGATTGCTTCGACCGCACGCTTCATCGTCGCGCTGACGATTCGCTCTCGCTTAGGCGTGAAGTCGTCGTACACGCCGAGCATCCGGCGCACGTCGTCGCGATTGACCCGGCGTACTTTCAACGCGCCGTAGCCGCCGCCCTTGTTCATCGAGAGCTTCTTCGCGTGTGTGGACTTACCACTGCCGGGCAAGCCGCGCATCAGGATCATCTTCTGCATCGTGCTATGCCTTCGCTGGTGCGGCCTGCTCCGCTGCTGCTGGCTTGTTGGCTGCGCTCGCCTGCTTCGGTGGCGTGATCTGCGCCTTCGCCGCCTGCTCGTCGATGTCGTTGCCGAGATCGTCCTTCATCCACAGTTGGCCGGTCTGGTACTTGTAGAGCTTCGGGAACGTCAGGTCGTTGACCCACAAGCCTTCGAGCCCGGTGTTGCCGCTCAACTTCTCAAGCCGACTGCGGTGCTTCCTGCCTACATGGTCAGGCTTCTGGCAGTTGGGAGCGCCGCACTGCGGGTTCTGGCAAAACTTCGCCATCCGCACAACGACTTCCATCATATAGGGTACTTGACTGTTCCTGCGCGGGCTGTACTGATTGGGGATCGGGCCGTCCTTGTCCCAGTCCTGCTTGAGTTGGTGCGTCATGGCGAGGAAGCAGCCGAGCGTCTTCACGTAGCCGAGCACGCCGCGCGCGCGGTTGTTCGCCTCTTCGTAGATGATGCCGCCGACTTGCTTGCCGCCCGCAGCGATGCGTGCCTGTTCCTTCGGCTCGACGAACACCTGCTGCATCACAGACCACCACGAGCTACCGCCGTCCAGACCGAACGTGCCGCCGCGCATCAGCGGCCCCTCGGCGCTGATGATCTCGGCCAGTTCCTTCAACGACTCGACTGCGGACTTGAAGTCCCATCCGTCCACGCTCGGCGGCTGAATGTCGTAGACCTGCACCTGATTCCTTCGACCCTCGGGAATTTCGTAGAGGAAGGGCACGGCGCTGCGGTCGCCGAAGTTGACGATCACCAGTGGCAGCGGGTACGTCTTGATGATGATGTGCGTCTTGCCAGCGCCCTCAAGCCCCTCGAAGGACGAAGAGAACGGAAGGATCGTCTGCTCCGGCAGCGCAGCGCCGACGATCAGCGCACCCTTCTGCTCGTACTTCTTGCGGAGATTAGCCCTCTTAATCTCCGCATCGGTTGGCTCAGGAGCAGAGATCGCAGCCGGTGTCACCACAGCCGGGGCATCGGGGGTCGCCGAAGGCGTCGGGGCCGCTTCGGTAGGCGTGGGAGATGTCGGTGGCGGGCTCGCCACGTTGTCCGCTGCGTTGGCTGTCATTGTGCACGTCCTCTCTAAGAATGAACGCCCAATCATCAGGCGTCATAACATAGCCGTAGGTGGCCGCTACGAATGCGGCGAAGACTGCGCGAGCTTCGGGGTCGCGCCGGTAGACTTCCGGCTTGACGAGTGCCGGTTCGGGCGAGGCGAGCGATGCCGTATCGCGTGCGACAAGACGGCTGAACCACGCAGCAATGCCCGCAGGGTGCGGACTTCCGCCCGGAGCTTGCGGGTCTTGCGCTTCGCCGAGCGATATTGCTTCGTCATCGTCGGCGCAGAGCGCGCACGCTTCGTCTTGTGTCCCGTCATCGACGGAAGACCGAACAGGTTGAGCATCACTTCCACCTTCCGCTGCTGCGGACATCGCAGACAACTCCGCTGCGATCTCGTCCATCGTCATCTTCTGTGCGAGCTTAGTGCCCTTGCGGACTCCCTCGCGTGTCCATGGAAAACTATCACATTGACTACCATCAGGCAACCGCTCGCCGATGATGCAGTAGTCGCAGATGAACGGGTGCACGGGTGACTCGCTGTCGAGCAGCGGGAGCACATCGCCCTCGACTACATCCTTGCGGTGGTGCATTGTCACGAGCCAGTCGGCCATCTCCTGCTCGTCGTTGTACTCAACGCAGTAGACGCGCAATTCCGCCGTCGGCCCCTCGCTGCGAATGTTCACGTCGCCCCGGCTGTAGTCGTCCATGATGTGCAAGATCGCGACGCGGCCCTTCATGCGCCCGTGCACTGCCATGTAGGTCTTGATCTGATCGACGAACCATGCCATCTCGCCGTCTTCGAGCGTCTTCCTGCTGGACTTCAACGTGCTCTTCATCTCGACCGGCACGAAGTCCTCGATGGGCTTGCCATCTTCGCCTTCGAGCGTTACCCAGTCGATCGTCCCTACCATGAGCGTGTCGCCGCAGACCGGGCAGCAGTTGGTATCGGCGATCTGCGGTGTGTACGTGTGCGCCTGCTGGCAGGAGAAGCAGTACCCGGCGCGCACCTGTTCAACGCCGTCCGTCAGCAGTGCCTCGTGCGAGAGCCCACGCAGCCATGTGAGCACAGTGTTGTCGCTAATCTGCTCGACGTGCTCGCTGACGCGCTCGGCCCAAGCCTTCCGCACGCACATGATCAGATCGGAGACGTGGACGCCCGTGCGACGTACGCCGATGCCCATGCGCGCGCGCTGTGCGTCGAGCAGGTGACGGCGGTACTCAGTGTCGCGTGTGATCTTCATCTACTTCTTCGCCTTGTGGCGGGACAACACTAACACTTCCACTATTCTACGAGCAGGGCCGCAACCCGCACTAGCCTCGGGTGTGAGCGACGGCCCTGCTCAGAAGCATTACTCTCGTTCGCTCCGGCTATGCGAAGCCGTCGTCGCCAAACTGCGGCGGTGTGAATGGCGGCAGAGGCTCACCATCCGCACCCGTACCGGGCGACTCGGGCTCGGCCTGTGCGATCGCATCCTCAGCCAGCACAGTGACATCGGTGGGCGCAGTCATCGCCGCAAGCTGCGCCGCACTGCCGACCGCGTAGGGTTCGGCAGACAGCCGCTCGATGGCATACAGCAATGCCGGAGCCGCGTCGAAGGCGCGCCCGTCTTCCGGGTACGTCTTCAACTTCTCCACCATCTGTTGCAGTTTCTCGACGAACGAGATCGACTGCGACGACTGGATGAACGAGGGTTCTCGTTGCTCGACCATGTAGGTGTCCTTTCTCGGCCTCTGCCGTAGTAGTTAGGGCGCGTCCCTGCGCCCATCGGTGGAACGTCGGGGTAATCACTCCCCGGCGCTTGTGAGCTTAGACTTCCTCGCCGAAGCTCGCCAGCGTCTCGGCGACCGTCTCGTTGGCGAACGCCGTCACGAACGGGTCGATGCGGCATCCCTCGGGGAAGGCCGGGTGTCCGAGTGCTGTCGTGTCGAGAGCCGTGATCCCGTTGTCGCGAATGAACGCGGCAATGAGCGCAGCAGCTTCCGCCGGATCGATGCTCGCACCGTTCATCGCACTCGCAGTGGCGACTTCGGTATCGTCGATGCCGGTGCCGTCCGCTCGGGCCGACTGCTTGAACACCTGTACTTCGCTGTTGAAGACGAAGGTGGGCGGAAGCGTCTTGACGAACAGGGCGACGTTCTTCGCGAAGAATCCCGGCGCAAGCTCCTTCTGCCGGTAGAAGTTGATCTCGAACATTATGCCTTCGAGACGCGACGGGTCAGGAACGAGAGAGCCAGCGCCCTTCGTCCAACTCGTGATCACGAGTTGTTCCTTGCCGCGACCCTTCATCACGGTGCGAAGCTCGCTTGAGCCATCCTTGTGCTTCACGAGCTTTTCGAGATCGACGCCCGCGTAGATCGTCACGGGAGCCTCGGTGCCGTCCAGCAGTGCGTACTTCGCGTCCAGCCGCTCAAGCTGGAAGTCCCACTGCTGAATCGGTCGGGGAAGCGCCGGGCGGAATTCCGTCGCGGCGTTGTACTTGGCATCTGACCAGCGCAGTTTGCTCACGCGGCAGATGACCGGGATGACTTCGACGGGTTCCTTCCACGTCGTCGGGTCGAGCAGGCTTACATCGAAGCCCTGCTCCGGGATCGCAGCTTCGGTCATTGCGAAACCTCACTTTCCTCATACTGCTCTTGATCGATCGAGAGCACGGCAGCAGGCAACGCGGCTAGTGCGTGTCGGCTACCGGAATCTCCAATGTGTAAGCGCGCAAATGCGCGTTCTCGTATGCCCCACGGACGAAGTGAATGGATCGTGATGCTCTCGAATGACTTGAATCGGAAGCCACTCGCGAGTCGCTTACCGAGGCTTTCGAGATCACTGATACATCGCTGCATCTCAGCCTCGCCGGGCCGTGACCAAAGGACTTCGTACCGTTTCATGGGGCGCATCACCACCTACGAGTCTACTCGAAACCGTTTGAACGCATCAAGGTAGAATTTCGGCCAATACGCCTGCTTGTGCAACATTTCGTAGTTGCCGTCAAGGATGTACGTCTCGCAGGTATCGGTCGGCGTCCGCACGCCTCTTCCTGCGGCTTGAACGATCGTGTTAGCGCATTCGGCTTGATACACCTGCTGTCCGAAGTTGTACCCGTTTTGCAGTTTAAACGCACGGCGCTTCGCAGTGATCTCGTCACCGAGCGATCCGTACGGCACCTTCGCGATCACTTGCCAGCCGATGATGTACGGTAGATCGAGCCCCGTCGTGAAACTGGCAGTGATGAAGATGCGAGGCTCAGGCGACTTCTTGAATTCTTCTAGCGCCTCTTCGCGCGTGAAGTCCTCGTCACTGCTGCCATGCGTGAATGCTCTGCCCGGCAGGTAGCGGTTGAGCAGCTTGACCAGCCGCAGCGCATTCGCCTTCGAGCCGGAGTGCACGAGTCCCTTGCGGTGCAAGTTGCCGGGCCGCGTGGCGATGAAGCCGATGGCGCGTGCGATCTGATCCCAGTCCGCGTCGGTGCTACTGTAATTGAGCTTGCAGATGGGCCAGTACAGCACCGGCCTATTCTCCCTCGGGAATGTGCTAGGGCGCTCGATGTAGATGAAGTCTTCCTTTGGCAGACCGAGCGTGACACGCGCCACTTCGGGGTCGCCCGGCGTCGCGGACATGAGCAGCACCCGGCGGAATGGGCGGAAGAGCAGGTGGTCGGCGCTCGTCCAGCCGAAGAGGGGCTGAACCGTCGCAGAGATCACGCGCTTGTCCACCGACCAATCCCTACGGATGATCCACTCGGCAGGATTGTTGATGCTCGCGACGGCTTGCATCGACTCGACGAGCGCCTTCGCCGAGCGCAATCGACTCCGTGCCGACTTCGCCTCAGCGTGGCCGCGCTTCTCGGTGATCACCGTAGCACGCGCCGCCGCGAATTCCTGCCGCGCCTGCTTCAACGCTTCTGTCACCCTAAGCATGTTGCTCGCGGCCCACGATACCCACACGGGTACGCTCTCGTAGCGCACCATCTTCTTGCTTCGTGGCCCACCTTCCTCGACCTGAACGCGCGTGTCCAACGAGGGGAAGACGAGCCCGATCCTACTCAATGGCCCCGTCCACAGCTTGATGCCAGCGGCCTCGACGATCGCACGCTCCGCAAGGTGACATTCGTCTGATACCAGCAAGTCCCTGTGAAATGGGTTCGGGTCTTCGCCGAACATCGGGATCGGGAGAATGCGCGCTGCGTAGGCATAATTCATCACGGTCATCGGAGCCGCCGCCGCGCGATCAAACTGATCGTAGTACGGACACTCCAACCGCTTCTGCTCCGGGCACTTCTCGCCCTCGGCGCACGGCGCGTCATCAGCCATCAGTGGCTTCTCGGGGTCTGTTCCTATGCGGTACTCGCTCCCGGCGGACAACACGCACTCGTGATTGCCCCTGCCGGTGACGATCTCCGCATCCTTGAGTGTGTCGGTATACTGGCGCTGTAGCTGGATCGTGTGCGTGAGCGCGAGCGACGCCCCGCCCGTCCCACTATCGCCGTCGTGCGCGCGCGCGAGCAACTTCTGGACGGCTGAGGCGATGATGGTCTTCCCACCGCCGGTCGGGATCGCGGCCATGACAAACTTCTTGCCCTGACTCACGAACGCATCCATAATCTCGTCGATGCTCTCACGCTGGCCGGGCCACCATGACGGCGCGTCGAGTCCCAAGTCGCGAGGACTGGCCGGGCACTTGAGGTCCACCGTGGCCCACGCATCGATCTCGTCCTGCGGGATGCCCGCGCATTTTGGACACGAGACAGGATTGAAGTCGTACTCTTCGTGGGGGCACTCGAAGTCGTCTACGAATTCTTTCTGCGCGATCTTGTCCTCGTCCGCGTAGTCCTTCGCGTCACTCATAGCCGTCGTCCTCGCAGACCCATCCACAACCACCGCACTCGCCGCAATCTTCCCACTCGCCCGGTTCGCGAAACCATTTGTCGAGATGCGGCCCCTCGACATACACGCGACCCGCGCCATCACAGGTTTCACACTGGACAGCATTCGGCGGGACGGGCAGGGAGTATCCTTCAATCATCGGACTTCTCCTGCCGCCACTCGTCAGTGACAACGCCTTCCTGCTTCGGCTTGTAGAATCGGATGATCGTGCCGTTCGTTGGATGACTCCCGATGTGGACGCGCACGAACGTCCGCCAGTCCGGGTAGAAGACCACAGACCAAGCCTCAGAGCACCAGTGGATCGCCACGGTGCCGTCGTAGAAGACCATGCCTTCGAGCACCACGCCGTCCTCGCGATAGCCGAGCTTGTGGCTCAGGCCCGTCTCGTCGCGAGTACGCAGCATCTCGAATGCGGTCATCCCTTCGGGCTTGTATTGCTCGATCAGATCGATCATCGCCTGAATCCTCTTCCGGTACTGATTGCGAGGGAGCCAACGCTTGCGCGCCATTGCTCCCCCTATCGGCTGCGGATCTTGTTCTTCCTTCGCGGCGACTTGCGCGTGGCCGCTGCCTTCCCCGTCGAGCGTGCGATGACGACACGTTCCTTCTCGGTATCCGGTGTCGGATCGAATTTGGTGCCGCGCACTTCATCGACGATGCCCAAGCGCAGCGCCTCGTCGCTGTCGAGCCACCAGTCCTTGCGCTTCCAGTTGGCCTCAAGCTGCTTCTTGGTCAGCTTGCTGCGCGCGGCGAAGATGTCGAGGATGCGCGACTGGATCTTCTTGATGAATTCGACTTCATCCTCGATCGCGCCGAACGAGCCGCCGACAAAGCTGCTCACCTGATGGATCAGGATGTAGGCTTCGCGGCCCATCACGCGCCTGTCATCTGCTTGCAGCAGGATGCCCGCCATGCTCGCCGCGTAACCGATCGTGCTCGTCGTGACGAGATGGCCCTTGCTGCGGACTTCCTGAATGAAGTCGAACAGTGCCATGCCAGCGATCACGCTGCCGCCGGGCGACGAGAAGATGATCTCGATGTTCGCACCGGGATCAGTCCGCATCCAATACGACAACTGAGCCATGCACTCGCGCGCGCTCTTGTCGTTCACGTCGGATGTGAAGTGGAACGTGTGGTGCAACAGGTCTTGTGCGGAGCGCAACTTCTCTTCGTGCTGCATCCGGTCGAGGATGATGCGCTGCTGACCGTTGTACGACACTGCGCCGTCGATGTTCGCGCGAATCATCTCGGCCTCGGCGAGCATCTTCACTGCCTCGGCATTCATGTTCGCGATCTCGGCGTCGATTTCGGCCTGTGTCTTCTCGTAATCGCCGCCACTCTTCTTCGCTGCGTCGGCCCGCCGTGTTCGACCCTTTGCCTGTTCCTCTGCCATGATCAGACCTTCCCTTCCTTGCATGTTGATGTACGTTGTCCTGCTACGCATTTTCTTCGTAGAACCGTGCCCATGCCTCAGCAAGCTCGGGCCACGCAGCATCCCAATGGTCAACAGGTGCACGATACGTCTCGTGCGTCCACTTGTAGAACGCGATCACCGCGCTCCGCGTTGCAATGGAGCCTGCCAATACTTCCCGCAGAAGTCTCCGTTGCGTCTCACTCTCACACGTCCGCAGCATCTCACGATAGCTGGAAAGACGGTGCGCGACGTGCTCATAATCCCCGATCTGCCGGGACGTGTCAATCTCGTCGTCAAATCGCGTGATATTCTCTCGAAACTCGGTGCGAATTCGTGCCCGTTCAGCATCGTTCCGCATGTCATGTTGCCTGCGGATCACATCGCTCGCGAAGCCCTGATGCTCGGCGAGAAACGCCTTGTTATCACGGTAGTAGTCCACGAGCATTTCGATCGCGTGCCGCATGACTTCGGCCTTCGACTCGTAGCCGAAGCGCGAGTCTTGCGCGAGCAGATCGATCAGCATGTCCGTCCATCGCGTGAGCGTGACGCTGCGAGTGACAAGCTGCTTCGCCTCGGCCTCAGTGAGCCGACCGAGATAGCTTGTGTCTTCGGCACCACGCATCACATCATTGGCCGATGTGAACGTAGAAATTGGCGGAACCGGCAACGCTCCCTGCGGGAAGTCACCCGTTACATCGTTAGTCGGTGGCTTCTCCGGCATCAGCAGTCTCTTCTTCCTCGACTACCGTAACGTCCGTCGCCTCGGGCTCCGGCGCAACGTCATTACCGGGCTGTGCTGCGGCGCTCTTCGGCGTCGTCAGCGGCATGTATTTGTGGGGGTGAAGAACAAGAATGGCAGGGCCAGTTTGGTACTCGACAGGCTTGTAGGGCAGCGGGTTGTCGTCTTCGTCGCGGCGCTCGATAGTCGGGCAGTTGTCCGCGTGCACGGTGTCGTCCTGCTGCTGCATCTGCGCGCCCTCTTCGGCATTCGGATCAAGGATGTCGGTCATTTCCTGCTCCGCACCGCAGTCCTGACAACTCGTCACGTCCTCAACGGTGATCACGAGTCCGGTGCCCTGTGCGATACCGAGCGCGATCATACTCCGAAGTGCCTGCGACATCGGATTGATCGTCTCGCAGAACAAGCCCGTCACCGCACGCGCGACCCTTGTGTAGCCGAAGACTTCCATCGCCTTCACGATGATACCCCGCAACACATCGGCTTCGGAGTCGGCGATGATCGTCCCGGACAGGCGCGCAGGAGAGGGATCGCGCAGCGGCCCGCCGGGTACACGCAAGTCGTAGTCGAGTTTAAACGTACTCGCTGCGTCGAAGACAGGAGCATTACCCGCTCGCTGCTTGCGACGCCGCGCCGCTCGTGCTCCGCGTTGACTGTTTGGTGCTGTCATCGTGATTGCGCCTTTCTCCACTGAATCGGCATTGCTAGTGCATGAAGAACCTGCTCTTGTTTCTCAGGCGAGAGCAGAGAGTACACCGACATCATTAGCCCGCGTGCCGTTGCCCCTGAAATGCGCCAGCGCCAGTAATCGGCACAGAGTATGCCCTGTCGCCGTGTTGGGTGAATCGATCCACCGAATAGTAGTTTAAGGCGCTCTAGCGGCCAAAGTTGCTTTTGATGCACAGCAACTTCTTGCGTGGTGGTATTTCGTCCGAAGTACCCGTCACCCTCAAGAAAGCCAGCGGCCCATGCGAGATCACGCGCGTTCAATAAACGTCTCCGTTCTCGGCGATCTTCCCATCCTCATACGGGGCAACGACTCGACGCCGGAATTCTGCCAGCGCCTCAGTGAATGCGCCGCTGATGTCGTTGAATGTCTGGTATGACTTTCCGTGCTCTTCCATGTAGTAGATCGCGAGCGTCGTCAGTTGAAAGTTAAGCTCGCCGGAGTTAGCAGCAGGGATCACATACGGTGTGACCGCTTTACGTCGTCGTCCGCTCTCGCCCTCACTGATGTACGGCATGGCATCTACTCCCGCTTCCGCGCGTAGGCGCGTACAACAATGATAGCAAATTTGTCCGCAGCCCGCTCGGATTGCTTGTTGTATGCCTTGTATACGAGCGAACTATCACCGACCAACTCGCGCATGGCATCTTCTTCCTGCGCGTGGACGAGATGGTAAAGCTCATGACAGATCAGGCGATCCAACTCGCGCTCGTTGGCCTCTTCGTAGTACCACTTGGCGACGTAGACTTCCGCCGTCTGATAGCCCTCAGCCCAGTCAGCCGTAGCCTTACATCGAGTACCCTCGACTGTCACTCGATCTTGGAAGTGAAGGATCACTTGCCAGTCGGGAACAATCCGCCTGACCCATATAGCAGTACGCTGCTTGAGCCAACGCGGGACTGCTAGTTCTTGTGCACTACCGTATGCCACGACCACTCCTGATAGTTGTGTTTAAATAACACTTTCGGCAGAGGCTCCCGCTCCGGGACTTCTCCCATCCACACTTGATGCAGTAGTACCGCTGCCGAGGCTGCTTGTTCGGGAGTCGCCTGCCGCCCATGCGACCGGGCTTGTGCTCGCGAATGTGATCGGCGCGCGTCATCGGCCCTAGATTACCACACGTCCAGTTGCGACAGTGGCCGCTCGTGTCCACACACGTCTTATTGTTTCGCTTGTTGTGATCCTTGTGATGGACAATATAGCTGTCGGGGTCGAGGAAGACACCGTGATGCTGCTGCCAGATCGCACGGTGCGCGTATTCCGATCCGATCAGGTCGTAGTCCACGTTACGCGGGAAAACCGTAATTCCAGCGCGCTTCGGATAGTTGTTGCTCGACAGGTAGTGGTGCTGCTTAGACAAGCGCGACGCTCCCATACTGCTCAAGGACACGCGCGATTCGTCGGCGCTGCGTCGCCATCCAGCGGGTTTTCTCAGTGCCCGCCTTCATCACCATGTCGCTGCTGAGAGCGCGACGATGCTTCCACTGACACGCCGGGCAGGTGGAGTAGTCCATAGGCCCACGCGGGTACAGCGAATACGGCGCTCCACACGTCATGCAATCGCTCTCGAAGATGTCGCCGATGGTCATCGTCATTTGTCCCGTCTGAAAAGCAGCAGATGTCTGGCCGGAACCGCTCTTTGATGCAGCAGCCCATGGCTACGTGACTGGAATTCGGTACTCGAATCGGACGAGAATGCCGGGTTCGTCAGCGACCACTTCGACCACCGCTCCGTAGAGCAGGTTGATCTCCACAGCGTTCTCGATGTCCTTGAGGACTTCGAGGAAGCCTTGCGAGATGACGCAGTGTGTCGGCGATGATGGCCCTGCGTCGGCGGCGCGCTGCCAATCGTAGCGCAGGATCGAGTCGGCATTCCGGCGGATGATCTCTCGGCGTGTTGCTTGCTCGGTCATTTAGCTGACTCCTGTAGAAGACGCTGGCACTTGAGGCTGTATGGGGCACACTGGCGAGCTAATGCAAGAGCGTCCTCCTTGCGATGCACATACCAGCGCCACTGCGGTTTCGAGCGATTACGCGGAAGCCTATAGTAAACAGCACCGGCTCCGACCGCTCGAAGAAGTGCAGAGATCAATTCAATCTCAGTGTTCGATGCTTCAATTGCCAGATGCCCACCATATCGTGTCCCGTGATGATGAACAACACAGCCCTCAGCGTCGATGAACGAACCGACCCAAGCCCGTTGATCGACGGACATTTCTCGGACTGAGGACGGAAAGGTGTGATTCATTTATGTGTGCCAGCCCAAGTGAAGGCGCTTTCGACATCGACGATCAACTTCACATAGGGCTCGAATGGTTGACCAAGCTCCATGTGCTGTCTGATACGGTCTTTGTACCATGCGACCGCTTCCCGCGCAACAATAGAAACGATCTCGTCGTGTACTTGTAGCACCATCTCGCCGACCTTTGACATCTCGTCGTCCCTAGCGATGTTGACCATCGCCATCTTCATCAGGTCGGCAGCGGTGCCCTGAATGCAGTGATTGACGGCCTGCCGCTCGGCCTCGGCGCGCTTGGCATCGTCCGGGTGATCGATGTCGGGGATGAAGCGCGGGCGACCGAACGCCGTCTCACTATACCCCTTCTCGCGAGTGCGGATGATCGTCCAGCCGACCCACCGCCAATACTGCGCGTACAGCCTGCGGTGCGTCTTGAGCGCGTGATTGGCCTCTTGCAGCGTTGGCACCGACAAGCCCATCTCGGGATGTTCGAGCACCATCTTCTCGATGCCCTCGATCATCTTCCCGGCCTTGCCGCCATAGCTCGTCAGGTAGTTGACGACCTTCGCGGTGTTACGCATCGCATCAGTGACGCCGGGGCCGGAGTAGCCGATGTGCTCGCAGCCACGTTTGCAGCGGTGCTCGTCCACGCCGTAGATCGCGGCGGCGGTGACACAGTGCATGTCGCGCCCGCTACGAAGGATGTCCATCATCACGGGATCGCGCGACATATACGCGCTGATCCGCAATTCCAACTGACTCATGTCGGCAGCAACGAGCAGCGTCGCCGACTCGCGGTCAGCGATCTCTTCGATCAGATCATCGAGCGTCGTCTTGATCTCGATCATGGGTCAGCCGTCAGGAGCACGCGCAGATCGAGCGTGACGTTCTGTAAGTTAGGCTCTTTGCTCGACAGTCTTCCGCTAACTACCTTCGTGTTGGTGAACGTCGTGTGCAAGCGCCCGTCCGCAGCGGACAACTCAAGCTGCTTCGCGAGCGTGCTCCGGCGCTTATCAAACTTCCGCCGTGTGAGCATCAACTGTACGACTTCGTGGAAGTTTCTCAGTTGCAGCAGTGCAAGCGCATCAGTGCTTGCGGCGACTTCAATGCCTGCGTCGCGATCCGCCTCAGCCTGCCATTCCTTCCTTCCACCTGCGTACCGCCTGACTGGTGCTCCCATGTGATCGTACAGCCACAGTCGTACTTGATCACTACTACCCGGATTGAAGGGCCGCTCCACAGGGTCGAGTTTACCCCGACCACCACAGGCTTCACACCTGACTTTCTTCTTCGAGCCATTGCGACAGACCTTGCACGTTGGATGCCATAGTTCTCCATTGCGCATCTCCCATTGAATGAAGCCCGTCTTGCGGACTTGCTCGGCGATCACCGCGTCCAATCCCGCTACGGCCTTCGCTTCCTTCTCCCACATCGGTTGCGCGGCCTCGCGGTCGAAGCGCACCCCGCGTCGCGACATGCTGACGAGGATATTGACCATCGGTAGCTCGATCTTCTCGTACACGTCCAGCGATCTCTCGTTGAGATGTGGCCTCATGTACTTCTCTAGGCGCACGCACTGGCACGCATCCTGCAACGCACAGTAGTCGGCCTGTGCCTCGACAGGGACTTCGCTGATGTCAGCCGCGCCCCAGTAGTCGAGTAGCACGTCGTACTCCGTCGTCGGGTACTGCATCCAGCGGTCGAGTAATTCCTTGAGCCCGGCATCAGGCTCACCGAGCAGGTACGCGATGATGCGTGGATCGCCAGCGTGCTCGCCGAGGAAGATGCCGTAGCGCCGGAGCACGGTGGCATCGAACATCGCATTGTGCGCGTACCACGGCCAGCGGCGCAGACCGCGCGTAAGGCTACTCACATAGCCGTCTGTTGCTAGACCGTAGACCGGGATGTAGCTGTCTTCGCCGTAGGGATCGTTCGCATCGCGCACCACGAGTCCCAAGCCAATGCCCACAAGAGAGTCGCGCTGCATATCCGGTTGCTTCGCGTTCTTCCTGAGTGTCTTCGTCTCGACATCGACGCCGATCTCGAAGAGTGGCCCTTCGTTTAAACAAGGATCGTGAGGCTCATTCGAGAGTACATCGTCGAGCCACTGGTAGTCGGCCCACCGATCACTGAGGACGAACGATCCTTCCTTCGTCTGCTTCATATCGTGTTCGAGATGCCTTCTGTCTGGTAACGCTGACGTGCATCTGAAAAGGTGAAGAGAGGCTGCGTGTGGGCAGTTTTACCTTTTGCACGATTCGTAAGTCTGTTAGCAATACGGGTTGCCGCCGCTTGCGAATGATAGGGGCCAAGAATCCGTTCACCGTATGGCAGAACGAATACGACAACCCATAGCTGTTGCTTAGAACCGTACCGCATCTTTATGCCTCTGTCTCTGCTGACTCGATCGCTTCCATCAGAGCATCGCCGCCATCCGCAACGCCCGTGTACCCGGCCCCTACGAGATAGTACATGGCACGCTGCAACGAGTGGGTCATGCTGACGAGGATCGCATTGCCTTCTCGTACGCCCGTCTCCACGCCTGCGTGCAACGCTGCCGCCGGATGGTACATGCCGACGATCCAAATCTTTCGCTGCTCGTCGTACGTGTCCTTCGCTGCATGCCAGCGCACCGGCATATCTTTGTCGGCGGGACGGAAGTACGCGCACGCGGTCGCGCCCATCGCGATGATCACCTTCGGCTTGATCCGTTTGATCTCCGCAGTGAGCCAAATCTTCGGGCACAGGCATCCAGTAGCCTCGGCATAGCGCACGTCGTTGCCCGGCGGACGGCAATGGTAGATGTTCGTGTAGAAGTAGTCGTCTGCCTTCATGCTCGGCATCGCATCAACGAGCATTCGCAGGAGTCTACCAGCAGGGCCGATCAGCGGCGCTCCCTGTTTGTCTTCTTCACCACCGGGCGCTTCTGCCACGAACATCAAAGGCGAGTCGGCACGCCCGCGACCCGGCGCTACTTTCTTGCGCCACTTCGCGAGCGTGCACGCCTCGCACTTCTGATGATTGGGCAGGTTGAGGGAAGGTTGCATCACTCCGCTCGATCTGCTGCTTGTATCGGACTCAGGTTGTGGTGCTAAGTTTGGGCCAGCAGCATCCATGCTCCCTTCACCCTTCGTTACCCTGATCCAGCCCCACGAAAGCCGGGGTCGTCTATTCCGCTACGGCAGGAAGAACCGCTCGCGGACTTCGAGTGCGCCGACGAACGCCGTCGCCGCGACTGCGGCCTGACCCGCAGCATAGAACAGGTCTACGAGGACTTCCCTCGCTGCGAGCACACGCGCCTTGACCGGGCCAAGAGGCACACGCTTGCCATGCTTCTGCCGTCCGGTGGCCGCGACGTACTTCGTCTTGTACTCACCGATCGGGTAGAAGATGCTGAGAACCGCGTAGGGGTTGGGGAACGAGAACATGGGCATATCACCATCCTTTCGCCTGTCAGCCTACTACCCTGCGCTATCGGCCACAAGCTCGGGCTTGACAGCATACAGCGGGTAGAGGACGTGAAGCTCGTGATCCGTCACGTAGCCACTACGATGCAGCGCCACGCGCCCGATGTGATGGCGGCAGAGAGGCAAGCCGAATTCACGCCTGCGTAGGCAACTCGACTTGTCGTTCCAGCGATAGTACCGGCAGTCGTCAGTTTCCATTTAAACAATAACCGCCTGACACTTTTCACTGTATGGTGAACACTGTCGAACGAGATCAGCTACATCCGCTTGACGATAGACTTGCCACTGAAAGCAGGGTTTACCCGGATTCGCAGTTAGGTAGATGTTGGCAATGCCAGTTGCGCGAACAAGGGCCGAAAGAATTTCGGCACTCGTATTGGCAACGACAATTCGCCAGTGAAATGTCTCGCCTTTGTTTGAATGTTTGCGAACGCACCCCTCGCCTTCAATTAGTGCACCGACCCACGCCTGTTCGACATCGGACATCTGACGCACCTGTGAAGAATACCGAGGCACAGATTGAGTTTGCAAAATCAGAATGCTCCACGGGTCGGGAGATCACCCGTAACTCCGACACGATACACTTGCACCTTCTTCGCGCGCAATCCGCAGGTGTGCCCGCCCTTCGGCCCACCACAGCCCTCGTAGTGCGTCCTGCCGGGCACGCCGCTGCCCCGGTGGTAGTCGCACTTGATCCACTTGGGCGGCGTCTTCTGCAACGAGATGACTCGCTCGGTAACGTGATCACTCGGGCACTTGTACTCGTACAGGGGCATGTCAGTCCATCTCCTGCACGACCTTGCGCCGTCGTGCATGGTGCGCCTGCTCGATCGTTCCGAAGGTCGGCCCACCTGTATCCGGCCTATCGAAAACGACAACGATGCTCGGGAACGTGGCGCTGTTCTTCTTGCCCGGCATCTTGAAGCGCACACGACCGCGCACGAAGTAGACGGCCCCGGCGAACGGCATCACAATATCGTGATACCAGATCGTGTCAGTGCGCGCTGGGAGCAGCATGACCACGCGCTGCTTGTGCTTCACGCTCTCACGATAGCCATGCTCGATCCACTTGCCGAGCCCCTTGCCGTAGGGCGGGTTGCAGAACGTCACACCGCTAGCCTGTCCCAGTCCGTACACCTTCCACGGCTGCTCAAGCGCGTTGTGCCGACTGCTGTAGTAGCGCGCGCACTTCGTATTCTTCGCAGTCGCCGCCGCATCGAGCGTGAACGGCCCCAACTTCTCGTCGAGAATGTCGAAGAACGCCTGCGGGGTTTCCCAGTCCGAGGAACCCTCGTCGTCGCCGCTCGACATCAACACGTCTTGGCCCTTCATTGCATCAACTCCTGATCAACTGATGGTGGAGCGCCAAACCAACACAACGCCCCGTGTCTCCGCATACACCCTCACAAA
>Ga0209751_10002605_pt1 | contig 17868 bp, 17 predicted proteins | sample RifCSP13_1_FD_184019 | JGI IMG/M metagenome (GOLD analysis project Ga0209751, IMG submission 184019) | Soil microbial communities from Rifle, Colorado - Rifle CSP2_sed 13_1 (SPAdes) (version 2) | ecosystem: Environmental > Terrestrial > Deep subsurface > Rock core/Sediment | place: Rifle... | reverse complement strand
TCGCGGCGGACAGTTTTTCTCACCTCCATTGTTGCCACGGCGGTTTCATTTTTCACTTTGGGTGTGACCGGCGCGCACCGCAGCGACGCGGCGGCCCAGGCATCATTTGAAGCGACCCTGGCAGCCTTCCGGTCCGAAGTGAAAAGCGAGCTCGGAAAGGGCTCGCTGGCGGGCGCCCTGCCGGCCGGGACGGCGGGGCATCTGGCCACCGGCGACGCGGCTCGCGCCCAGATCGTCGCCGACATCAAAGAGGAGCTGCAGACCGAGATGGGGCTCGTCCCCGTCCAACTGCTGCGCGATCGGCGGTCGAGCTTCGTCGAGCTCTACTCCTACGACAACCTCGGCAAGACCAACTACGGGACCGCGGGTTACCTGGGCAACGGGTACTTCATCACGGTGAAGCACGCCGTCGTTGCGCTGCCTGACGACGACGATCGGGCGAGCGATCGCAGAATCGTGTCGATCAAAGTCGTCTACCGCGGCAAGGAGATCCCGGCGAAAGTCGTGGATCTCGGGAATGCCGACGCCGAAGTGCAGAGCGGCGACTGGGCCGTCATCCACACGCGCGAGCTCGATCTGCCGGCGCTCAAGGTCGACACCCACTATGCGTACGAGTTTGCCAGTCCGATTTTCCGGCTGGGCAACGATTACTCGAAGGGGATCATCCTCGCGACCGGCTACGTCGGCCAGCGAACATCCAACGGTCTCGTGACCTGTCTGACCGATGGCCACCCGGGCGTGTCTGGCGGCGGCATCCTCGACCAGCGCGGGAATCTGGTCGGCATCCCTGTCGGCCGGATGCAGGGCGATTACCGTTTCTCGTTCATCCTGCCGCTGCGTCCCGAGATGCTGCGCAAGGTGCCCGGACAGCCGGCACCGCGATCGGCCGCCTCCGTCGCCGCATCCAACACGAACTAGTTACTTTTCACTTCTCCTTTTCCGTTTAATCTCCTCCCACCCGTCGAGCCGCCGTTTGATTTCTTTTTCGAACCCGCGCTCCTTCGGGTCGTAGTACTTGCGCCCCTCAATCGCGGGCGGCAGGCACGACATGTCGGCGACCGCATCGGCCTCGTTGTGCGCGTAGCGATACCCTTTGCCGTAATCGAGTTCTTTCATCAGCCTGGTCGGTGCGTTGCGCAGATGGAGCGGCACCGGCTCGGCCACGTCCTGGTGCGCATCTTCAGCCGCGTGGTTGTACGCCTCGTAGACGGCGTTGCTTTTCGGTGCAGTCGCCAGATAGATTGCCGCCTGCGCCAGGGCCGTGTTGCCCTCGGGCATGCCGATGAAGTGGACGGCGTCCTTGGCCGCGACGGTAACGGTCAGCGCCTGCGGATCCGCGTTCCCGATATCTTCCGACGCAAACCGGACGAGACGACGGGCGATGTACATCGGATCCTCACCGGCTTCGACCATGCGCGCCAGCCAGTAGACGGCAGCATCGGGATCGCTGTTGCGCATCGATTTATGAAGCGCCGAGATCAGGTTGTAGTGCTCTTCGCCTGATTTGTCGTAGAGGAGCGCGCGTCGCTGGATGGTCTCCTGAACGCGAGCGAGGTCGATGCGCCGCACATCAGTATTTCCAGGGACGACGGGCGCGGCGGCGACGCTCAGCTCGAGCAGGTTCAGAGCCACGCGCGCGTCGCCGTTGGCGTACTGGGCGATCGCGCGCACGGTGTCCGCCTCGATCTCGACACCTGTCGCGCCGAGCCCGCGCTCGGGATCGGCCAGGGCTCGCGTGAGGATCGCCGCGACCTCGTCGACGTTCAATCCCCGCAGCACGAATACCTTCGAGCGGGAAAGCAGCGCGGCATTCACCTCGAAGGATGGATTCTCCGTCGTCGCCCCTATCAGCACGATGTCTCCAGCCTCCACCCGCGGGAGAAACGCGTCCTGCTGGGCCTTGTTGAACCGGTGAATCTCGTCGATGAACACGATGGTGCGCCGGCCGGTTGAGCGCCGGAGGCGCTCGGCCTCGCTCATGACGTCGCGGATTTCCTTGATCCCCGCCAGGACGGCGCTGAAAGACACGAACTTTGCCTTCGTGGTGTCCGCAATGATGCGCGCGAGAGTCGTCTTGCCGGTCCCTGGAGGCCCCCACAGGATGATGGACTGCAGGAGGTCGCGCTCGATCGCGTCACGCAGCGGTTTGCCCGGGGCGAGCAGCTCCTCCTGGCCGACGAACTCGTCGAACGTGCGCGGCCGCATCCGCTCGGCGAGCGGCGATGGCGCATTGGCGGGAGGTGCTTCGTCAGGAAACAGGGAGTTCATGGGTTCAAGGTTCAAGGTTCAGGGTTCGCTGGCGCCGTGCTTCGTACACGATTAGAGCGGCGCTGACCGCGGTATTGAGCGACTCGACCGGCGGCTCCATCGGGATCATCACGAGCTCGTCGGCTGCGTCGAGCTGGGACGGCGCCAGGCCGGGTCCTTCGCCGCCGATGAGAATCGCGATTGGGCCGCGGAGATCCGACGCGAAGACCGGCCGGCTGCCGCGTGGCGAGGCGGCGACGATACGGCAGCCGTGACGGCGGGCGTCATCGATGGCTTCGCGGATGTCTCGATGGATGAGAATAGGCAGCCGGAGAGCGCTGCCCATCGACCCGCGCAGCGCCTTCCAGCCGAATGGATCGGCGCATGCGCCGGCGCAGACCACGCCGCTCGCGCCGCCGGCTTCCGCGACTCGGACGATCGCTCCCACGTTTCCCGGGTCCTGTATGTCGATCGCGACGAGAACCAGGGGTGTGTCTCGATAGACGTGCTCGGCCGCGGCGATCGGCCGCTCGGCAATGGCCACAACGGGGCTCGGCGATCGAACGGGGCTGAGCGCCTGCATGACGGAAGCGGAAACCGTCGCGACGGGCACGTCGTGCCCACGCAATCGCTCCACGAGATCGGCCACCTCAGGACGGACGTTTCTGACGTTAATGACGGCGGACTCGCGTATGCGCAGACCGGCACCCAGCGCTTCGGCGACGAGATGCACGCCATCGAGCAGGAGCAGATCGGATCTCGCACCCTTCGCGGCGTCGCGAAAGCGCGCGACGACGGGATTCTGGCGGCTCGTGATGGCGGGCACGCAGGAAGAATAGCACTGTGGTACGATGTTCGGTCCCATGGCGGAATCGATGAAAGAGCGGCTGATCAAGAAATTCGAAGACGAAATTCATGCGCTCGATCGCGAGCTCAAGGTCGAGCTGCCTCGGGAAATCCTTCGCGCGCGCGAACTGGGCGACCTGCGCGAGAACGCCGAGTACCATGCGGCGAAGGAACGTCAGCGGCTGGTCGAGTCGCGCATCAGCATGCTGCAGAAGCGCGTGTCGGAGATCGCACTGCTCAATATCGACCGCATCCCGACCGATCGCGCCGGCTTCGGATCGACGCTGCACGTTGTCGAGAGCACGGGCGAGAAGATGGTCTTTCAGCTCGTCATGCCCGAAGACGCCGATGCCGCGAAGGGGTTGATTTCAACGACGTCGCCAATCGGCCGTGCATTCCTGAACATGGAAGAGGGCGACACCGTCAAGGTGGCCACGCCGGGCGGCACGCGGGAGTTCGAACTCATCAAGCTGCTGACCATCCATCACGAGGTCATCATCAACCCATGACGGGGCGGTCCAACGCGACGCCGTTTCCGACCGCTGAACCGTACTCTCCTCAACTTCGCACCGCCCTCGTCCTCACTGGTACCGGCACGACCGGAGCCTATCATGCCGGCGTCCTGCGCGCGCTGCACGAAGCGGGCGTCAAGCTCGATGTCGTGGCGGGTCGCGGTATCGGTGTCGTCGGCGCCCTGTTTGCGGCGATCGATGGCGCACAGCGGCTCTGGGAGGACAACGGATTCTGGCGGACGCCTGATCTGCGCTCCCTCTATCGGTGGCATGGGGTGGCAAGAGTCATCGTCTGGGCCCTTGCTCTTTCGATCGCCATCGTCGCGATTCCCATCGCTGTCATGGTGGCGGGGCTGGTGGTCTTTCCGCTCGATTTCCTGCTCAGGATGGTCGGCGGCGGCGGCGCGGCCGGTCTCGTCGGCGCCTACCTTGAGTTCGCGCAGCAAGCCTTCGCGCCGAGCGCGCTGCCGACGTGGCTTCCGCGATTGGTATTTCTGGTGCTCGGGAGTGCGGTGGCGATCGCCGGTATCAACGCCTGGCTGCGGCTGGGCCGGCGAGGACGGGGGGCGGCGTGGTGGCGCCTCGTGCCGTCGCCGCTGTCGCCTGCCGGCGCGATCACTCGCTTCTGGGACGTGCTCTGGGATCTACTGCGCGGGGCGGCGCAACTCAAGCAGCCGGGCCGCGGCGACCTCGCGAAGCGATACGGGGAGGTGCTGGCCGACAATCTCGGGCAGCCGGGCTTCCGCGAGCTCGTGATCGTCGCGCACGATCTCGACGCGCACTGCGATCTTGTGTTTGCGCTCGTCGCCGAGAGCCGCAGGCGCGACTTGTTCCGGCGGCCGACGGCTGAAGCCGCCGAACTGCGACGTGCCGAGCTCATCGATCTGAGCGGTGTCGGACGAGACTACCTGGTGGACGCGGTGGCCGGGGCGCTGTCGGTGCCCATCGCGACCGATCCGCACCTTATCGTGTTTGCCTCTGACGCGTACTGGCGAGGGGAGACGCATCGACTGTGCGACCGGCCGTCAGCGCTCGTGCGGCTGCTCGACGAGCTCGTCGGCCTTGGTGTCCAGCAGATCCTGATCGTCTCGGCATCGCCCGAGTCGTCGCGGCCCCACACGCTCGCCGCGCCTCGCCTCGACGGCCGAGCCCGCCTGGGGGAGTACCTTCAGTCATCAGAAGCGGCGGCTGTCCGCGACGCGATACAGATGATCGCTGCACGTGTCCCGCGCGTGTTCACCATCCGGCCCTCACATAATCCCGTCGGGCCTTTCGAGTTTGCCGGCGGCTACGATGATCGCTCCGATCGGAAGCAGCCACTCGACGAGTTGATGAGCCGAGGCTACGAAGATGCCTACCACCAGTTCATCGAGCCCGTTGTCGGCGCCAGCGGCGAACGGGTCGGCTTGGGAAGTTAGAAGATTGTGCGTCAGGCCTTCCTACGAGGTCAGGAGGTGGGTCTTGTGTTCCCGAGGAGTCTCGTTCAGGAACTGTGCCGCGAGCTCGTGCAGGCGGCTGGAGACGCCGTCGGCGTTGAGATCGCCGAACTTCGTGCGGAACGCCTGCAGCGGGATGATTGCTTTGGCCATGGCGCGATGTCCGCCGGCGCTGCCGATGTCGGCGAAATGGCGGCGGACGAACTCGCCGGCGTTCTTCGAGTAGCCAAGGTTCCGGACTGAAATCACGAACGAGTCGTTGACGACCCCGGCGATGATGGTCCACCTGACGTCCTCGAGCTGGAGAAAGAAATCGGCGACGTAGGGGATGAAATCTTCCCGCGGCAGCTGTCCCAGGAACGCGCAGAAGACCTGATCAAATAATGTCCCGTTCTGATAGCCCTTGATCACGTACTCGAGCCGCTCGCGCGTGACCTCCGCGCCTTCCATCTTCCGGATCATCTGCGCGTCGGCCAACGGATAGAGATACGAGAAGGCCTCGAGGTCGACGCGGTTTGTCTGCCGGTTGAAGAACAGCGTGTCCGACTTGATCGCGTAGAGCATCGCGGTCGCCGTGCGTTCGGAAATGTTCACGTCCACGGCGCGCAGATGCTCGGTCAGGATCGTCGACGTCGATCCGTATTCGGGCCTGATGTCCTTGAAGATCGCGGTGTAGCCGGGCTGCTCCGGATGATGGTCGATGACCAGGTCGACCCGGTCGATCAGATCGCCGAAGTAGTGCGGCTGGACGTCGACCATCGCGATGTGATCGAAGTCCTTCAGCGAGGCGAGCGTGATGGGCTCGACCTGCAGATCCAGCAGGTTGACCATCCGCAGATTTTCCGGGCGCGTCACCCCCTGCATGGCGCCGATAATCGCGGTGGTTTTCGTCCGCCGGAGAACGTTCCGCAGCGCGAGGCCACTCGCCAGTGCGTCGGGATCCGGATCGTGGTGGAGCAGGATGAGCACGCGGTCGGCGTCGCTGAAATACCGCTGATATTGCTGGACCCGTGCACGCGTCAGCGAGCGGTTCAATTCGGTCAGCAGCGGTCCGCCGAAGAGCTCTGACATCGACAGATGGGCCACGTCCGGGAAATCGGCCCGAAGCTCGTCGGCCCTCTTCGCGGTCGCGGCTGCGCCCAGGCCGAGGATGTACACGAGCGTGCCGCCCGCGTCGCGCACCGCTTCCAGGATCTTCTTGAGACCGCGCCGGGCATTGTCTTCGATGATGACGCACGTGCCCGGCGTGAGATCGGCTTTGAGATAGGTGTCGGTGCGTCGCGGATCGCCGAACGTCACCGTCACTCCGGCGTCGTTGAGACGGCGAGCCAGGGCCAGGCTGTCGACGATGAACTCGATTTCGAAGCTGGGCAGCAGGATTTCGTCGAGCATCCTGATGACCAGTTCGTCCTGACAAACGGCTAGACACCGCATCGGGGTACCAACCTTTAATTATACGCTTGACCGCTGACCGCTGTGGCAGGCCCGGCGCCGAGGGTGTAGAGTGCAGTTCTGTGAGTCTGATGCCTTCGACACGAAGGACACAGTCCTTTATGTTCACCGTGCTGATCGTGACAGGTGTCATCGTCGGGGCGCAGCAACCGACCTTTCGGACCGCCATCGATCTCGTCAATATCGGCGTCACGGTCACTGACAAGAAGGGGAAGCTTGTCACCGATCTGACGGCCGGCGACTTCGAGGTCACCGAAGGCGGCAGGAAGCAGACCCTGAGCTACTTCGCCGCCGGCGATCAGGTGGGCCCGGATCTCCATCTCGGCCTTCTGCTCGACGTCAGCGGGAGTATGGGCGAAGACATCGGCTTTACGCGGACCGCCGCCATCAAGTTCCTGAATACGCTGACCGACGCCGTGGACATCACGGTGGTTGATTTCGATACCCAGGTCCGGGTCGGCCGTTACGGGCAGAGCGAGTTCGCCCGCCTGATCGAGCGCATCCGCCAGCAGAAGACGGACGGGAACACGGCCCTCTATGACGCCATCGGCCTCTATCTCGACGGCGCCGCCGGCCAGACCGGCCGCAAGATCATGCTGCTCTACACGGACGGTGGTGACACGCGCAGCGTGCTCCGGTTCGACGAGCTCCTCAACTTGCTGAAAGCCTCCGATACCACGGTCTACGCCATCGGCCAGCTCGAACATCAGACGCAGGCCAGCAAGGGCGCGCAGCGCCCGATCCTCCAGCGGATAGCCGAGACCACGGGCGGCGAGGCGTTCTTCCCGCTGTCGGTGACGGACCTCGACGCAGTGTACGACAAGGTGATTGCCGAAATTCGTGCGCAGTACACGCTGGGGTACCTCTCGACCAACGACAAGTTGGACGGCGGCTGGCGGAAGGTCGAGATCAAGATCGTCCGGAGAGACGGCCGCGAGTATCGCGTCCGCTCGCGCAAGGGCTACTACGCGCTGTACAAACCATGACGACTTATGGCTTATGGCTTAGGCCTTAAGACATGAGCCTTGAGCCTTCCAGCCCTTCCTCGTAGTACGATTGAGGGTTCAGATGCCCTCTGTGTACGATCGCTTCAACCTCGTCTCCGACTTCGCGCTGGCGGGGGATCAGCCGCGCGCGATTGCTGAGCTCGTCGAGGGGCTCGAGCGCGGCGACCGCCATCAGGTCCTGCTCGGCGTCACCGGATCGGGGAAAACGTTTACGATGGCGCACGCCATCGCGCGCGTCAACCGGCCGACGCTGGTGATGGTCCACAACAAGACGCTTGCAGCCCAGCTCTTCCAGGAGTTCCGCCGGTTTTTCCCCGACAACGCCGTCGAGTACTTCGTCAGTTACTACGATTACTACCAGCCTGAGGCGTACGTGCCGGCGACCGACTCGTACATTGAGAAGGAAGCGACGATCAACGACGAGATCGATCGCATGCGGCTCTCGGCGACCCGCTCCCTGTTCGAGCGCCGCGACGTCATCATCGTCGCCAGCGTGTCGTGCATCTATGGCCTGGGCTCGCCGGAAGCCTATTACGGCATGCTGCTGCCGCTCGAGCGGGGACAGCGGATCGATCGTGACCAGGTCCTCCGCAAGCTCGTGGAAATCCAGTACGAGCGCAACGACCACGACTTCTCCCGCGGCACATTCCGTGTCCGGGGCGACATCGTCGAGGTCTATCCATCGTACGAAGAGCAGGGGCTGCGCATCGAGCTGTTCGGCGACGAGGTGGACGAGCTGACGTCGTTCGATCCGTTGACCGGCAAGACCATCCGGCGGCACGACAAGATTGCGGTTTACCCGAAGTCGCACTTCGTCGCCCCGCGCGATCGGACCAAGCGCGCTGTCGAGACGATCAAAGACGAACTTGCCTGGTACCGGTCGGCACTCGAGTCGGAAGGGAAGCTCCTCGAGGCGCAGCGGCTGCACCAGCGGACGATGTTCGATCTGGAAATGATCCGGGAGATTGGCTATTGCCACGGCATCGAAAACTACGCGCGGCATCTGACCGGACGGGCGCCTGGGGAACCACCCCCGACCCTGCTTGACTACCTGCCGAACGACGCGCTGATCATCGTCGACGAGAGCCATCAGACCGTGCCGCAGGTGCGGGGGATGTATCATGGCGATCGGTCTCGCAAGGAGGTGCTGGTCGCGTATGGCTTCCGGCTGCCATCCGCGCTCGACAACCGGCCGCTCAATTTCGAAGAATGGGAGAAACGGGTGGGGCAGGTGGTCTTCGTGTCGGCGACGCCGGGCCCATACGAGCTGGCCAAATCGCAGGGTGTGGTCGTCGAGCAGATTATCCGGCCGACCGGCCTCATCGACCCGCCGACCGACGTCCGTCCGGTCAAGGGCCAGGTGGACGATCTCCTGCGGGAGATCCGGAGCCGGGCCGCCCGCAACGAGCGCGTGCTGGTGACGACCCTGACCAAGCGAATGGCGGAGGACTTGACGCAGTATTACCAGGAGCTCGGCGTCCGGGTACGCTACCTGCATTCCGACATCGAGACGCTCGAGCGCGTCGAGATCCTCAGGGACCTTCGGCGTGGCGAGTTCGACGTGCTCGTCGGCATCAACCTCTTGCGGGAAGGACTGGACCTTCCGGAAGTTTCACTGGTCGCCATCCTCGACGCGGACAAAGAGGGGTTTCTGCGATCGGCCGGCTCGCTGATTCAGACATCCGGCCGGGCGGCTCGAAACGTCAACGGCCGCGTCATCATGTACGCTGAAACGGTCACGCGATCGATGGAAGCGGCGATCGGCGAGACCAGCCGCCGCCGCGCGCTGCAGCGGGCGTACAACGAGGAGCACGGCATCACGCCGCAATCGATCGTGAAGCAAATCGACGACGTCATGTCGAGCGTGTACGAACGCGACTACACCACACCGCCTCTCGCCAGCGACGGCGCCGAGCACTTCCGGACGCAGGCCGAGCTCGACACGCATATCGCGAAGCGCCAGCAGGACATGCGCGAGGCGGCCGCCAACCTCGACTTCGAGAAAGCGGCGGCCATTCGCGACGACATCAAACGCCTGCGCAATCCCGAGCTGGTATTGCCGCGGCCGGCGCGGAGGGCCTGAACCTCCGACGTGCTGTTCATCGCAGACAGATTCAAGAGAACGGCCCTCGAGGTGCAGGAGTACGTGCGCCTCGTCGCGGCCGCTTTCCGCGCCTCGTTTTCGCGGCCGTGGTACCGCTACGACATCGTCGAGCAGTTCGACGCGATTGGCGTGCAGTCGCTTACGGTCGTGCTGCTGACCGGGTTCTTCACGGGTGCGGTGCTCGCCCTCCAGGGTGGCCTGACGCTGGATCAGTTCGGGGCGCGGCCAGTCGTGGGCCGGCTGGTGAGCGCCAGCATGATCAAGAACCTGGGCCCCGTGCTGACCGGGCTGATGCTGTGCGGCCGCGTGGGGTCGGGTATCGCGGCCGAGCTCGGTTCGATGGTGGTGACAGATCAAATCAACGCGTTGCGGGCCCTCGGCACCGATCCCATCCGGAAGCTGGTCGTACCCCGCATACTTGCCGGCATCCTGATGGCGCCGGTATTGACGGTTGTCGCGGATTTCGTCGGCATCGTCGGTGGCTGGATTGTCGCGCGATTTCAGCTGCAGGTGCCCACCGGGCTCTACTGGTCATCCATCTTGCGTGGGCTCTACATGCAGGACGTCTGGATGGGCCTCCTGAAGCCGTTCGCGCTGGGGTTCGTCATCGTCAGCGTCGCCTGCCACGTGGGGCTGCGAACGACGGGCGGCACGCAAGGCGTCGGCAAGGCCACCACGAAGGCTGTCGTGATCGGATCGGTGGGCGTCATCGCGATGGACTTCTTCCTGACGCGCATCATGATTTCGTTGTGGTACTAAGCTCTATGGTTCAGACGGCGGCATCGACGACGACCGAGCTGCAGGCTCAGCGGGACGCCCAGGAGCCGGTCGTCACGTTCGAGCACGTGCAACTGGCGTTCGACGACAAAGTCGTGCTGAAAGACATCAGCTTCTCGTTGCTGTCCGGTCACACGAAGATCATCCTCGGCGCGAGCGGATCGGGCAAATCGATCACGCTGAAGATTATCGCCGGCCTGCTGCGCGCGGACGCTGGAGCCATCACGGTGAACGGGCAGCGCGTCGATCAGCTCGCCGAGCGGGAGTTGATGTCCGTTCGGGCCGACCTCGGCATGATCTTCCAGGAGGGGGCGCTGTTCGACTCGCTGACCGTCCGCGAGAACGTCGGCTACAAGTTGTACGAAGAAACCGATATGCCGATCGAGGAGGTCGATCGTCGCGTCGAAGAGATCCTCGGCTTCATCGGAATCAGCGAGCACATCGACAAGATGCCGTCGGAACTGTCAGGCGGGCAGCGCCGCCGCGTCGCGATCGCGCGAGCGATGGCGTTCAGGCCGAGCATTCTTCTCTACGACGAAGCGACAACGGGCCTCGATCCGATCACGGCGACGACGGTGGACGACGAGATCATCAAGCTGAGGGACATCGAGCATGTCACTTCGCTTCTCGTCACGCACCAGCTGCGCGACGCGTTCTATGTGGCGACCCACATGGGCTCGCGCAGTGCGAACGGAGACGTCGACATCGTGCCCGCGACCCCCGAAAAGGAGCGTGAAACGGAATTCATCATGCTTCGGGACGGCCTGATCTGCTTCGAAGGCGACGCCGATGCGCTTCGCCGCTCGACGGATCCGTACATAAGGACGTTTCTGTCCTGAACCGACGACTGCTGACTGCTGACTGGAGACTGACCTATGCCACGCACACGATCACTTGCCTGGTCCGAGCTGAAGATAGGCGTGCTGACGATCGTCGCCATCGTTATTGCCGTCGCGACGATCTTCCTCCTGACGGGCGGCCGCGGCTTCTTCTGGCAGCGGTATAACCTGAAGACACGCTTTGACGACGTCGCCGGCCTCAAGTCCGGATCGCCGGTACGCGTGGCCGGCGTCGAGGTCGGCACGGTGACGAGCGTCGATGAGTTCGTCGGCGAGCAGATCGACGTCACGTTCGAAGTAAATAAATCGATGCGCGAGCGGATCACCAGCAGGTCGACCGCGTACCTCGGCTCGGTGTCGCTTCTCGGCGAGAGCGCCGTCGATATTTCCCCGTCCACCCAGGGGACGCCGATCCCCGATTGGGGATACGTTCCGCCGGGCCACGCGAAAGGGCAGATCGCCGACATCGCGGAGCAGGCCTCCCAGAGCGTCGAGGAGATCACCAAGCTCGTGACTGACATCCGCCTGGGTAAAGGGACCGTCGGGAAGATGATGACGGACGAGCGGCTCTACAACGACCTGCAGCAGTTTTCCGCATCGGCGGGGGACTTGACGCGCGGGATTCGCGACGGCCGCGGCACGCTGGGCAAGCTGGCGAACGATCCCAAGGTGGCGAACGCGCTCGAGGCCTCGCTGACGAACCTCCAGCGCATGACCGATCAGATCAACGCCGGCCAGGGCTCGCTCGGCAAGCTCGTGAAAGATGACGCCTTCGCCAATTCATTGAACGGGGCCACGGCGAGCATCCAGGAACTGGTCGCGAAGCTCAATCGCGGCGAGGGGACGGCTGGAAAGCTGATGACCGATCAGGCGCTGTACAACAAGCTGGATGCGGTGACCGGACGCTTCGACGAGCTGCTGACCAGACTGAATGCCGGAGAGGGCACGGCCGGACAGTTGCTGAAAGACAAGCAGTTATATGAGAACATGAATGGGACGGTCGCTGAATTGCGGAACCTGTTGTCGGCGATTCAGAAGGATCCGAAAAAGTACTTGAACGTCCGAATCAGCATTTTCTAGGGACTGGAGGCGAGGATGTCGAGAGACAATTGCGCGGGGGCAGGCAGCGTGATGCTGGCCTTTCTGGTCGGGGCCGTGGCCGGGGCCGCCGTGGCGCTGCTCTATGCGCCAGCCACAGGAGGGGAAACACGCGAGCTCGTCAGCCAGAAGGCGCGCGAAGGCCGCGAGCGGGCGGCGGAAGCCGCAGCCAAAGGGCGCGAGGCGATCAGTCGGGGTCGCGAAACCGTGGCGACCGCCCTGGAACGGGGCCGCGAAGCGTACCAACAGGCCCGGTCGGCGTCAACGTCGAGAGAAGGCGCGTGAGCGTCTGGGGTGAGGTCTTTCTGGGCGTCATCGCGGCTGCGACGCTCGTGATGGCGGTCGGGCTCGTCGGCGCGCTCGTGGCGGCCAGCCGGCTGGCGCGGCGCGTCGGCCGAACCCTCGATCAGCTCGACGTGGAGCTGAAGCCGCTCTTCGATCACCTGAACGCGATCGCCCGCGACGCATCGCGCGCGGCGGCGGTCGCTACCGCGCATGTGGAACGGGTCGACCGGGCGCTTGACGACCTGGGGCAGCGTCTGGACCAGACCCTCCGACGCTTCCAGGCCCTTCTGGACGGCCCCGTGCGGGAAGGCCACGCCATCTTCGCTGCGCTGGCTGCCGCGCTGCGCGCCATGCGGGGCGGGAGGGCCCGGCACGCCCGCAGCGAAGAAGACGACGCACTCTTCATTTAGCGTCTTGCGCCCGGCACCCGCCGGGTGATAGAACAACTCCGGATCACGCCTCAAAGTTACCTGAAGGGGGTACTGATGTCTGCAGTCGTACGTGTCTGGCTGGCAGGAGTGCTTGCGTTGACCGTCTCGGCAACGGCCCTCGCGCAGGAATCAAAGTCGGCGGCCCTGGCGAAGGAATTGTCGGCTGCGCTCGAGGCCGCCAAGCTGGATTCGATAGCCGCCAAGGACCCCGCGAAGCCGGATGTCTTTTACGCCGCGCTGTATTTCCCGGGAACACAACTCCTCGTGGTCTCGGCGCAATATTCGGCGCCGCTGGCCATGGACGGGCAGCTCACCAAGAAGAATTACCGTGAGGTGTACCTGGATTTGAGCAGCGCGTCCGTCCCGGGATCCAAGGTGTTCATCGAGGATCTCGGTGCCAACGGGCTCGTCGCCAGGCCGCGCGACGAGGAGACGTTCGACGCGTTCGAAATAGCCGGGAAGCGGACTTCGTTTGATGGCGACTGGAAGAAGCAGCAACTGTCTGAAGAGGACTACATGAAGGCCTTTTCGGCCGCCGACCAACACTACCGCGAGGTACTCGCCGCGCTGCTCGCGCAGGCGAAGAAGGCATCCTGACGTTCCTCGTTCGTCTCCTCACCAACGCCGCGGCGTTGTGGGTTGCGACCCGCATCGTCCCCGGTGTGGCCTACTCGGGCGGCTGGATGCCGATCTTCGGCGTCGCTCTCGTGTTTGGCGCGGTCAACGCGTTCATCCGTCCGGTCGCGAAGATCCTCACGTTTCCGATCGTGATCCTCACGCTCGGTCTGTTCCTGCTGGTCATCAACGGCCTCATGCTGTGGCTCACCAGCGCATTGTCAGATGCACTGGAGCTCGGATTCCATGTACAGGGTTTCTGGCCCGCGTTCTGGGGCGCGCTCGTCGTCAGTATCGTGAGCGGGCTGCTCTCCGTGCTGACGGCTGAAAAGCACGTCAGCTACCGATCGATTCAGTAAGACAGTACGCTGGCTTGCCAGCCGTAGCTCGCTCAGATCCAGCGAGCGAAGGACTCTTCAAGAGCGGCGCTTCTTGCGGGATCGCCGCGAAGCGTCAGCGGCCTTGGACCGGACGGCTGGTGCGACGCGCAAGCCGACCCGCTGTCAACCGAACTTGCACAACAGGTGATGGCGCAATCTGAGCGGGCGGACCTCTTGACGTCCGGTTCGCGCGGCGCGTGCGTGCGGCCCGTTTCGCTTGCCGGGATCTCGCGGCGCGCGAGCGCTTCCGCGCGGCGCTCTTCGCCTGATTGGAGAGCGCTCGGTGCGAGGCGGCGGATCGATTTTCCTTTTTCAGCGCGCGCAGCGTCGCGCGCGAGCGCTTTGCCGAAGGCGTAGCCGACTTCGCGGAGCGTCCGCTCCGGATATCACGTTTGGCCTGTGTGCGCGTCCGAGCACTTGCCTGATCGACTTTGGGCGCTGGAAGCTTGACACCGGCGCGCCTGGCCTTCGAAAGGCCGATGGCAATCGCTTGTTTGGTGGATCGAGCGCCGTGCTTGCCTTTGCGAATATGCTTCATTTCTTCCCGGACGAACTCTCCAGCCTGGGTAGACGACGCTTTGCCTTCGCGCGCTTCCCGCCGAGCACGGTCGAGTGTTTGCGATCTCTCGGTCCCTTCCCCGTGGCAAACGTAAGATTTGCACCTCAGTTTGATACGGTCCGAAGCTGCTTGAGTTGCCAGCCCAGCGGTGCCAGGTAACGGTCGAGCCACCGGGAAGCCGCGGCAGTCCGCTTGCACCGGACTTGGTGAGACTCCGATTCATCAGTCAGGCTGATGAGTTTCTCTCAACCCGCCGAGGTGCATGAAGACACAACGAACGTCCCTCGTTCCGGCTCCCCGCCGAGATCTCATCGACGTGTTCGAACGAGTGCTGACCAGAGGGATCATCCTTGAAGTCCAAGAAAGGGTGGCTGAGGTGAAGGATGTCGTGTGGGTGCACGTCACGATCGCGGGCGTTGACGTCTTCAAAGTCGAGGCTTGGCTATCATGGAAGTACTTGGTCGGCGGCGCGGATGAGGAGGAAAAGAACTAAACGAAGGTCGTCGTGGTTGTCACTTGATGACGACGCGTACTTGACCGCGCAGTTGCCGAGTCTCGCCTGTCTCTGTCGATGCCGCGACGAGGTCAAACGTCATCGCAGACGTGCCGGGCGTGGAGGACACGATCCCGACCACGTTGGCGTTGGTGATTGACTCGTCCTTTCCTACCGTCACATTCGGCCGAAACTCGTGTCCCCCGGACGAACCCTGCAGGAATCCCAGCTGAATCGACCCCGTGTATCCGGTTTCTCTCTTCGCACCGTGGAAGTAGAAGTGCGTGTCTGAAAAGACTGGCGCCTCAGGGCGGCTTGCTGGAATGACGCAATCGCTGCGTATGTCAGACTGGCAGACCCAGTCGCGATCTGGATTGTCGCGATCGCCGCTCATCATGATCCAGGAGAAGGACGGTACCCCTTTCGGGATGTTGGTCGGGTCAGGAACCCTGGTGGCGCACGCAGAAGCGATAGTTCCACAAACAAGTAAGCAAACCAGCGTTTGCGTGTGCACTGAGGTTCTCCCTGACCGGAAGTTGAGCCCGTCTGGACGTCCGATTGTAACGCCCCTGTCTCCCTGGTCAGCCGGAGGCCAGCGCGACACCGTCAGTCACGCGGCACAGGCAGCAGCGCTTCCGCCGCGGCAATCCGTATCCGGGCCGTCGCGAACGGCGGACCTGCGAAGCGATCGTTGAGCTCGGTCGTCCGCGTGTCGCCAGGCTCGAAGATTTCCTTCAGCCACGCGTGTGTTTCCTCGACCGCACCGCCGCGCTCGTCCATATAGGTCATGATACACAGCGGATCGCGGAAGGCGACACGCGCGCTGCGGTTCTGGACGGTGATTGTCCAATGCACCGATCGCATCGGCCCCATTCGGTACGCCGACTCGAGCACCACGAAATCTCGCGTCGGATCGTAGGAACGCGAGAGGTCCGAGAGGACGGGTGGGCCGCCGTCCACGGCGAAATCGCGCCGGTGCGCGAACATCTCCGGCGCCTTCAGGCGCACCGCAGCCGCCACGACCTCGCGGTTCTTATAAAGCGACAGCTCCGGCGCCTGTGCCCATGCAAGCCCCGCGTGGAAACCAATGTTGACGATGAGTGCGCCTGCCGCGACTCGTCTCGCCCGCGACGAATCGACGAACGTCCACCAGAACGCCGCGAACATCAGGGCCAACGGCGACAGCACATAGAACGCGTGCGCCTGAGGTGGCTCGATCACGAACCAGTAGCTTGCGTAGACGAGCAGCACGCTGGCGCCCACGAGGCGGCGCAGTATCGCCCACCGGGATCGCAGCACCGCTTCCGGCCAGCGGCGAATCGGCCGGCATCCGTCGAGGCACATCCACACCGGCTGCACGACGCCAATGATCCACACGGCGACCGCGGCAGGAACCAGCCATCGGTGGCGGCCGAAGAACTCGAGCCGCTTCGCGCCGTCTTCGGCGATGAACCTGTTGATTTCCAGGCTCGCAAACGACAGGAACCGGCCGAGCGTTGTCACGATAACCCAGGGGTTCACCCAGTGCGCGTGAAAGTTGCGTCCGACGCCGCCTGAACCGGCGTGGATCCCGTAGCGCGCAAGCGTCGGCAGTAGCAGCATGCCGGGAATCAATGCGCCGACAACGAAGGCCACTGCGTTGACCGCGAGCCCTCGGAGAGCCTCCGAGCGGCGGGTCACCCATGCGAGGGCTGCATATGGGAGCAGTAGCGGCCACGACATGTGGATCTGCATCAGCCAGCCGACTGCGAAACCCATCAGCGCAAAGGCGACGGGCGGCCGCAAACGCCGCAGGCTGAAGCTCGGGAGCGCTTCGAAAAAGCCGATGAAGAACAAGATGGCCGGCGCCAGGATGTACGACGTGTTGATGATGTGGGTCGAGAATTGGAGGGTCCACGGAATCGTGAGGAACCACCCCCAGATCAGCCAGCGCGGTGCCTTGGGAAGCTGTGCGCACGTGTACCAGGCGAGCGCCGCGAGGGCGCCAAGCGACAGCAGGTTCAGCAGCACGAACGGCGACTCGGGGATAGCGACAATCCTGAGCGGCACGCCGACGAGCAACGCCTGAAGCGCGCCCGGAATCTCGCTGCGAGTCCAGACGACGTCTGGCCCGAAAAACGGCCAGGCGCCGGTGGCGTAGTAGCGGAAGCCAAGGAGAAAGACCTGGGTTTGGTCTTCGAAGAAGAATTCCCGAGAGAGGCCGAACAGCAGTCGGAACGCGAAGCAGACGCTGAAGATCAGGGCGACGCGCCAGCGTGTCATGTGGAAGTCATTGTCGCACTTCGCAGCGTGCCATGACTTCCCGGCTGGCGGCCCAGCGTGGAGGGTTCCAGTACAGCCGACCGTGTAACGGTACAGCCGGCTGCACGAGTGGTCCGCCTGCTGGCCCAGGAATCGGCCATCTGTGAGTGGATCGGGCCTTGCGTCCAGGACCTCCGCGATGTTCTCGCTGAGCGTAGTCGACCACCTGCGCCTCGATTTCAGACTCGTCGTGCAGAACTACACCGCGCACGCGCGGGCGGCTGAGCGGCTCAGCGTGACAGCGTTCAAGATCAAGATCGCCATCGTGGCGTTCCTCGCACTCGCGACCGGCTCAATCATGTTGAGCCTCGTCCGCCCAGGACGGGAATATCAAGTCGCCGCCGCCGTGGTTGCGGCCCTCGCCCTTGCTATTCAGGTGGGCGCGATCGCGTTCGGCGCCGAAGCACGCGTCCATTTCCATCGGCTGTTCGCGCAGCGGTTGTGGCTGATGTGCGAGCGCTATCGCTCGTTGCTGACGGAGATTCA
>Ga0209751_10002603_pt1 | contig 17871 bp, 16 predicted proteins | sample RifCSP13_1_FD_184019 | JGI IMG/M metagenome (GOLD analysis project Ga0209751, IMG submission 184019) | Soil microbial communities from Rifle, Colorado - Rifle CSP2_sed 13_1 (SPAdes) (version 2) | ecosystem: Environmental > Terrestrial > Deep subsurface > Rock core/Sediment | place: Rifle... | reverse complement strand
CCGACAAGCGGGCGCAGTACGACCGCTTCGGCACCGTCGCGGGGCCGGGCGGCGTGGGCGATGTCGGCTTCGGCAGCATCTTCGAGGACCTCTTCGAGGGCTTCTTCGGCGGCGAGCGCGGCCGCCGCACGCGCGCGCGCCGCGGCGAGGATTTGCGCTACGACCTCGAGATCTCCCTCGAGGAAGCGGCCGAGGGACTCGAGACCAAGCTGCAGATCCCCCGGCTCGAGAGTTGCGACGCCTGCCGCGGATCGGGGCAGGAGCCGGGCACCCAATCCGAGACCTGCGGCACCTGCCGCGGCCAGGGGCAGGTGCGGCGCAACCAGGGCTTCCTCACCGTGGCCATGCCGTGCCCGACCTGCCGGGGAGAGGGCCAGATCAACCGCCATCCCTGCCGCGCCTGCCGCGGCCAGGGCCGGCAGTCCAGGGAGCGCCTGCTCAAGGTCACGATTCCCCCGGGCGTGGAGGACGGCAACCAGCTCCGGCTGTCCGGCGAGGGCGAGGGCGGCCTCCTGGGCGGGCCGGCGGGGGATCTCTACGTCGTGCTCCACGTCCGCCCGCACGCGATCTTCGTCCGCCAGGGGGCGCATCTGCTCTGCGAGCTGCCGCTGACCTTCCCCCAGGCCGCCCTCGGCGACGAGGTCGACGTGCCGGTGCTCAAGGGCAAGGCCCGGCTCACGGTGCCGCCGGGCACCCAGCCCGGCCAGCGGCTCGTGCTCCGCGGCAAGGGCATGCCCCAGCTGCGCGGCCGGGGCCGCGGCGACGCGGTCTACGAGGTGGTCGTCGAGGTCCCGACGCGGCTCACGGTGCGCCAGCGCGAGGTGCTCGAGGAGTTCCAGCGCGCGTCCAAGGACCAGACCGGTCCGCGGCTGGCGAGCTTCATCGAGCGGATGAAGAAGCTCTTCGGCGCTTGATGGCGTTCTGGCAGCTCTCGGTCCCGACCGTCCCCGAAACCTCCGACGGACTCACCAACTTCCTCTGGGAGCAGGGCGCCCTCGGCGTGGTGGAGGAGGAGTCGCCGGGCGAGCCGCCGCGGCTGCGCGCCTTCTTCGCCGATACCGCATCGTCCACCGGCCTGCTCCGGGCCGTGGTCGCCTATCGAGCCTCGCTCAGCCGGATGGGCCTGCCCGTCGCCCCGGCCGAGCCCGAGATCGCGCCGCTGCTCGAGGAGGCCTGGGCCAGCGCCTGGCAGCAGTCCTTCCCCGCGCGCGAGGTAGGGCGGCGATTGCGCGTTACGCCGCCTTGGGACAATACGGTGGCGGGCCCAGGGCGCGTGAGCGTCGTCGTCGAGCCCGGGCGCGCCTTCGGCACCGGGCATCACGGCAGCACCGAGGGCTGCCTGGCCCTGCTCGACCTGGCGCTCGCGGAGCAGCCGGACGCGCGCATCCTCGACATCGGCACGGGCACCGGGATCCTGGCGATCGCGGCCGTGATGCTCGGGGCGCCCGCCGTGCTCGCCATCGACGTAGACCCCGACGCGATCGCCGCGGCGCGGAAGAACGCCGAGGCCAACGGCGGCGCTGAACGCATCGCGCTGGCGATGCACGGTCCCGAAGACCTGCCCGAGGGCGGCCGCTTCCCGCTGGTGCTGGCAAATCTACTGGTCCACACCCACCTCGCGCTGGTCCCGCAGTACGCGCGGCTCGTCGCGCCGCGCGGCCGGCTGATCCTGGGCGGCATCCTGGCGGACGAAGACGACCGGGTGGTCGCCGCCCTCGCGCCGGCCGGCTTCACCCTGCGCCGCCGTCTCGTGCTGGAGGGCTGGTCGTCCCTGCTCCTGGGCGCGGGCCGGTCGTGAGCCGCTTTCACATCCGCCCCGAGGCGGTGCGCGGCGACCGCGTCGCCTTCGACGCCCAAGAGACGCATCACCTGGCGCGCGTGCTGCGCCTGCGCGCCGGCGACCTCGTCCAGGCCGTGGACGGCGCCGGCCACGAGCTGACGGTGCGGCTCACGCGGGTCGGCGCGCGGGAGGCCGAGGGCGCCGTCCTGGCGCGGGCCGCGCGCACCACCGAATCGCGCCTCCATCTCACCCTCGCCCAGGGCGTCGCCAAGGGCGACAAGCTGGAGGGCGTCATCCGCATGGCGACCGAACTGGGCGCTGCGCGCATCGTCCCGCTCATCACCGAGCGCACCGTGGTCAGTCCCGAGGCCGCCGCCCGGCGCCTCGTCAGGTGGCGGCGGGTGGCGAAGGAAGCGGCCAAGCAGAGCGGGCGCGCCGTGGTCCCCGAGGTGGCCGCGGCCGGAACGCTGGACGCCTGGCTCGCCGCCCGCGCCGAGGGCGGGCTCCTGCTCTGCCTCTGGGAGAACGAGCCCGTGGGCCTCGACGACCGGCTGCCGGCCGGGCCCGTCACGCGCGCCACCGTCGTGGTCGGGCCCGAGGGCGGGCTCAGCCTGGCCGAAGTCGAGCGCCTGCGGGCCGCGGGCGCCGTGGTGGTCGGCCTCGGCCCGCGCATTCTCCGCACCGAGACCGCCGGCCCCGTGGCCGTGGCCTTGCTCCAGTCGCGCTACGGCGATCTGGGCGCACGAGCCTGAGATGGAGGTGGTCGCCGCCGGCGCCACCCTGGAGGAGGTCTTCGTGCGGGCCGCGCAGGGCGTGCTCGCGCTGGCGGTGGACCCCGAGAGCGTCGAGGGGCGCGACGTGCGAGAGGTCCGGGCTCACGGCCGGACGCCCGAGGCCCTGTTGGCACACTGGATCAGCGAGTGCCTCTACCTCCAGGAGGTCGAGGGCTTCGTCTGCCGGCGCCTCGAGCTGGCGGTCTTCGACACGACGCCCAGGCCGGGCGGCGAGCCGCTCAGGCTGCACTCCGTCGTCCACGGCGAAGAGCTCGACCCGGCCCGTCACCACCCCAAGACCTCGATCAAAGCCGCCCCGCCCGGAGGTGTCTCCATCCGGGCCATCGAAGGGGGCTATGAGGCCAGGATAACGGTCGAAGCCTAGTGTCTCAGATACGTGACACAGGGCCTGCCGGGGCGTGTCTTTCGCGCAACCACAGGGCCCAGCCTGAGCCGGCCAGCCGCAGCCAGACGGCTTAAGAATCAATTGCTTGTGGGGATGTCTAGGGTATGGCACCCGCGTTGCTACTCCTCTCCCCGGCCATGGACCTCCAGCGGACCATCCGGAAGCAGGTCAGCATGGAAGGTATCGGGCTGCATTCGGGCGCGCCGGTGCGTCTCACGCTTTTCCCCGCCGCGGCCGACACAGGGATCCTCTTCCGCGCTGCCGACGGCACCTTCATCCCCGCCAACGTGGACCACGTAGTGGATTCCAACTCGGCGACCTCGGTGGGCGCCTTCGGAGTCCGGGTCCGCACCATCGAGCATCTGATGGCGGCGGTGGCGGGGCTTGGCATCGACAACCTGCTGGTGGAGCTGGACGCCGACGAGGTTCCCGCCGCCGACGGCAGCGCCAAGCCCTTCGTCGAGCTGCTCAACGAGGCCGGCCAGGCGACCCTGCCCGCCCCGCGCAAGCCGGTGGTGATCACCGAGCCCATCCGCGTCGGCGACGGGACGCGCTGGCTCGAGCTCCTGCCGGCGGACGACTTGCGGATCAGCTACACCCTGGACAGCAACCATCCGGCGATCGGCCTGCAGGCCGGCACCTTCGCCGTGAGCGAGCAGGTGTTCGTCGACGAGCTGGCCCCGGCCCGCACCTACGGCTTCCTCAAGGACGTCGCGGCCCGCCGGCAGGCCGGGCTGGCCCGCGGCGGCTCCCTGGACAACGCGGTGGTCATCGGCAAGCGCACCGTGCTCAACGACAGCCTGCGGTTCGCCGACGAGTTCCTCCGCCACAAGGTCCTGGACCTGGTGGGCGACCTCTTCCTCCTGGGCGGGCCGGTGGTCGGGCACGTGGTCGGCCGCAACGCAGGCCACGCCCTCAACTTCGAGCTGGTGTCGGCCGTGCAGCGCGCGCTGGCGGCCGAGCGCCGGCGCGCCAAGGCTCGCACCCTGGCGGAAACGGCCGTCCGCGGGGGGCACTTGGCCGGAGGGGAAGGCTTCGCCCCCGGCGTGGCCGCCCTCTAGGGTTCCCGCCGCTTCACCCCCGGCCGGGTCTGCCCGCCGGGGACTTCTTCAGCGCCCTCCCCCAGCCGGACGCTATAATGTTCCGTCTGGCTTATGCGTACGCGCCGCCCTGCCTTCCCCCGCGTCACCTTGCTGGCCCTCGCCGTCTTCGGCCTCCTCGCCGCCGCCGCGCCCGCCCGGGGCGAGGTCCGGATCGGCAACCTCTCCGTTTTCTTCAATGACTACGACGTCACCGTCCAGGTCGTCCTGCTGGGCGCCGTCCCCGATTCCATGCACGAGAGCATCCAGACGGGCTTCGCCACCCACGTGCGCTTCTACGTGGAGCTCTGGCAGTACATCCCCTGGGGCGTGGATCGGCGTCTGCAGGCACGCACCATCGAGCGCCAGCTCACGTACAACGTGCTGACCAAGGAATACAAGGTCGTGTCGCTCGGCGGCGAGCAGCGCGAGCCCTTCGTCACCAAGGACCTTCGGGAAGCGCAGCGCGTGGTCTCCGAGCTGCGCGCGGACCAGCTGGCCCCTGCCACCTCGCTCGACCCCAAGGCCCTGTACTACGTGCGGGTGCGGTCCGACGTGTCGCTCGGCGGCGTCAACACCTGGTTCGCCCGCATGACGGGCGACGCCGAGGAGACGCCGTGGGTAAAGTCGAGCTTCCTCACCCCCACGCGGAGCCAGTGATGCCCCTGACCGCCCAGCCCGACAAGACGGACGAGCGGGAGCGGCGCAAGCGCAACCTGCGCATCATCGTCGGAATCCTGATCCTGCTGGTGATCGCCACGGTGTTCGAGTGGAGTATCAGCGGGCGGGACGTCCCGTTCGCCTCCAACCTGCTGATCCTGGCCCTCTTCAACCTCAACCTGATCGTCTTCCTGCTGCTGCTGGTCCTGCTCTTCCGCAACCTCGTCAAGCTCTACTTCGAGCGGCGGCAGGGGCTCATCGGCACGCGCTTCAAGGCCAAGCTGGTGCTGACCTTCCTGGCGCTGGCCCTCATCCCCGGCATCCTGATCTTCTTCACGGCCCAGTTCCTGATCCGGACCTCCCTCGAGGGCTGGTTCAAGCCTCAAGTCGAGCGGCCGCTGGACCTGGCCATGGAGGTGGCGCAGACCTACTACCAGGGCCTCGAGGCCACGGCCCTTCGCCACGGCCGCTACACGGCGCGCGTGATCGAGCGGGGCGGGCTGCTGGCCGAGAACCACCGCGAAGCGCTGGCCAGCTACCTGGCCGAGCAGCAGGAGCGGCTGGGCGTGGCGGCCATCACCGTCTACAACCGCAAAGGCCAGGAGCTGGTCCACGTCAAGAATCCCGTGCTGGCCTCCATCCCCACCCGGGAGACGAACCGCGAGCACGTGCGCCAAGCGCTCGAGGGGCAGGAAATCACCACGGTCTACGAGCTGGACAGCGGCGACATGATCCAGGCCATCGTGCCCGTGCGCGACCCCGAGCAGGGCGTGGTCGCCGCCATTCTGGTCGGCATCCACGTGCCGCAGCGACTCGAGGCGCGGCTCAGGGGCATCAGCCAGGCCTTCCAGGAGTACAAGCAGCTCCGGCTGCTCAAGAACTGGATCAAGGGCATTTACATCCTGCCGTTCCTGCTCATGACCCTGATCATCGTCTTCTCGGCCACCTGGTTCGGCCTCTATCTGGCCCGCGGCATCACCGAGCCCATCCAGATGCTGGCCGAGGGCACGCGGGAGGTGGCCGCGGGCAACCTCGCCTACAAGGTCAACGTGCGCGCCGACGACGAGATCGGCATCCTGGTGGACTCCTTCAACCGGATGACCGGGGATCTCTCCTCCTCGCAGGCCAAGCTCGAGCAGACCTACCGGGACCTCCAGGCCAAGCACACCGAGGTCGAGCAGCGGCGGCGCTACACCGAGACCGTGCTCGAGGCCGTGGCCACGGGCGTGGTGTCGCTGGACGCCGCCGGCCGGGTGACGACCATCAACGGCGCCGCCGAGCGGATGCTGGGGCTTCCCGGCGCGGCCATCGAGGGCCAGGCCGCCCCGGCGGTGTTCCGCGCCCCCGAGTATTCGGAGATCGCCGGGCTCATCCAGCGCATGGGGCGCCGTGGCGACGGCATGCTGGACCGCGAGGTGCACCTCAGGCGCGACGGGCATCACGTGGCCCTGCTGGCCTCGGCCACGGCGCTCAAGGGGCCGGACGGCGCCTACATGGGCATGGTCCTGGCCTTCGACGACCTGACCGATCTCCTGAAGGCCCAGCGGCTGGCCGCCTGGCGCGAGGTCGCCCAGCGCATCGCCCACGAGATCAAGAACCCGCTCACGCCGATCCAGCTCTCGGCGCAGCGGCTCAGGCGCCGGCTGTCGGGCGACCGGAGCCCGGAGGAAAAGAAGCTGCTCGAAGAAGCCACCGCGACCATCATCCACGAGGTGGAGGGGCTCAGGCAGCTGGTGGACGAGTTCTCGCGCTTCGCGCGGATGCCGGCGCTGGCGCCCAAGCCCACCGACCTCGCCCGGCTGCTGGAGGGCGTGGTGGTGCTCTACCGGGAGTCGCACCCGGCCCTGACCATCAGGGCCGCGTTCTCACCCGAGCTGCCGACGCTCGAAATGGACCCCGACCAGATCAAGCGGGCCGTGCTGAACCTGGTGGACAACGCCGTGGAGGCCGTGGGCGGCTCGGGCGAGGTCGTCGTGCAGACCCTGTGGCTGCCCGAGGTCCGGCGCGTCCGCATCGTCGTGGCCGACAACGGCCCCGGCATCACGCCGGAGGACCGGGAGCGCCTCTTCGTGCCCTACTTCTCGACCAAGGCCACGGGCATGGGGCTCGGGCTGCCCATCGTCAACCAGATCGTCACCGACCACGGCGGCACCATGTGGGTCGAAGACAACCCGCCGCGCGGCAGCCGCTTCGTGATCGAGCTGCCCGCGCAGCGGCTGGCGGCGGCGCCGGTCCAGGCGTAGCGCGCCCCATGTCGGGCGAGCACATCCTGATCGTGGACGACGAGCGGGCCATCCAGACCACCCTGCGGGGCGTGCTGGAGGACGAGGGCTACCGCGTCTCGGCCGTGGGCTCGGGCGGGGAGGCCGTCGCCCAGATCCAGGACGAGGCCCCCGACCTGGTCTTCCTCGACATCTGGATGCCCGGCATGGACGGCCTGGAGGCGCTGGCCGAGATCAAACGGCTGCGGCCCGAATCGGCGGTCGTGATGATCTCGGGCCACGGCACCATCGAGACCGCCGTCAAGGCCACCAAGCTCGGCGCGTACGACTTCATCGAGAAGCCGCTCTCGCTGGAGAAGACCCTCCTCACCGCGGCCCGCGCGCTCGACCATTCGCGACTCGAGCGGGAGAACCGCGCCCTGCGCGAGCGGCTCGAGCGCGGCCAGGAGATCGTCGGCAAGAGCCCGCTGATCGACGAGCTGCGCGCCCAGATCGCCACGGCGGCGCCCACGAACGGACGCGTGCTCATCCACGGCGAGAACGGCTCGGGCAAGGAGCTGGTGGCGCGCGCCATCCACGCGCTGTCGGCCCGCCGGGACGGGCCCTTCGTCGAGGTCAACTGCGCGGCCATCCCCGAAGAGCTGATCGAGTCCGAGCTGTTCGGCCACGAGCGCGGGGCCTTCACCGGCGCCGTGGCCCGCCGCCGGGGTAAGTTCGAGCTGGCCGACCAGGGGACGATCTTCCTGGACGAGGTCGGCGACATGAGCCTGAAGACCCAGGCCAAGGTGCTGCGGGTCCTGGAGGAGCAGGCCTTCGAGCGCGTGGGCGGCAAGGAGACGATCCGCGTGGATGTGCGCGTGCTCACCGCGTCCAACCAGAATCTCCCGGATTTGATCGCCCAGGGCCGCTTCCGCGAGGACCTCTTCTACCGGCTCTCCGTCATCCCCATCGAGGTGCCGCCGCTGCGCCAGCGCAAGGAGGACCTCCCGCCGCTGGTCGAGCACTTCATCGCGCTTTTCTCGGGGGAGAACGGCAAGCGGCCGAAGACCGTGTCGGTCGAGGCGCTGGCCTACTTCCTCTCCTACGACTGGCCGGGCAACGTGCGGGAGCTGCGCAACATGGTGGAGCGGCTCGTCATCATGGCGCCCCGGGACGTCATCGGGCCCGAGGACCTGCCGCCGCCGCTCCGGCTGCGCGAGGCGGGCGCCGGGGAGACGCAGAAGGACAAGACGCTCAAGGTCGCGCGGGAGGCCTTCGAGCGCGCCTACATCCTGAGCGAGCTCAACGCCCACGAGTGGAACATGACCCGCACGGCCGAGAAGCTCGGCATCGAGCGCAGCCACCTCTACCGCAAGCTCAAGGCCTACGGCCTCACCGCGCCGAAGTGAGCTGTGCCGCTCTGGGGAATCACGTACATGGACCTCGACGAGCGCTGGTGGATTGACTTGGCACTGCGCCGGGAGGCGCCACCGGTGCGCTATGCCGTCATCGGTTCCCAACAGTACTGCGACGGCTTTGACCTCCCCGACGGGGCCCTGCTCGCGCGCAAGGCCGCCGTGGGCCCGGAGGACTTCCCCGACTGGCCCACCGACGAGCCGACGCGCCTGGGTCCAGCTTGACAGGGCGGGGCGCCACGGAGTAGAGTAGTCGAGCATCCTGAAACCTCCTTTAAGCAGGCCCGAGAGGCCGGCAAGGAGCACGCGATGAAGTACCCGAAGATGAGTCGCAACGCCCCACCGCCCCCTCGGGGCGATTTTTTTTGCCCGCCGGAGGGGTGCGAATGACCTACCGCGAGAAGGCCCAGGTGCTGGACGAGGCGGCGCTCGACCGCGCGCTCACCCGCATCGCGCACGAGATCGTCGAGCAGGCCGGGGGCGTGGAGCACCTGGCGCTGGTCGGCATCAAGACCCGTGGGGTCACCCTGGCCCACCGCATCGCCGAGAAGATCGCGGCCATCGAGGGCGCCAAGCCCGTGGTGGGCGCGCTCGACATCACCCTCTACCGGGACGACCTCGCGCTCAAGGCGGAGCAGCCGATCGTGCGCGGCACCGAGATCGGCTTCCCGCTCAAGGGCCGCACCGTGGTGCTGGTGGACGACGTCCTCTTCACGGGGCGGACCATCCGGGCCGCCATGGACGCGCTGATGGACCTGGGCCGGCCGCTCGCCATCCGCCTGGCCGTCCTGGTGGACCGCGGCCACCGCGAGCTGCCCATCCGCCCCGACTACATCGGCAAGAACCTGCCCACGAGCCGCCGGGAAGCCGTGGCCGTCATGCTGAAAGAGCACGACGGCATCGACCGCGTGGTGATCCAGGAACCTACGGAGGCGTAGAACCATGGCATGGAAGCGCAAGGACCTGCTCAGCCTGCAGGAGCTGGACGCCGCGGAGATCACCGAGGTGCTCGACGCGTCGGAGTCCATGCGGGAGATCGCCACCCGCGAGATCAAGAAGGTGCCGACGCTCCGGGGAAAGACGGTGGTGAATCTCTTCTACGAGGCCTCCACGCGCACGCGCACCTCCTTCGAGATCGCGGGCAAGTGGCTCTCGGCCGACGTCATCAACTTCTCGTCCTCGGGCTCGAGCGCCGAGAAGGGCGAGAGCCTGCTCGACACGGCCAAGAACATCGAGGCCATGAGCCCCGACGTGGTGGTGGTGCGGCACAAGGCCTCGGGCGCCCCCGCCCTGCTGGCGCGGCACCTGGCCTGCGCCGTGGTCAACGCCGGCGACGGCGCCCACGAGCACCCGACCCAGGGCCTCCTCGACCTGCTGACCATTCGTCAGAAGAAAGGTCATTTGGACGGCCTCAACGTGACCATCGTGGGCGACGTGGCCCACAGCCGCGTCGCGCGCTCGGACATCCACGGCATGCGGAAGATGGGCATGACGGTCACGGTGGCCGGACCGCCGACCCTGATCCCGCCCGCGTGCCAGGAGCTGGGCGTCAAGGTCAGCCACCGGCTCGAGGAGGCCATCGCGCACGCCGACGTGATCATGATGCTGAGGCTCCAGCACGAGCGGATGGAGGGCGGCCTGATCCCCTCCCTGCGCGAATACTCGCGGGTCTGGGGGCTGTCGCTGGCCAAGCTCCAGCCCTGCCGCCCCGACGTGCTCATCATGCATCCGGGCCCGGTCAACCGCGGCGTCGAGCTGGCGCCCGAGGTGGCCGACAGCCGGTACTCGGTGATCCTCAACCAGGTCGCCAACGGGGTGGCGGTGCGCATGGCCGTCCTCTTCCTGCTGACCGGGAGCAAGGCGGCATGAGCCTCCTCATCAAGAACGGGCGCGTGATCGACCCCGCCAGCGGCGTGGACGGGGTGCAGGACGTCCTGGTCAGCGACGGCCGGATCGCCAAGGTCGGCAAGGGCCTCAAGGCGCCGAACGGAAGCGAGACGGTGGACGCCACCGGGAAGGTCGTCTGCCCGGGCTTCATCGACATCCACGTCCACCTCCGCGAGCCCGGCTACGAGTACAAGGAGACCGTCGCCACGGGGACGCGGGCGGCGGCGGCGGGCGGCTTCACGGCCGTGTGCTGCATGGCCAACACCTTCCCGGTCAACGACAACCGGGCCGTCACCGACTACATCCTCGCCAAGGCCAAGGTCGAGGGCGTGGTGCGCCTCTATCCCATCGGCGCGGTCACGCGCAACCTCGAAGGCACCCAACTGGCGGAGATGGCCGAGCAGGCCGAGGCGGGCTGTGTCGCCTTCTCCGACGACGGCCGGTGCGTGATGAACGCCGAGATCTACCGCCGGGCCATGGAGTACGCCCTGCCCTTCGGCACGCCCATCATCAGCCACGCCGAGGACTGCCACCTCGCCCGCGGCGGGGTGATGAACGAGGGGCTGGTGTCGACCGAGCTGGGGCTCACGGGCCAGCCGGCGGCGGCCGAGGACGCGATGGTGGCGCGCGACATCGTGCTGGCCGAGCTGACCGGGGCCCATGTCCACATCGCCCACATTTCGACGGCGGGCGCGGTGCGGCTCGTCCGCGAAGCCAAAGCCCGCGGAGTCCGCGTCACGGCCGAGGTCACGCCGCACCACCTGCTGCTCACCGACGAGGCCGTGCGCGGCTACGACCCCAACTTCAAGATGCAGCCGCCGCTCCGGACCAAGCGCGACGTGGAGGCCCTGCTCGAAGCGCTCGCCGACGGCACCATCGACTGCGTGGCCACCGACCACGCGCCGCACGCCCTCTCGGACAAGGAAGGCGAGTTCGCAGGCGCGGCCAACGGCATCGTGGGGCTCGAGACGGCCGTGCCGCTCCTGCTCGACCGGCTCGTCGGCGCGGGGCGCCTCGCCCTCTCGACTCTGGTGGCGCGTCTCAGCGCCGGCCCGGCCCGGCTGTTGAGCCTGCCGGGCGGCAGCCTGGCGCCGGGGGCCAACGCCGACATCACCATCCTCGACCTCGAGCGGAAGTGGACCGTGGACCCAGCCGCCTTCCGCTCGCGCAGCCGGAACACGCCCTTCGGCGGCTGGACGGGCACCGGGGCGCCGTGGATGACCGTGGTGGGCGGCACGCGGGTCGGGCCATGACGGCGCCGGCGCTGCTCGCGCTCGCCGACGGGCGCGTCTTCAGGGGCGAAGCGTGCGGCGCCCCGGGCGAGGGCGCAGGCGAGGTGGTCTTCAACACCTCGATGACCGGCTACCAGGAGATCCTGACGGACCCGTCCTACCGCGGGCAGATCGTCTGCATGACCTACCCGCTCATCGGCAACTACGGGATCAACCCAGAAGACGTCGAGTCGCGCCGGCCGTGGATCAGCGGCTTCATCGTCAAGGAGGCCTGCCCCTTCCCGTCCAACTGGCGCGGGCGCATGAAGCTCGACGACTACATGAAGGAGCACGGCATCGTGGGCATCCAGGGCATCGACACCCGGGCGCTCACCCGCCACCTCCGCGACCACGGCGCCCAGGAAGGCCTCATCTCCACCGTCGAGACCGATCCCGGGGCGCTCGTCGAGAAGGCGCGGCGGCTGCCCGGACTCATCGGCCGCGACCTCGTGAGCGAGGTGACGGTCGCCGAGCCCCATGGCTGGACCGAGGGCGAGTGGGACCTCAGGCGCGGCTACCTGACGCCGCCCACGCCGCGCTTCACGGTCGCGGCGTTCGACTCGGGCATCAAGCGGAACATCCTGCGCTGCCTGGCCGGCCTGGGCTGCGGGGTCGAGGTGCTGCCGGCCGGCACGCCGGCCGCGGCGGTGCTCGAGCGGAAGCCCGACGGGATCTTCCTCTCCAACGGGCCGGGCGACCCCGAGGCCGTGCCCTATCTCATCGAGACGGTGCGCGCGCTCATCGGCAAGGCGCCCATCTTCGGCATCTGCTTGGGCAACCAGATCCTCGGGCTGGCCTTCGGCGGCAGCACCTACAAGCTCAAGTTCGGCCACCACGGCGCCAATCACCCGGTGCGGGACCTCGTGACCGGACGCGTGGAGATCACCGCCCAAAACCACGGCTTCGCCGTGGACCCCAAGAGCGTCGAGAAATTCGGGCTGCGGGAGACCCACGTCAACCTGAACGACGGCACCTCCGAAGGCATGAGCCACCGGGAGCTGCCGGTGTTCTCGGTCCAGTACCACCCGGAGGCGTCGCCCGGCCCGCACGACGCCCACTACCTGTTCAAGCGCTTCGTCGACCTGATGGCTGGACAGAAAGGGGGATGATCGAGTCATGCCAAAATATCTGATCGCGTACCGGAAGACCGAGGAGACGGGACAGAAGCCGGACTGGGCTGTCTTCACGACGGAGAGCGAACTGTCGCTCGAGGCCCACGCGGTCAAGGAGCGCGTGGACAAGCGCATGAGCGTGCTCGGCGAGAAGCTCTGGGGCAACGGCGAGGTCCTCTGGATCGGCCCCGGCAGGCTCGACGACGTGCTCTACCGGCGCGACGAGGCCACCCCGGAGACCTCCATCGTCTATGGGCTCGTCGAAGAATAAGCCGCGTGCACGAGCGGCTGGGCGCCCGCGCCGTCGTCCTGATGGTGCTGCTCACCGCCATCTGGGGCGGCTCCTTCACCCTCGTGAAGCTGGGCCTTCGGGACCTGCCGATCTTCGGCTCCATCTGCCTGCGCTTCGTGCTGGCGGCCGGGATCCTGACGGTCTACTGCCGTGTGAGCGGGATCCCGATCTGGTACACCGGCCGGAACGCTCGCTATCTGCTGGCGGGCGCGGCGGCCTTCGCCTGGGGCCAGGCGCTCCTCTACCTCGGCCTGAACCTCACGACGGCGGGGCGCGGGAGCATCTTCTTCAACACCCAGCCGTTCTTCACCCTGCTGCTCATGCCGTTCTTCATCCCCGAGGAGACCTTCACGGCGCGCAAGCTCCTCGGGACGGTCGTGGCATTTTCCGGAGTGGTGCTGCTCTTCCTCGAAAAGCTCGGCGGGGGCAGCGGCTGGGCGCTGGCGGGCGACGCGCTGACGCTGCTTGCCACGTTGGGCTGGTCGGCCAACAACATCATCACCAAGCGCACGGTGGGGGACGTGCATCCCACGTCGCTGATCCTCTGGAGCTCGGCGGGCGCGCTCCCCGTCATGCTAGCCCTCACGCTCCTGCTCGAGCGCGGGCAGCCGTGGCGGTTCACGCCGACCGCGATCGCCTCGGTGCTCTATCTCGGCGGCGTCGCGGCGGCCTTCTCGTTCGTGATCTTCGCGTGGCTGATCCAGCACCACTCGGCCATCCACGTCAACGCCTTCGTCTTCCTCACGCCGGTGTTCGGCGTGCTGATCGGCTGGGCGCTTCTCGGCGAGGCCCTCTCGGTGAGCCAGCTGGCCGGCGCCTTCCTCGTGGCGGGAGGGATCCTCATCGTGAACACCCAGCCCCGCTCCTGAGGGCCTGCATTGCCTAAGCGCACCGACCTCAAGAAAATCCTCTTGATCGGGTCCGGGCCCATCGTCATCGGCCAGGCCTGCGAGTTCGACTACTCGGGCACCCAGGCCTGCAAGGCGCTGCGCGAGGAAGGCTTCGAGGTGGTGCTGGTCAATTCCAACCCGGCCACCATCATGACCGATCCGGAGATGGCCCAGCGCACCTACATCGAGCCGCTCACTCCCGAGTTCGTCGCCAAGGTCATCGAGCGCGAGCGGCCCGATGCCATGCTGCCGACGGTCGGCGGCCAGACCGGGCTCAACCTGGCCGTGGCGCTGGCCGAGGACGGCACGCTCGACCGCTACGGCGTCGAGCTCATCGGTGCCAAGCTCCCCGCCATCAAGACGGCCGAGGACCGCAACCTCTTCGGCGCCGCCATGGAGCGCATCGGCCTCCGCATGCCCGCCGGCTTCTACGCGCGCACGCCCGAGGAGGCGCTGGCGGGCATGCGCCCGCACCGGATGCAGTTCCCGCTCATCATCCGCCCCTCGTTCACCCTGGGCGGCACCGGCGCCTCGATCGCCTACCATCCCGAGGAGCTGGAGGCGTCGGTGAAGTGGGGGCTGCAGCAGAGCCCGGCGCAGGAGGTGCTGATCGAGGAATCCGTGATCGGCTGGAAGGAGTTCGAGCTGGAGGTGATGCGCGACCTCAAGGACAACGTGGTCATCATCTGCTCGATCGAGAACCTGGACCCCATGGGCGTGCACACGGGCGATTCCATCACCGTGGCGCCCGCGCAGACGCTGACCGACAAGGAATACCAGCTCATGCGCGACGCCGCCATCGCGGTCATCCGCGAGATCGGCGTCGAGACCGGCGGCTCCAACATCCAGTTCGCCATCAACCCGGTGGACGGGCGCATGGTCATCATCGAGATGAACCCGCGCGTCAGCCGCTCCTCGGCGCTGGCCTCCAAGGCCACGGGCTTCCCCATCGCCAAGATCGCCGCCAAATTGGCGGTGGGGTATACCCTGGACGAGCTCCGCAACGACATCACGCGCGAAACGCCGGCATCGTTCGAGCCCACCATCGACTACTGCGTGGTCAAGTTCCCGCGCTGGGCCTTCGAGAAGTTCCCCGAGGCCGACCAGACGCTCACGACCCAGATGAAGTCGGTGGGCGAAGTCATGGCGATCGGCCGGACCTTCAAGGAGGCGCTGCAGAAGGCCGTGCGGTCGCTCGAGCAGGACCGCTGGGGGCTCACGCTCGAGCGTGAGATCGCCGACCTCGATGAGCTGAGGCAGAAGGTCCGCGTCCCGACCGCCGAGCGGTGCTTCGCCGTGGCCGAGGCCTACCGCCGGGGGCTGGGCACCGAAGAGCTCCACCGGCTCTCGGCCATCGATCCCTGGTTCCTCGAGAACATCCGCCAGATCGTGGAGTTCGAGCCGGCGATCACGGCCGCGGGCCTCGGCGATGCCGCCACGCTCAGGAGGGCCAAGCAGATGGGCTTCTCCGACCGGCGCATCGCGGCCCTGACCGGGTCGCGCGAGCTCGAGGTGAGGTCCGCCCGTCTCGCCGCCGGCATCAGCGCCACCTTCAAGATGGTGGACACCTGCGCCGCCGAGTTCGTGGCCCACACGCCCTACCTCTACTCGACCTACGAGGAAGAGGACGAGGCCCCGCCGACCCCGAGGGAGAAGGTGGTGATCCTCGGAAGCGGGCCCAACCGCATCGGCCAGGGCATCGAGTTCGACTACGCCTGCGTCCACGCCGCCTTCGCCCTCAAGGAGGCCGGGGTCGAGGCCATCATGGTCAACTGCAACCCCGAGACGGTCTCCACGGACTACGACACCTCGGACCGCCTCTACTTCGAGCCCCTCACCTTCGAGGACGTGATGAACATCGTGGAGCGGGAGCGGCCCCGCGGCGTCATCGTCCAGTTCGGCGGGCAAACGCCTCTGAAGCTGGTCGTCCCGCTGGAGAAGGCCGGCGTGCCGATCCTGGGGACGCCGCCCGATGCCATCGACCGCGCCGAGGACCGCCGCCGCTTCTCGGACCTGCTCGAGAAGCTCCACCTGGCCCAGGCCCCGGGAGACACGGCCCGCTCGTACGAGGAGGCGGAGCGGATCGCGGTGAATATCGGCTACCCCGTCCTGGTCCGCCCCTCCTATGTCCTGGGGGGCCGCGCCATGCAGATCGTCTACGACCAGGAGGACCTCCTGCGCTACATGACCGAGGCGGTGCGGGTGAGCCCCGAGCACCCCATCCTGGTGGACAAGTTCCTCGAGGACGCGCTCGAGATCGACGTGGACGCCATCGCCGACCGCGAGCGGGTCGTGGTGGGCGGAGTCATGGAGCACATCGAAAAGGCGGGCATCCACTCGGGCGACTCGGCCTGCGCCCTGCCGCCCTACTCGCTGGGCGACGACCAAATCGACCGGATCAAGCACCAGACCCGGGCCCTGGCGAGAGAGCTGGGCGTGATCGGACTGCTCAACATCCAGTTCGCCATTAAGAACGAGCAGATCTTCGTGCTCGAGGTCAACCCGCGCGCCTCGCGCACCGTGCCCTTCGTCTCCAAGGCCATCGGCGTGCCGCTGGCCAAGCTGGCCACCAAGGTCATGCTCGGGACGACCCTGCGCGAGTTGGGTTTCACGGAGGAGAAGGAGCTCAAGCACATCGCGGTCAAGGAAGCGGTGTTCCCCTTCGTCAAGTTCCCCGGCGTGGACGCCGTGCTGGGACCCGAGATGAAGTCCACGGGCGAGGTCATGGGGATCGACCGGGATTTCCGAAAGGCCTACGTCAAGTCCCAGCTCTCGGCCGGCTCACCCCTGCCCACCTCGGGCAAGGTGTTCCTGTCGGTCAAGAACCGCGACAAGCGGGCCGTGCTGCCCATCGCCAAGCGCCTGGCCGAGATGGGGTTCAGCGTGGTCGCCACGGCGGGCACGGCCAAGCTGCTCAACCGCCAAGGCATGGGGGTGGAGGTGGTCCATAAGGTCAACGAAAACTTCCGCCCGAACATCGTCGATCTCTTGAAGCGCGGGGAGATCGCCCTGGTGTTCAACACGCCGGAGGACGGCCGCGCCCGGAAGGACTCCTACCTGATCCGGCGCACCGCCGTCACCCAGGCCATCCCCTACTACACGACGGTGGACGGCGCCCAGGCGGCCGTCGGCGGCATCGAGGCCTTGCTCAAGGGCGAGATCTCGGTGCAGGCGCTCCAGGACTACTATGACGCCGCGCGATCCTAAGGACCGCCTGATCGTCGCCCTCGACGTGGACACCCTGGCCCAGGCCGATGCGCTCCTCGACCGGCTCCAGGGCGTGGCCGGGCACTTCAAGATCGGCTCCCAACTCTTCACCGCCGTGGGCCCCCGGGCGGTGGAGGCCGTCGCCAAGCGCGGCGCCCGGGTCTTCCTCGACCTCAAGTACCACGACATCCCCAACACGGTGGCCGGCGCCGCCCGGGAGGCCGCGCGCATGGGCGTCTCGATGTTCAACGTCCACGCCTCGGGCGGCGTGGCGATGATGCGCGCCGCCGCCGAGGCCGCGGCCGCGGCGGCCAAAGAGCGCGGCGCCGCGCGACCGCTGGTCCTGGCCGTCACGGTGCTGACCAGTCTCGACCGGGCGGCGCTCGGCCGCGAGTTGGGCGTGGCCTCATCGGTGGAGGGCCATGTGCTGCGCCTCTCAGGGCTCGCCCGCGAGGCGGGGCTCGACGGCTGCGTGGCCTCGCCCAACGAGATCGCCGCCATCCGCCGCGCCCTGGGGCCCGCGTGGGTGATCGTCACCCCGGGCATCCGCCCGGCCGGCAGCGACCCGGGAGACCAGTCGCGGACCGCCACGCCGGCGGCGGCCGCGCGCGCCGGCGCCCACTACCTCGTGATCGGCCGCCCCATCACCGCCGCCGCCGACCCCGCCACGGCCGCCCGCGCCATCCTCGAGGAGATGAAGGCGTGACGGCGGACAGCCAGCACACGACCCTGATGCGGCGGCTCGTCGAGATCGGCGCCATCCGCTTCGGCGAGTTCACGCTCAAGTCGGGCGTCACGTCGCCCTTCTACATCGACCTGCGCGTGGTCGTCTCCTTCCCCGACGTGCTGGCCGCGATCGGCGCCCTCATGGCCGCCGAGGTCAAGCGCTGCCGCGGCG
>Ga0209751_10002596_pt1 | contig 17900 bp, 30 predicted proteins | sample RifCSP13_1_FD_184019 | JGI IMG/M metagenome (GOLD analysis project Ga0209751, IMG submission 184019) | Soil microbial communities from Rifle, Colorado - Rifle CSP2_sed 13_1 (SPAdes) (version 2) | ecosystem: Environmental > Terrestrial > Deep subsurface > Rock core/Sediment | place: Rifle... | reverse complement strand
CGTCACCCTTGCGGACGTCCCACGGGATCTTGACCCAGTCAACGTCGGGCGGCTGCATCGGACGCCCGTAAGGGTCGTACTGCACCGGCGGAAGCTGCGGCGCCGTCAGCGGCCCCGCCGCAACCGGAGCACTGCCCGCCGGAAGCGGCCCACCAGGGACTGCAGACTGACTCGCACCCGACATCAGAGACGCGATCGTCGATGCCACACTTCCTCCGATCAGTGGGCTGAAACGCCCTTGCGGATCTACCAGCACAGTGACCAGAGCATCGCGCTCCGCGTCGTGAGTCACGGTGAACGTCACCGCGTCCGGGATCGGGCGCGGCGGGCCCTCCACGATCTCGTACCACTGCGTCACGATCAACGGATCGCTGATCGCCGCGCCGTGGTCCTTGACCTTGATGATGTAGCGCCCACCGCCCCAGATCTCCGACAACGCCGTCGGTAACTGGCTGATGCAGCGCAACGGGAACGTAAGGCGGTTGCCACCGCGCAACGTCGCGACCTGCGTACCGGCGGAGAGACGACGCACCTGGACATCGACGAGGCGCGCCGGATTGACGGTCAGCAGCTCGGCGACCTGCTGCTCCGGCATCTCCTGCAACGAGGGCTGGCGAAGGCTCTTGGGGACAACACCCATCGACTGTGCTCCTTCTTCGCGGCGCGATGCCGCCGATCGACTACGCCGCCTTGCGCGTGCGCTCATGGTCTTCCTCGTTCGCAGCGTCAGCCACCGGCTGGTCTGCGGGCTCGTCATCGTCGGGGTCGTCGTCTTCCTCGTCGTCAGGTGGCGGACCGTCGATGAATACCGACTCGAGTGCGTGCGTCGATCCATCGAAGAGCGCTGGCCACAAAGCTCGCGCGAGGAGCAACGCTCCGACCCACCCGAACGCGTACATCATGCGATGATGGTCAGTCGCTGACGGCCAGACATCACGCGTCCACATATGCGACGTGACGAGCGCGATCCAGAACCCGACGCAGAACGGGCAGTAGATGAACATCCGGCTCCACACGCCGAATCGCGCCACAGCCACGCGCACGGGGCCGAAGAGCGAGCTCTGCACGACACCGTAGGTGATGCCGAGCACGACGAGCCCGTGCCCGATGTAGTCGAGTGCAGTCACCGGAACGGCCTCGGCTTGTGCGCGTCGCAAGCACCCGAGTTGGGGCCGACGGCGAGCTGCGTGTTCTGATCGCAACGACCGAGGTTCTCGGGCTTGTCGACGAGGTGCTTCGTCTTCCACCCGAACTCGAGCACAGCGCGAGCGACGAAGTTGCTGATCGCGGGGCGATCCTTCGCACCCTTCTCTTCGTTCGGACGGCGAAAGTGTTTGCACGACGCGCACGTGAGTCGGCGTTGATCGCCGAAGCTCTTGACCTCTGCAGCGGTGGGCGCCGCGATCATCGCGTTCGTGCGCCCGACGGTCTGCATCTCACCGGGCTTGCCGCCAGCCTTCGGCGTGCGCCACTCGATGGGCAGCGCAGGCATGAGGCGCTTGTTCTCGTCGTCGTCACTCATCGTCGCCACCCTCCTCCTCGCGTGCCTTCCGCTTGCGCACGCGACCACTCGTGATAGCATCGGATGCGACCTTCGCGTCGCCGCGGGCGTGGTCCGTCAGACGAGTACCTCGCTCGTCCTCCGCTGCGATCGGCCGCTTCATGACGAAGCGAGCCTGCTTGTCGCTGGCTTGCGGGTCTTCGTCATGGAGCATCCCGACGAGCTCCCAGCCATCGAGCCCGTGACGGCTCAAGGTCTCAGACCAGTCCGCGTCGTACTCGAGTGCGAACTCGTCGTACTCCCACTTCGTCACGGCGACACCGCGTAGGTGAAGTGCAACGCGTACTCATACGGTGTGAAGGCTGCGGGCGCTGTGAGCGAGATGATGCAGCCAGATGCCCCGCTGTTCGCGCTGACGGGCCAGCACCGACCGAGCTGCGTCAAGTCAGCCAGCACGGCGCAGGACCCCGCAGCCTTCCAGCTCGCAGGGAAGACGGTGGGCTGTGGCAGACTGACGATTGGATCTGCGCTCGGGGTCCAGCCCGGCACGTTCGGATCCCCGTAGTAGTTCCAGCTGAATCGCATGTGCCCGGCGACGGTGATCACGTTGCCGACACGCATCCACTGAAAGTCACCGATGGCTTCGGGTGGCTCCCACTGTGAACCTGCATCGAATGCGGGTAGGTACAGTCCACTACCGATCTTCGTGATCATGACTCTCCATTGAAGGTTCGTTCGGACAGCGCAATCGCGTCGCGCCACGCAGCTGCGTCTCGGTCTTCGTGATACCGCGTCTCTGCTGCCTCAGACGTGATGACTTCGGCGAACTCGTGGTCACTCGCTGAGGCGCACGCCCAGCACGACCCTTGGCGATCGTGACTGCGATACCAACCCTGTTGCAGCGCCCAACGCTCGAACGTCATCGACGCGAGACACTGCGGCAGCAGCGTGCGCGCGTACGTGATGATGTGAGCTCGACGCGGCTGCTCACCCGACTCGGCGGGTACGGGCGGCACAGGCGGACCTTCTGTCGGGCCGCACAGACAGCGCGACTCCGTCCGTCCGCACACCCGACAAGCCTGGTACATCACTTCCACGCGTCGCAGACCGCATTCGCGGCGGTGATGACGCCAGTCTTCGGGCAGCCGCCAAACTGGTCCCAACCGATGTTGGTGTCAGCGTGCCCGACGGGCTGCCCGATCTCGTCGAACTCGCCAGCCTTCGCGGCGCCCATGCGCGCGGGTGAGAGGTGCTCCGCCGCCAACGCGAAGTGCGGGAACGCCTTGAACGCTGCACGCGCCGCCTCCTGCGACCAGTGCATGCACCGATCACAGCGCTTCGTCGCGAGTCCGAGCTGTGCCGCAGCGCGCCCGATGACCGGCGCATTGAGCACACGCAGGCGCTTGAGTGTAGCACGGAACGGCGTGGTCGGAGGCGCATCTCGAAGGCGTAATCGCTCCGATGCGCGATCGGGATCTTCGCGCTTCGCCGTCGGTGTGTTGCGCTCGATCGGCTCCGCTGGACGCGCTGCCGCAGCGCGCACATCCGCGCGTCCGAACGCCTTGTCGTTGACATCGCAATCGAGCTGGTTCGGATTCGGAATGCGCTCGGTCATCGTCTGCTTCACCCCTCATCGCGAGCCACCACCACACGCGAACTAACGCATGGTGTGCCGCGAGGCTGAGTGCAGACTACGCCGGGTTGTGCCGCATCGTCAACGTAGGTGCCGAGCCTACACGTGCGCCAACTGCGTTGTCGGCACGGCGTACAGGTAGCCAACTCCGGTGTCGATGGTGACCTTCGTGCCGGATGTGTCGGTGATGAGGCCCACGCTGCCTGAGGCGGCGGCTCGAACGTAGTCGCCAACGCGGAAGACGTCGGGCTCGCGCAGCTCGAGCTCCACAGCGATGCGGCTCGCTCGTGTACCGTCTCCGTACTGAATCGGAATCTGATCGAAGCGATCTCGGTTCGCACGTACAACGCCGCTCAGTCGTGACGTCACGACACCAGTTGGCTCACGCAGGCGAACGAGGTCGCCGACCTTGAACGCGAGTGGCGCTGGCTCACCGAGTACGCGTCGCACTTGCTCAGCGACGGCGGCAGGATCGAGACACACAGGCGGCAGCACGAAGACCCCGTGCCCGTCCGCTCGTGTATCGACTGACAGCCGCCACTTGCCGTAAGCCATCTGCGACGGGGGTTCGTACGGCGGGATCGCATCGCGCCACGCCTTGATCGCACCTTCGCGCGTCGGGTGCCAGGAACGCGGACCGACGCCACGCGATTCAGAGCATGAGAAGCGGCGCTCCTCGCCCGCAGTAACGGGTCGGTGTTCGTACACCTCGTAGCGCACCGAACAACCGCAGGGCCAGAACCACTGGTAGCGCTCACCTGGGATGAGGTGTCGCGTTCTGCCACAGGCCTCGCAGGTCGTCATCGAAGCCTCCAGGCGGTGGACGAGTGAGGGTCTGCGCGATTCATCAGCGACAGACCGATTCGTGGATGCCCAGCCGCGCCACGCGGCGGTGGGTAGGCGGCGTCGGCGAGTCTCAAACTTCGCCTGGTAGGCGCCAGCGTACGCGGCCCTGCACAATGCGTTTCGCTGCGAGATGGTCGGCGATGGCGCGGCGCATGGTCACGCCCATCTCGTCGAGTTCTGACGCGTCCCACTCGGGGGTGCGGAGAACCTTCGCGTAGCGACGAGCAAGCGCCTTCTGGATGTGGCGTTTCTTTGCGACGATCCCGTCGAAGATCATCCCACCAGCTGCGCGATTGCACTCACCGCAGGCCGGCACGATCCAGGTCGGGAAGTTCGCACAACGCGGAACGACGTGCTCGCGCTCATCCGCTGGTTCGCCACAGTACACGCAGATGCGCCGGTCTTCGCAGATCGCGATCGATTCGCGATACGTCAGGCGATCCGACAGGTTCCGCTCGTGGAAGTAGCAAGCGGGGCATACGACCTCACCATCCCAAATCTGGGGTGACAGCGTTCGGACCCCGCAGGCTTCGCAATCGCGTGTTCGGTCCAAGGTGCGGCTCCGTCGGCGGATGTCGACGAGGATGCCCCGCCCCGCCACCACGTTGCGTTATACGGCGTTTCGGAATCGCGGACAGAACTATTCCCGGTTTCAGGGTCTGATGCCAGGGAGGCGGCGCCGCGTGGCGGGAATCGGGTTCGACACCGATCGTGGACGTAGCGCGCCGATTTATTACGGGACCCAAAAGAAATCCAAAAGAAATAATGGGGTGACGGCGAGGCCTGAATCAAGGCTCTTTGTGTAAGGAAGAAGATTTTTTTTTCTTTTTTCAACTTTCGCGATCCTCGATTTCGACGATCACGATCTCGAGGTCGAGTTAGCGTGGCTCGTTAGCGTCTCGTTAGCGCTCGCTCCTAACTCGACCTCGTGTTGGGGGGTGGGGGGTGGAGGGGGACAGCCCGGGACGACAAAATATAGAAGTAACGTCGCAACTATGCGTACCGACTAACGAATCTGTTAGAAATAGCCTCCGAAAGAAGTATAAACTTTGTCCAAAGTATATCGGCCGGACCCTCGAAAACGCGATCTCGAGGTCGAGTTAGCATCGGCGTTATCGTCGAAGAGCGATAAGGATCGAGTCGTGCCGACGCTGTTTCGCTATCGCGGATCGACGATAGCGCTAAATAGCGAACCGACTAGTCACGCGGAAGTGCCGCTTTTCGACGTCCAATGGATTGGACGGACGGCACCTACGCTAATAGCGCTAAGTCACCGGGCTATTCGGATACGCCACCGTCGGCGGACAGCAGCGTCGAGTGAATGCCTGGTCGTCAGGCGTCGTCGATCCACCCATGACGATCGAGATCACGGATGAGCAGGTCACTGACGCACTCGTCGAGGTGCGCCAACTTCTCACACCAGACGGCACGTGGATGCAGGACGGGTACGCAGGTGACGGCAGCGACTACACGTGCGTACCGACGAGCATCATGGCGACATGTTGGTGTCTCGACGGCGCAATGCTTCGAGTGACACAGTGCGATCGCAAGTCGACTGACAATCCATGGCGCGCGACTCTACTCGCGCGCATGACCGCGGCCGTCGCTGCGTGGCTGCATCCCGCTGACGGCAGCCGTGCAGCTGCGGTGATTCATGACTGGAACGACGCGGCTGGGCGCACACAGGAACAAGTACTGGCGTCACTCGACGCGCTTATCGCGAAGCGTCGCGCGGTACACGTCTGATGCTCGGCGCATGGTGGTGGCGCGACATCGCGCCGACGCTTCCGAGCCCGGAGCACATTCGTACGGCTCAACTCGCGAACGCACGTGCGCCAGCGATCCGTGCATTACGGGACCTGCACGTGGCGCTGCTACGTGAGTTGCAGAAGGACCCGACGTCCAAAGCGCTACGTGCTGAGGCTACGACCGTGCAGACATGGCTTCTAGCGCTGGAAGGATGCCGATGACGGTGCACGTACGCACGGGTCGCAGCTTGCCGCTGCATACGCTACGACGGCTAAGTGGTGAGCCGCCGACGGACGACTCAACATGGATGGGGCCGCTCATCCTAGACGACATGCGCCCACGCAAACCGTGGCGTGCGTACCGCTACGAAGTCCAGCGCAGGACGCTGGAGGACGGCATCGCAACGGTGTGGGATGCCAAGCACGGCTTCGCCTCGGCGCCGAGCCCACGAGAGCTTGCGCAGCGCATGCGACGGCAGTGGCGCGGCTACGCGTCGCCGTCCGTGTGCATCTACGACGTGGGTACAGGTCGCGCGGTGTGGCGTGATCCAGGCTTCGTGCCGTACGCAGAGGAGCGACTCTGATGTTCGATCAACGTTCACGCGGCACCGTGCGCATCACCACCGAGGATGGCGAGCTACTGCACGAAGGACTGGAGCATCGCGACCTGTACGCGTTCCGTGTACCCGTCTTGCCGCACACGGTCACACTGCTGTCGACGGATTACCACCCAGACTTCGGCTGCTACTTCGTAGAGGAGCCACTGACGGTACCTGGGTACCACCAGTTCTTGCAGACCATCAATCTGGTGATCTCGAAATGAGCACTCGACGTCAGAAGCGTAGGGCGACGGCGAAGCTCGCTCGTTGGCGAATGGCGCAGTACCGTCGCACAAGCGCCTGGGTCATCTCGTACCCACTGCACAGCTTCCTGGCCATCTGCTCCACAGTGCCATACGCACTGCTACGCGAGGACGACCTATGAGCACACGAAGGCCGAAGCGCAGAGCCACCGCCAAGCTCGCTCGCTGGCGCGCCGTGGACGCAGCGGCTATCGAATCAGCGGCTGGCATGGCTGCGTACGTGCTGATGAACTGGAGCGAGGTGTATATGCGCACGTGGCCAGCTGAGCAGCTCATCGACCTCTCTGGCGAACCGCGCACCACGCCCGCATACTCGCGGTATGCCGCTCATCGCGCTCGCTGAGGCCCCACAGCACGTCCAGCTCTTCGTGAAGGCTCGGTACGCCGAGGACTTCGCCACCAGGCTCGTAGACAAGGCGCCGGAGGCCATCGTGCGCCTACGCGTCGGTGGTGAGCCGTTCGCGACCGCGCTCACGCGCTGGCGTTTCGACACCGACACGAACGAGGTGGTGACCAGCAGCAACTCTCGCTGGCCTGTGCCACGGGATGCGACTGCGACCGCGCGTGACGCACGTGAGACGCTCACCCGGTACGCAGTCGATGAGACCCACACGGTGCCGGACGATGCGCCTTCACGCGTACCGCTGCCGCCTATACGCCCAGAACGCCCATGAAGATAGCTGCACCTGGCGCGACGGCGCACATCGCAGTGCGGATGGCGCAAGAGGCGACCACACCAATGCGTGAGCGCCATTGCTGGATGATCGCCGTGATCGATCTCCTCTACTGGCTCACGGGCCATGAAGAGCGTACGCGCGGCGTGTCAGTTCGGCGTGACGGGTAGCGCAGACGTCATCGGCAACGGCGCGTGCTCTGCAGCGTAGTACCGCGTGACGTGGCGTCCACGTCCGCTCATCGGGATCGCGTGGTGATCGACGATACGCTCTGAGCTCGTCAAGATCTCGAGCGCGGTATCGATCTGCTGCTTCGGTAGGCTCACTGCCTTCACGAGCTCGGTGCGCGTGACACCCTTCGACTTGCTCTTCACGATGGTCTGGTAGAGCTTCTCGCTCAGTCGCTGGTCGAGGTTCGTGCGCAGGACGGGCCGAAGCATGCCGACGCTTTCGAGCGACCATTTCACGAGCTTGATGGCCCGCCGTGCGGTATCCTCGTCGACCTCGAGCTGGCCCTGCGTCAGCGCGTAGATGCCTGCGACACGCTCTGCGTAGTTCGCCGCGCGCTGCGCTATGCCCGACATCCCGTTGTCCTCGACGATCGTCACACGGAGCGAGTCGAAGAGCTCGACGAGCGCCTGGTCGGCCGCGTCCGACACGCCGACTGAGAGCTGCCCGCCGAGGGCTTGCGCCTGGAACGCCAACGCGTCGAGCGTGCCCGACCATGCACGCCACGAGGCCAACGTCTTCGCGCGCCCGTCGGGATCCTGACGCTGTCGGTGCATCAGCTTCTCGGGCGTGATGGAGCTCGTGAACCAGAGCAGGCGTGAGCCGAGACCACCGGAGAGCATCGACTCGCGGAAGACCTCCTCGAGCGAGCCATGGGTCATCGTCACGACCGCTGAGAGCCGTGGCTTCTCCAGCTGCTTGACGGGCGCGCCGCCCTCGTCCTTCGCGGCGTCCTGGTCCTTGCGGAGGTTCCGCTCGATGTCGCGGTTGTCGTAGAGCAGACACAGCAGGTCGAGGGCGTCCTCGTGCCGCAGGACGCGCGCGAACTCCGAGTGGTAGAGCGTCGCGAAGCTCCCCTCAGGTGTGCCACGCTCTTTGAGCACGTGGATGACGCCGGGGATCGAGCCCTCGAAGGCTACGAACGGATCTTGGAAGAGCGGCCCCTGCGCCTCCTTGAGCCAGTCCTTGACGAAGTCCTGTGCCAGACCGAGCGCGGTCGTCTTGCCGATCGCAGGCCCTGCGACGAGTGCGCACCAGATGTTGTGGATCTGCCCGTCTGTGGTCCACCCGCGCCGCAGGGTCTCCGTTGCCACAGCGGGCAGGATTGAAGCGAGGTGGTTCTCGGGCGGCGTGTGCGTCAGCCCGCACGCCCATGAGACGTACTCGCGGATGACTCCGCGCGAAGGCATGCACTCTTCAAGGGTGCCGGTGATGCTTTGCGTGGGTGTCACGTCGCGCCTCCGTGATCGTCCCGGTGGGCTGCTCGATGCTGTCGGAAGTGTTGGCTGCAAAACTGCGACGACGGGCGTGTGCTGCACGAACGGCGGAGGGCTCGCGTACATCGCACCGGGTGGTGGCGGCCCCAGCGCCACAGGTGCGGCCTGCGGCACCGCGGGCTTCGCTGGTTCCCGGTTCGCCCGCAGATACGCGGCGAAGTCGGCCGGCGTAGCTACAGGTGTCAGATCTTCCACGATCGGAGGCGGTACGAAACCGGGCCGCGGTAGAAACGGCCGATTCGTGCCACCCGCCGGCCCCTTACCGTGCGGATCGCTCATCAAGGTCCCCTTTGACGCACCCCGGCCCCACCGCTGCACGCAGAAGCGTGGCCGGACCGTCGTTGTAGCAGCCACTTCGTGTGGGTGGCAAGTGCTTGCACAGCGCTCTTTGCTCGGGTAGTACTGGGTCGCCAGGGTCTCATCCCCCCAAGAGCCACGGCGCACCGAGACGCCTGCCGACCCCCATCGGCAGGCGTTTCCCTTTGTGGGTCCGGGGCGCTACCATTCGATCTGCGTGGTGCGCCCCAGCCCCTGGGACGAGGTGTACTGGTGCGTCTGGCCGACGGTCGAGCAGAGCGCTGGCAAACCTCCGACGACATCGCGGAGCACGCTGCGCTATTGCGCAAGCAAGTGCAGAAGGGCTTGGACGATCCCGCGACGCGCATGCTCGCGTCGGCGATCGTCTCCGGCAACTTCGACAACGCCGTCAGTATGCGAACGAAGACCGAGATCCCGGTCGTTCCGTTCCACGGGCGCCTGTACCACGGCGCGCGTTCGTGGGAGGCAGCGGCGCAGCTCTGCGGGATGCGCGACTACAGGTGCGAGGTCGTTGCGATCTGGGACTTCATGGTCATGAACCTGCGGTACACGCAGGACCAGAGCGGCGAGGACACCTACGCGACGCTTCGCGCGAATCTCGAGGCCGGCGGAGGCGACTGCGACGACTTCACGGTGTGCTTCGCGACGTTGCTCAAGGCGGTTGGCTTCGACGACGTAGTCGCGCGCATCATCTCGCTCCACGGCGACTCGTGGGATCACGTCTATCCGGTGGTGCTCGTGCCGAAGGTCGGCTGGATGGCACTCGACGCGACCGAGAAGGGCGCACTCCCTGGCTGGGAGTTTCGCTCGTATCACAGCAAGCGCGACTTCGCGCTCTGAGGGGCTCACCATGTTCGCCTTCTGGAAGACCTTCACTCGTTGGGCGACTCGGCCGGGGCCGTGGGATGCCAGCGCATCGAAGTGGAACGCGCCGGTGCAGCTCCAGCAGGCCAACTTCGAGGCGGCGCGCTCGCACGCGTGGCCGGCGATGGGTCCGCAGTACGGTGTCGATCTCGAAGACGGCGGTCCGCCGCCGCGCTCGTGGGTCTCAGCTCCGCAGGGCCACGGCGGCTACGCTGCTGAGGGTCTGCGTGCGATGCACGCCGAGGAGGACACGTTCAACGCCGCGATGAACGAGGCGATGCTCAAGTACACGAACGGCGTTCCGCTCTCGCGGATGGAAGAGCAGCTACTCCTCCACGTCGAGCTCCCGGATGTGCAGATCTCGCGTCCGCGCACCGGTGTCGGGCTCAACGTGCACAGCTACGACGTCCCGTTCTCGCAGGCGACGGATAGCCTGCCGTATATCGAAGCCAATCGCGCACAGCAGCTCGAGGAGGCGCACACGTTGCGCGCCGACGCTGCGTCGTTGCGTGTGCAGAACATGCGCTCTGCGCTCATTCGACGCTCGCAGACGGGAGACTGGTGATGCGTGACTACGGCTTCGTCGGTGATGTGAGCGTGCCTCACCAGAACCGATACAAGAACGGATACGGCGGCTGCCCGGGCGCCGACTGCGGGGCTCGAGCTGTGTCGCTCGGTGCAATCTCTCCGCTCCCTGCGGGGAGCTACATGGCGGCAGTCGGCAAGACGGTCGCGATGAGTGGACTTCGCGGGCTCGGGATGATCCAGACGGAGGCTGTTGTGGCACGACCCAGTCCGGTACTTCGTGGTGCGGTTGCGATCTCGCAGATCTCAGGGCTTCGAGGTCTCACGGGCGCGCAGCGCATCATGCTTGGTGACGCAGCGAGCGATCGGCAGACTTGCCAGGCGATTAGCGGCGCGTTCGGCGGCGCGGCGCAGCTCGGGCAGACGATGCACACGGAGTCCGGCGGCGGCGACGCAGGGTGGACGACGGCGCTCGGCATCGCGCAGGCTGGCTCGACGATCGCCGGCGCGATGTGCGGCATGATCGGTGGCACGCAAGTCACGCCGCAGACGACTGGCTCGACGTACCCACCGAACTACACGCCGTACACGCCGCCGATGTACACGCCGCCGCCCGCTCCGGCGAGTTCGGGCGTGCCGACGTGGGCGTGGATCGTTGGTGGTGTGGGCGTCATGGGCGCCGCGCTCTTCGTCGCATTGCGGAAGTGAGCGTGCGGCATGGTGACTGACGCACAGGGCTGTTGGATCGACGACTTCGGGCGTCGCATCTACCCAGAGACGTGTACGCCGCCAGCAGCGACGACATCGATCTTCACGGCACCGCTGCGGCTCAGCGTCATGTCATCGACGGTGATGGCTGCGGTGCGCGACGCGTACAGCGCGGTGCGTGCACGCGCAGCCACGATGCCCGACGAGGTCTTCTTCAACTGGGATGCTGGCTACGCGGCGCGTTCTGAGCTGCAGGACATGCGGCGGCAGGCTGCGTGCGGCGGTGGCGGCTGCAACGACTACTACTGCAACTGGCAGATGTGGGCGGTGCTCGGCGGGATCCCGTGCGACGCGGTGACCTTCTCTACGATCATGTTCCAGATGGAGCGGTACATCGCGGCGCAGGAGCGGCTCAAGCGGCTCATGGCGAACTGCCCGATGACGCAGCCACGAACGTGGTGGGAAAGCGTCTCGCAGCGGCCGTGGACTGAGCAGCTTGCACGTGCTGCGAACGACGGGGTTGGGCCGCTCACGCCGCTCCCGGATCACCGCGGTGCGTTCGCGACGAATGCAGTCCGCATGGCGGACTGGTGCATCGAGGTGATGCGTACCGTCGCTGTCGCTCGCTGGGCGAGCAACACGCGCTGGTCTGACCCGTTCTGGGTGAACGTCGGGCTCTCTGGTGGCGCGCGTGGTGCGCTCCACTACTTCGCACGAGAGCGATACAACTTCAGCGTCGTCTCCGGCGTCACCCTGAGTCGAGCAGGGCAGACACCGATTGATCCGAACGACCCCACGCAGGGGTATCGCGCCGTGACAGCCGCCGAGCTTGAAGCGGGCGGTGGTTGGACGATTGGTTGGCGGTATGTTCCACCGGCGCAGATCACGACGGCGACACTCGGTTGGGATGTCGACTCACACACGGTCAATGGCTTCGCGCGCTATGGCTATGTGCGTGGCCGGTCGCCGTACGGAGTCTTCGCGCCGGGTTCGTGGCAGCTCGACCTCTTTGGCTTCCCTACGGGAGACCTGCTCTCGACTACGCGTGTCTACGCGCTGACTCCGTACGTGTACTTGAGTCCTGATGTCGCGTTGCGTTGGGCGACGGACTCGCGTGGCACGCCGTACGCGAATGCGGGTGGAACACGACTCTACCCGCCTGGCGTGCCCGTGACTCGAGGTGAGTGGGATCCCGAAGTGATGGCGGGCGGTATGCCCGATCGCACCTGGGGTATGGGCTACGCTCTGCCAGCTTCGGGCAACGTGCGTGACGTGTTGATCGCGCTCTTCCGCGGAACACGCAACACGGATCGCTCGAACCTCACGCTCGTCGAGCACGCAGCGAAGCGCTGGGATCTACGCCTCACGCCTACTGCTGACGGGGCGTATTACGCGTCGCCTGGGCCGTTGCGTCAGACGGTGCTCTGCATGCAGCTCGCGAACGACATCATCGGTCGCGACTGGGGTGGGATGATGGCGGACTCGTTTGGCGACTACGTGCGTGCTGTGAGTCAACTTCCGCCGGTGATGCGCACGCTGAGCCCTGAGCAGATGGCGCAGGTCGGACGCGCGATCACACAGGCGAACGTGGACGCGATCGCAGCGCAGATCGATGTCGCCGGCGGTATCGCAACTGGCGTTGCGACGGCTATCAATCCGATCGTCGGTGCTGTCGTCGCAGCTGTGTACGCGATCATCTCCGCGCTCGTGCACACGATGATCGACACAGGGCTTGCGCGTGTGTCGAACCCTGCGTGTCTGCCTGCGCCGGTGCTTCGAGCTTTGCCCGAGCCCGCGGAGGGCAACGCTTGTTGGCTCGTGCCAGATCAGACTGGCGCACGCGGTGGAGCGAGCTCGATCCTGCAGCGCGCAGGCGCTATCGAATCGACGGCGCGCGACGTGACGGATCCCTCGCAGATGCTTGGCGTCTACCAGGCGACCGAAGCTGCAGCACATGCGGAGATCGGTTCGCGTGGCGGTCCTCTGTCGCCGCCACCGCCACCGGATGACAGCGCGTCGAGCGCAACGACGGGTGTGAAGGTCGCTGCCGCGGCTGGCGGTGTCGGCGTCGGCGTGTTGCTCGCTCGACTTCTTCTCGGAGGCTGACTCATGGACCCGACGCTGTTCAACTTGCAGATCACACCCGAGATGCTGACGCGGATCCGTCCGGCGCTACAGCCCGGTCAGATGGATATCCCGTTCACGACGCAGCCGACCGACGAGTCGGTGCCGTGGACGCTTTCACAGAACACCGCGCCGCGGCGGATCGGCGCAGCCGTCATCGGCTTCGTCGGTGCGCTGCTGGTCGTCTCGCTCGTTGGGAGGAAGTGATGCCTGGAGTACGCTCGAGTCTCTACACGATCGATCACCGGCATCGCGGCTTCTCCGAGCAGGTCGTGCAGTATCGTCGGCCCGGTCCCGGGCTCGGCGCTGCGCAGACGACGGCGGTGCAGCCCGTTCCGACGAGTCTCAAGCTGCAGATCTCGCCGACGCTCTACACCACGACGATGCCGAAGATCCCGCTCTTGGGCTTCGGGCCGACGGGTGGGACTGACGCAAGCGATGCAGGCTCCGAAGCCGTCGAAGAGGCGGTGCAGAGCACGACCGAGGTGCTCGAGCCTGGCGGTGGCATCTACCCCGATTTCCACCCGATGCAGATGCCCTCGGTGTCCGCGGACACGGTGGACGCGATCATCGGTCGCACCGAAGCCGATGCTGCGGCGCTCGAGGCCGATCTGCGTGCGACGAATCCTTGGGTGCTCGCCTTCGCAGGCATCGCCGGGGCCACGCTGGGCTTCGCGCTCTTGCGTCTGGCGCGGTAGCGCACGAACCTAGGGTTGTAGGGAGAGGACCCACACGCATGAGCATCATCGTTGCAGAGCGCCTGCGTGGCGGGGCCGAGCAGGTTCTGAATCCGCGTAGCCGTACGCTGGGTTACGGGCCGAACCGTCAGACCATCGCGACGCTCAAGTCCGACACCTCGCAGCGCGGCCGTCTGGTCAGCACGCGTCTGGACGGTCTCGGAGCGGTCGACGTGCCCGACTGGGCCTGGTGGCTCGGTGGCGGTCTCGTCGTCGGCGCCGCGGTCGGCGGTCTCGCGCTCTACATGAAGCGCAAGCGTCGGTGATCACGTGACCTGCCCCTGCAACCTCGCCGGAAAGAAGGCCGCCGTGGCGAAGAAGAAGTCCAGCAGCCGTGGCGGCTCGAGCGCGCGGCGGTTCGAGCCGAAGTGCCCGGCCAAGTACTCGCTCGCCGCCGTCAATCCGATGACGGGCAAGCGCTACAAGCGTCCGGTGTGCGTCCGTGCTGCGGCTCGCAAGGGCAAGGCGGGCGTCAAGCTCAAGACCACGAAGCCGCGTCGTGGCGCCGAGATCATGCCGACCGGTTGCCGCGCTGGCAAGCTCGTGAAGTTCAACCCGAACACGGGCAAGGCGCTCAAGCGCCCGATGTGCGCGACGGCCTTGAAGTCCGGCCGCGCGAAGCTGGCGAAGCCGGTTCACCAGTCGGTGAAGGTCCGCAAGATCATCGCGGTCAGCGGGCGTCGCTGATCGTCAGGTAGGCGGCCGCGTCGCGCGGCGCTGAGTCGCAACAACGAGGGATCCCATGGCGAAGAAGTGCCCGTGCAAGAAGGGTTCGGCCCGCAAGAAGGGTCGCTGCCGCTCCACGAAGACCGGCAAGGTCACGAAGGTGACCAAGTGCTCGCGCAAGAAGGCGACTCGTCGCCGCCGAGCGAAGCGCTGATTCATGACGTTGCGAGTGCCGTCGCAGGCTGAGGTGGTTCGGGCGAACGCGTCCGGCATCACAGCGCAGCGGCGCCTCGCACGCAAGTACCGACTCTCTGGTGCCGTCGCTGCGGCGGTGGGTCTCGGACGAAAGAGTGATGCCATGGCGAAAAAGCGAGCGAAGAAGCGTGCCTCGAAGAAGGGCTGCGGTTGCCCCAAGGGCGCGAAGCGCGTGAAGCGTGGCGCGTGCCAGAGCAAGCGCACCAAGAAGTTCGTCAAGAAGGTCTGTCGGAAGCGTCGCTGAGGAGCTGAGCCGTGAGCACACCCGCCACTGCGCTGGGAACACACCAGCGACTCGCATGGGCCTACCTCGACCGCATGGCGGCGGGTGACTACACGCGAGCGTCGGTGGTGCTCTCTTCGATCGCGGCGCTCTACCCGGCGACGCGTTCGGATGTGATTTCGATCGTCGCGCCGTCGCAGGCTGGCGCGTTCCCTCGGACGTTGCTTGCGTCGTGGGGTGGCGATACGGCGTCGTTCGTGTCGATCGTGCTCGACAGTTACTTCCGCGGCGTCGGGGATACTGCGCGCTCGAACGCAGCAAGCGGGCTCGACACGATTCCCGCGGCGAACATCGGTGCAGCGGCTCGTCCGCTGCTCGCGGGTGCACAAGGCTCGGTGGCGAGTTTCGTGCAGCCGATCGCGAACGCGGATATGGGGTCGATCAACGGGACGATTGCGACGCTCGTCAGTGGCTCGCTCAATCCCAGCGGTGGCAGCACGGATGCGGGTGCAGCGATGCCGCTCTTCACGGCGTCTGCGCGCTCTCTGATTCAGAGCGACGTGCTGCGGCAGGCGTTCCAGTCGGGTGGGTCCTCAGGATCAGCTTCGACGGGTTCGGATAGCGCAGCGTACGAAGGTGGCGGCAGTGCGGTGATCCCGTTGCCGGAGACGTTCATCACCGGGCAGGCGGCATCGCCCGGGATGCCGACGTGGGGTTGGGTTGCGCTCGGCGCGCTCGGCGTCGGTGTGCTCGGCTTCGCGGCGTATCGCTACTTCGGCTGAGCCATGCGCGTCACGACGATCAACGGCGGGTTCCGTGGTCGTGGGATGGGTGCGCTCACGAGCTCGCAGAAGAGCGAGGCCGTCGAGCAGCTCGGGCAGACGCTCGAGGACTTCTTCCAGACGGGCGATCGCTTTCAGGGTGCGGTCGGGACGCGTTCGATCCCGGAGCACGACGCACTGCAGCTGCTCGCGATGCTCGACACGCTCAACGAGCGGTACACGCGTGCGATCACTGAGGAGCTCGATCGCGTCGAGAACGACGCGCAGCTCGCGGAGTGGCGTTCGCGCGTGGAGCTCGAGCTCGTCAGGCCGGCGCTCTCGTGGGTGGACACAGCGCTCTTGACGATGGGGGACGAGGCAGCGGCGCGACCGTGGAAGGTCGGGTTCGCGATCGTCGGTGGTCTGCTCGTCGCCGGTGGGCTGGCGTGGGGATTCACTCGGGTGCGAGGTCGGAGGTGATGCGTGCCGCGCAAGAAGCGACCCAAGCGGGTCAAGGGATTGCGGGCGGGCACGCTGGCTGGACCGATCGGCAAAGTCTGGATCTGCCCGCCGAAGGTTCGCGTCGAGCAGATCCTTGCGACACCGCGTGGTCAAGCTCTGCTTCGCGAGCACGGTTGTGTGCTCACGGATGCCTCAAAGACCGGTCGAAAGCGGCCGCGTAAAGTGGCTAAGCGCCGGTAGCGCGGCGCGGTTCTTGTCATTCACATGGTGTGGGCGCTACAACCACATCTGTACGGGAGAAGAGCATGGCGAAGCATCGAAAGCGTGGAATGCGTGGGCTTGGCAATCTGCGTCAGCCCGGAACGCTGGCCCGCGAGATCGTACCGCCTGTGCTCGGCGTCCTCGCCGTCGGCGGGACCACTCTCGCCATTCGCGCCTTCGTGCGCCCGAACACCGAGAACATGGCGAAGGTCTATCGCTATGCGCCCTGGCTGGGCCTCGGCGTCGGTCTGCTCGGTGCTGGCGTGAGCTACATGCTCGGCGGCAAGCTGCCTGCGGGTTCGACCACGGTTGCCGGTGTGCTGACCGCGGCGGTCATCCAGGGCAACGATATGCTGACGACCGCGCGCCCCGAGGGCATCGCGGCGCTCATGCCTCCGGCGACGGCGACCGCGGCGGCGGGCACCGCCGGTCTTCGTGCGCTCGTCGCGGAACGGCGTCGCGGTATGGAGGGCATCGTGATGGAGCCCATCCGCGGTGGCCGCAGCGGCGTCGGTGGCGCCTACGGCGACTCGGTGAACCTGCAGGGTGCGGCGAACGTGAGTGCGTTCGGTCGTCCGCAGAGCCGGATGGGCTGATCGCTTCTGCGATCACAGGGCTGGGGTGCACCACGCAACGTGAACCTGACCCCGTGATCGCGGACCAAGACACGGTCGAGACGAGGAGAGCTCCATGACCTTCGGTTACACAGACGCGCTGAATCAGCCGACCGTCATTCGGCTCCCGGGGACGAACTCCGATGGCAGCCCGAAAGAGGTCGCTATCACCGACTGGTTCTGGCGCACTCTGCGTTCGACCGTCGACATCCTGAGTGGCGCGACCGATCCGCAGTTCCTGGTGTTCACCTACGTCGAGGGCGACACGGTGAGCCACTCGAACAACATCGCGGCGGCGCAGCAGCGCAGCGCGACGCTGCTCGACACGAACAGCGAGGGCGCAGCCGAGATGCCCGCCGAGCAGGAGTACCTCTGCTACGCGCTCTCGGTGGACATCCGCCAGTTCCTGTTCGATGATGGTGAAGACGGTGATGCGGCGTACACCGTCACGGCGGCTGCGCTCCCCATCCCGAACGCGGGCAACGTCGCGATCTGCCAGTCGAGGCTGATCACGGAGCTCGAGGTCACGCAGAAGGCGACGTTCCAGGATCAGCCCGGCTGGTTCGCGAGCGGCGCGGATCCCTTCGTGACGGGCGGCACCACGGCGGCGGCG
>Ga0209751_10002592_pt1 | contig 17906 bp, 17 predicted proteins | sample RifCSP13_1_FD_184019 | JGI IMG/M metagenome (GOLD analysis project Ga0209751, IMG submission 184019) | Soil microbial communities from Rifle, Colorado - Rifle CSP2_sed 13_1 (SPAdes) (version 2) | ecosystem: Environmental > Terrestrial > Deep subsurface > Rock core/Sediment | place: Rifle... | reverse complement strand
AAGGTTTTAGTACCGACGAATAGCTGTTAATTAAACCTACCCCTGATCCAAAAAAGATGGCCAGCTAAGGAGAGAAACTGATGAAGAATTCTTGCAGTCATTCCCCAAATCACGTGGTTTTGATAATGGTAGACGAATTCTTCTAACTCCATCCCGTGTTTTTCAACGACTCTCCTTTCGAACGATTTTTCATTCCTGAAATGAAATACTGGGATCCAAATAGCAAAAGCCACCTCCTCATTCGGCTTAATTTCCGAGTCTTCTGTTAGATAGGCGATGTACGGGGTAACAACATAGTGATTTGCCTTTGGATTAATCGGGCTAACATCATCCAACTCCCCAAGGATTCTTCCAATCCTATTCAGGTCAATGCCTGTTTCCTCGATAGTTTCACGAATCGCCGTTTCAAGCTTGCTTTTATCCTCTACTTTCCCCTTACCCCCAGGAAAAGCCATATGCCCAGAAAAAGGGTCACCTTGACTTTCAGGGCGTTTAATAAAGAGCATTGAATATCCATTACGCTCTTCTCTAAGGATTACCATTACTGCTGCGGATATAAAACTCTCACCCCTTTTAATCCTAACGCCTTTTCTTCCATTTATAATTCTCTCAAGTTCCTCCATTTCGTTTGAGTACATAAATTCCGACCTAATACTGTAATCTCTTGATAGACTAGGAGAAGTATAACAAACAGGAAAACTTATTAAAGATTAAGACCAAATCCTTATTTACACTTAAAGGGTGGCTTTCCTGAGATAATCATTAAAAGCCTTATAAGCCTCCATGTCAAAAAGAACAAAATATACCTTCTCGATGACAGTTTTTTCATTCTTTAAATATTCAACAACTATATCAATCATCACTTGAGCACATCTATTTATAGAAAAACCCCCAACTCCGGTTCCAACCGCAGGGAAGGCAATTGTTTTTACCCCCTTTTCATCAGCTCTTAAAAGGCTATTTTTAGTCGATCCTGTCAATGCCTCTTCGGTTACATTACCACCTATGTGCATCCCGGCAGCGTGAATCACGTATTTTGCATTAAGTTTCCCCGCTCCTGTAACGGCCGCTTGACCTAAAGGAATAGAACCGATCTTATCGCATTCCCTTTGAATAGAATCCCCGCCCTTTCTTCTTATGGCACCAGCAACCCCACTGCCAAGAAGAAGGCGTGTATTCGCAGCGTTTACAATTGCATCCACCTCAATATCAGTAATGTCGCCTTGCATTATGATTATTTTGTCTTTCAAATCCATTGAGACACCTTTTGCTAATATTTTACAAATCTAAAAAAGAGGTAGCAAGCATAGTTGGGAATTATGAATTAGGCATTGGAAATTGGGGCTAATTCCTAATCCCAAATTCCCAATTCCAATTAATTGCACTGCTCAAAGAAAACGGCTAGAATTTAACAAGACGATTTTTAATGATATAAAAGTCAACACCGGAGATTAGAAGTAGGTGAGAATCTCTTTTTATAGACATTCCCTTCTAAGTAGAGGCGGGGATAGAATGGTAATCGAATACGCTAATTATCTTGCTGAAAAGGGACATGAAGTGGTGTTGTGGTACAATAACTTAAAGACAGTTTATAAGCTCCATCCAAAACTCAAGTTAATAAAAATTCCAATTCTGAAAAAACTCGGAACAATTATTTATGCGACTATAAATAGATTCAACTCAGATGTTGTCATAGTTGACATAATCGCCCTAGCTTCGCTACTGTCTTTAAGAAACCGCTCCAGGCTTATTTTCTTTGCTCAAGGTTATGATGAATTCTACTATAAAAGCCCTTTTAAAAAGCTACTTATTAAAATGGTATACCTCTTTTGTTTAAAACTTATGAAAGTAAAAACAATCGCAGTATCAAATCAGCTTTCAAAAATACTTAAAGAAAAATATGATGCCGATGCGACGACTGTTGAAAACGGTATAGATTCTGAGAACTTTTATCCAGATTGTGATGAGGATTTGATACGAAATAAAGATAATAGAAAAGCTGTCCTTTTGTTTTCTAGAAACGATCACACAAAGGGACTCAATATTGCAATCAAAACCTTAAATACACTTAGTGATGAATGGAAAGATAAAATCGAGATCTGGATTTGCGGAGAAGAGGTGAAGAAAGAAATTCTTAAATCAAAAGCTATTAACTTTGGCTGGCTTGGGAAAGATAAACTTAGGAAGGTAATAAGCAGCGCCGATGTTCTCTTTTATCCTGCAAGACACGAAGGGTTCGGTCTTTTTCCACTTGAAGCCATGGCTTGTGGCTGTTCAGTGGTTACAACTAAAGCCGTTTCTTATGTAAAAGACGGAGAGAATGCCCTTGTAACAGAAATAGAAGATACCTATAATTTAAAAGAAAAGCTTAAGAATATTCTTAATGATGAACTACTTAGAGAAAAATTGAAGCAAAGTGGATTTGAGACGGTTTCAAAATACGACCTTAAAGAAAGCCAGAGAAAGTTTGAAAAGGTTATTATAGATACCTTCCCTTTGAGCCACTATACATCCCCTGATAAGCTTCTAAAAATTTCTTCTAAGTAACAAAATATGAAAGGGAAAATTCTTATCTGTGCTTATTACTTTCCACCCATAGGCACACCGAGAAGTTATAGATGGCAACATTTTGTCACACATCTTTATCCGAAAGGCTGGATGATAGATGTACTTACCATAAATACCTACAGCAACCATCCAAATTATGATTCAAAACTCTTGGATAATCTCCCGACCGAAGTAAGGATATTTAGAACATATCCTGGAATTATGCACCATCTCTCCAGTCTTCTTCTCGGTAAGAGTAAGAGTAATGTCATTGAGAGCACATTCACGGAGCCTGTGCTGAGGGAACCTGAAGTGCTCAGTGTAAACTCCGCGAGGCAATCTGACAATCTACAATTTACTTCCCCCTATACTCTGGTTTCCCTCAACCAAACCATTGGAAAATTCTTATTGAAGATTTTTGAGAAAAGCCTCAGGACAGTTTTCATACCGGACGAAGCAGTAAGCTGGCTTCCCTTTGCCCTTTTAAAGGGGAAAAAGCTTATGAAAAAGAACAGTTATGATGTAATCATTTCATCCGGGTTTCCCTTCACATGTCATATAGCAGGTTACTTTCTAAAATCACTTAGTGGAGGCAAACCCTGGATAGCCGACTATGGAGACCCTTGGGTGAATAATCCCTCATTTGCCTTGCCAAAATGGCGTTCATTTATTGACAAAGAAATAGAGTCCAGGATTTTAAATTCGGTAAATAAGATAATCGTTAATACAGATAGAACAAAAGAGCATTATTTGAATTTGTATCCATTTCTCAAATCAGAAAACATAAAGGTTATCACACAGGGGTTTTCTAAAGAAGGATTTCATGAAGTCTCTCCAGAGATAACAGACAAATTTAGAATTGTTTACACAGGGATATTTTATAAAGACAGAGAGCCTTTCATTCTCTTTGATGCACTTACTAATGTAAAGGAAATTTGGAAAGACCTTGAGGTAATTATTGCCGGAAATATAACTAAAGATGAATATAAACATTACGCAGAAAATAAAGGCCTATCAGAGATTGTTCACTTTATTGGGTTTGTACCACAGGAAAAAGCCCTGTCTCTTCAAAAAGGAGCTTCAGTACTCCTATTAATAGGCAACCGTGGCGGAATCCAAGTCCCCGGAAAAATTTATGAATACATTGCATCCAAAAGACCGATACTATCAATAACAATTGATAAATACGATATTGCTTCAACATTCGTTGACAGGTTTAAACGGGGAATCTCTGTTGAAAATGACTCTCAAAAGCTGAGTGAATCAATAATTTACCTCTATAAACTGTGGAAGAATAAACGTCTTGAAAGCGAGTTTAATCTCGAGGATGTAGACGAATTTTGCTGGGATAGATTAGCTGAAAAGCTTGAAGAAACGATTCTAGAAGCTACGGACTCAAATAAGAAGAATTGAATACTTATATATTACATCTTGCCACTTGGGAAAATGGTGACATTAGATAGGGGCATTACGCTGCTAACAGACCAAATTTTATTAAAACTCTTCATAACGTCTGAACAAATTTATCAGTAGTTAGTGCCTATGATTTACCTAAATTCCTGTTCCTCGATGTAGTAAATCAGATTACCTCTAGAGACAGCATGACGCTTGAGTAGATGTTCTTTTAAATACCACAAAATTCTTTGACGGTGTCTGTTTTATTCATAGAAATGTACGTAAATAATGACCTCAATTTCGTCCTCTTTCCTTGCCCCTTGTATAGGAGGTAGTTAGAGCGGAGACAAGCGGAGACTTTTCCTTGACAAGAGATTATTCTTTGTGGACAATGAGAATAGAAAAGATTTAAGTATAAGATGAGATAAAACAAATCAACCAAACAAAACAGATGACCACACTAGAATCCCTAGTTTTCAGGATAAAATCCCGCCAGTTTACAGTAGCCATAATTGGCCTTGGGTATGTGGGACTCCCGCTTGTGAGAGAGTTTGCAAGAGCAGGCTTTAATGTATTAGGCTTTGATATTGATGAAGGGAAAGTAAATAAATTAAACCGTGGAGAAAGTTACATAAGCTATATTTTCTCGGATACCATTTCATCTCTGATAGAGGGCGGGAAATTTCATGCCACATCCGATTTTTCCAAACTAGCTTTTGCAGATGCCATTTTAATATGTGTTCCTACCCCTCTTAATCATTATAGAGATCCAGACCTTTCCTTTGTCATAAATACCACAAAGACTATCTCTAGGTATTTGAGAAAAGGACAGCTAACTATACTTGAAAGTACCACTTATCCGGGGACTACGGAAGAAGAGGTGCTTCCTATTTTAGAGTCTAGCGGGCTTAAAGTAGGAAGGGATTTTTTCCTTGCGTACTCTCCTGAAAGGGAAGACCCAGGAAATAAGGATTTTGCTACCTCTCAAATTCCTAGAGTTGTAAGTGGGGTGACACCTAACTGCCTCCTTTTAGCAAAATCACTTTATGAACAAATTGTTTCTAAAACGGTTCCTGTATCTTCTCCAAAGGTAGCGGAAGCTACAAAGCTTCTTGAGAATATATACAGGTCTGTAAATATTGCTCTGGTAAACGAGCTAAAGATCATATTTGAACGGATGGGGATAGATATATGGGAGGTAATTGACTCAGCTTCAACAAAACCCTTTGGCTTTACTCCGTTCTACCCAGGCCCCGGTCTTGGAGGGCATTGTATACCAATAGATCCTTTCTATCTTGCTTGGAAAGCAAGGCGGTATGAAATTCCAACCCGATTTATCGAGCTTGCTGGAGAGATCAACACTAATATGCCTTATTATGTGGTGAGCAAAATCAGCGAAGGGCTAAATAAAAATAGTAAAAGCATAAGACTAGCAAGCATTCTTCTTTTGGGTATATCTTATAAAAAGGACATAGATGATACGAGAGAATCTCCATCACTAAAGATCATGTCACTCTTAAAGGAACAAGGAGCAAACGTAGAGTATAACGACCCATACGTTCCTTCTATATCAGGTTTTCGTCGTTATCCGGGGCTTAAAATGAAATCAACATCCTTAGCGGAGGGTTCGATAGAGAGATTTGATTGTGTCGTTATTGTTACTGACCACTCGTGTTATAACTGGCAGGAAATTGTGAATAGGAGCCAGCTCGTGATAGATACAAGGAACGCTACGCGAGTTGTGATGAGCGGAGGAGAAAAAATTATAAAAGCCTAAATCCTCCGTACCAAATCAAGTATATAGACCAAACGAATCACGAAATAGAGTGCGAAATCTGCTCTAATTACTGGTGGTGCTGGCTTTATTAGTTCCCAGTTGGCTGAAGCCCTACTGGAGTGTGGCTACAATGTTACAGTCATTGATAACCTCTCCACCGGGTAGTTTAAGAATATTTCCTACCTGATCAACCACCCTAACTTCCGTTTTGGGTACGGTTAACCTGCTGGAAAACCTTTTAAACATTTCACGAAACCATTATACTATGCTCCGTGAAATCCGTAATACCACAGTTAATAGTATACTTAGATTAAAGACAAAGAGGGTTTACAGCAGGAGAGAGAAGTGCGTAACGCATCGAAAAAAATTACTCTTGTAGTAGGTGCAAGGCCCAATTTTATGAAGGTAGCACCTCTAATGCACGAGCTGTTAAAGTATCCTGAGGTATTTCACACTCAGCTCATCCATACCGGTCAGCACTACGATTCCGATATGTCTGATATTTTCTTTGACGACCTTGAACTTCCTCAACCGGAAAGATTTCTTGGCGTAGGCTCTGGGACCCATACAGAGCAAACAGCCAAAGTAATGATGGCCTTCGAGAATGTTTGTATTGAAGAAAAGCCAGACCTTGTTGTAGTTGTCGGGGACGTAAACTCCACAATGGCTTGTGCTATTACAGCAAAAAAACTTCACATCCCTGTAGCACATGTGGAAGCGGGTCTTCGAAGCCGGGATTGGACAATGCCTGAGGAGATAAACCGTATAGTTACTGACGCCATTTCTGATCTTCTCTTTACACCCTCACGAGACGCAGGCAATAATCTTCTCCGGGAAGGTATCCCTCCGGAGCGAATCCACTTCGTGGGTAATGTGATGATTGATTGTCTGGTTACACACCTTCCAAAAACCGAAAAACGTGATACCCTTCGGCGATTCAGCCTGGAGGCAGGCAATTACGCCACTCTAACCTTACACAGGCCAAGCAACGTTGATGTCAAAGAGGTCTTGAGCGGTATTCTAAATGTCATACTCGAGATATCAGAGAAGCTGCCTATAGTCTGGCCGGTTCACCCACGGTCTCGTAAGATGTTGACTGAGCTTAATCTTTTACATATCGTAGAAAACAATCAGGGATTAATACTTACCGACCCTATAGGTTACATTGATATGCTCGCCCTGAATCGCAGAGCCCGAATGATTATCACGGACTCAGGGGGACTGCAGGAGGAGGCAACGTTTCTCGGTGTACCCTGTATCACCCTCCGTCATAACACTGAACGCCCTGTAACTATAGAGGCCGGTTCTAATCAGGTTGTGGGGAATCAACCTGCTGCGATCCGCTCTGCAATTCGTTCTATCTTGAATAAAAAGAGAACTGAAATCCACATCCCCGAACTTTGGGATGGCAGAGCCTCGGTGCGCATAGTTGACGTTCTGATGCGCCACTACTCTCAGGGTTAACTCTATAAAAACTGATTCAATCCCCGCCATGGTCTTTTCATGATAATTAGATTATCGGATTCGGTTTTATTGATATGTCTGAATACTCTCCAGTATATTGCTATCCTCGGCAAGGATAGCCTCATAAATTTTTACCAACCGCTGATTCAGTTTTTGGATGTCATATCTCTCTTCAACAAACTTTCGCCCATATCTTCCCATTTCCGGCCATAATTCTGGATGTTCAATAAGATATTTTAATTTATTGGCTAAGGCATCCACATCCCGCTCAGGGACAAGAAAGCCGGACTTGCCGTCTATAACTCCTTCGGGAATTCCATTATGTAGTGTAGATAAGACAGGGAGTCCCACTGCTTGAGCTTCTTGAAGGACCAATCCTTGCCCTTCCATATCTCCATCGCCTGCTGTTACACTAGTTAAAATAAAAATGTGCGCGTCTTGAAATAGACTTTTTAATTCTTCTTGTGTCTTCCAGCCTAATAGATTTACCTTATCGCTTATACCCAATTCCTTAATCAAGTTCTCAAGCCTCCTCCTTAATATTCCATCACCTATTATGTTATATTCAATGTTCGAATACTTCTTAGCTACCCTAGAGACAGCCTTAATTGCGTACTCCAGCCCCTTTTTCTCGACCATGCGTGCTACTGTTAACAGTTTAACTATGCTTCGATCTCTTAAGTATCTTTCTCTAAAATTAAAAAAGTTGATGTCCATACCTACAGGCAGCATGACGATTTTACTCTTAGGACACCCTAATTCAATCAATTTCCCTTTAGTAAAATTAGTATTAGCGGTAAAAAGGTCTCCTATTCTAAAAAGTTCCTTGTAGGTCTCACTCCCCCTTTCATTAATTAATTTGCTAAAATCGTATCCGTGAAAGGAAGTAATAAGCTTCCCTCTAAAAACACCTGCTTCCTTTAAAATCACTCCTATAAGTCCATTAGAACCGTAGTGGGCGTGTATTAAGTCATACGATCTTTTCGATTTATTAGCTATGAAGTCGTTGACATAAAATATGTCTCTAAGCGACCGGCTTTTTATTGCTTCGGTGTATGCTAGAGGATTTTTGTAAAAATTCATTAAAACTATCTTCGCACCTTTGGTTAATCTCTTAAATAGTGGAGCGATTGAATCGGAATAACTAACTCTTTCTAGCAACTTATATTTCTCTACCTGAGCATGGACTTTGCCTTCATCGGGATTAGCCGAAGCGTAAATATCAAAGTTAATTCCCGAATTTATAAGCCCGATTATCTGGTTTAAGATAAATGTTTCGGGGAGGGTGGGGAAGTTTGAAAGGAAAAGAGCTACCTTCATTCTTTTACACAGATAATAAGCTTAAAATGAGATCTCTCAAGTGATAAAAGAACCTTATCAAGGTAATAAAGGATGGGAGCCATTATATCGTCTATATTAAATTTTGTTAGAAGAAAAGCAAATTTGATTCCTCTCAAAAAAAAAGGATAAGTACTGTTCAATAGATAATAAAGTGGTGTAACTCCTATTAGCCTTAAACTATTTCTCTTAAATTCCTCCTCGTATGTGCTTAAGCTTCTAAAGGTAACGTACTCGGCTTCACTCCTGTCGATTAACGAATCGGTTATGAAGATATAAGAACCTTTTTTAGATAAATGTGCGATATTAGACATCGCCTTTCCAAATTTTAGCTTATCTTTTATATGAAACAAGACATCAAAAACATTAACTATATCAAATCTTCCATCTATGTTTATCTCCTCACCTCCTATATCCAGCTCACAGAATTCAAATTGTGGATATTTCTCTTTTAATTTTTCGACACTGATGCTGGTTATATCAACGCCGACTATTGAACCAGCTCCTTTTGATTTATAGAATTCAACCCAAAAGCCCGTTCCACATCCAATGTCTAAGACAGCTTTGCCCTTGCAATTTATCTTTAAATCACTTAAGGCATTTTCAAGGGCCCGAGCTTTTGCTTTGTATGACCATTTATTATAAACAAGGCTAAAGCCGATGTGACCGGTATGTTTTAATGAGAAACTCTGCCCTAGTCTTTCTTCCCAATAGGACTTTGGTTCATAACTCATTTTAGCTCAATAAATTCGTAAGTCATGTTAGCTTGATAATTTTAATAGCTTTTCTCCATTTCAAGTACTTTTAACAGAAATCTTTTATGCTAATCATCTTTTTCTAAAAGCCACAACGTAACCTAAGTTGATAATAGAGGCAGCAAAGTCCTTTTTAAAGGCTTTATCAATAACCCATCCAATATCTTGTATAAGGAAAGAGACATGCTTTAAGAAGCCCAGGTAGTTACCCTTTAAGGAGACAAGAATTATTCCCTTAGATACCATATCAACGAGGACGTTCATAATACCTCCTATTTCGTTCAAGTAAAGGATTTCAAAGTCATATATTTCAGCAACTTTCTGGTAAAAGTATCTTGTATATCTAAAGTAATCAACAGGAGCTTCGTGTATCCAGTAGATAAGAGGAGTCCCTATTATAATCACTCCTCTCGATCGAAGAACGCGCTTCATTTCATTAAAAGCGCAAAATGGCTCGAAAACATGCTCTAAAACGTGAGTACAAAGAATAGTATCAAAGCTTTCAGCTTTAAAAGGAAGGGCAATTATCTCTGAGTATATATCCGGCTTTATGGGAGAGGTAAGTATATCTGTTTTAACATAGCTATTAATCCTTTGTAAAAACAAAGGATAAAATGGAGATTCACCGCAACCCACATCGAGTAGTTCTCCTTTAGCATGATTTACGACTTCTTTCATTGCATCCAAGAAAAGTCTATTGGCTAGGATCGAGACAGTCTTTCTTTTATTAATAAGGGGTATCCCGTCTTTATATTTAATAGGTCCGTATTCCATAGTCGTTAATCATTTATTTTCTTTTAAAATAAAATCAGATGTTACACTATTCATAAGTCGCACCCTGAGCATAAGTTCTCAAAAATTTTATAGTTAATTACTCCAATGACTAAGATCTCTTCCTAATAGTTCACCAAGTCTTTCTACTTCCGAAGCAAACTCTGTTTGTAGGCGCTTCCTTAATTCCCGATCAATGGGTGGTCGTGGCTCATATCTGATATTATATCTCGTGAGCGCTTCGATTAAGCCTTGGCGCAATGGCTGGGGCATCACTACCTTAGCAAACGATATAGCGATTTGTGGCGGGTTTCTTAATAAACTCCTCAGAAACTTGTTACGTACTCCCTTATTGGGATTGATAATTCTAAAAGCCGGTTGATAATCTTCGTTTACACCTAAAAAGCGGAGTGTTTCTTTATAAACCTTAGCTATGTCAGTTTTGAAGTCGTCGAAAATAATAACATGAACCTTTTCCCTGCTAAAAACATCAAAGTATCTTTTAACTTGTTCAGGATATCGCCCAACTTCTCTATAAAACAAACGTTCAGCAGTGACTAACCCCTGTTTTGGTAGACGCAGACCAAGTTTTCGGTCTGGCTCTACATCCAAGGCGGTTTTAAAATCCTCAATATACTCATCACCGTTATAAAGAAGTTGCGAGTGGAAAGAATAGAGCATGTCCACAGGGTTCCTGAGCATAATGATGATGCTTGCAGAGGGATTGAACTCCTTAATTTCATAAGCAGCACGTTTTGAGTACAGATACCAAACTGTCGTTTCACCGACTCGTTTCTCATTCTTTGCCTCTTGGAAATAAGAAAGATACTCTTCTTCAGTAAGCCCTGCATGATTAACCTTAAGGTCACTCCCAAAGAAATGAAGTTCTTTTCCGCGAAAGAGAGGCGGTTTCGCTTCAGGCATAAAGATTTCCGGGTGCTGTCTGAGATAATCCTGCATGGCAGTGGTGCCACACTTTGGAGCACCTACGATGAAAAAGTCTGGCCTCCTCATGCTTGCCTCCACAGACCTATTTCCCCCAGAGCTGTTGAATGAATTCCAAGCCTCTTATACACCCATATTGCTAACAAGATATTCAAAACTATCATGCTACTTGCCGTAGCAGCGGCTGCACCCGTCAGTCCCCACCTGGGTATAAGAATAGCATTAAGCATGACGTTCAACACCGTACCGCTCCCAACACCAATAGCAGCATCACGTTCGTACCCAGTCATGATAAGTAATAAACCGACCGATCCCGTAGCAGTGTTTATAAGCTGGCCGACGCTCAAAATTGCAAGGGCTTTTTCACCTTGGGTGAAATCCTGACCGAAGAAAAGTAACAAGAACCAGTGACCGAATGCAATTAGGGCAAGAGCGATGGGCAGAGAGCCCAATAAGATCGCCCTTGCGCTTTTTGTAACTACACGCTGCAGTTTGTCCATATCACCTGCTGTATATAGACTGGCAATGTTGGGCGCCAGCGCCATATTGACGGCAAGAAGTACAAAAGTAATAAGTCCCGCTCCTTTTTTGGCAACGGCATAAATACCAACCGTTTCCGCCCCTTTCATCGCCCCAAGCATAATGATATCGGTCTGAGCACTAATAATCATCATAGAATCTATAAATAGCAGTGGTAAAATACCACGTACCCATATCCAGCCTTGATAGGTAGGAGGTGCTTGTTTGGCAGACTGCGGTAGGCTTATTTTTAGTTGTCTTGCTCCTATAAGGATAGCAATCCCGGCAGCCACTACCTGCGCTCCCATAGTTGCTGACGCACTTAGTGTATCCCTAAAAATCAGGTATATACCGCCAAATAATACGACAAAGACGATAGGCATAATGAGCATCTCTGGTAATTGTCCGAACACAACGTGCTGAAGTCCCCTCATAGCCGCTTGTCTAAGACGTATGAGGACCAGTAAAGGTAGCATAATCAGAGCAATCCAAAGGGTGGACCTCATCTGTAATTCCAGATGATCCCTTAATATCCAGATAATAATTCCCGTTAGCAGTGCAAACCACAGCGAGACGAAGAATCCTAAGAGATTTGTCCAACGTAGGAGACCACGCATTAAGTCCCACGCCGATCGAGTGTTGTATATTGCTATTTCCCGAACAACCAGCTTATCTAATCCCATCATGGATAGAACGCTTAGCAAGCTGATCCAAGCCATGGCGTTGACATAAGCACCATATCCTGTCGCACCTAACAGGCGCGCTAATAGAAGACTTATAAGAAACAACAGTGCTGTAGAAGCTACTTTGAGAGCGAACGTGCCTCCTGCATTCCACATAAGGGTAACGCGTAAACTATCCTGTCTAACTTTACCGCGGATGAGCGCTTCACTGCGCATGATTAATTTACTTAAGTTCACCGATTGCTCTCCAAGTATCCCTTCCTTATGCAGGTACGACAGAATCAGATGGCGGTCTTCTCTGTGTAATCAGGTCTGAGGAGTCTACCCCATATCCAGATGCTCTGGTGGCTCGTGCTGGTCTCCAGTCCCCTTAAAATCTTTGATCAACTCTGCCCCCGCCTTTGTGTAAAGTCCTTTTCGTTCCTCTTTATCTTCTGTTAAACAGCGCTATAACCCTGAACTAGCGTAAGCGAGTGAGTGTTGCGAGGGACGGATTTTATTTTATTCATTTTTGAAAGTAAGCTCCGGTATAATCAATCTTAATCAATTCTATCCTTAGATTTCTCTCTTCGACGAACTCATCAACAGCTCTTCTACAACCCTTCCAATGTCCATAGTCGTCTATGAAAATAAAACCACCATTAATTACATTATCATATAACTCCTCCAAACATAGCTTTACTGATTCATACCAATCACAATCTAGATGTAGAAGAGCGATCTCGCCAATGTCTTTCTTGTGAGAAGGAATAGTATTGTTAAACCAACCCCTTACAAGATAGACCTTGCTACTATTCAATTTGAGCTTTTTAAATAATAATTCTTTAACCTTTTCCTCATATCCTAATGACATTCCTTCTTGACCCGGTTCCCCTATATATGAAATATCGTCTTCGGTTGGTTTGGGTAATCCTTCCCAAGAATCAAAAAGCCAAATGTGTCTATTCTTGTTATATCTAGCAACCGAAGCGATTATGCCTGCACTGCCACCATTCCATACACCGCATTCTACAAAACTACCATTGATTTTTTCTCTTTCTAAATAAGAGGCTTTTTCATAAAGTTTAGATAATCTTGGATAAGACAACTGCGTGTAAGACCTGGCAGTAAGAATTAAATTTATTTTACGTATTTTCACAAAATCATTTATAGGAATTTCTCTTATCAGCATAATGGTTTTCTCTCTTGCCGATCTATAAAACTATTCTTTTTCAAACCCGCACGAGGCAATTTCGGGCTAACGCGTAGGACCTATAACGTTAGGAGCGAAGGGGTTATTTTGCAAAACCTCTGTGTAAACACAATAATTGTAATCCCGCCCCGTAAAATTTTCAATTGCTCTTATCAGGTTTAGAACAAAAATATATATTCTCTTCCAATACGCCTTCAGGCACGAGACTTTATCGGTTTACAGCATCTTCGCTTAGTTCAGTCAAATAAGAATCCACCTTCACGCTGAAACCTGCCTTTTCGAGCCTTTGCTTATTGTCTAATCCATAAATACGAAAGTGATCTTCTTGCCAAAAAATTTTTAAACGTTCTTCCGGCGTCGTGATGATTGGATCTTCAAAGGTCTTCTCCCTCAAAATAGGCACTTGAAGAATCCCTCATCCGCCAGGCTTTAGAACTCTAAATAACACCGTCAAAGCCTTTTGGTCATCAACAACATGTTCCAGCATATGACTACATCAAATTGCATCAAAGGAATTGTCTTCGTATTAAATATTTGTAATATCCACTTTTACCATTGCCAAAGGTGAGTCTAAATCAGCACTGATATAATCAAGGTTAGGCAAAAATCTGAAAGTCTTTTGAAAAATATATTCCGGTGTAAAATGTAACACTTTGAGATTATCAGAAAAGGGATTGGTTCTATTTTTAAGATTTAGCCATAATAAACGGTGCCTCTCAAGAGAACCGCATCGTTGGAATTGGGCAATTGGTCTCGGCTTAACACCAAACGGTAGAAAGACGGAAAAGCGCCAAACGCAACAAGGACGGGCAAATTTGTTGCCGATATAAAGAAATGACCGGAAGATTCTATAAATTTCTCCTAGAGTGGGATGGTATTGTTCCGGAACTATACCTTTTACAAGTCTAATTAAATAGTCCATAGATTCTTTTTCGTTCTTTAGAGAAAATTATATATTAATCTCAAACCCTCGCTACTATATTTCCCCATTCATCTACTTCACACCGAAAATCCTGGGTAATGAAAAGTGTAGATGTGCTTTCCAAAATTAAGGCGGGACCAGAAAAGGTAAACCCCGGAAAGAAATCGTGTCTTTTATGGGAATTTACCCCAATCTCTTTTTCCCTATAAAACAATTTTTCCTTTTTTGATTCTACTTCTTTTGGAGTTGTAGTTAATCTAGGAAGCTCGATTTTTTCTTTCTCAATTCTAGCCCTAACTCTCAAAGTCACTATCTCTATATCACTCTCCAGTTTGTGGTAACCATACATTTTTTTGTGGGTTTGATGAAATGTACGAACAAAATCTCTATTGTAGGGAATGGTTATCTCATGAGATTGCCTTTTGTAACGTGTATCAAGAAAACGCTCAAACCTCAGTTGCTCTCCTGGTAATTCTTTACGCGCTTTACTCTCTAAAACCTTGAAGCCCTTTTCAATGGCGTTAGGGGTGACCTTTTCCGCATCTAAAAAAGTTGTAAGGCTGTAGTCCTTAAAAGAATCTGCCATTAACATACCAAGCGCAGAAAGCGTCCCAGGCTCTCTCGGAAAAATTACGGTTTGTATACCCAAGCCAAGAGCAAGTTCACAAGCGTGTAGTCCCCCAGCACCACCAAAAGAAAGAAGCGCAAACTCCCTAGGGTCAAACCCCCGTCCAATTGAGATAACCCTGAGTGCCCTTTCCATATTTGAGTTTGCAACCTTTATTATGCCCTCGGCAAGTTGCATTATAGAGAGTTTTAACTTATCTGAAAGTCTTACCAAAGCTGCTCTTGATTTTTCTGGAAAGATCTCCATACTTCCGCCTAGAAACCATCTTGGATTTATTCTTCTGAGAACAACGTTAGCATCCGTTACAGTTGCATCGAGGGCTTTTCCATAGCATGCAGGGCCTGGGTCTGCTCCTGCACTCATAGGCCCAACCTTTAAAGCCCCTCCTTGATCAATATAAGCGATAGAACCGCCACCCGCACCTATACTCATTACATCAACCATAGGAATTTTTATCGGAATTCCATCAATATTAGTTTCTGTTGTAAATCTTAGTGCTCCGTCGTAGAGAGCTACGTCTGTAGAAGTACCACCCATATCATAGGTAATTACTTTCTTATGCCCAATTGTCTCTGCAATTTTAAACCCGCCAACAGCTCCTCCAGCCGGGCCTGAGAAAAGGAGCCTCACGGGCTCTTCACCAGCCTGAATTGGCGAAACTACACCTCCACTTGATTGCATAATAAAGAGCCGACTCGCGTAAAGTTTTTTTGAAAGCTCATCCATATACGACTTAACCCTGGAAAGTAAATAGCAGTTTGCTACAGTGGTTGAGGTTCTTTCATATTCCCTGAACTCAGGCAGAATTTTTGACGAAGTGGAGATAGGAATTCCAAGGGGCTTTAGAAGATCTTCAACTCGCTCTTCATTCTTTGGGTTTGCATATGAATGGAGAAAAGAGATTGCAATTCCGCCGACTTTTAGTTTCTTGAGTTTTGAAGAGATTTTCTTAACATCAGCTAATCTAACATTTTTTATAACCTTTCCTTGGAAATTGGTTCTTTCATTGAGCCCAAACCTAAGTTCTCTTTTTATAAGCGGTTCTCGTGGCTCCCAGAAAAGATCATATAACTTCCCCCTATTCTGCCTGCCTATTTCAATCACATCCTCAAACCCTTTAGTTGTGATAAGGGCCACTTTTGCCCCTTTTCTTTCAAGAAGCGCATTCGTGGCGACGGTTGTACCGTGTACTATTTCTATGTTTCTGTTTCCTCCGCCTAGGCCATCCTTTAACCCTTTTAATAGCGCTTTAGACGGATTTGAAGGGAGTGATTGTACCTTATAGGTTTGGACATTCTTCCCATCATAGAATACGAAATCTGTAAAAGTTCCACCTGTATCAATTCCTATCCGAATCATGATAATAGCCATCAGCATATTAGCCGTCAGCTATCAGTTGAAAGCCTTAATTGATATTTTACCGATTGCCGATGACTGGTAGCTAGATTGCTAACCCCCTGAAATCAGTTCCATAATTCCTCTTCTTACCATCATAATCCCGATGGCTGCAAGTAGGATGTGCATTACCTTTGCGAAACCCCTGGCTCCACCTTCTCCAAGCACTGAGAATATGACATCGGCTTTTAAAAGGGCCGCCCCCAAAATTATGAGATTCAATCCAAAAGAAATGAGGGTTGGAACAAATCCATGGTTATCCACAAGTATAATAAGAGTTGTTAGCACAGCAGGTCCAACGATAATAGGTGTTCCAATAGGAAAGATACCAAGAGAACCGATTGCCTTTCTGTTAATCTCAGGGTTTATATCTTTAACCAAGTTCAATATGGATATTGAGAATAGAAGTAAACCACCCGCTATCGCAAAATCAGCAACACTTATTCCTAATACCTGAAAAATAACCTTCCCTCCAAAAACAAACACAACCCCAAGAACACATGCAGTCAGAACCGAATCCTTTACTACCTTTCTCTTTTCATGATGGTTCAGTTCTCCTGTTAGAGTAAGATACAAAGGGACAACACCTATTGGATCCATAGCAACGAAAAGGGGGATAAAACTAAGGATCAAAGATTCTTTCATTTACGAGGTGGGTTTATCTTTGTGTAACCGGGAGGATAAACCACCTTTACATTTTCTCCCGCAATCTCTCTAAGTGCTAGAACAACAGATTTGTTGTCGGTTTCTTCAGAAAGAGGCTTTGCCCCCTTTACAATTTGCTTAGCCCTTTTCATCGCTGCTACTGCAAGGGCAAATCTGTTTTCAACCTTTTCTAGACAATCTTCTATAGTTATTCTTGCCATAGTTATTTACCCCTCAGATTAAGTAAATTAATATTAAAATATAAGCTACATAAAGGAAATAGTAAAGAGTTCAAGACTCGGTTAGTATTTTACATAGTGTGCTGTAAACGATCCATAATTTATTTTGTCATTGCTTGGAACAAAACCCCTTACCTAATGCGAGGAGAATTATTTCGAGAGCCGCTTTCTTTGAACCTGCCTTATCTCTATCGCAGTGTGATAGAGATGGGAATAAATAGTGTGGCTCAAAGGGAAACACAAAGAACGAGGAATGGAAATAAAAGGCGTTGACTAAGCATGTCCTGAGTGAAAACGATGGATGAATGTGTTCGCAACAATAATTATGGAAAGTTATGAAGCTAACTATAAATTTGGAGGGATGTAAATGAACATCAAAGATATAAGATTCGATGAAAAAGGGTATGTGCCGGTTATTGTTCAAGATGCTAAAAACGGGCAAGTACTAATGTTCGCCTATGCAAATCAAGATGCGCTTGAAAAAACCATAAAAACGAAAAAAACCCACTTTTGGAGTAGATCAAGAAAAAAGCTCTGGGAAAAGGGGGAAGAATCAGGAAACGTTCAGGAAGTAAAGGATGTTTTTCTAGACTGTGACAAAGATACTATACTAGTTCTGGTTAATCAAAAGGGCGTTGCCTGCCACACCGGTAAAAGGAGTTGTTTTTTTGAGAACATTAATGGTAAAGAA
>Ga0209751_10002591_pt1 | contig 17906 bp, 17 predicted proteins | sample RifCSP13_1_FD_184019 | JGI IMG/M metagenome (GOLD analysis project Ga0209751, IMG submission 184019) | Soil microbial communities from Rifle, Colorado - Rifle CSP2_sed 13_1 (SPAdes) (version 2) | ecosystem: Environmental > Terrestrial > Deep subsurface > Rock core/Sediment | place: Rifle... | reverse complement strand
GATTCTGGTTAGAACGCGATGCTACTCCTCCTACTCCCCAAGCAGAACTTACAGTCGACGTTATGTCGCCAAACGCCAAATTCATACTTGACAGAAAACCATACCTGATTCAATTTTCGCCCGAGATCACTCCACAGCCTATAAACGGCGAATTTACCCTAGTAATCGACAACGTAGGCAATGCACCGGCTCGTAATGTATACATCGAATACCTGCATTATCCCGATGAGATTAACTGGTACGAACACCACTCGACGACGATTGAACAAGGCGAGGTTCAGGATATAGGTTCAGACCTGGGCTTTCAAGGAACATTAGACAGCGGTGATACAATAGTCATAAAGTACCTTTTTACGCTTAATCCGGAACTTTACGCTGAGGCGAATCCCAACAGTCCAACAATTACCTTTAACGTGATGTATAATGATCATAAGGAAGTCTTGAAGCAATATCTGGTCTGCTTTGATGATTGTGTTCAGAAGCGAGAAAATAGCTGAGATTTAGTTCGTGCACGAGAAGGTTTCTGAATTTCTAGAGGAAGAGATCTGCTGAAATTCTTCGGCTGTGTACGTCTGGGATTGGCTGTATGGAATAAACCCAAGCACCCTTGCATCTACCTGCGTCTTTACAATCATGTCATCTTCAATTATGTTAGTGTCACTACCGGAAAACGCATCTCCGAGGGCTTGCATAAATAGCGATGCAAGCGTTTCCCTATTTAATGCAAAATCTCCGGTTAGACGAGTGATCTTGTTCGGTACAATCGTGTCCCCGTTTACACTGAGCGTGGCGACTTCACTTTCTCGATAGTAGACCACCCACTGCATCATTTCAAAAGTAGCGGGGAACGATGTTGGGTTGCATGCTTCGATCTGAATGTTAGAACCGCCTGATAGAAAATCAAGATTAGGGCTATTAGCACTAGAAGCAGGTCTAAACTGCAAGTTGTTTAGCGAGTAGTAGTTTATGGAGATTGCAGCGACGATACTAATTGCGATGGCGGCTGCTATTATGCCACCAATGATAACCAACTTGAGATTCTTATTTGATCGTCGCAGAATGTTCGAAGAGTCAACGCTTGTCGGAACACTCACAGTTGGTTTGGGCGTACCGCATTTTGGGCAGAAATCTTCACCAGATGACTGATTACCGCAATTACTGCAGAAAGTGGGCACGTCAGACACTTTTACTGAATTCTCTGCGTTGACTAAAAGCCTTTGTGCGTTGTTGCATCTACTACTTATGGGTCGCCAACATGGTTAATAATTTCGAATATCAATATTCGTCTGTCATCACTTGGAAGGATGGATAAATTGCGGCAATTGCGGCAATCGTTACAAAGCGTTCATCTCAGCCTGTCCCAGATGCGGTCATTCAAGTTCTTTAAACTCTGATCAGAATCGAGAGTCTCGTACCAAGGTTGTGACTATTGCATTAGTCTCGGTCATAGCGGCTGTCGCAATATTCATTGTTACAACAAACTTGTTGTTTCTATCATTGCCTCCGTCAATTCCCGGCGATCCTAGTACGCTGTACAACCCAGAGAGCGCGACAAGTCAAGTGCCTACAGAAACAGAGGTACCGTCAGATGCGACACAGGGCAATGGAGCGTCTATAGCAACAGACGATCCTCCGACCCCATCACCCACGATTGACGAACCTGTAGAGCCTGAAGCACCTTCAGAACCGCCACAGATTATTGAACCGCCTGATACTGTCGTTACGACCGCTCTGTCCGAAATCGATGAACTCAAAATGTATGCGCTCAAGAAAGTGAACGACGATAGGGCGGATTTTGGTCTTGCTCCTGTAGAATTGAGTGATAATCAAGCGGCGCAGGTGCATGCTGAGGATGTATTCATGACCCAAACGATTTCACACTGGATGACTAATGGCGAAAAGCCGTACATGACATATTCACGCTATGGAGGATTAGGAGATGTCGCTCAAAATGTATCTGTTCAGGGATATTATCAGGATGATATTGTGGCTTGCAAGGCGGGTCTAGCGCTATGCACGCCCATCGATCCAAGAGAAAATATCGATATTGCAGAGTATGGGATGATGTATGATGATGCTCACTCGAATTGGGGACACAGGGACAATATCTTGGACAGGAATCATACGCACGTCAGTTTTGGAATTGCTTACGACGACTATTATTTCGCATTCGTACAGAATTTCGAGAATCAATACGTGGAATGGATACAACCTGTAACCTACGACCAGGACTCGAGGAGTGTGTCTATGAGCGGCACGCTTGCTGAAGGTGTGGCACTTGCAGGTATCAACATCTCATATGACCCCTCACCCACACCCACTACATATGAAGAGCACAAGAATGACGAAGCTTATGGCTTGGGCGAGTTAGTTGCAGTAGTCGTAGAACCTCCCCCTCCAGGAGCGTATTATGAGGATACAGAAGATCATGTGTTAGTAATTGCAGATAAGTGGCAAATCGTAAATCAAGGTTTTGCGCTTGGGTTTTCGACCGCTGAGATATACGAAAGGTATGGGGATGGAGTTTACACTATCGTGCTATGGGTGAACAATGGTGAGGATATACCCACTACGAGCATCGCAGTATTCATCGATGAATAGTTTATCTAAAACAATAACTTTAACACGCAGTGCGGCGAGGCAAGGCTTATTCGGACAAAGTAAAACGAGCCGAACCATTGCTGGTTAGACTGATGAAAAAAGGAATGACATATACGGGAGCCGCAAATGTTGCGAGCGCAAAATGCTCTGACATAAATTACAATACTTTGCGCAATAGGGCGTTTTATCTTTGCAAGGCAAAGAAAATCTACACGATTGGTACAAAGACACACAATCCCAAAACTGTGCATGGTCAACTCATTTCAAAATGGCGAAAGAAGTTGCTGAAGAGGGACTTAATAGTGATAGATAAGCAGCATCATATCAGGAAGTACATGGAAGAACTGGGCACTCAAGGTAATCCCGACCTATTCGCGCTAAGTTCAAAGACATATGAGAATCTACTTAAGCGGTTACTTACGAATAAGCGCGATCCGCCAAGAGACGAATTGCGTAGGCTATATCCAATAGACAGGCGAGACATCGTACTTGTCGAAATTGTAGAGAAGGAGAAAAGCGGTTCGACATTAGTCAATCAAATGGAGAGATACTCGAAAGTTGGCAAATTGATAGTCGTTTTTCCAACAAATGTTAGCAAGATCGAATTCGCAGGCGGAACTTAGAAAGCCTAATACGCTGTAAGTACCAACATGAATCGTTTTATGATTAGTTAGTCAAAAGCGCTGTTGCAGTCATTTCTTCTAAGAAACAAGACAAGAAAGACATATCTTGAATCATTGCTGTCGTACGCGGCTTCTTCAAGAGCGAGTTATCAGTCTGCATTGAATCGATTTGAAGAATTTTGCGCATTTTTTTACGAGGGAAGAACTTCGGATAAAATCGTCACTGAACTTAAATCTATTCCCATAGAGCATAGGGATGATGCATATTTCGGAGTATTGCAAGGTTATGTAAACTGGCTCTTGAAACGCAGTTTATCACATAAGACAGTAAACAATCACTTCAAGATAGTAAATCACTACTTCAACTTTCATGGAATTAGGGCTTTTCCGGCAGATTTGCGGCGGAATGTCAATAGACCAAAAGAAATCAAGGAAAAACTGCATCCCCTAACACTAGATGAGATTCACAGACTCTTTTCCTGTTCCACCCCAAAACGCAGGATGCTCTATCTCGTCTTGATTGGGAGCGGTATGCGCATTCGAGAATCTGTGTCTTTACGGAGGAAGGACTTTGATCTAGACTTTTCGAAAAGAATCAAGATAGACATTCCCGCCCAAAACACCAAGACCAAGGCCGCGCACACGACATTCGTTAGCAAGGAAGCATCAAAATCTCTTATTCCGTATCTAGATTCGCTTCAATCAGATGATCTTGTTTTTGCCACCAACGAAAATCCCTATCATGCTTCGATGACTGAGATCGAGGCATTTACAAGATGTCGAGACAGTGCAGGGCTGAGGGACAAGTACTCATCCGCAAATCGTCATCATATTACGCTTCATTCGTTCAGATCGTATTTCTTCACAAGAGCGAGACGAGTGCATGATACAGACATAGCGCATGCAATGGTGGGTCACACACCGTATCTTGATATGTATGACAGAAAGGACGATGTTCAGAAGTTAGAACTGTTCTTGAAAGTTGAGCCGAGTCTTGTAATAAAATTCCAGCGAGACACTACGGGCACGAATACGTCCTAATTGTCTGTAAGATCGTGCTTGGTCATTTCGACTAGCCCGGCTCAAATCCGGAAATCCAGATTTCGCCGGGTGTGAGATCGACGTTGCTTATTCTGAATATGGAAAACGGAATCTTGGCTAATCATGCAACAATGCAGTTGAAACTTATTATTCAGCATTAGTCTACCAAGTCTGGTACGAAAGCACGCATGAATCTCGACATATGTCGATTTTTAGATGCAATGATTTTGTATTATGCGCATTAAACGTATTTATTGACGCAGGGCAAATTACGCTTGCATGGTAGGCGAGGCGATTGCAAACTTTGACTCGTACGTTTACGTCGCAGTCGGTTTGTTCGTGGCCGGCCTGTTTGCAGTAATGGTTTATGAAAAGACAAGCTCAAGAGCCAAGCAGCCCCAGTCTGCAGAAGACAAGCGAGGCTCTGGACCGGCTGGTAAATGAAAAGTTTGCCCGGGAAGGTTTTGCCAGGCTAACTACGATACAGAAAAAGGCCCTCCCAGTAATTGCAAGGAAGGTCAATTGCCTGTTGGTAGCGCCCACCGGCTCTGGAAAGACAGAGGCGGCAGTAATGCCCGTTTTCACGGCGCTTGCGCAGGAGGGTAGAAACGGCATTCGCGCGATTTACATCACGCCGCTTCGCGCGCTTAACAACGACGTGCTCAGAAGGATTGTGAGGTACGCAGAATCTGAAGGGCTGAGGGTCGAGATACGCCACGGCGACACGACTGTCGCTGCAAGGAAGAGAATAGTGGACAACCCGCCCGACGTGCTGATAACCACGCCCGAGTCGCTTGGAGTGGTGCTTACAAACGACAAGATGCTTGCTGCGCTCAAGGGATTGCGCTACGTCATCGTCGACGAAGTGCACGAGCTTGTGCCGTCAGAGCGCGGGTCGCACCTGTCGATAAGCCTGGAGAGGCTGCAGGCAGTTTCAGGCCACGAGCTGACAAGGATAGGGCTCTCTGCGACCGTCGGCAACTTGGAAGAGGCCGCAAAGTTTGTGGCGGGTGCGGGCAGGCGGCATGCTGTGCTGGTAGATACTGCCGCCAGGGGCTACGACATTGAGGTGAAATACGTCAAGGGGTCGCTGAACAACGTGGCGCACTTCGTGGTCGAGTACATCAAGAAAAGCAAGGTGGAAGGCTCGGTGCTCCTGTTCACGAACACACGCGACGAGGCTGAGTACCTTGGAACCGTGCTGAACGACCAGTCGGAGATCAAAGTCGACATCCACCACGGCTCGCTGTCAAAGGAGATGCGCGAAGAAACAGAACATACGTTGCGCGCAGGCGAGGCCGGCATAGTCGTGTGCACCAGCTCGCTAGAGCTGGGGCTTGACATCGGCGCAGTTGACCTTGTCATCCACTACGGCTCGCCAAGGCAGGTCTCGAAACTGATGCAGAGGATAGGCCGGAGCCGCCACAAACAGCACGAGTTTGCCAAGGGGCTGATAGTGACAAACAACCCCGACGACGAGATTGAGGCGCTTGCCATAATCAACCGCATGAAGCACGGGTCGATTGAAGAGCAAAAGATGCACGAAGGCGCGCTCGATGCTATGGCGCATCACCTGGTAGGGCTTGCGATGCAGACCCGCGACCCTGTCAGCGTCAACAGGGCGTATGAACTTGTCACCCGGGCGCAGCCGTTCCGCAACGTGACGCTGTTTGACGTCGAAAGCTGCCTGGACATTCTTTCGGGGCACAACGTGATAAGATATGACAGGGACGCAAGGACGTACAGCCGCAAGATAAAGGCTTACAAGTATTATTTCGAGAATCTTTCGATGATACCGCACGTGCTAAAGTTCGAGGTTGTCGACTCGATAAGCAAGCGCAGGATAGGGACGCTTGACCAGCAGTTTGTCGGCGACTATGGCGAGCGGGGCAACGTCTTTGTTCTCAAGGGCTCGCAGTGGCGCGTCCTTGCAGTCGACGAGCGCAGGATGGTGGTAAATGTCGAGCCATTGCGCGGCGCGGCAATCAACATCCCCTACTGGGTGGGCGAAATGATACCGGTAGATTTCAAGACTGCAGAGCAAGTCGGCATAATCCGCGACCGGGCCGCAAAAGGCCACGTCACTTTATCAACAACCATAATGGACGATACCAAAAGCGCGCTTGGCGTCATACCGGACGCGAAAAACATCGTGGTAGAAAGTGTGCTGGCAAGGAATATGCTAGTCGTGCACGTCGCGTTCGGCTCCAAGGTGAATAACACGCTTGCGTCGCTTCTGTCGACGATACTTTCGTCGCAGCTCGGCTACATGGTCGAGTCAAGAGCCGATGCGTACAGGATAATGCTCACCTCAAGCGCGAGGATGTCAAGGGGCAGGATCGAAGCGGCGTTAAACGATGTCTACGACCTCGAGCCGGTGATAATAGCCTCGCTTGCAGGCACGCACCAGATAAACTGGAGGGTGTGGATGGTGGCCAAGAGGTTTGGCATGATAGCAAGGGAGGCAGTATACGACAAGAAGATAGCGCGCATGATATACGACAGGTACGCCAAGACGCCCGTCAGTTCAGAGTCTATCCGCGAGCTTGCGCACGACAAGTACGACATGGCCCAGGCAGCAAAAGTGCTTACAAGGATAAAGGACGGTACGATAAAGCTCCACTGGCTTGAAGTGGAGAAATTCTCCGACCTTGCAAAGCCCATCATGGAGCATTCCGCAAAATCCGCGGCGGCGCCCCAGAGCATAGAAAAGGGAGTCATCGAACTTGTAAAAGAGAGGCTTGAGAAGACCAAGCACAGGCTTGTCTGCATAAGGTGCGGCAAGTGGGAGCGCGTCATGGAAACCAGAGAGGTGCCAGAGGTCATAACGTGCCCGTCGTGCAGGTCAAAATTGATAACGGCGACGTTCTGGTCAGACTATGACCTGTCAAAAGTGATACAGCGCAGGCTTGCCGGCGGCAAGCTGAGCGACGAAGAGAACCACCGGTTTGAGCGCGCGTGGAAAGTGGCGTCACTTGTCAACAACTTTGGAAGGAAAGCTGTGATAGTCCTGGCAGGCCACGGCGTCGGCGCTGACACGGCAGCGAGGATACTGCGCAACTACATCGACGACGAGCAGTTGTACCGCAGCATTTACGAGGCCGAGAGGCAGTACGTCATTACGCGGGGCTTTTGGAACGACTAGGATTGCGCTCAGCCCAAGTGTGCGATTGAGGAGTAAGAGCGCAGGGTAAGCTCGGGTTTGTTCTCTCTGCCCGCGCCCGCGGTCGCGCCGATGACCCGTATCCTGTCGCCGACGCTCAGCTTGCCCACCTGCGAGCTCTGGACGCGCCACCCAACTAGGCGTATCTCGCCTGTGTCGTCTCCCAGAAGCGTCGATGACACCGGCACCATCTCGCCTGTCTTCGTGCTCACATCAGCGCTTTCGGGAGCCTGAAGCACTATTGCCTCGACTACCACCGGCGTTGGTTCGCTTGTTGCAACGATGTCCTTTATCTTGGTCTCGAATTTTTCGAGTTTGGGAAAAGACGGGTCATCGTCGATTACGCGGACGTACGAGTCTTCCTTTGAAAGCGTAATTGCGTTCCCGAATACCCTCGACGGAACGCACTCGACCATCGTGCCCGGCGAAAGCGTGCCGGAAGGTGCAAGCGAGCTGTCCACCGTCAGCGTCAATGACCGCCCGCCCCTGTCTACTGCAAGGCACACGAAACGGCCTCTGCCGGTCTCCTCGCCCACCGATATTATGCGGAGCGGCATCACTTCGACATCTTCCTGCGAGCCGGCAAACTCTAATATTGTCCCCTCGTCGCCGTGCAGCTCAAAGTCGCCGTTGCCGTACTGCGGGTTGCCCTGCTTTACCCGCACGCCGATGAGGCGCACCCTTGTCCCCGTCCTGAAAACCTTTGGTATCCGCGTCTCGTCGACGTTCCATATCACGGCCCTGAGCGTCCGGGTGCCTGCCTCGCTTGACACCTGCATCTGGAGCGACTTGCTGGGTTCACCACGCTGGTTCACGAATTCGCTTATGCGAGGGTTTGCATTAACGAACCCCGAGATAACGGCGCTGTCCTGGGTATCCTTCACGTCGTCTATTGTGATCGTCATAGAGTCGATGCCGGGGATGTCCTTTTCGTCCTGCAGCACCTCGAGCGCACTGTAGCTTCCCAGGTTGATTATGGGCTTGCCGTCAAGCCCCGCCCTGACGTACCCTTTGATTATCTTTACAAGGTCGCCGGCCTGAAGACCCATCTCGTCCGGAGCGCCGACCTGCTTATCCCAAAGTTTCACGCGCACCTTTGCGTCCTTGTCAAACACGACTATTGTGCGGGTGGAAGACTGCTCGTTGCTGTCTTTTTTGGTAAAGTTGTGGACGGGGTAGATGTTCATTATCCTGCCCGTAACGGTGATTTCCTTGGCGCCCACGTACAGGTCCTTCAATCCAGACTGCGGCTTTGGCGCGCTGTCAAAGGATATGCCAAGGTCCGCGGCTACAAGGAATAGCGCGCCCTGGTCGGTCAAATAGCCGGCTCCCACCTTGCGTTTTTTCTCGTCCACTAGGTCGCGGACCTGTTCGGCAGTAAGGTCGGGCTTTTTCTTCAGCAGCACGTTGACCATGTCCATAAAGCTGAGCGACAAGTGCAGTCCCCTAATCTCAATGAGAGAACTTGCTAATATATCTTGAGAGCGAATATTAGCCGGCTTTGACACCGTAACAAAGGTGGAGACTTGCATCATCGTTTCTGACCTGCACATGAACTACGGGCATGTGGCCGCAGTCGATGGCGTGTCGTTTGACGTGGACTACGGCAAGGTCTTTGGATTTCTGGGCCCAAACGGCGCCGGCAAGACTACGACCATCAAAGTATTGACGACGCTCTTGCATCCAACATCTGGCAACGTCAGCATATTTGGCAAGGACGTCGTAAAGAATGCAAGGGAGATAAAGAAGCGCATTGGAGTCGTCCTGCAGGAGCCGAGTTTTGAGGGCAACCTGACGGTAGAAAAGGCGCTTGACCTGTACGGCATAATGTGGGGAGTTGCAGGCGAGCGCAGGCGCGACAGGGCGCGGGAGCTTTTCGACAAGTTTGACCTTGCGGAACTTAGAAGTAAGAAGAATGACGAGCTCTCGATAGGGCAGAGGAGGCGCGTGCAGGTCGCCCGAGAGTTCATGCACGACATGGATCTGTTATTCCTAGACGAGCCGACGGTAGGACTTGACCCTGCCGCAAGGAGGACCCTGCTTGATTACGTGAAAAAGCACGTGCACGGCGGCCTTACGGTGTTTTTCACGACGCACATCATGGAAGAGGTGGAATACCTGTGCGACGAGATGGCAATCATCAACAAGGGCAAGATAATGGCCATCGACACCCCGGCAGGGCTGAAGCAAAAGTACGGCGGCGTGAAAGCAGTCGAGATAAAGCTGCGTGGGGCAAAGGCGCAGTCCGTGATGGAAATAGTAAGGCCGCTTGCTGAAGGCTCTGCCATCGAAATCCCGGCAGAAGACACGATAAGGGTAAGCTCAACAGAGGCCCAGGACATGCTGGTGAAGATGATACAGGCGCTTGCGAAAAACTCGGTCCAGATAGAGAGTGTGTCTGTCAACTCGCCCACCCTTGAGGAAGTTTTCCTGACGGTCGTTAACGGCGGAAGTTAGATCCTCATGCGCAAAAGCGAGAACGTCGCAAGCATGAAAGTCCCGGCCGTAAGGGCGGTTATCACCCCTACCTCGACGTTTGTAAAGAACGTTATCTGGTTGAATATGCCGGCGCGTGTAATGTCGACGATGTAAGTCAGCGGGTTTGCGTAAAACGCCGCGCCAAGGGGCCCCGGCACACCTTCTGCAGGGTAGAATGCAGAACTGACAAACGAAAAGAATAGGAATACGCTGTTCACGATGACGTTAAAGCCCTCGCTGCTCTTCAATCGTGTAGATATGATGACTGCGATGGAGCCAAAGAATATCGCGCCGACTATCAAGGCGTACAGAACGTAAAGCGAGCCTATTATCGTCGGCTGTGCATTGCCCACCAAGGTGGGCGAGCCGGCGAGCAGTATGAGGCCGGCGCTTGCAAGCCCCATCAGCATTACCGTGAGGATGTTGCCGATGATGTACTCCATTCTTGCGAAAGGCATCACGAGTATCTGCCTGAGCATGCCGTTCTTCTTGTCGTTCCAGATGATGCTCCCGGCGGCGGTGCTCGAGTTCATCATGTTAAAGCCTATCATGCCGGCTGCAAGGTACGCGGGATACGAAACTGCGGCAGTGCCTATCGTGACACCTCCCTCGCCTATCAGCGCCGAATACGCATAGCCGGCGACAAAGATGTAGATTATCGGGAAGACAATCTGCCATATCAGGAACACCTTGTCGATGGACGCTACAAGGTTCCTGTAAAGCAGCATCGTAACGGCGTTCAAGTACGCTGGCAGATGACCAGTTTTGGTATATTAACCATCATCGCACGTGCACGATTTAAATAACTAGCAAGCGGCAAACTGTCATCATGATGGCAGAAGACATGGCCGAGAAAAAGTTGCGCGGCTCAGGCGGTTTTGCTATTGCGAGGGTTACAGACGACGAGCAAAAGATGGCTAACCTGGGCGGGCCGGAACTCTTCCTTGCCGGCATTGGCAGGCTCGACGAGGACAGGTTCACCAAGTATTTCTGCAACAGGTGCGAAAAAGAGTTCGAAGGGGCGCCTGGGCTCAAGTTCGAGAATCCGAACGAAGACTTGGGTGAGGGGGTTACTCTTGTCGAAAAGGGCGAATACAAGTGTAAGGCCTGCAGTGCGACGATAGCGCAGTACCGCAAGTTTGACGCGCCGGCGCAGGAGCAAAAGCAGGCTCCGGCAAAAGCCGAGCCCAGACCCGCAGCAGAAAAGCAGACAGACGCGCCCGCGGCAACTACTGACGACGGCTTTGTAGCAATTGATCAGTTGATTGGAATGGCTGCATACGACAGCGACGCGATGCTTGTAGGCAAGGTGCAAAAAGTGGGGTTGCATAGATCCGGCGGGAGCGCCCAGATATCGGTCAGGATAGCCTCCGACTCGGGCCACAAGGAAGTCGATTGGAACGGCATCTCCAAGATAGGCGACATCATACTCCTGAGTTCTACAGGCAAGACAGCAGCTGCCAGGTGCGCGTCCTGCGGCCACCAGAACGAAGCAGAGGCGCTGTTCTGCGAAGAATGCGGTAGCAAGCTGCACTAGTTCAGGATTATCCTGGCGTCGACCACCCTGGCGCCCTTGCCTTCTTCAAGCACAAGGAGCGGGTTGATGTCAAACTCCTTTATCTCCGGAAAGTCCACGACCAGTTGCGACAGGCGCTGCAGCGAGTCCGCTATCGCTTTCAGGTCGGACGGCTTTTCGCCCCTGACGCCTTTTAGCAGTTTTATGGTCTTTATCGACTCGACCATCATGGCGGCTTCCCGCTCGTCTATGGGGGCTACGCGGAACACCACGTCCTTGAGAACTTCAACATAGATGCCCCCAAGCCCGAACATTATGACGGGCCCAAAGGTAGGGTCCTGGCTTGCGCCAAGTATCGTCTCTTTTGCGGACTTGACCATCTCTTGGACAAGCACGCCCTTTATCTTGGCGTCGGCCTTGTACTTTTTCGCGCTCTCTATTATTGCCCGAAACGCCGCTTTCAGCTCATCGTCGCCCTTTATCCCCACGCGCACGCCGCCGGCGTCAGATTTGTGGATGATGTCCGGCGATACTATCTTCATGACCACAGGGTATCCGATTTCATTTGCCGCCTTGACGCACTCTTCCTCCGTTGCACCAAGAATGCTCTTTGGAGTGGGAAAGCCGTACGCCTTCAGGACTTCATAGCCCTCTTCTTCAAGCAGGTTGTTTCTGCCCTGCTTTTTCACTCCTTCAAATATCAACCTGACCTTTGCGGTGTCCTTTGAGAACTGGAGCGTTCTGGCCTTTGTCCTTGCGCCTTCAACCCACGCCTTGAACTCGTACATGGCCTTTAACGTCCTTATTGCAGGCTCTGAATAAAGGTAATAAGGCACGCCGCCTTCGGACATTATGGCTCTGTTCTCCACGCCTTCTGCAAGACCCATGAGCGACGCAAGCAAGGTCTTGTTCGGGAACTGCGTAGACATTTTCACGAGCACGCGCGCAAGGTCGTCGTAGTTCAAAGTCGCCGACGGAGTGCACATCGTGACGACAGAGCCGACGGCAGGGTGCGCAAGCACCTGCACCAGGACCTGCTCGAACCTGTTAAAGTCGGCGTCGCCGACGATGTCCACGGGGTTTCTCGGCGAGCCGTACGCTGGTATCACCTTTGCTATCGAGTCGCGTATCGACGAGATGTCGGCCATCTTTAACCCGTACTTTGAGCAGGCATCAGTCGAGATGATGGCAGGCCCGCCGGCGTTTGACACTATCGCCACGCCGCCTTCAGGCAGCGGCTGCTTTGAAAATGCTGTGGCAAGGTCAAAAAGCTCGCCCATAGTGTCCACCCTGATGACGCCGCACTGCGCAAACGCGGCCTCATAGTTTGCGTCAGAGCCACCAAGTGCCCCCGTGTGCGAGGCCGCTGCCCTGGCCCCTTCTGCACTCCTGCCCGCTTTCAAAACGATGACCGGCTTGCGCTTTTCCGTCGTTATGCGCTTTGCTACGTCCATGAAGCGCCGCGCGTTGCGAATGTCTTCAAGGTACATGACGATTACCCGTGTGTCATCGTCCTCTGCAAGGAGCTCGAGCACGTCGCTTTCGTCCATGTCCACCTTATTGCCCATGCTGATGACCTTCGAAAAGCCGATGTTCTGAGCTTCTGCGTCCTCCACAGTGGCCGCACAGATGGCGCCGCTCTGAGACACGAGCGCGACGTTGCCGTACTCGGGCGTTATCTTTAGAAACGTCGAGTTCATGATGTTTTCTTTTGAAAAGCTCATGATGCCAAGGCAGTTCGGGCCGATGACCCTGATGCCGTATTTTTTTGAAATCTCGCCGACCTCCTTTTCCAGCCTGGCGCCTGCTTCGTCCACCTCCTTAAAGCCCGCAGATACGATGATAGCTCCCTTGATGCCCTTCTTGCCAACCTCTTCCATGACTGCCGGCGTGAACCTGCTTGGCGCGGCGACTACGGCGAGGTCGATGCTTTCCGGCACGTCAAGCACGCTCTTGAAAGCCTGAAGCCCGCCCACCGAGGGGTTTGACGGGGTGATGGGGAATATCTTGCCCTTGAAGTGCTTGGCGATGTTGCTGAAGATGGTCTTGCCTATGCCGGGCTTTTCAGAAGCCCCGATGACTGCTATGGACCTGGGCGAAAAGAAGATCGAGTTGGACATGAGAATGAAAAAAGCTTGGGTGTTTATAAATAGCTCATTGCTTGACACAGGAGACTCGTTGCCGGTGCAACTGCGAGATGATCTATTATGCCCCGGACAGTTCAGTGAATGATACCAGAAGTGGTTGCATAATGGCTAAATAACATCATTGTGTAGTTCATCAGAGCCATGATCGAGCTCGCAATTTTTGCTGTACTGTTATTCTTGGTCGCGATGGTCGATATTCTGCCATTTGAAGGGTCAACACTCACTCTATTGATAATAGCGGCGATAGCTATCGTCGCGCTCGCTATCTTCCGATTCCTAATACCGCTCATAATAGCGGTCGTGATAGCTGTTGTGTTGATGATCCTGCTATTTGGCGGAATACCTGTTCCCTAACGCATCCTTCACAAAAGTACATCGGCTTGGGATGAATTCTTATTGGCCCGCGTGCAGACGTATGCTATGTCGGGCATACTTTTCCTCGTCGTGATACCGGCGGTGCTTGCGTTCATCTTTGCGGTGTTCGTGGCGTACTATGCGTTTGCCGACGTGGAGGAACGCCTTGATTATTACTACGGCTTCCCCGACCGTGTAAGGCTAGGCGTGCCCGGGGGCTGAAAGCAACCTTTATTTCCGCTAGCCAAAGTGTTACCGGCTGTTGATAGACTCCCTCGTCGACGCCGGAATGGATAACCTAGTATCAGACCTGCAGACATTGATCAGGCAGCCAAGCGTCTCTGCGAAGAAAACAGGGCTGGTCGAGTGTGCAAACCTGGTGGCCTCGATGATGCAGAGGTCCGGTATCAATTCAGGAGTTTTGTATCTTGACGACCAGAGCATACCACCAATCGTGTACGGCGAGGTGAGGTCAAAGGTAAACCCGAGCAGGACGCTTTTGTTTTACAACCACTATGACGTGCAGCCGGAAGACCCTGTCGAGCTGTGGGATGACGACCCGTTCTCCGGCAAGGTCGAAAACAACAAGATCTATGGTCGGGGCTCAGCAGACGACAAGGGCGAGCTGATAACCAGGATAAAGGCAGTAGAGTATTGCCTGAAGGCGACAGGCGACGTGCCGTGCAACGTCAAGTTCATGGTCGAAGGCGAGGAGGAGATCGGGAGTATCCACGTCGAGCAGTACCTTGAAAAGTACAAAGAGAAGCTTGCGTGCGACGGCGTCATATGGGAGTTTGGCTACATCGACGCAAAGGAGAGGCCGGTGATATCCCTGGGGATGAAGGGCCTGCTCTACGTCGAATTATTGGCTGCTGGCCCTGTGAGGGACGCCCATTCGAGCCTTGCAGTCCTAATCGAAAACCCGGCGTGGCGCCTCGTCCAGGCGCTTGCCACGATGCGTGACAATAAAGGCAGGGTGCTGATAAAGGATTGGTACAAGGAAGCCAGGCCGTTTACAAAGCAGGAGCTTGCGGCCATTGCAAGGGAGCCCTTTGACGTGCAGGAGTTCAAGCAGGAGTACGGCGTCAAGAGGTTCGTGAACAACGCCACTGGAACCGACGTGAAGAAGGCCCTTGTAGGCATGCCTACTTGCAATATCGCCGGCTTTGACTCGGGCTACATCGGCGAAGGCGCAAAGACTGTGCTGCCAGCAAAGGCGAGGGTCAAGATAGACTTTCGCCTGGTCCCGGGCATGGTGCCAGAAAAACAACTGGCGCGCCTGAAAAAACACCTGAAAGATAGGGGCTTTTCTGACATTGAGGTGAAATTCATCCATGGTGAGGAGGCCGCAAGGACGCCGCTTTCGGACCCGTTCGTAAAAGTAGTCAAGGACGCGGCAAAAGAATCCTTCGGCAACTATGTTTTGAGCGTGTCTGCGGCAGGCACGGGCCCCATGTACTCTTTTGTCAAGGTGCTGCAGGCGCCCTGCGTCTCCATCGGCAGCACGTACATGTTTGCCAGGATTCATTCGCCAAACGAGTTTGCCCGCATTGAATTCCTGAACAGGTGCACCAAGTGCATGGCAAGAATACTAGAGAAGTTTGCTGCATAGGCCACTTACCTACACTAGATTAATAACGGATGACCGCAAATATCGGCCATTGAAACGCGGCTATTACATCCTGATAGCGGGTGCCGTGATTTTTGCACTAGGCATCGCGCTTACATTAGTTTGGGCACTTCCCATAGCTGAGCAGCTACAGAGGGACACCAGGATCCTTCAAGGTTTTCCGCTTGTGACCGGCCAGTCGACCACTATTCAGTTTGAAGTCACCGACACGGCAAAGCCGCTGTCAATTGTCATTTCAGCAGGTAACCCCATCGCCATGAGAGCGGTGCTAGTCGACCCGGACGGCAGTGAGATCATGAATAGAGAGTTCAATGAGACATTTGCCGAGGGCGCCAGGCCCGCCGCCACCGGCACCTATGAGCTTACCATAACAAACGAGAGCAGCACTGACACGACGGTCGACGTCGTGTTTGGCCACATACCAGGTGTGGGCGAGGACACGGTTGACGCAGACGCATTTAGTGGCGTAATCACCGGCGCGTCAATAATCATAATAGGCGTTATGGCTATGGTCGGGGGCATAGTCGTAACAGTGCTAGACAGGCACAAAAAATAGCTACGTGTCAAGCCCGAGCACGCCGGCGTTGCCCCAGTTTTCCTTTGAAACTTCGTAGATGAGTATCCTGACGGCGTCCTCCTTTGTCACAAGTATGCGCGCAGATTCCCTTGTCAGGACCTTCACCAGCTCGCGTTTTTGTTCGACTGTCCTGCCCTGGCTCATCGTCACCTGTATGACTGGCATGCACTGTTATGCAAAAGGCAGGTATTTCAGGCAAGCTCTTTCATTTTTTCCTCGGCTGGCACGGCTGTTGCCCACACCGTCTCAAAGATATCCTGTTGGTGCGACACGACTTCTGGAACGTTGCTCTAGACAAGTTTCTCAAGTGAACCCTGCCCACGGATGCCGGCCACAAACTCGCCTTCGCTCACCGCGAAACTGCCCCGCACGCCGCCAAGGTGGCGCAGCTCGGCATACTGCATCAGCTCTTTGCAGTGCCGCATGTTGCCGGTGGTTATCTCCGTGATATACCGTATCTTGACGCCGCGCTTTTTCGCGTCGGCGTAGCCCTTCTTCACGGCGTCGCTCATCGAAAACGCGGGAATGGACGAGTCAACGCAGGCGCACCAGCTGTTCCTTATGTTTGACTGGAATATCGCTATCTTGGCGGTTATTCCGTCGCCGGAAATGATCAGGGTCTCGGTCACAAGTGCGCGACGGCTATTTCCGATGTAAACCTACCGATCAGCTGCTGAAAATGCCCTCTCAATATAAAATACTATATAGGGTTCCTGCATTATCATAACCGATGGCAGGCATACTCGTAGGAGAACTAATGAGGCAGGCACCACAAATCGAAGTGGGCACAATAATTGGCATCGTCTTTACCGTGATAATCCTTGGCATCGTCGGGCTCGTCGTGTACAGGCGCATCTCTGAGGCAAGGGGTTACAAGAGGCCGTCATTTGGCCGCAGCAGGGTGACCCCCGAGGGCGAGCCGCTTGAAAGCCCGGGATCTTTTGGTGGGCCCGGCGGCGGGATACCTAGGCGAGTTACGCGCATCATTATACCGGCGATCATCGGGTTTATAGTGCTCATCGTTGTCGTCACGTCGAGCGTCAAGATAGTGGAGGCAGGATACAGGGGCGTGCTCTTGGAATTTGGCGCTGTAGACACAAACGTGTCTCTTAGAGAAGGGCTGCACTTTGTCACGCCGTTCAAAGACAACGTGATACAGATTGAGGTTAGGACGCAAAAAACCATTGAAAACGCGGCATCGGCGTCCAAGGACCTGCAGGACGTATCAACGCAGGTGGCGCTCAACTACCACATCAATCCCGACGCGGCGCAGATATTGTACCAGCAGCTTGGCTTTGGCTATTCCGAAAGAGTAATCAGCCCTGCAATACAGGAATCGGTCAAGCAGGTGACTGCAAGGTTCAACGCGGAAGAGCTCATCACGAGAAGGGAGACGATCAAGACCGAGATAGAAGAGCAGATCAAGGCGAGGTTGGCAGTCTACAACGTCGTGTCCGAGGCTGTATCTATAACCGAGTTCAAGTTCTCGGATCAGTTCACCAGGGCAGTAGAATCTAAGGTGGAGGCCGAGCAGAGGGCGCTTCAGGCGACGAACGATCTTCGCAGGATAGAGATTGAAGCGCAGCAGGCAGAGGCACAGGCCATAGGCCAGCAAAAGGCCAACATCGCAAGGGCTGAAGGCCTAAGGCAGGCAAACATACTGGAGGCAGAGGGCGAGGCCCAGGCGATACAGATAATCGACCAGCGGCTCAGGGATAGCCCAAGCTACCTAGAGTGGCTCAAGGCCCAGAAGTGGGACGGCAGGCTACCGCTCGT
>Ga0209751_10002590_pt1 | contig 17911 bp, 16 predicted proteins | sample RifCSP13_1_FD_184019 | JGI IMG/M metagenome (GOLD analysis project Ga0209751, IMG submission 184019) | Soil microbial communities from Rifle, Colorado - Rifle CSP2_sed 13_1 (SPAdes) (version 2) | ecosystem: Environmental > Terrestrial > Deep subsurface > Rock core/Sediment | place: Rifle... | reverse complement strand
GCTCTTCGGAGGCGGCGAAGAAGACGTCTACGAGATCGACGAATCGGTGCTCCGCACCGAGGAGTTCGACAGGCACACCTTGCTTCGGCTCGAGAAGGAGGTGCTCGGCCAGTTCGTGACCGACCACCCGCTCCTGGCGGTCCGGGAGACCCTCGCCGCGCAGACCGACATGGAGATCACGGATCTCCCCACGCTCGGCGACGGAGATGTGGTCACGATCGGGGGGATCATCGGATACGTCGCGCGGCGGTACACGCGGCGGGGCGAGCCGTACGCCTCCTTCCGGGTGGAGGACCTCGCCGGTGGCGTCGATGTGGTGGCGTTCCCGTCGGTGTTCGAGGCCGCGCCCGATCTGATCGAGCCGGATAGCATCGTGCTCGTCAAGGGTCGGATCGACCTCCGGGGACGAGAGCTGGCGCTCCGGGCCGTCGAGATCCGCGAGCCGGATCTCGACGCACCCGCGGCCACGCGCGTGGCCGACGGCGTTCTCGTCGTGGACGTGCCGGCTGCGGCGTGCACGAACGCGGTCATCGCGAAGCTGAAGGAGCTCCTGGCGGCCAGTCCCGGCTCGACGCCGGTCAAGGTTCGCTTCATCACGGCGCAGGGAGTTACGCCCCTGCAGCTCGGGAGCTTCAAGGTCGAGCCGGCGGCGGGGTTGCTGTCGGAGCTCCGGTTGCTCCTCGGGAACGGGTCGGCACGGGTGGAGGGGTAGCCTCCCCTCGGTGGGCTTCGAGGTCATCCCGGCGATCGACGTCGCCGACGGGCGGCTCGCGCGCTTCACGCCCGACGGCCTCGTGCCGATCGAGGCCTTCGGGGGCGAGCCGGTCGCGGCGGCGGAGGCCTTCGCGGCTGCCGGCGCTCCCCGGATCCACGTCGTCGACATGGACCTCGCGTTCACTGGCGACGCCAGGAACCTCGGGATCGTTCGCTCGATCGCGGAGCTCGGCGTCGCCGTACAGGCGAGCGGGGGCGTCACCTCGCGCGTCGACGCGGAGAGGCTCATCAGCGCAGGAGCCGATCGCGTCGTCCTCGGTTCGGCGATGCTCCTGGCACGGCCGCTGCTCGCCGAGGCCCTCCGAGCTCTCGGCTCGCGGGCGGCGCTCGCGATAGAGGTGGAGGGCGGGTTCGTCTCGCCGCGGGGTCGGGTGGTCGGGCGGCTCCCGCTGGGACCGACCCTGGTCTGGCTCCAAGCCGCGCACCCCGTTCGATGCCTGGTGACCGCCGTCGAGAGGGTCGGCGCCGGAGAGGGTCCGGATCTGGGGGTCGTGGCCGCGGTTGCCGAGACCGTCGGGTGCCCCGTCGTGGCCGCCGGCGGCATCGCGTCGATCGGCGACCTCCGGGCGCTGGCCGGCGTCCCCGGTGTCGAGGGCGGCGTCGTGGGACGCGCCGCCCTCGAGGGAACGCTCGATCTCGGGGCCGCGCTGGCGGCGTTCGCCTAGTCGCCTCTGGGGAGCGCACCTAGGATACGCGCGTGGGTTTCCTGTCCGACGTCGTCGCCGAGGTGCGCCGAGGGCTCGAGCGAGAGCCCCTCGACGAGCCAGCGTTGATCGCCCGGGCCCTGGCGTTGCCGCCCGCGCGCGATCTCGAGGGGGCGCTGCGCTCGGGCGCTCCCGCGGTCGTCGCCGAGCTGAAGCGCGCCTCCCCGTCGGCCGGGGAGATCGCGGATCGCCACGCGGGAGGGCAGGCGCGCGCGTACGAGGCCGCCGGCGCTGCGGCCGTGTCGGTCCTGACCGAGCCTCGCCACTTCGGCGGAGCGCTCGCCGACCTGCGCGCCGTGAGGCTGGCCGTTTCGCTGCCCATCCTGCGAAAGGACTTCGTGGTCCATCCGTCCCAGCTGATCCAGTCGCGTGCAGAGGGCGCCGACGCCGTGCTCTTGATCGCGGCGGCCGTGAGCGAGCTGGAGCTTGAGGCGCTCGTCGAGGCCGCGGCCGATCTCGGCCTGGGTGCCCTGGTGGAGATCCACTCGGAGGAGGACCTGAGGAAAGCCCTGAACGCCGGGGCGGGGGTGGTAGGCGTGAACTCTCGGGACCTCGAGAGCCTGGAGGTCGACGGCGAGCGGGCCCTCCGCCTGCTACGGAGGGTCCCCCCCGATCGCACCGCCGTTCTGGAGAGCGGGATCTCCACCAGGGAGCAGGTCGTCGAGGCGGCCGAGGCCGGAGCGTCGGCCGTCCTCGTCGGCGAGGCGCTAATGCGAGCGGAGGATCCCGGAGCCAAGCTCCGGGAGCTCCTCGGGGAGGAGTGAGCGATGGCGGTCGAGGAGCGCCTACCGGACGAGCGCGGACGGTTCGGCAACTACGGCGGTCGGTACGTGCCGGAGGTGCTGATCCCGGCGCTGGACGAGCTAGCCGAGGCCTGGATGCGGCTCCGCGACGACCCGGAGTTCCGGGGGGAGCTCGCTGCGCTCTTACGCGATTTCGTAGGGCGCCCGACGCCTCTAACGTTCGCGTCCCACCTGTCGGAGGAGCTCGGCTACCGGATCTACCTCAAGCGGGAGGACCTCGCGCACACGGGCGCTCACAAGATCAACAACACGATCGGCCAGGTGCTTCTCGCAATGCGCCTCGGCAAGGCGAGGATCATCGCCGAGACGGGCGCCGGCCAGCACGGCGTGGCGACGGCCACGGCGGCGGCGCTCTTCGGTCTGCCGTGCGCGGTATACATGGGCGAGATCGATATGGAGCGCCAGGCGCCGAACGTGACGCGGATGAAGCTCCTGGGCGCCGAGGTGGTCCCGGTGATGTCGGGTAGCCGGACCCTGAAGGACGCCCTGAACGAGGCGCTCCGAGACTGGGCCGCGACCGTGCGCAGCACCCACTACGTGATCGGCTCGGTCGCCGGTCCCCATCCCTACCCGATGCTCGTTCGCGACCTGCAGCGCGTGATCTCCGACGAGGCGCGCGGGCAGCTCCGCGAGGCGGCGGGCCACGATCCCGATGCGGTCGTCGCCTGCGTCGGCGGAGGCTCGAACGCGATGGGCATCTTCGCCGCCTGGCTCGGGGCCCCCGGCGTTCGGTTGATCGGCGTCGAGGCCGGCGGCCGCGGAGAGGGTCTCGGTGAGCACTGCCGATCGCTCACGCGGGGCGAGCCGGGAGTGCTCCACGGGTCGCTTTCCTACCTGCTCCAGGACGACGACGGGCAGGTGATCGAGACCCATTCGATCTCCGCCGGTCTCGACTACCCGGGCGTAGGGCCCGAGCACAGCTACATGAAGGACGAGGGTCTGGCGGAGTACGTTTCGGCGACCGACGAGGAAGCCCTGGCGGGCTTCCGGGCGCTTGCCGAGATGGAAGGCATCCTGCCCGCGCTCGAGCCGTCCCACGCGATCGGGTGGCTCCTTAACCGGCCTCTTCCGGAGGACTCCCTGGTCGCCGTGTGCCTCTCGGGCCGGGGGGACAAGGATCTCGACACAGTTCGTAAGGCGCTTCGAGATGCCTGATCTGGAGGCCACGCTCAGGAGACGACGCGACAAGGGAGGCAGGGCGTTCGTGCCGTACGTGACGGGGGGGCTGGCCGGGGTCGACGCGGAGCTACTCGCCGCGCTCGCCGAAGCGGGGGCCGACGCGATAGAGGTCGGGATCCCCTTCTCCGATCCAGTCATGGATGGCGGCGTGATCCAGGAGGCCTCACGCAGAGCCCTGGAATCGGGCTCCAGGCCCTCCGACGTGCTGGGAACGATCGCGGAGGCTTCGCTGGAGCTTCCCGTGGCCGTGATGACCTACTACAACCCGATCCTGCGTCGCGGCCCGGATGCCTTCCTGGCCGAAGCTGCCGAGGCGGGCGTGGCCGGGACGATCGTGCCGGACCTGCCTGTGGACGAGGCCGGGCAATGGATCGACCGGTCCGTCGAGGCCGGCGTGGCCCCGATCCTGCTTGCGGCGCCCGGATCGACCCCCGAACGGTTCCGCGAGATCGCCGAGAGGGCGCACGGCTTCGTGTACTGCGTGGCGACGTACGGCGTCACAGGCGCCAGAGAGCGCCTGGCGGGCACCGCGGAGGAGGTAGTGGCGGCTCTCCGCGGGCTGACGGACGTCCCGATGCTCGTTGGAGTCGGCATCACGACCCCCGATCAGGCGGTGCAGGCGTGCGGCTTCGCCGATGGGGTCGTCGTCGGGAGCGCGCTCGTCCGCCCGCTCCTCGAGGGCGATCGCGACGCCGCGGTCGGTCTCGCTCGGGAATTCCGCGCGGCGATCCAGGCCTGAGGTCGCGACAGGTGCCGGGGGAGGGACTCGAACCCTCACGGCCTTTCGGCCAGCGGATTTTGAGTCCGCCGCGTCTGCCAGTTCCGCCACCCCGGCGCCTTCGGCAAGCCTAGCAACCCACCCGCGGGTTCCCGGACGTACAACCGCGTGAGGGCCGGATCGGCCGGCTCGGCTTTCGCTGCAGGGCCGAACGTGGTATCTCGTACCCCTGCAGAGCCTGAAGGAGAGGGGGAAGCCCGTGAGGAGAGGGACGTTCCTGCGGTTCCTGGCAGCGCTGTCGGTGTTCGCGATCGTGGCCGCGGCCTGCCGGGAGGAGGAGGCGCCGCCCACCGGGGACGGGGCCGAACGGATCGACGTCAGCGTCTGGTTCCAGGGGGCCTTGACGGGCGACTACAACTACCTCGTCATTCCCGCGTTCCAGGGCGCCCAGCTGCGCGCGACGGAGCTGAACGCCGAGACCGACTTTCCGGCGACGATCACCGTCAAGCAGGGCGATACCCAGGGTGACCCTGCCAACGCCCCGCCCGTCGTGGAGCAGGTGGTGAGCGACCCCGACACCGTCGCCGTGGTCGGGCCGGCGTTCTCCGGTGAGTCCGAGGCGTCGGGAGACACTTACAACGACGCTGGGATCCCGTTCGTGACCCCATCGGCGACCAATCCGGCGCTGGCCGACAAGGAATGGGACTACTGGTACCGGGGCGTCGCGAACGACGCAGGGCAGGGGGCGCTAGCGGGGCAGTACCTCGATGAGATCGTTGGAGCCCAGAGCGTCTTCGTGTCGCACGACAAGGGCACGTACGGGCAGGGGCTCGCCGAGGTCGTCCAGGAGACCCTCGAGGGCGCGGGCGTCGAGGTTGCCGGGTTCGAGGGCATCGAGACAGGTGCGACGGACTTCTCGGCATTCATCACCGGCGTCGAGAAATCGGGCGCGGACACGCTGTTCTTCGGTGGGTACGACGCCGACTTCGGCAAGATCGTGAAGCAGATCCGCGATGAGGGCCTGGACATCGAGCTGATGTCCGCGGACGGTTCGACCTCGATCACGTTCCTCGCGCTCGCGGGAGAGGAGGCCGAGGGGACTCACCTCGTGTGTCCGTGCAACCTGGCCGGCGACTTCGCCGACAGGTACAACGCGGCCTACGGCGGCAAGATCGCCGCGGTTCCGATCTACGCGGCGGAGGGCTACGACGCTATGAGCATGATCGGCGAGGGGATCAGGCAGGCCGTCGACGGCGGTGCGACGACCGCGGAGGATATCCGGCTGGGCATCAAGGAGTACCTGGATACCCTGACGCCGGACAACCCTTTCGACGGGGAGGCGAAGCAGGTGGCCTTCGACCCCGAGACCCACGAGCTGGCCGCGGAGGACCCTGAGTCGCTGTACTACTTCTACAAGGTCGAGGGAGGGAGTATCGTCGGGCTCGGAAGCGCGCCCGAGGTGCTAGGCGGCTAGTCCGTAGACGGATCGGAGCGAGGGGGCAGGCGGCCGGCCTGCCCCCTCCGCACGTGGGGGGTCATGGCTCGTCCGGAGCGCGCGTGGACTGTGTGACCAACGTGGTCGACCAGTTCTGGGACCAGACCCGGAACGGCCTCACGCTCGGGGCGATCTACGCCATGATCGCGCTCGGCTACACGATGGTCTACGGCGTGTTGCAGCTCATCAACTTCGCGCACTCCGAGGTCTTCATGGTCTCGACCGTCGTGTCCCTCTACGCGTTCCGGGACTGGTTCGGGATCACGGAGCCGGCCTCCGGCATCACGCTCATTCTGGTCCTGATCGGCGCGCTCATCCCGGCGATGCTCGCGTCCGGGATCACCGCCGTGGCGATCGAGCGGCTCGCCTACCGACCGCTCCGCCGGCGAGGGGCGCCTCGGCTGTCCTTCCTGATCAGCGCGATAGGCGCCTCCCTCGCGATCTCGTACCTCTTCAACCTGATGGACGGGCAGCACTCCCTGCTGTTCGTCCCGCTCCCGAACATCCTGGGTCCTGCTCCCCAGCCGGTTCCCGATGTCGTCTCGGGAGAAGCTCTCTTCTCGCTGTTCGGGACGCCTTGGAACGGCAAGCGCGTGCTGATCATCGTCGTGGCCGTGGTGATGCTGGTGGTGCTCGACAGGTTCGTGCGCGGCACTCGCCTGGGCCGGGGGATCCGGGCCGTCGCGCAGGACCAGGAGACGGCCGCTCTCATGGGCGTGAACATCAACCGCATCATCGTGACCACGTTCTTCATCGGCGGGACTATGGCGGGTGCGGCGGGCATGCTCTACGCGCTCAACTTCAACGTGACCGCCTGGAACATCGGATTCCTGCCCGGGATCAAGGCCTTCACCGCGGCCGTGCTCGGCGGCATCGGGAACATACGGGGCGCCATGCTCGGCGGCCTCATGCTGGGGCTCGTCGAGTCGTTCGGCGTCGCCTGCACGGCCCCGCACTGGGCCAACGTGATCGCCTTCGGGGTGCTGGTCGTCGTCCTGATGTTCCGCCCGACGGGGATCCTCGGGGAGAGGGCGGTGGCGTAGGTGCAGGGAGTCGAGGTTTCCGGGCGAGGGTGGAGGCGGGCGGTTCGGGATCGGCTGGAGGCCGGTAGGCCGTGGTCGTATGCCGCCGTTTACGTGGTGGCGGTGGTGCTGGCGGCGTTTCTGCCGTTGCTCGACGACTGGTTCCCGCTTCCCGGCTGGGCCGCTCGCGCGACCAGTGCGACGGCGCTCGCCAAGACGGCCCTGTTCACCCTTTTCGCTCTCGGGCTCAACGTCGTCGTGGGGTTCGCCGGCCTGCTCGATCTCGGGTACGTCGCGTTCTGGGCGATCGGCGCCTACGTCGCGGCGATCGCCACGGGGGCCGCCGACTACTCCGTGACCGGCCGGGCGGGCGAGTCCTTCGGCGCGCGTCCGGAGTGGGAGATGTGGATGTGGCTGATCCTGCTGCTGGCGATCGGCGTGGCGGTTCTCGCGGGCGTCCTGCTCGGGTCGCCGACCCTCCGGCTCCGAGGCGACTACCTCGCGATAGTGACGCTGGGTTTCGGCGAGATCATCAGGATCACCGCGAACAACCTCGACTCCATCACCGGAGGGCCGCAGGGGGTTACCAGCATCCCGCACCCGGCGATCCGGGTCGGCGGCTTCGAGCTGGAATGGGGAGTCCTCACGGACACGAAGTACTACTGGCTGCTCCTGTTCTTCGTCGCGCTGTGGGTCGTCGCCATCTCCCTGCTGAACCGCTCGCGTATCGGGCGGGCCTGGGTGGCGATCCGTGAGGACGAGATCGCCGCCGCCGCCATGGGCGTTCCCGTCGTGAGCATGAAGCTCGCCGCCTTCGCGATCGGCGCTTGCACGGCCGGGGTCGGCGGGGTGATCTACGCGGAGCAGGTCAACTTCATCAACCCGCCGACGTTCAACGTGCTCCAGTCGATTCTCATCCTCGCGATGGTGGTTATCGGCGGCATGGGATCGATCCCTGGCGCGATCCTGGGGGCGGGGGTGGTGGTGTTGCTGCCGGAGGTCTTCCGAGAGTTCGACGAGTACCGGTTCCTCATCTTCGGGGTAGCGCTGGTGGTCGTGATGGCGTTCCGGCCCCAGGGCTTGCTGCCTTCGCGCCGGCGGGCGCTCGAGCTCCGCGGAGGTGTGGCGGGGGATCAGCTGTCCGATGTGGCGGCCGAGGTCGGCCCGGAGGGCGGTTGATGGCACCGCTTCTCGAATGCCTGGGCATGACGAAGCACTTCGGGGGGCTCGCCGCGCTGACGGACGTGGATCTCCTGGTGAACGAGGGGGAGATCGTCGGCCTGATCGGACCGAACGGTGCCGGCAAGACGACGTTGTTCAACATCGTCACCGGGCTCCTCGCTCGCACCGACGGCTCCCTCGCCTTCGGGGGTGAGCCACTCCTCGAGACGGCTTCGCTCGGCCGCAGGCGGCGCCGGCGGCCTCACGAGATAACGCGGCTCGGGATAGGCAGGACGTTCCAGAACATCCGGCTCTTCCCCGATATGACCGCGGTCGAGAACGTGATGGTCGGCGCCGACGCGCACCACCGCCAGACCGTGCTCGATGCGATCTTCCGGACGCCGAGGCAGCGGCGGGAGGACCGCGAGGCTCAAGAAACGGCAGAGCGCCTCCTGCGCTTCGTCGGGATACACGAGTACGCGAACGAGCTTGCCGGGAACCTCTCCTACGGCGACCAGCGGCGGGTCGAGATCGCCCGCGCCCTCGCGACGGGGCCACGTCTGCTCCTGCTGGACGAGCCGGCCGCGGGGATGAACCCGACGGAGAAGGGGCGGCTCATGGAGCTCATCGGCAGGATCCGGGACGAGGGCGTGACGATCCTCATAATCGAGCACGACATGAAGGTCGTGATGGGCATCTCGGAGCGGGTGGCGGTGCTCGACTACGGGAAGAAGATCGCGGAGGGGGCGCCGGCGCAGGTGCAGCGGGATCCCCGAGTGATCGAGGCGTACCTGGGCACGGCGGCCGTGGAAGGGGGCGAGGGCGCGTGACCGACGCGCTGCTCGAGCTCGAGGACCTCCACGTCCGCTATGGCGGGATCGAGGCCGTGAAGGGCATCTCGATCAGCGTGAACGAGGGTGAGGTCGTGACGCTGATCGGCGGCAACGGCGCGGGCAAGACGACCACGCTGAAGACGATCTCCGGGGTGAAGCGGCCGGCATCGGGGCGAGTCCTCATACGCGGCCAGGAGATCCACCATCGTCATCCGCACGAGATCGTCGAGCTGGGCGTCTGCCAGGCGCCGGAGGGGCGACGGATCTTTCCGCGGATGAGCGTGAGGGAGAACCTCGAGATGGGCGCCTACGGGCGCCGCGACCGGGGCGCGGTCGAGGCCGACTTCGAGCGGGTGTTCCTCCTGTTCCCGGTACTCAAGGAGCGGGGGTCGCAACCGGGCGGCACGCTCTCGGGCGGCGAGCAGCAGATGCTCGCTATAGGCAGGGCGCTCATGCTGCGGCCGCAGCTCCTCATGCTGGACGAGCCGTCGATGGGGTTGTCGCCGCTGCTCACGCACAGGATCTTCGAGCACCTCGAGGAGATCCACGAGCAGGGCACTACCATCCTGCTCGTTGAGCAGAACGCCCATCTCGCCCTCAACCTCGCCGACCGAGGGTACGTCCTCGAGTCCGGCGTCATCGTCCTCGAGGACTCCGCCGAGCGCCTCCTTGGCAACGACGAGGTTCGCAAGGCGTACCTGGGCGAGCGCTAACCGCGGAGCCGCGCGGCTGGCGCTGGCCACGGCGCTTTTCCTAGCCGCCTGTACGCAGGGGGTCGACGGGACCGTCGAGCGGCGGGTCACGATCGCGTTCGTGGGCCGGCTGTCGCTGCCCGGCGCGGCGGCCGCGTTCGACGGTGTCAGGCTCGCCGTCCGCCAGGCGCTCGAGGAGGGCGGCCTCCCGGTTCCGGTCGAGGTCGTGGCGTTCGACGTCGCCGGGACCGGGTTGGAGGAGGTCGTGAGCGAGGTCGCCTCCGACGGCGGGGTCGTGGCCGCCGTCCTTTCGCCGGTGGGTCCGGCGCCGGCAGATGCGCTTCGGGAAGAGGGGTTGCCGCTGCTGGACCTCTCGGGCCTGGCGCGCGGGCAGACCCGGGCGCTGGGCGAGTTCGCGGAGGCGCTACCGCGGGCCGCCGACGGCATCTGCGCTCGCGGACGCGTCGGATCGCTGCCCGGCCGCGTGAGGATCTCGAGCCGGCCGCGGCGGGCGGTCGCGGTCGTCGCGAAGTCGGGCTGCCGCGTGATCGAGTGGCGAGGGCCACCGGAGGCGGCCGGCGCGCTCCGAGCGGGTCTGGTCCGCTCCGGCCTGGGCGACGTGATCGTGGTCGGGACCGACGGGCTCTTGAGCGCCGCGTTCGTCTCCTCGGCCGGCCGCGCCGCCGAGGGGACCGTCGTCGCGTGCCCGTGCACCGAGTTCGCTACCAGCAAGGAGCCCGCCGCGCAGGCGTTCGTGAACGGGTTCCAATCGGAGGTGGGGCGCGTGCCGAGCGCATACGCCGTCGAGGGCTGGGACGCGGGAGTCGTCCTTGCCGGGGCCCTCTCCGCGACGCCGTCGCGCGAGGACGTCAAGGAGAATCTCGGATCGGTCTCGGCCTTCGAGGGTTTGGGCGGCGGGTACCGACTCGAGGCCGACGGCCGGATCCGAACCCTGGAGGGCGTGCGGTTCTACCGGGCGAGCGGGGGGCGCTGGACCCTCCTCGGAACGGTCGCCGGCCCCGGGTTCTCACTACGGCGGGAGGGAGTCCTAATCGTGGCTTCGTGTCGCTCGGGAGTCCGGTCGGCCGACGGGGCAGGCGGCTTCGACGTGTCGGTCTCGCGCATGGTGGCGGGGCGGGTCGGCCTGGATCTGGCCTGGCGGGTCCTCGTCTGCGACCGTATCCCCGCGGCGCTCGCCGCCGGGACGATCGACGTAGCTGCGGCTACCTCGCGGGTCCCGATGCTGGAGGGCGCGACCCAGTCCCCACCCTACCTGAGCGTTCACCAGGCGCTGACCGTGAACCTGCGCGGATCGGTGGCGATAACCGCCACCGAGCAGCTCGGCCCCAGCGACGTCGTCGCGGCCGTCCGGGGCAGTGCCGCGTTGAGGTGGGTCCGCGAAGCGCTCGCGCCGCTCGGTGTCCGGGCGCGCGTGTACGCCCGAGCCGCCGACGCGTTCGCCGCGCTGCTTGCCTTGCGGGTCGACGCCGTGGTCCATCCAGAAGGACGATCCCACGCGGTCGCGCGTCGCAACCGGTCGCTCCGGGTCGTGGACAGCGTCGACGTCGGGACCTACGACCGCCTGGCAGTGTCGCTCCGAAACCCGGCACTCGCGGTCGCGATCGACGACGCCTTGGACGACGTACTCTCGAGCACGCGGTTCGCCCGGTTGTTCTCCCGCTCATTCCCCGGAGCCGGATTCCCGCGAGAGCTTCGCGCTGCCTGACCTGCGTATACGTTTCGGGGCGGAGCGGCGTTGCTGGCGCTCCGGGGGGTGGTTAGAGTTCGGAAAGGCGCCTGGGGCGTCGCCTGGAGAGAAGGAGGATGCACATGAGGAAACCGAGATGGCTGGTGCCAGTCGCGCTAGCCGCCGTGCTGTCCATCGTCGCGGCTGCGTGCAAGGAGGACACCACAACGACGGACGGCACGGAGCCGACCGCCGGACAAGATCTCCTCGCGCAGATCCAGGCCGAAGGGGTGATCCGAGTATCGACTGATCCAGCGTACGCGCCGCAGTCGTTCCTCGACCCGGACACCGGCGAGTGGGAGGGCTTCGACATTGACGTCGCCGAGGAGATCGCCGTTCGCCTCGGTGCGACCGTGGAGTGGGAGACGCCGAAGTGGAACGCGATCACGTCCGGCGGGTGGGCAGACCGCTGGGACATGAGCGTCGGTTCGATGACCGTGACACCCGAGCGGCAGGAGGTCCTGAACTTCAGCCCGGCGTACTACTACACGCCGGCCGCGGTGGCGGTGCACACCGACAACACCAGCGTCGCCGACGTCGCCGTCGATCTGGACGGCGCGAAGATCGGGGTCTGTGGCTCTTGCACCTACGACTTCTATCTCCAGAAGAATCTGGACGTCGTGGGCGAGACGATCGACTTCGTGATCGACGACGCGGACATCGTGAACGGCTACGAGACCGACACGGACGCGATCAGGGATCTCACCCTGGGTGACGGCGTGCGGCTGGACGCTGTGATCTCCGCCCTGCCTACGCTCCAGGAAGCGATCAACGCCGGCGAGCCGATCAAGGTCGTAGGCGACCCGCTTTACCACGAGCCGCTCGCCGTGGCGTTCGACAGGGAGTCCTCGCTCGATGCGGCATCCCTCGTCGAAGAGGTGGGTGGCATCATCGAGGAGATGCACCAGGACGGCACGCTGAGCGAGCTCTCGAACAAGTGGTACGGCTACGACCTCACGGTGAAGACCTCGTAGGCGGGGTCTCGTGAGCACGGGTCAAGCGGGGGGCCGGGGAGACCCGGCCCCCCATGCTTCGGCCAAGATCGGGGCCCGCGAGCGTTTCGAGCTGGCGACCGCCAGGATCCCTTGGACGATCAAGCGTATCGGCGTCATGGTCGCTATCGCCGCCGCTCTGGTCGGTGCGTTCAGCGCGGTCGGCTTCGACACCGACTGGATGCGAGAGAACTGGGTCAAGATCCTATGGGGCGGCCCGGACCTCTTGGACGGGATCTTCCTGACCCTGATCATCTCCGTGTCGGCCATCGCGCTGGCCACGCTGCTCGCGCTGCTCGGTGCCCTTACACGGATCTCCAAGAGCGCGATCCTCTACACGCTCTCGGGTTTCTACACGTCGTTCTTCCGCGGGACGCCGCTACTGGTGCAGATCTTCCTCATCTACTTCGCCGGGGCGGAGGTCGGCAAGCGACTCGGCGACGCCGGTTACGAGAGTCTTCGCAACATATTCACGCTGGACGCCGTTCCGGCGGGGATCCTCGCCCTCGGTCTGAACTACGGCGCGTACATGACAGAGATCTTCAGGGCCGGCATCCAGTCTGTGGGGCACGGCCAGCGGGAGGCGGCCGAGGCGCTCGGGATGAACTACCGGCAGCTCATGCGCCGCGTCGTCCTGCCGCAGGCGACGAGGGTCATCATCCCTCCTACGGGCAATGAGTTCATCGCGATGCTCAAGGACTCGGCTCTCGTCTACACGATCGGCGTCCTCGAGATGTTCCGTCTCGCCGACCTCGCGGGCCGACGTGACTTCAGGAGCATCGAGGCGCTGGTGCTGGCGGCCGCCGTGTACTGGTTGCTCACGAGCATCTTCACGTTCTTCCAGGTCCGCCTCGAGCGGCGGATGTCGAAGGGCTACGTCCGGGCTGTGGAGGTGGGGTCCGGTGTCCGGACCACCAAGATCGTCAGTTCGAGTGGCCAGGGAAGCAGCGGCGGCGCGTGGGGAGGCGACCTGCCCTTGGCGACCGAGGTCGAGAGCGCGGAGGAGGATCCATCGTGACGCGGCCGACCGACGGCGAGGTGGTGGTCAGGGTCGAGGAGCTCCACAAGAGCTTCGGGCACCTCAAGGTATTGAAGGGCGTCGACCTGGAAGTCCACAAAGCCGAAGTGATCGTAATCTTCGGACGATCCGGGTCGGGCAAGAGCACGCTTCTGCGATGCGTCAACTTCCTCGAGGAGCCCACCTCCGGCACGGTGGAGGTGGACGGCATCCGCCTGGACCCCGGGCACCGGACGAGCGCGAAGAAGGAGCAGGTCCGTCAGCTCCGGATCCGCACCGGGATGGTCTTTCAGCAGTTCAACCTCTTCCCGCACATGACCGCGATCCAGAACGTGATCGAGGGTCCGGTGACCGTGAAGGGCGTGCCAGAGGAGCGGGCCCGAGCGGTCGGCGCCGAGATCCTGGACAAGGTCGGGCTGGCCGACAAGGCCGAGGAGTACCCGATCCGGCTGTCGGGCGGCCAGCAGCAGCGGGTCGCGATCGCCCGGGCTCTCGCCATGGAGCCGAAGGTGATGCTCTTCGACGAACCGACCTCGGCCCTCGACCCGGAGCTGATCGGCGAGGTTCTGGCGGTGATGACCTCGCTCGCCACCGACATGCACATGACGATGATCGTGGTCACCCACGAGATGGGGTTCGCCAGGGAAGTGGCCCACCGGATGGCGTTCTTCCACGAAGGCGTGATCCTCGAAGAGGGCACGCCCGACGAGATCTTCGAGAACACCCGCTTCCCCGAGACGCGACGGTTCCTCGACGCCGTCCTCTGACGGAGGCCCTCGCGAAACGCCGCCGGTCCGAAGGATTGACGAGGGCCGCCCGTAGGGGTATCCGCCCGGGAGGTCGGGGGAGGGAAGGAGCAGGCAGATGAAGGATCTCACCGTTTCGCTCGAGGACGTCCCAGGCAGCCTTGCGGCCCTTGGAGAGGAGGGTGCGCCCCGGCAACGGACACGGGTGCGCTCGCCCATATCCTCGTGGAGGACGGGGACCGTGCGCGCAACGTCCTGGAGGCCGCAGGCTTCAAGATCGAGGGGGATGACGATGCGATCGTTCTCTACATCCCCGGCGAGGACCGACCCGGCACGATCGGGCGGGGCGCTAGGAAGATCGCGGATCCGGGAGTGAACATCAGACTCGCGTATCTTGCGACTCGCTCGCGACTGGTGTTCGTCACGAGTGACAATGTGGCCACCCGGGTTGCGCTCAAGGAGTGATATTCCCGGCGGCTCCGGTCACCATCTGGACGTGACCGGGATCGACGGGGGAAGTAAGACGGGCCGAGGGCCCTTTGGAGCCGCTCACGCCTTCCCCATACGCGAGCGTTGTCTACTCGGTCCCTCGACCCGCCAAACGTTGGCCCCAAGCGACGCGGACTCCCGGTCGGCCGTCGGGTTCGCGGTGGCCTTCCACGGGCTCCGGGGCTCGCGCCCCGTCCATCCGCTTCGGCTCCGAGACTCCTCTCGGCTCCCCGGTCCCTGCGGCCGCTTGGGACCGAGCGAAATCTAGCCAGGCGAGCGAGCGGTGTCAACTCGGCGGGAAGGATTGCGGCGCACGTCGTCCCTCGCGGACGCGCAGGTGACGCACGTCCGACGCACCAAGAAGAAAGAGTGACAACGACCGGAGTACGTCTCGACCCGCGTCAGAGCGCGCGAACGATGGCCACCGCGACCGGCGCGATCGCCAGCGCGGGAAGCATATTGCCGACACGAACCTGTCGCAGATCCAGCAAGCGGAGGCCGATCCCGATGATGAGAAGACCGCCCGCTGCCGTGATCGAGGCGACGATGTCGTCGCTGAGCGCGCCGGCGACCGAGGACGCGCCGAGCGACAGACCCCCTTGGTACACCAGGATCGTGACGACGGAGAAGCCCACGCCCCATCCAAGGGCCGACGCGAACGCGAGCGCGGCGAACCCGTCGAGCAGCGACTTCACCGCGAGCAGCTGATAGTCGCCGGTGAGACCGTCGCGGATCGATCCGAGGATCGTGAGGGGTCCCACGCAGAAGACGAGCGAGGCCACGACGAACCCCTCCACGAAGCGTGCCTCCCCCCGCGCGAAGCGGCGCTTGAGGGCCTCCCCCGCCCGCTCGAGCCCATCCTCGATGTGCAGGGCCTCGCCGACGACCCCGCCCAGGAGGACGCTACCGAGCACGATGACCACGCTTGCCCGGGTGAGGGTCGAAAGCGGCGGGCGGAAGACCGCGAACGCCCCGTCGAACCCGATAACGAGGGTGGCGATGCCGAGGGCGTGCATCACCGTTTCGCGTATCCGCTCGGGGAGCCGTGAGCCGAAGAGGCTCCCGAGGGCCGTTCCTAGGAGCACGGTCACGACGTTGATCAGGGTGCCGGTGACGTGCACGGACCCGAAGCCTACCGGGAAGCTCAGCCCCCGGCGCCGACGGAAGGCGCGTCCGATGCGGCCACGGCGCGCGTGGGAGTCGGGGCCGGCCCCCGCAGGAAAAGCGCGCCGGTAACGACTAGGTAGGCGATCCCCGCACCGAGCTCGAGCACCGTCGGGGCGTCCTGGTAGCCGATCAGCGCGCGGAGGATCGCACCGAAGCCGCTCTGGTCGGAGAGCGTCCCGGAGATGTCGAACGCCTGCCCGTCGAGGAAAGGCAGCCACCCGACCTCTTGGAGCTCGTGCACGGAGAATGCGAACAACCCGGCTGCGACCACGAGGAGCAACAGGCCCGTCACGCGGAAGAACGTCCGCAGGTCGAGCCGGATGCCGCCGCGGTAGATCAGGTAGCCAAGGACCGCGGCAGCGCCGAGCCCGAGGAACGCGCCGAGCACCTGCGCCGCCGCGCTGCCCGTTCCGACCGCGGTCGCCTTCGTGGCGGCGAACACGAAGAGAGCGGTCTCGAGCCCCTCGCGGAGAACGACGACGAACGCGAGGCCGGCCAACGCGATGCCCCCGCCCAAGAGCGCGGTGTCGACGCGCTGCTGCAGCTCGGAGCGGATCTTGGCGCCCTGTCTTCGCATCCAGAAGATCATCCACGTGAGGACGCCGACGGCGGTAAGGGTCGCCACCCCCTCGAAGATCTCCTCGGCTTCCTCATCGAGCTCGCCGGCGACCTGGAAGATCACCCACGCCGCGACGAAGCTGGCGGCGATCGCGATGCCGGCGCCCCACCAAACGACCGGACGTCGGTCGGGCCTGTTCAGATGGCGCAGGTACGCGAGGATGATGGAGATGATGAGGGCGGCCTCGAGGCCCTCTCTCAGCGTGATCAAGAGCGCGGCGCCCAACCGGTTCTCCTCTCGTGCGCTCCCCAACACACGTTGAGGAGGCCGCTGTACGACGGGCGAAATCCTACTTTCGAAGTCGGATTCACGTCAACGCGCGCGCGGGCCACGTCGCACCCGCCCACTAGAATCCGCGAGGTGGCCGAAGGCGATCCCTCCAAGCGTCTGTTCCTCCTCGACGGGCACAGCCTCGCGTATCGCGCCTTCTTCGCGCTGCCGACGTCTCTCGCGACGAGCACGGGGCAGGTGACGAACGCCGTCTACGGGTTCACGTCGATGCTCATCAAGCTGCTCGGGGAGGAGAAGCCCGACCTGATCGCCGTGGCCTGGGACGTGGGGGCGCCGACCGTGCGCCTCGAGAAGTACGCCGACTACAAGGCGGGCCGCCCGGAGGCGCCCGACGAGTTCCGACAGCAGCTCGGGCTCATCGACGAGGTTCTGGGTACGCTCGGCGTTCCGGTCGTCGGGATCGAGGGCCACGAGGCCGACGACGCGATCGCGACGCTCGCGGTCCGCGCGGTCGAGCGAGGGCTCGAGGTCGTCATCGTCACGGCCGACCGGGACTTCTTCCAGCTGGTGCGTCCAGGGATCACGGTGATGTTCAACCGCAAGGGGATCTCCGACATAGTCCTCTACGACGAGCGGGCGGTGAAGGAGCGCTTCGGGTTGCCACCCGCCAAGTACCTCGATTACGTGGCCCTGAAGGGCGACGCGTCCGACAACATCCCCGGCGTGCCGGGCGTCGGCGAGAAGACCGCGTCCAAACTCGTGCAGGAGTTCGGGTCGGTCGAGGCGCTGATCGAGCGTACCGAGGAGCTGAAAGGGAGGCTCCGCGGCTCGATCCAGGCGGCCGGCGAGCAGCTCTCGATGAACAAGGACCTCGCGCGTCTCGAGACCGACCTCGATCTGGACGTGGAGCCTGAGGACTGCCGGATGGGGGAGTGGGACATCGGTGAGATCCGCCGCCTCTTCACCTCGCTCGAATTCCGCTCTCTCCTGGAGCGGCTCGAGGAGATAGGGCGAGCGGGCAAACCGGTCCTGGAGCTCGCCGAGCTCGACCTGGGACGGGCCTCGGCGAAGGAGCTGGCCGCGCTCTTGGCGGGAGACGCACCAAAGGGCGTGCGGCTGGACGCGGAGGGAACGATGGTTCGGGGGATCGCGGTCTCGGCGGGCGGCGGGCAGGCCACGTACGCCGAGCTGCACGATCTCGATCCCGCTTCGGAGTTCCTGGCGGACGCCGGAGCGTCGAAGTGGGCGCACGATGCGAAGGCACTCGAGCGCGCCTTGCTCGCGAACGGCGTGGTCCTTGCCGGTGTCACGTCCGACACGATGTTGGCCGGCTACCTCCTCGACCCGGCCACGGCGAGCTATTCGCTCGACGAGCTGTGCGAGCCCTACCTGGGCACCAACGTCCTCGCGACCGTCGAGGGGGAGACCGAGGGCCAGCTCTTCGGCGAGGAACCGTGGCGGGTTGTTGCGGCGGAGGCAGCCGCGGTGGCCCTCCTCGCGCCGGCGCTCGACGAGCGGATC
>Ga0209751_10002589_pt1 | contig 17914 bp, 13 predicted proteins | sample RifCSP13_1_FD_184019 | JGI IMG/M metagenome (GOLD analysis project Ga0209751, IMG submission 184019) | Soil microbial communities from Rifle, Colorado - Rifle CSP2_sed 13_1 (SPAdes) (version 2) | ecosystem: Environmental > Terrestrial > Deep subsurface > Rock core/Sediment | place: Rifle... | reverse complement strand
CGATGACCAGTGTGAGGTAAGAATCGAGTAAAGATCAAGTTTACAGGAACAAGCGTTGACGGCTATTCAAGAGCAGTAACACCTGCCGAAGCTGTTTCTCTAGGTGCCGATTATCTTGTAATTGCACGAGCGAGCTATAGCGGAAGCTAAAAACCCCAAAGCGGTACTGAATAAAATTATACTTTTTATATCTTAGTCAAGGATTTGGGCTTAACGTCCGACGTCACAGTTGTTATGCCGCACCGTTGCCCCGAGCCCAAGACACGAACAACCTGTCGGGGACTCCGCATACACGGCCTGACCATCGGAAGGTTACCGTCAAGGGCTCTTCGTCCTGCCTCGTCTGCTCATAACGGATGTCGTCATCTTGGAACTGCCCGACAACTCCGTCTTGGACATATAGGTCGGCAAGTGCCGCCTCGATTCTCTTGCGGAGTCGGTCGTCACACTCAAGCGGTGCCAGGTGAAACTGGATGATTTGGACGAATCTAATCAAGGCTGGTGACAGCTCCGAAAGCTTTGCCACGAAGTCTGACAGGCCCCGCTCACGCAACCTGCCGAACATGCCGCCTCTAAGAGGTTTTTTCACCCCCTGCAGAAACAAGTGAGGATCATAAATGCGGTACATTCCCGCCAGTTGATCCTTGAGGTGCTCTGTCAGGCGAGTCGTGAAGTCTCTTCCCGTCTCGCCCACGTAACAGATAAGGTCGCCCTCGGGAGTTGACACGGTCTAAAGGTAGATCCCCGCGTGGCTGGAGACATGGTCATCGAACACGCATGGCGAATCCCCTTTCAAAGACCACGCAAAGGGTCCAGAGAACTCGAGAGAGATTTCTATGCTCATCGCATTTCGAACTTCATGTCGGCATAACTATTATACGGAATCTCTTTCATATAATCACCCTGTACCAAATGTCATGCAGAAGACCTTGTAACACCAGTCATTACTTCCACTTTACTACAAAAGTTCCCCACTAAATCAACTGGAGTTGTATTAAACAAGTAGCCCCTGCAGTTCGGGATTGCTTCGCTAACGCTCGCAATGACAATTAGGGAAACCCTTTCATTTTTATTTAGAAATCGTATCAATTAGCCGCTGCTTTCTTTTTTGTTTTTTCTTGTTTTGCTGTAAATGTAAACTCTTTATTCTTATCTACGTCCACAACTATTGTGTCTCCTTCTTTAAAATTCCCTTTAAGTATATCTGTAGCAAGTGGGTCTTGAATCATCCGTTGAATTGTTCTTTTAAGTGGTCTTGCACCGTAAATGGGGTCATAGCCTTCTTTAGCAAGAGTTTCTTTTACTCTATCGCTGAGTTCTATCTCGATTTTCCTCTCCCTTAGTCTTTTTCTTAAATGCTCAATCTGGATGTCAACTATCTTTTTAAGGTCATCTAGGCTCAGAGATCGGAAGATTATTGTCTCGTCTACTCTATTTAGAAATTCCGGCCTAAACGTGTTTCTCATAACCTCCATTACTTTGATTTTCATCTCAACCTCTTTCCCAATCAACTCCTGTATATAGTGGCTTCCGATGTTTGAGGTCATAATGATAATCGTGTTTCTAAAATCCACCGTTCGCCCATGCCCATCGGTCAATCGGCCATCGTCAAGGATCTGAAGCAGGATGTTGAAAACATCACTGTGAGCCTTTTCGATCTCGTCAAATAGAATCACGGAATATGGACGTCTTCTAATGGCCTCGGATAATTGGCCACCTTCTTCATATCCAATATACCCTGGTGGTGCACCTATCAATCTTGATACTGTATGCTTCTCCATATACTCACTCATATCGATCCGTACCATTGCATTCTCGTCGTCAAACATGAATTCAGCAAGTGCCCTTGCAAGCTCCGTTTTACCTACTCCTGTAGGACCCAAGAATATAAAGGAACCGATCGGTCTTTTAGGGTCTGAAAGTCCAGCACGTGAACGTCTAAGGGCATTAGAAACAGCTTTTATAGCCTCTTCTTGTCCTATAACCCTTTTTGAAATCCTCTCTTCCATGTGGATAAGTTTTTCAATCTCACCCTCCATAAGCCTTGATACCGGGATTCCGGTCCATTTAGATACGATCTCTGCTATATCTTCAGCGTCAACCTCCTCTTTTAGCATCTTTTTTCCTTTTTGTATCTCAGATAACTCTTTACTCTTATTCTCTAGTTTTTTGTTAAGCTCAGGGAGTCTTCCATAAAGCAACTCAGAGGCCTTTGATAGTTCGCTTTTCCTTTGGGCTTTTTCTGCCTCCATTTTTACTTTATCAATTTCTTCCTTTATCTGTCTGATCTCGGAGATATGCTCTTTTTCTCTCTGCCAGTGTGCTTTTAGGCCATCAAGTTGTTCCTTATAATTAGCGATGTCTTTTTCGATTAGACTGAGCTTCTCTTTTGAGCTTTCGTCCTTCTCTTTTTTTAGTGCCTCCCTTTCAATCTCAAGCTGCATAATGCGCCTCTGTATTTCGTCAATCTCAGTAGGCATAGAATCTATTTCCATTCGTAGTCTTGCGGCAGCCTCGTCTATCAAATCCACGGCTTTATCAGGTAGGAATCTTCCAGTAATATAGCGATGTGATAGAATAGCAGCCGAGATTAATGCTTCATCCTTTATCTTTACTCCATGATGAACCTCGTATTTTTCTTTAAGACCTCTAAGGATTGAAATCGTATCCTCTACCGATGGTTCATCAACAAAGACCTGCTGAAATCTCCTTTCAAGGGCTGCGTCTTTCTCTATGTGTTTTCTATACTCATCAAGTGTGGTTGCCCCAATGCAGTGGAGTTCTCCACGTGCGAGTGCAGGCTTTAGCATATTTGATGCATCTATTGCACCTTCTGCGGCTCCTGCTCCAACGACAGTATGGATCTCATCTATAAAAAGAATAATCTCTCCTTGAGATTCAGTGATCTCTTTTAATACTGATTTTAGGCGCTCTTCAAATTGTCCACGAAACTTTGTTCCGGCTACTAGAGCACCCATATCAAGTGCTATAAGGCGTCTATTTTTTAGCCCTTCAGGAACATCTCCATTTATAATGCGTTGGGCTAATCCCTCTGCGATTGCCGTTTTTCCAACGCCTGGTTCACCTATTAGCACTGGATTATTTTTTGTCCTTCTTGATAGAACTTGTATAACCCTTCTTATCTCTTCATCACGACCGATAACTGGGTCAAGTTTTCCTTGGCGTGCTAGTTCAGTAAAATCTTTCCCGTACTGTTTTAAAGCCTGAAATGTCTCTTCAGGGGTTTGACTGGTTATGGTTTGTCCACCTCTTACTTCTTTTAAGACTCTTAGAATATTTTCTTTTGTTATTCCAAGCCGTTTAAACTCGGTTTTAATTCCACCTATAGCGTGCTGTGCTATTCCTAAGAGTATGTGTTCTGTACTTATATATTCATCTCCAAGGGATTTAGCTTCTTGTCCTGCAGTACTTAATACCTGACTCATCTCACGACTTAAATAAAGCTGTTCTTTATTACCCTCAACCTTTGGAAGATATCCGAGTTCTTTTTTTGCCAGGTCTCTGACTATTTGCGGGTTTATACCAATTTTCCCTAAGATTTCAGTGGGGATGCCATCTTCGGCAAGGAGTGCTAGAAGCACATGAGGTATATCTATTAGTTGATGTTTTTCTCTTTCAGCAATGGACTGTGCCTCTGTGATTGCCTCCTGTGCTTTGATTGTAAGTTTCTCCCATTTCATGTATTTGATCCCTCCATAATTAACCTACATCTTTAAAAATATTACTTGATTAGTGAAAATCAAGGAAGGTTTAATCATAATGTGTCGTGAATCGTGATTAGTGAATTGTAGTGCGATACACGATACACGAACCACGAGACACGATTGACGCACAAGGTTCTACTTTCTCTACATATCGAGTAAAATCATTGTAAATCAAAGTAAAATGGATTACACATTATTCAAAATCAGAAAACTATCCTTGAGGGTATCGGAAGCGGCAAAATCTCTTGTTTCGGACTACCTTCTAGGTCTTGATGCTATGGGTGTGGCTGAGGATGTGATTGAGGGAGAGGGTTTTGATGTTTCTGCCTATTTCTCTATAGAAATGGATTTGAATCCTATCATGGTTAGTTTAAAAGATTATCTATTGTTTTTAGAAAATAATCTACTTGGATTCCGCGCGGGAAACATTACGATAGAAGAAATAGACCGTACTAACTGGGAGGTATGGAAAAACGAGCTAAAAACCGTAAGGGCAAGTGGAAGGATAGTTATAAGACCCCCTTGGGAAGAATATTTACCTAAGGAGGGTGAGCATGTGATTGAGATTAACCCATCAATGGCATTTGGAACGGGGCATCACGAGACGACTAGGCTTTGCATTCAGGCAATGGAGGAGATAATTGAGAATCGTAAGGTTAGGAATGTTCTTGATGTAGGCTGCGGAAGCGGGATTCTTGCCATTTCTGCGGTAAAGTTGGGAGCATATGAGGCGATTGGATTAGATATAGACCCTGTTGCTGTAGAAGAGGCAAAGAAGAATATAGCGAGAAACTCCGTCTCTCACAAGGTTAAGCTTTTATGTGGTTATTTAGAAGGTGTAAAAGGGAAATATGATTTAATAGTTGCAAATATATTTGCCGAGGCGATACTCCTTATGAAAAAGGAACTATATACAAGGCTTAAGGATAAGGGAGTACTCTTGGTGTCAGGGATACCAGTTTCAAGAAGAGACGAACTTATTTCAGGGCTTGAGAGAGCCGGATTTATTTTCACTAGAGAACTTAAAGAAGGAGAGTGGATCGCTGTTGTTTTTGGCATTGATAAAAATAGCAACTAAAGTAGACTTAGTTGTATTTCGAGCGCAGTGTGCGAGAAATGGAAATAAAAGGTATTTCGAGCTGTTGTATTAAATGTGCAGTGTTCATGGAATGGTAATAAATAGTATGCGAGAAATGGAAATAAACATTATATGTTAATTTGAATAAATGTGTAGGAGGGGAAATGTATGTCGTCTTTTAAAACGATTGAATGGAAAGATGACAGGGTAGTAATGATAGATCAAAGGATTTTACCTATCAAGGAAGCATACGTAGAGTGCTTAACCTTTGAGGATGTTGCTCAGGCTATAAGAGATATGGTCGTCCGTGGCGCTCCTGCAATAGGTGTTGCCGCAGCAATGGGTATTGCTCTAGGAGCGCTTAAAAGCAGAAGGAAGGATAAAATCGAATTCCTAGCCGAACTCAAGGAGATTTCAACTGTAATTTCAAACACAAGGCCTACTGCGGTTAACCTTTTCTGGGCGGCTAACAGAATGATGAATTTGGTGAATGAAAATAAGGATAAGGATATTGATTGGATTAGAGATAGGTTGGTTGAAGAGGCGAAGAAGATCTATGAAGAAGATATTCAAATCTGTAAAAGAATCGGAAGGGTAGGTTCTGAGTTGATAAAGGATGGAGCTACAATCCTTACACACTGCAACGCGGGCGCCCTAGCCACAGCAGGCTACGGCACTGCGCTGGGAGTCATTAGAGCGGCCTTTGAGGAAGGGAAAGGGGTTAAGGTCATCGCATCAGAAACAAGACCCTTTTTGCAAGGTGCCAGGCTTACTGCTTGGGAGTTGGATAAAGATGGTATACCTGTCACAATAATTACCGACAATATGGCTGGTTACGTGATGAGTAACGGCATGGTGGATGTTGTGATTGTAGGAGCAGATAGAATTGCCTCAAACGGGGATGTTGCAAATAAAATTGGAACCTATTCTCTATCTATACTGGCTAGATTTCATAAAATTCCATTCTACGTTGCAGCCCCCATTTCTACAATTGATTTCAATTGCTCTTCAGGGGATTTAATACCAATTGAAAAGCGTGATATTAAAGAGGTAACACATATACTCGGGAATAAAATTACACCGGATGTGGAGGTTTTAAACCCTGCATTTGATATAACACCAAGCGATCATATTAGTTCTATAATAACTGAAAGAGGAATCGCCGAAGCGCCTTATTCTAAGAGTTTAAGGTCGCTTCTTAGTTAGATATTTCTGCTTTCTTGTCTTTCTAGGTCAATCTTGCAAGAGAGGCAAAACTTTGCAAAAGGCATAGCCCTTAGTCTGTCTTCGCCTATTTCATCACCACAGTTTTCACAAATTCCATAATTTCCATCTTTAATCCTTCTTAAAGCCTCATCTATGAGCACTAGCTTATCTCTTTCTCTATCAGTGAGGGTAAGCATAAGCTCCCTGTCTCTATCGCTTGAAGCGTGATCATAGAAGTCACCGATGTCAAACCTTAGATAATCTCGTTCCATCTTAGCGGATTGTGAGACATCCTTTAAGAGTTCTTTTCTCATCTCGATGAGCATATCTTTTATTTCATTCATCCATTTAGGTTTTTCCTCTTTACGGGGTGATTCTAAAGTTCTGCCCTTTGTCCCCGTTTTTTTTGTTTCTGGCTTCAAAAGAATACCTCCTTGTTTTTTCCTACCCCTTTCTTTTTTTGTTTTTTGCGGAGAGGTCTTGGTTTTTAGCATTTTAGTCTTTTTCTTGTAACTCTCTTTGCCTCTTAATACCTTTTTCTTGTTCTTCTTTTCTTTCTTTTTTTTGCCTTTCATTGCTTCCTCAATTTTATCCTCTTTTCACAAAGAATTATTAGAATAAGCATATAAAGCAATTTGTCAAGAGTGATCTAGCGCGCATTTCTATCATAACCCCTTTTTCAATTTTACATTTCAATCCTTGACTCCATAGTGGTTTTAGATAGATTTTACGCTATGAAACTCAGAATGGCGTTCGTTATGGATCCGATTGAGACAACTAATATTGAGAGGGATACAACATTCGTACTAATGTTAGAATCGCAGAATAGAAGACATGAGGTTTGGTATCTTGAGCTTAAGGATTTATTTAGTGAAAACGGGAAGGCTTGGGGTACGGTTTCAGAGATTAATTTAAAAATTGCGCCGGATTTTTTTAAATTTTTAGGAAGAGCTACGGTACCGCTTGAACATTTTGATGTTGTCTGGATGAGGAAGGATCCTCCTTTTAATATTGATTATATCTATGCCCTCTATATTCTTAGTTTGATAAACCAACAAAAAACACTGGTTGTGAATAATCCTAAGGGGTTAAAAGAATCGAATGAAAAGTTCTACACTCTAAGCTTTCCTGAGCTAGTTCCACCGACCGTTGTTGCAAAAGACATGAACAAACTAAAAGGTTTTCTTACAAGAATAGGGGGGGAGATGGTTGTAAAACCACTTGATGGATGCGGCGGAGAAGGTGTGTTTTATATTAAAGAAGGTGATAGAAATGCGAATGTAATATTAGAAAGCATCACGGATGGTGGGAAACGTTTCGTACTTGCACAAAAATTTATCAAAGAGGTATCTCAAGGGGATAAAAGAATTATTATTCTTAACGGAACCCCGCTTGGTGCAGTACTACGTATAGCGAAACCCGGAGGGGAGTTTAGATGCAATTTTCACTCAGGCGGAAGCCCTGCTAAAACGGAGCTAACTGAGAGAGACATTGAAATCTGTCAGAGGATAGCACCAAAGCTTAGAGAGGATGGACTTTATTTCGTAGGAATAGATGTTATAGGTGGTTATCTTACGGAAGTAAATATGACAAGCCCTACAGGGGTTCAGGAGATAAATAGACTTTGTGGGACTAAGTTGGAGTCTCTGGTTATTGATTTTGTTGAAGAAGTATGCAATAAAAATTATTTAGCCACAAATTAACACAGATGAACACGAATGAAAAGAAAATTTAATGTTTTTGTATTTATTCGTGTAAATTCGTGTCCATTCGTGGCTAATTGAGAAGGAGCAGGACATGAAGATTTCAAAAGATGCGGTAAGGCACGTAGCGGAGCTTGCCAGGCTTGAGTTTAAAGAAGACGAGCTTGAAAGATTCTCTGAGCAGTTAGGGAACATTCTTGAGTACATGGAAAAACTAAATGAGATTGATACCGCCAGTATTGAGCCTACGTTCCATGTCCTTGGGCTTTCGACTCCCCTAAGAGAAGATGTTGTAAAACCATGGCTAAGCCTGGATGAAGCCTTAGAAAACGCTCCAGAAAAGGAAGAAGGTTTTTTTACAGTCCCAAAATTTATAGAGGATTAAGTAGTAATTGATCGGCAGGCCTTTTAGCCAAAGAGCACAAAGAGAAATTATTTTAATCAAATTCTTCTCTCTGTGATCTCTGTGGCTAAGATGAACATAGGAGACAAGATGGAACTACCGTTTCTTTCAATACGTGAGGTTTCGGAGTTAATAAATAGAAAAGAGGTTTCTCCAGTTGAACTTACTCAATCAATTCTGGATAGGATCGAGGGCGTTGATAGCAAAATACACGCTTACATAACTATCTTAGGAGAGGAAGCACTTCGGGTTTCAAAGGAAGCGGAAAAGCAGATTTCTTCAGGAACCTATCTTGGTGCTCTTCATGGTGTTCCGATTAGTGTAAAGGATATCTTTGTTATGAAGGGGACTAGGACAACGTGCGGATCTAGAATCTTAGAGAATTTTGTTTCTCCCTATGATGCAATGGTCGTTGAAAAGCTAAAGCACTCAGGAGCTATTATTGTCGGGAAAAATAACATGGATGAGTTTGCAATGGGTTCATCTACTGAAAATTCCTATTTTGGACCTACTAGAAACCCGTGGGATTTAGAAAGGGTTCCGGGTGGCTCAAGCGGCGGTTCAGCCGCCGCTACTTCAGCATCTATCTGTTTTGCATCCGTTGGCACGGACACAGGGGGTTCTATAAGGCAGCCCGCTGCACTATGCGGCATTGTCGGGCTAAAACCCACTTACGGAAGGGTGAGTAGATTCGGAATGGTAGCCTTTGCTTCATCATTGGATCAGGGAGGACCTCTCACAAAAACTGTGGAAGATGCGGCTCTGATGCTAAACGTTATAGCAGGTGGAGACGCCAGAGATTCAACCTCTGTACATATTCCTGTTCCTGATTATGCAATGCAACTCGACGGTGAAATTAAGGGGATTAGAGTCGGGGTTCCGAAAGAGTATTTCATAAAGGGAATAGATGTTGAGGTTGAGGGGGCGGTAAAGAATGCTATAAGGCTTATTGAAGACTTGGGTTGTCCTGTAGAAGAAATCTCTCTTCCCCACACAGAGTATGCTGTTTCCACATACTATCTCATTGCCCCATCTGAGGCTAGTTCAAACCTTGCAAGGTATGACGGAGTAAGATATGGATTTCGGGTTCCTGATTCAAATTCACTTAGGGAGATGTATCATAGAACAAGAGCAGAGGGTTTTGGCGCTGAGGTCAAACGGCGAATTATGATTGGAACGTATGCGCTTTCTGCAGGTTACTATGACGCCTACTATCTTAAAGCTCAGCGTGTGAGAACCCTTATAAAAAGGGATTTTGAAGAGGCATTCAAAAAGGTTGATATAATTATAACTCCTACTTCGCCTGAGGTCGCATTTAAAATTGGAGAAAAAACAGACGATCCGCTAAAGATGTATCTATCGGATATATTTACAATCCCCTGTAACCTTGCTGGGCTTCCTGGTATTTCAATTCCCTGCGGATTTACATCAGGAGGTCTTCCGATTGGGCTTCAGTTTCTTGGAAGGCCATTTGATGAGGAGACGATTCTCCGAGTAGCTCATGCTTATGAACTACGTACGAATTGGAGGGGAAGAAGGCCACCGATTTGAAATAGAGGACGGAAGCCAGGAGTCGGGAGACGGAAGTCAGCAGATTCTAACTTCTGAATTTTGTCATCTCTGTAGTTACATATTTGTGATTTGGTATTTGATGCTTGGAATTTGTTTTAATTAAGGAGGAGATATGTCAGAAAAAAAGAAAGTTTGCATGGTTTGTGGAAAGCCTTCTGAGGTTTCAATCTGTGATGTCTGTAAAGCTCAGATTCAAGGGGAGGCAATAGATAAAAAACAGAAGATAGAAAGGGAAGTGAGAATAGGTCCAGAGGTAGAGAAGGAAAAGAAAAAGCAGAAACGATGATCGGTATATTTATTTGAGTTTAGTCCAATCATGTTTTAAACACCTTAAGCGCTACTTTATAAGCTTTACTTTTAGAAAGCCTTAAATTTCTAGAAACCTCTTTAACTGCATCTCTTAAGGTTAATCCTTTTTCCTTATAAATATTAAGTTGTTCCTTAACCAAATGATCTAAATTTTTAATTTTATTATGATAACCCTCAATAACTGCTGTAAACTCGCCCTTTAACTTTCCCCTTTGACTAAGGGTTTCGAGTACCTCAGAAAGCTTTCCCCTCAGGTTTTCTTCAAACATCTTAGTAAGCTCTCGACTTATTGATGCCTGTCTATCTCCAAGGATCTCAAAGATATCTTTTAGAGTTTCTATGACTCTATTAGGAGATTCATATACTATAATGGTTTGAGGGTGTTCTCTAATTGATTCTAAGAATTCCTTTCTCTTTTTAGCTGACTTAGGAAGGAATCCAAAGAATGTAAAGCTTGATGTAGAAAGCCCTGATACACTCACTGCTCCAATTGCAGCACAAGGTCCAGGTATAGAGATCACTTCGATCCCTTTTTCTGAGGCAAGACTTACGAGTCTATAACCGGGGTCAGAAACTCCTGGAGTCCCTGCGTCAGAGACAATGGCTATGTTTTTCCCGGCTTCTAAAAGTAAAAGAAGCTCTTCTGCTTTTTTCTTTTCGTTATGTTCATGGTAGATCGTAAGTGGCTTTTGAATTCGATAGTGGGAAAGGAGTTTCTTTGTAACCCTTGTGTCTTCACAAGCTATTAGATCAACTTCTTTTAGAACCCTGAGCGCTCGAAGTGTTATATCTTCAAGGTTTCCTATTGGGGTTGAAACGATATAAAGTTTGCCTTTCATGGGTTAGGTACTTTAGATTACTTTAAAATGCGAAGTTTAGAAAAGCTAGTATATAGTCAGAAAGAGTAATAGAAGGCATAATGTAATTCTATTTTTTATATTTCTAATAGACTAAAAGCTAATCTTAGAATTAAATGTATTAGAAGGGCTTAAAAGCCATCGTTGATCTCCGACGTAATCCAAACTCAATTTAGACTACAGAATATGTAACTTGATAATACTTTAGATGGTAATTATAATCTTTTAGCAGTTAGTGGAGAGTTAGGCTAAGATAGGCGGGAGGATACTCATTAGCTAAATCAGAAGGCGAAATCTCCCATAGATCTTTGTTTTGTTAATTGTTCAGCTAGAACTTATGAAACACCGACTCTATATAGCGAACTGAAACCAAGAACCGAAATCACCGAAGGCCCATCTGCTTACCCGTCATTTGAGCATAATAAAAGAGAATCGGCGTTTAAGTCGAAGAGGTCAAGCATGAAGTCAAAGAAGACCGATAGCTTAGTTCTTCTGGCGACTGTTGTACTGACGACCGGAATCTTTGTCCTCGACCTGTTGACGCCGTTAGGCGTGGCAATATGGGTGTTCTATATGTTACCGCTGTTGATCGTATCAAGGGCGACAGAGCGACTAACCCCCTTTATTCTCGCAGCAGTCTGCACAGTACTTATCGCACTGGGCTTTATCTACTCTCCCCCAGGCGTCAAGTTGTACTTGGCATTCATCAACCGCTTGATGGGGGTAGGTGTGCTTTGGACCATGGCAGTGCTCCTCGTGCATCGCAGCAAGATGGAGGAGACACAGAAGGAACACGAAAATCTTTTACGCAAGATCATTGAATCGGAGCCAGAGTGTGTGAAGTTGGTTTCTCCCGACGGCACGATTCTAGAGATGAATCCTGCTGGACTGGCAATGATCGAAGCCGACTCTCCCGAACAGGTCCTTGGAAAGTCAATTTATGGGATTGTGACTCCAGAGTATCGGTCGGTTTTTAAGGAACTCACGGAGGGTGTATTTCGAGGTGAATCGCAGATGCTGGAGTTTGAAATGGTTGGACTCAAGGGCACCCACTACTGGCTTGAGACGCATGCCGCGCCACTCCGGAATCAGAAAGGTGAAATTACCACGTTGCTTGGGATCACCCGTGACATCACCGAGCGTAAACGAGCCGAGAAAGCATTGCAGGTTAGCGAGGAGAGACTGCAACTGGCGATCACAGGAGCCGGCATGGGAACCTGGCATTGGGACATTGCCAACGATGAACTGATGTGGTCAGACAGGTGTAAGGCGATATTTGGCATTCCACTGGATACGCCCCTGAGTTACGAACGCTTCTTGGATGCACTGCACCCTGAGGACCGCGAAAGGGCGAATCAGGCGGTGATGGACGCGCTGAATAACCGAACGGAGTATGACATCGAGTATCGTACCGTTTGGCGCGATGGCAGTATCCACTGGGTTACAGCGAAGGGGCGAGGGTACTACGACGGTTCAGGCAATGCCGTCCGGATGGAGGGTATAGCGTTGGACATCACCAACCGCAAGCTGATTGAGCAAGAAAGAGAATCTCTGTTGCATCGCAATACATCATTGGTGAAAGCCTTGGGAGAAATTGTGTATGATTGGATTGTTCCGACTGATGAACTTTTCTGGGGTGGGGAATTTACAAACGTTTTGGGATACAGTGAAGAGGAAATGGGTAAGGACACGAAGAGTTGGACGGATAGGGTTCACCCCGAGGACTTAGGGCGTGTATTGAACGAGGTTGAGAATGCCGTCAAGCAGCAACGTCTTTACGATTTGGAATATCGCTTCAGGAACCGTGACGGCAGTTACCGTTGGATGCATGATCGGGGGGTGCCACATTGCGACGCTGAAGGAAAGTTACAGCGCATTATTGGAGTTTTCCGCGACATCACCGAGCGCAAACAGGCGGAGAAGGCATTGCGGGAGAAAGAGAATCTCCTGTCTGAATCCCAACGCATCGCCCATATTGGCGGTTGGTCCTGGGATCTGACAGGCCCGATCATTTGGACGGACGAGACGTATCGCATCTATGGTGTATCACCAGAGACGTTCACCCCGACTGTCGAGTCGCTTGTCAATCTGGTTCATCCTGAGGACCGGCCGGCGATGCAGCAATGGATTGAGGCCTGTGCAGCGGGAGAAAAGCCCAGGGAATTGCAGTTTCGTGCGATACCGCCGGATGGCTCTGTCCGCTTCCTCAGCGGTCACGGTGAATTGATGTATGACGCTGAGAACAAGCCAGCTTGCATGTCCGGCACGGTGCAGGACATCACCGATCGCAAGCGCGCCGAGGAGGCGATGCGCGAGAGCGAGGCGCGTTACATACGCGCGGTGAACGGCGCCAACGACGGCATTTGGGAGTGGACCCCGGCGACCGGCGAAGATTACCTGTCGCCGCGCTGGAAGCAATGGCTCGGTTATCAGGACCATGAGCTTCCCAATGTTCAGGAAAGTTTTTTCAACCAAATCCATCAGGATGACCAGTCGCGGGTCTCGGAGGCGGTTCGCGCACATCTCGAGGAGCGCAAGCCTTACGAGATCGAGCTGCGTATGCGGTGCAAGAGTGGCGAGTATCGATGGTTTTACGCGCGCGGCCAGGCCACGTGGGATGAACAGGGGCAGCCGCTGCGCATGGCCGGGTCCATTACCGACATCACCGAGCGCAAGCAGGCAGAGCAACGCCTCGAACAGAACCGCGCGCTGCTGCTCGCCTTCGTCGAGCAGGCGCCCGCAGCGGTTGCCATGCTTGACACCAACTTGCGGTACGTGGCGGCCAGCCGGCGCTGGGTAGAAGACTACAACCTCGGTGGTCGAAAACTGATCGGGCAACGCCACTACGACATATTCCCGGAAATCTGGCACAGGAAAGACTGGCAGGATGTCCATCAGCGGTGTCTGGCTGGCGCGGTCGAGCGCCGGGAAGAGGACCCCTTTGTCCGTGAAGACGGCACCACCAACTGGCTGCGCTGGGAAGTGCGGCCCTGGCACGATGAAGACGAACGGATCGGCGGGATCATGATATTCTCGGAGGACATCACCGAGCGCAAGCGGACCGAGGCGGCGCTGCGGGAATCTGAGGAGAAGTTCCGCATTCTTGCCGAAACGAGCGTGGCGGCAATCTTTGTTTTCCATGGCGAACAGTTACGGTATGCCAATCCAGCAGCCACGACGATCAGCGGTTACGCGAATGACGAGTTATTGAACCTGAGGTTCTGGGACATTATCCATCCGGAGTTTCGGGAGCTTGTCCGGCAGCGGGGTCTTGCCCGTCAACGCGACGAGATGATTCCGACGCGCTACGAAGTGAAAATTCTTACCAAGGAGGGCGACGAACGCTGGGTTGATTTTGGTGGCGGCCTCATGATGTTTGAAGGCAAACCGGCCGCCATTGGCGTCGCCTTCGACATCACCGATCGCAAACTGGCGGAGGAGGCACTGCATAAGGCATACGATGAGTTAGAAATCAAAGTGGCAGAACGAACTAATGAATTGATGGAAGCTAACATCAAGCTTAAAGAAGTAGACCGTCTCAAATCAGAATTCCTTGCCACCATGAGCCATGAGCTAAGAACTCCACTCAATTCCATCATAGGCTTTACGGGCATCTTACTGCAAGGACTCAGTGGGGAGATTAACGAGGAGCAGAGAAAGCAACTATCCATGGTTTATGGCTCTGCGAAGCATCTTTTGAACTTGATAAATGACATTCTGGACCTTTCTAGGATTGAATCCGGCAAAGTGGAAGTTTCGATGCAAAGGTTTATGATCAAAGATGTTGTTTCCGAGGTCGCTCATAGCTTAGCTCCTATGATTTCTCAAAAGGGTCTGCGGCTGATTACAGAGATACTGGATGAGCCCCTAGAAATCTTTAGTGATAGAAAGAAGGTCTTCCAGATTCTTCTCAACTTGGTCAATAATGCGGTCAAGTTCACTGAGAGGGGTGAAATAAGAACTGCATGTAAGGCCGATCATAACAATCTGGAAGTGACCGTTTCAGATACAGGCGTAGGGATAAAAAAGGAGAATATGAAACTGCTATTTGAAGCGTTTCGGCAGATTGATGGCACATCGCAGCGAAGGTATGAAGGTGCTGGGCTGGGACTCCACCTCTGCCAAAGGATGGTGACTTTATTGGGTGGAAGGATTTGGGTGGAAAGCGAATATGGTAAGGGCTCCAGGTTCACCTTTACGCTACCTCTCAGGCCCATGGAGGAGAAATAACATGGGAAAAAGGATTCTAGTGGTAGAGGATAATGAGCAGAACTTGTATTTAGCAACTTTCCTTCTGGAAAAAAATGGCTATGAGGTCATCGCAGCTCAAAATGGGTTTGAGGCTATAGAAAAAGCCAAAGCAGAAAAACCTGACTTGATACTTATGGATATGCAACTTCCTGAGATGGACGGTTACGAGGCAACCCAGCGGATAAAGGGAATTGCGGAGCTGAGTCATATACCAATTATAGCGGTAACCTCCTATGCCATGGTGGGTGACAGAGAAAAAGTTCTGGCCGCTGGCTGTGAGGGCTATATCGAAAAACCCATTATAACAGAGACATTCGTATCCGAGATTGAGAAGTATTTTTAATAGTGTTTAGCTATCAGCGATCAGGTGTCAGCCAAAAGCTGAGGGCTGACCGCTGATGGCAGAGTGCTTACATAGGGGGTTATACAATGAAAATCCTAATCGTTGATGATAACAAAGAGAACCTCTACATGTTGGAAACACTGCTCAGGGGCTATAACTATGAGGTTGAGTCTGCCTCTGATGGTGTTGAAGCTCTCGAGAAGGTGCTTAAGAATGGGTTTGGCATGATAATTTCTGATATCCTTATGCCCCGGATGGATGGGTTTAGACTCTGCCATGAGGTGAAGACGAATGAAAGGTTGAAAAAGATCGCTTTTGTCTTCTATACCGCTACCTACACCGATCCGAAGGATGAGGAGTTTGCCTTGAATCTGGGAGCAGAAAAGTTCATAATCAAACCCAAAGAACCCAATGTATTTATCGAAATCTTAAGGGAGGTTATCAGAAGTCAGAAGGCAGGAAAACTTGTGGCACCGAGACCTCCGGTTGAAGAGGAGGAGATTTACCTCAAGGAATATAATGAACGGCTGATAAAGAAACTGGAAGACAAGATGTTGCAATTAGGAACAAAGAATCGTTACGAGACAATCATTAATACTGTGATTCGGAGTGTCCATCAGTCAATCAATCTCCAGGACGTCTTAGAAAACGCCGTTGAAGAGATGAGTAAAAATATAGAAGGTGTAGAAAACATTTCGATTTACTTGGTAGAAGGTGAAGAGGCGGTTTTAAGAGCCCATAGGGGATACACTGAGCAATATATAATGCAGGTGAATAGGATCCCTTATCCAATAGGTACTACTTGGAGAACGATAATAGATGGGAAGGCCAGATATGTTGCGGATGTAGACAAAGATACAGTTATCGGTCCTGCTGGAAGGGAACTAGGAACAAAGAGCTATTTGTCTATGCCAATTCGATTTGAAGGCAAGGTAGTAGGATGTATAAATATAAATTCTTTTCTGAAGAATGCCTTTGATGAAGAGGAATTAAAGCTGCTGGAAGTTGTGGCTCAGCAAATAGAAGTGGCTATCAATAATGCCCGGATTGCAGAAGCAATAAGAGAGAGCGAAGAGCGTTTGCGTACTATAATCGAAAACGAACCAGAGTGCGTAAAAGTAGTAGCATCCGACGGCACCGTTCTTCAGATGAACCCGGCAGGCCTTTCTATGATTGAAGCAGAAAATGCAGAGGCGGTTATAGGGAAATCTTTATATCCAATAATCGTCCCAGAACACCGTAAAGCGTTTCGTGATCTGATAGAAAGCGTTTTCCGTGGTAACAAGGGCAAACTGGAGTTTGAGATTATTGGCTTTAAAAGAAGTCGCCGGTGGCTGGAAATAAATGCGGTTCCTCTCTACAATAATCTTAACGAAGTAGCGGTTCTATTGGGTGTAACGCGGGACACTACCGAGCGTAAATTAGCAGAGGAGGCGTTGCTAAAGGCGACTGAACGGCTCCAGACACTTTCCCGTCAGTTGATGAAGGTGCAAGAGACCGAGCGCCGCCATATTGCTCGTGAATTACACGATGAGATCGGTCAAGCCCTTACAGGAGTAAAAATCAATTTGCAGGAAATGCAGGGTCTAGACAAACAAGGCTTACACAGACCACGTCTGGAAGAAAGTATCGTCACTATTGACCGTGTTCTCCAGCAGGTGCGTAATCTCTCGCTTGATTTGCGGCCCTCGATGCTTGATGATCTCGGGCTGATAGCTGCCTTACGCTGGTTCATGGATCGCCAGGCACAGCGAACTGGGTTGATAGCGGAGTTTATCGCAGATCCGTTAGAGACAAAGCTGGAGCCGGAACTCAAAACTGCCTGCTTTCGTATCGTCCAAGAGGCGCTAACCAATGTGGCGCGGCATGCAAGGGCGAAACATATGCACGTTGAATTGCGAAAGAGCAAAACTGAACTAGAGTTGATCATACGTGATGATGGTATTGGGTTTGACGTAAGCACCGCACAGAAACGTGCCTTGCGGGGCGAAAGTTTTGGTTTGTTGGGTATGCAAGAGCGCGTTCGGCTAGTTGGTGGACAGGTCGAGATTAAATCCAGGCCGAGAAGCGGGACCACGATTCGCGCTCATTTCCCTCTAACCTCACCCTTACCCCCGAGAAAGCGAGGTAAAAGGAGAAGCTTATGACTAGGCTGATATGTTTAATTAACGTTTGAAGATATTGGTTTCTTGAGTGCATATACATCCGTGTAGTGAGCTTGTCGAACCTAATAGAAGTAAGATAGAGCAAAAATGAATTTTTACGCTAAGTTACTACATGTTTCGGTTACATTTTACGCTGCAGAATACGACAAAGGATACTCGACGAAGAAGATCGCCCGCACGCTTAAAATCAGTGTGAAAACGGTCGAGACGCACCGCATGCAGTTAATGGAACGGCTAGACATTCACGATATTGCAGGCCTGGTACGTTATGCAATTCGGGTAGGATTAGTGAAGCCCGACCA
>Ga0209751_10002587_pt1 | contig 17917 bp, 21 predicted proteins | sample RifCSP13_1_FD_184019 | JGI IMG/M metagenome (GOLD analysis project Ga0209751, IMG submission 184019) | Soil microbial communities from Rifle, Colorado - Rifle CSP2_sed 13_1 (SPAdes) (version 2) | ecosystem: Environmental > Terrestrial > Deep subsurface > Rock core/Sediment | place: Rifle... | reverse complement strand
TCTCTGGTTCAATGTTGCACTAACCCGCACTTCCTAAATAAGACGCTAACTAAGTCATAAGCAAACTTGCAGAAATTGTCTCTTTATCCGTTCGCCCTCGTCTCTCTGCTCATCACCGTAGTAATCGCTCCTTCGGTCCTTCCAGTACATTCCATAGTCTACGAGCCGGCAGTGACCCCTGACCAGTTTGCGCAGTACAAGCTACTCTACTACAACTGCCAGCCCGTCGGCTCTCCACTATGTCTGCTAGATACGACCGGTCTCGAAGACCTTGACTGGGGAGCCCTTAGAGTGGTCGCGGTCGATGGGACAAGCGTAACCCTCAGCCAGATAGCCGTCTACAAGAACGGAACAGCCACGCAGGACGGAGCGCTAGTGGATGTTGATACGGGAATGTCCAATGTCACTAGTTTTGCCACAGGAACCCCGACCAACTACTTTGTGCTCGCCGGGAACCTGCAAGCCGGAGACCGAGTCTGGAATACTAACGACGCCCCTACTTTGAACGAGACAGTCTCTAGACCCGTCTTAGGAGCCCAGAGGGAGGTCAACCTCCTCAACTTTACTTCGTCTTACGACATTTTCGGATCGCGATTTTCGTACACTGCTGGGATTGCCTTCGACGCAGAATCAGGCGTGTTCGTCGACATCGCAGTCTCATTGTCCGGGACAGGATCCTTTGGGAACTCCCAGATCAAATTCGCCATAGTAATGGTGGATAACAACATCTGGCTCGGCTCCAGCCTGCCAGACTTCAGCCTAGATGCAAATCCTACCACGGTCAACGTAAACCAGGGCTCAACCGGAACCTCGACGGTCACTATTGTGCGCACAGACGGCTTCTCCCCGACCGTGGCCCTAACCGCCACCTCATCCCCTGACGGGCTCAGTTGTTCCCTCTTTCCTGCAAGCCTCTCTGCGAGCGGTTCGGACACCTCAACCCTCTCCTGCTCGGGCTCCCCGGGAACCTACACGGTAACCGTAATCGGGAACGGCGGCTACACGAGCCACGAAAAATCAATCATCTTCAACGTAGCCCCTTCAGCAAATCCAACTCCAGCCCAGTCCGCCAGCCAGCAAATCCCAGTTCTCTACATCGGGGCCGGAATCGCCGCGGTCGTTATCATCATACTATCAGCCCTACTTCTCCTAATGAGAAAGCCAGAAGAGACGCAAACGAGCTAATCGCTCCGGAACCTCGGTTCTTGAACTCTGCGACCTAGTCGAGTTTCAGAACCATGAAGATTTCATTAATGTATCCTTCCTGAAGCCACCCCGGGACCTTTCCGCACTCTTCGAACCCTGTCTTCTGATACAGCCTCTGCGCTGGGACATTTCCTTCAAACACGCTCAGCCAGACACGTGCCAGATGCAGCCTCCTAGCCAGTGTCTTCATGGCGTTCATCAGCATCGTGCCCACGCCAATTCCCTGGTATTCGGGCCTCACGAACATTCCCAGCCCTGTGGAATGTTGCATGACCTCGAAGGGTGAGCGAAAAAGGTCCAGAAGCCCCACAGGCTCCCCTGTGGCCTCATCCTCGCACACTATGGGTATTGTTCGGCCGCTTTCCACAAACTGATCATAATCGCCCGGTACCCATGGGTACAACCCACCAAAGATGCCGCTTCCGATTCCCCTGATCACCATTTCATGCGCAGCAAACTTGTCAAGTATCGGTCGGTCCTCCCTATGATAGCCTCTGACCCTTAGCTTGGCATCCTTCACCCTTGCGACTTCGATGGCAGGGTATAGTCCAGGCTTCGCATAGCTCCTTGCCACCGTAAACCCGTACCGGTTCGTGAGGTTCTTGTAGAGAATGTGGTAGTCGTATCTTTTTCCTCTGAGTGACACTGTTCCCGGCAGTGAGGCTCCGGTCTTGTATCCTAGCGCTTTCAATGCTTGAAGTTTCTTTGAATCATACCCGAAGACGCTGGTCCTGACTATGATCTTCTCCCCTGCTACCGCGGCCGCTTCAACCTCCGCAACTAGCCGTTTGAGAGCGGCCGCTGAGTCAGCTAAGGCTCTGAATGCAGCCGTTGGAGTTTGCTTGTCCCGCCCAGTACGGTAGGAGAAGAGGCCAGAGACCCGTTTCCCACTGCGGAGCAGAAAGCTATGGTCCAGTGGAAAATGTTCCTTGAAGGTTTTCTCTGTGGGCGGAAGAATGTGTCCAAGTTCCAATCGATGCTCGTTAACGAAGTCTTTGCCGTCGTTCGGGCTGTTTTCTAGGGGAACTAGACGCAAGATACGCGCGAAGGGGGTCAGCAGAGATCAAAGATATGATGGTGGCGGAGTCGGATTCCTCTGCGTGACGAGCAGCGGGCCAGGAGGACCAGCTATGACTTGTCGCTCTGGGCTCAAAGACTCGTCGTGGTGGAAAATTGTCCCTAGAGCAATCACAGCATAGCTAGCGCTTCGGGTCTTGTCGTACGTTGTAGGGTATGCGTCGGGCGGCATTGTGCTGGGGAGGGCTGGGGGCACATAGCAAAAGCAAAGCTGGCCCAAAATGCTCTCAATAGTTTCGCCGGGAACGGGTTTGTGGACTAATTTTGTCAACCAACAGATATTCCCTGGGGAGTGAGCCAGAGGCTACTTGGATTTTTTTGACACTTCCGCCAGCCGCCACCTCTCATACGATTCATGCGATGGAAAGAACTTGTATTTCCCGTTTGGAAGTTTCACGTACAGTTTTGCGGGATGTTTAGGTCTGCGTGGTTGGGGAGTCTTAGTTTTGGACACTCGTTTGTGGTAAGGCATGGGTTGCTTCTGTCTACCTTTCTTGAGAATGTCCAGAATTCGGCCAATGGCTGTTCCAGCCAAGACTTCTGCATTTTGAACTCTCAGGACTCAATACTTCAATTGTCTGAGAGCTGTGTCTTTCTCACGGTCAAACCGTCTCTGTTCACGGTCTTCGTGGCTGGGGCCGTCTACTTCGACCACGAGCCAACCGTCTATGAGGAAGTCCACCTTAGCATAATTCAGCCCCTTTAATCCAATAAGGGGTATCTTGACTTCTCTCCCATGCCTAATCTCACTCGTCCTAAGCTGATACCCGAGAGCCTCCTCAGCCTCGGTGCCAAACTCCACCAAATGACTTCAAAGTCCCCTTACCCGGCATGAAGGTGTGGGGAGTTCAGGCATTCTGGTCTCCCTACTCTGTTAGAAGTGGCCGAACCTTCTTTTCCATTAGTCTTTTTAGTTCCTGGGGCACGCGGATGGTTGTAAAGCTGACTCTCTTCTCTTCTATCGCGCTTTGGACTTCGACCTGGTTCGGGTTTAGGCGTTCAAGTCCAGCCTTCTCTTCAACAAAAATCACCCTCTTCACGTGCCCAGAATGTAGTCCATGCCAAAGGATGCCGTCAATTACACCGCCTACCCATTGAAAATCATCTGGGTGAAACGGAGAAATCCAGGGAAGCACAGTTTGCATAGCCTGTCCAAACCTGACCCTAATCGAGCGGTCTATCCTCTCGTGTGCCGCTCGTTTGACCTCTCTCGGAAACCTCTCCTTGAACAGGGCGGCCTCCTGCTCCCTCTCCTTTGCCTCTTGGATAGACTCTTCCAGTTCCCCCTCTTTGCCCTCTAACTGACTTTGCTTGTCTCGAAGCTGGTCAAGCAGGTCTCTTTGGGGCCTTGCCGTAGTTCCATTGAACCTCGTTGAACCGGAAAATATCACTACAACTGGGACATTTGCCGAACCACATCTGGGGCTTGGAAAAGGCTTCTATTGGAGCAGGATTAGCTGGTCTCATGCAATGCTTGTCAAAATAGCAATTCTATAAAGGAATGATTCCCGAAACAAAGAAACCTTAAGGGAAAGGGCAAGAAGATGTGAGACCAAAGCCGGTGAGAAGTCGAGCGGTATTACCCTAACTGACAAACAATTCGCAGAACTGAAGAAAGTTCTGGAGTCTTACGTGAAGGTGGCAGCACTTACAGGGGTCAAAGAAATCTCCAAAGCAGAATTGGAGAGAAATGTATGGGTTCTGAACTACGCGGGCTTCAATCAGCCACAAATGGAGCGTATTCTTGATGTTGACCAGAGTACTATTAGCCGGATCTTGACCGGGAAGGTTGCTAAGAAGAAAGACAACAAGAAGAAACCACAGGAATGACAGACAAAGAACCTGTCGAAGTTAAGTTAGACCAGACCCAACTGAATGGTCTGATTGACGCCCTCAATAACCTCGTGAAGGTGTTTGCTTTTTCCAAGATACGCACAGAACAGGGAACTGACAAGAAGGCTCGCTTTCTCAAAGTCTTCGGGTTGAGGAATTCTGAGATAGCCGACTTGCTTGGCGTGAGTGACCAAGCGGTTGACCAGGCACTCACTAAGACAAAGAAGCCACGGACACCACGGAAAAATGAATGACCCTTTCGAAGACCCTACGTGACAAAGTTTGCGATAAGCTGGACATCACGCCTCGAACGCTTCTCAACCGAATTAGGGCAAAGTGTCAGGCTGAACGAGTAGCTGACCCTGATGTTGGGTTACTGCTTGTTGCCTTTGATGAAGCTGGGATAAACGTCACGAAGCCTGCTTACTCCGTTCCATCGGGCATCCTCGAAGAATTTCAGGAACACCTGAGAACGAGAAAGGGTGAAACCCCGTTCCAAGTCCCATTCCCGTCCAGAAAACAGAAGAAGGGTAGGAAGCCCGAACCACGAGGCCCCGCTCTTCTGAGCTTCAAAAGTAGGACTCCCACGTATCCTCACATCTTCTACAACAAGCTGGAAGATGAGATTAACACAGCTTACGGAGACCAACGGCTACCGAATGCCGCCCTCGTTCTATCAAGAAAGTTGATTGAAAATCTGGTCTTCAACGTGCTCCAATACAAATTAGGGCCGAAGATGATGGGCTTGTATTTCGACAAAGAGCACGGGCGAGCAAAGGACTTTAGCGTTCTGCTTGATAGCCTGAAGAACCAGAAATCGGCATTTGATGCCGACCAACATGGCGTGATAGACAAGTTCTTGGATTTGGCTCAGAAGTTTAGACCCGAGGCAAACGCCAAAGCACACAACATAATCGAGTATCTGGACTCAATCGCCCAGCTTCGGAAGTTCAAGATACCCGAGATGACGCAATTCTTGGTGGAACTCATCCACCGAGTGAGGTCTTAGGCTTGCAGGAAGGAAGCACTCGAAGCGTCACGACTGAACTCATCATAGGTCTGATTATTGCCGCTGTTGTCACTTTCGTCTACTTTGACGTTTCCACCGAACTGAAGTTAGCCCTCGTTCTTTTCCTCGGGGGGGTGGGTCTTCTCAACTTCCTGACCCTCATATTTGCTTGTCGAAAGTTCGGCTGGAAAATGACTCAATGGCAATACAGGATATCGAAGCGTCCAGAGTTCATTGAACAACTTCATACTTTCGACAAGCAAATCCGCCAGGTGCTCTACGAAAGAAGTGAAGGCCACCCTTCGTTATCTTTGGAAGGAACAGATGTTATGGAAGCTCTTTCAATTGGTGTTGGTGACAAGACGCTGAAGTCAGAGTTGGCCGACAAGATTGCTATGGCGAACGTGGCCTACAACGAGTTGCACCAGAGGATTGCTGAACGTTACAGGGGCTATCACTGGAAGACCCTGGAATTTGCGGAAACGCTTGGTTCCATCAGTGGGCACTTCGATTTGGTCAATCATATCTTCCCAACAGTCTACCGACAGGTTGGTCTTTGGCCGAAGGACAAACCTCTCCCGAAAGAGGTTCGAAAGAAGTGGGAAGAGTTCCGAACGGAATACAATACTGTTCTCCATGGTTGGAAGAGCTTCATAGAGCAGACCACCCACGCTCTTAGACTTGGTGCGAATACACGAGCAGAAAGCGTGAAGGAATTGCCCGAACGGGACTAACGCTTTTGGACGATTTGTCGTGGACGGGTTCGAGCCTGCCCGCCCCCCGGCCCATACCGTACTGTCAAAACACCATTCCAGATGGGCGTTAGAGGTCTACGAACTTTTACTATTTGAACCGCTTAAATCCAACTATATCACCCATTACGGCTTGGAAAAGACGGGTTCGCAAATGGGCCTCAGAGAAAACATTCGCCATGGGCAGGCCTGCCAAGCTCGGATGGTGCGGCACGTTAGGGCCACATGCTCATTAGTTGAACCCGTGCACCGAGGGGCGGATGCCAAGTGCACTATGCCTGATGGGAGAGTCGTGTTTTACGAAGCCAAAAGCGGTGAGTCTCAACTAACTCCGTATCAGCGGCAGTTCAGACTGAAGGCCCTGGAAAGCGGGCATCATTACGTTATTCACAGATGCACGAAGCACGAGTAGACCTGTTACCAAGATGAAAGGTAGTTTCAGCAGGAAGGCGAAGAAACCAGGCGGCAAGAAGCCCAAAAAACTGAGCCTGAAGGCTATCTTCTACGGCACTTTGTGGAGCATCACTTCGTTTGGACTATTCCTCGGCATGGGTGGGGGTTTCAATGCTGGGTTGCTCGGCGGAGTAAGCGGGGGTGCCCTCTTCCTCATTGCCGTAGGGTTCGCCCCGCCTTTGGCTTTCCTATTTCCAGTAGCTGGAACTCTGGCCCTGCTCGTCAAGATATATGCGGCACTCTTACCTTTCCTTCATTAGGGCAAGACTGTCAACTAAGAGTTCCAAAGGCCGCTAATCATAGAACCCTGCGATAAGAACGTATAATGTGGCTACAACTGAGTTGTAAAGTATCCATGTATACACGTAGAAATCAGACTCCATCTTTGTTCCCCACATGTAACTGACGAATGCCACCAAGCCGAAGAGCAAGCCGATGCTGGCATACCATTGGAGTGGCCAGGGAGCAATGTCCCAATGGTGAGCTGTGGATGAAAAAATTGAAACCGTATTCGCCAGAGTAGATGTTCTCCCCTGGTAATGTCTCTCAGCTTTCCAACCCATGATGATAATGAGGACGAATAGCCAGTCGGACAGACTTGCGATAGAAACCATGACGTGGCTATGTGGAATGCGATACTTTAACGCTGACCTGTAACGGATAGCTCTCTTCGTTCCATTGTTGGAATTCTTGTGGTGCCGTTCGGGGTTAACGTCTGCCCTCTTCTGTTACCCAAGTCCCCCGACTTGTATCCATGGAGTTTATTTCTCCGGCTGGCCAAGCTCTTTCTGAAGAACCCATGACAGCCGAAGTCGGTTCTAACCTAACCAAGTCCAAGTCCCCCCTGTTTCTTGGGACAAGTGACTCAGTTAGACGAGTTTGTCCGGCTAAGAATGTTTAGATTTTTTCATAGGAGCGGCGGGCTTGGTGGAGAACTCGCAAGTGAAGGCCAGTGTCCCTCCACTGGAAGGACGTAGGGTTGAGCCTCAAGGCAGTCTACATGTTCATGGTCAAAGCTCTTTCCTGACTGAGGCAAACTTGTCGAACTGCCGGTAGATCCTGAACCCGGCGTTCACATACATTTGTAGTGGACCGTAGTAATTCAGATGTGCTTCGGGGATGTTGTTGGGGTTGTCTTGGTTGGCAGACTTGGTTCTCGGGTAACCTTCGGCGAATAGAAGCCCGGAACGCTTGAACGATGCACACGCAGACTCAAGGAGAGCGGTGGCAACGCCCATCCTCCTGTAACGAGAGGCTACAACAAAACACAATATTGACCCTACAGGTTCGCCGGGGTCTTCAACGGCCTCTGCTAAGTGTTGGAAACTAACGTAGTCAGCCCTGCGACCGGCGTTGCACCACCCAACGACTTCGCCGTCAACATAGGCCAGGAAGCCTGATGCTCGACCCGACACTATTCGTTCGGTCCTCAGCCTCTTCAGCTCCTGTGCTCCGAGAGCCATCAAATCTTTCTCGGGTCTTGCGTCGTCGAAAAATCCGCAGTAACATCCTGACCACCATGGATTGTCTCTGAAGTTCAGCCAAGGGTCAGTCTCGTAGATGGTGTCGAAGAACGTGAGATGGTCCTCAGCCAGGCTCGGGACTAGCTCCCTGACTAACACGTCACTATTCATGCAATTATCAGGGCGCTTTCGCAAGTCTGTGATTTAAACTCCCGGGGAATAGCTAGCCGGCCCTGGCCGCAAGAGCGTTGGGAGAACAGCGTAGCTAGCGCTTCGGACACGGAATGAAAAGCGGTGATGTGCCCACCATAGGGAATGCTTACCGTGATACCCTTTGTCCGAGGCTTACGGTCAATCGCTGGCCGCGGTTAGGAAGTAGAGATTGACCAGCGGTAACTATTGGCGGAACAAGCGGCGGGCCTAGAGAGATATGAACCTCTAGATGAACACTCTTCGGATTTGGGTAAGTAGCGCGAATGCATGTGCAATGAGACGTCACTATCTCAGGCTGACCTAGGGTTTATGGCGTTGATATAGCGGTATTTCCTTCGGAAGGGATCCCACGGACCAACCTTGCCTTCTGATTCAGGGTTCCACCAGGCTGAGCACATAGCTCGTCTCTCCGTGGTAATCCTCCTGGATACTTGCTGATCTGCCACCCGAAAGCCTTCTCGTAGAAGAGCTTGGCGCGTTCCACATTGTCGGCCGGTATCTCGAAATGCACTACCTTACCGGGCATTTACAATCACGGGAATTCTACAGGCGAAAAACCGCCCGATATAAGCGCACGCTATACTTTCCTTCCGTTGAAATCAACACGTCCGGTGGAGAGTGAAAGTAATTCTCGACCAGCTACTGTATCTTGTTCACATGAGGAGATTTCGACTGGGGACAGAGTTTGGCTCAGTCATTGGGTATCTGAAGCTGTTGAGCGAAAGGCCGAGAACTCTTCACCGGGTCCTGATAGACCAGACGGGCGTGGGCGGGACGTTCGTTGAAGAGGCGAGGAAGCTGTTGAAGAATGCTGATGGGTCATGCTTACACTGCCGAAGAAGCAGTGGATCATGGCGTACTTGAAGAAGGTGATGCAGGAACAACGACTGCGCATACCTTTCGATAGAGAACTCATGACGAGATGAACTCGGAGACGTACGAGATGACTAAGACGGGCGAGATACAGTTCGCACACTCGGCCGGAACCCACGACGACCGGTTGTGGGCGCTCGCACTGGCCGTTTATGCTTCGAGACCGGAAATCCCACGATACCAGGGAGTGGTTTTGCGAGGGAGATCGATGAGAACGATGCCACGACTTCCGCAACGGACGGCATGGGGGCTATTGAGAAACTGGAACCTCCCACCTCCCACAACCGCACCAAGGACTATCCGGCCAAGCCTGCGGTAGGAGTCGTAGAACGAGTCACATGCCTTGGATGCGAGAAGCCGAAAACCCTAATGAGGGAATGTTGGTGCTAGGAATGAACCCCGTACCAAATGACATACTCTTTCATCCGATGGGGTTTTCACAGTTTCTCTCTTTGGGGACTAGTCATCATCGTCGCTTTCGGGTTTAGCTTCCGTCTTCGTCTGCGTAGATAGCAAATAGCTTGACTTTACCAATGGCCTAACAGCGCCATCCTCACGTAGAAACGTTAGGTCCAGCAACTCATTGTATTGCGTCGGCGGAGAAGTGATGTGACGCACTTCAGACCTCAAATTCAACAATAGGGGTCTAAGAAGTAGCACGGGCCCATAGAAGCTTTCCTCAATCGCTGTCATCGGTCTCGCTCTTAGCCTTTGTCTTAGTTTGGGTGGCCAAGGCACTTTTTGATTTAACCAATGGAAGAGCATCTGCACTCCGTGCAACACTTAGAGATCGTCGTTCATCATAAACCGCGTCTGGAGGGGTTTCCTTGGCTTGGATCCTAAAGTTCAGAAGAAACGGCTTTGGTGCTCCAGAACCTACTGCAATATCAATCGGTGTCATCGGTTTCTCTCCTCTGTGCTGTCTTTGTTTCAGTTGCCAACAGGTACCCGGTGTTGGCTAGGGGGCGTCTGTAATCTGAGGCGAGAAAATTCATGCTTTTGATCTCATCGTAGAAAATGATCGGTCCGGACGAAGCGGAGGGATGAACTCGAAACGCAATAAGAAATGGCTCTTCCATCATACTAGTATTCTCATGAGGTTCCGACGAACTTAGCTATAAGGGACTAGAGCAAAATGGCGGCCAGAGCGAGGCCTGTACTTGTTATGAGAAGCGTGAGTGCGATTATCAAGTACTGCTGAGCCGTATAGACAAGTGTTACCTTGCGATTTACATTCTCCAATGTGATTTTGTAAGAGCTGATCATGTTTGAAAGCCACTTTCTCTTGGCCTCCAAGACACCGACATTCTGGAACTCGATAATGTCATCGACATTTGGGCGGGCCGTGATGACTCTACGTCGCCCTCCAAATGCATACCATATTGCGGTGAACATTGCTCCATACATGAATACATACATCGTCCCGAGTAGAATCGACAAGCAGAGGTTCTTCTCATAGACCGATTGTATCAATCCCGACAAATCCACCGTTAGTGCAGCTATTATTCCGGAAAAACCGAGGAGATTGTTTGCCTTTGCATCGACGGCCTCAGCACGACTTTGCTCGGAACTAATGAGATCCTTGGCCATTTCCACACAGGCATCAATTAAATTGGCGTCTTGAGAAGTTAGTTTAGCCTCTATTTCCTTCGCCGTGTGATGGTCTGTCAACAGCTGTACCCCCGCAATAGGACCTCAATGAGCTTGCGTGATATCGGTTGTCCCGTCAGACTCTCAATCCAGGCCCACTGGCCATTTGGGTTTAATTCCAGGAAGACATATTCGCCAGAATTCGTCCTGATTAGATCCAAGGCACCAAAGACTAAGCCATAGGCGTGAACGAGGTCGATGCACGCCTCTTCGACGTGGCTGGGGAGATTGTGGACTGCGTGCTTGAGACTTAGAGTATCCCGTCTCCAGTCAACACTGGTAGAGGGGCTTTCTTGCGAAAATATCTCCGTTGAAAACACGCAATCACCTACTACAGTCACTCGAATGTCCGAATTCTTCTTGATTCTTTCCTGGAAGATTACGGGCGCGTACTTCACTGAATCAATCAGACTTAGATGTTCATTTGAAAGAGAGTTTGTGTATATGACATATTCACGTCCTTCTAGCTGGCCGTGGCTCGCCCTGAGAGTCTTTGCAATAATGTCACGCCCGTGGACATTGTAGAAATCTAGTGCAGCCTGGGGATCGTTTGTTACCAAAGTTTCCGGAATCCTAAAGCCCATTTTTTTCATTCGATTGAGTTGTTCAATCTTGTTTTCCGCGACGCGTATTCTGTCAGGGTGGTTGACCCAGGAGCAGTCAAGGGAGCGCCAGATCCCTTGTAGAAATTCTCGGCTTTCACGGCTAACGAAGTCGCGCGTTTGAGGGTCAAAGTCGGGAGGAAAGGCAGGTCCCTCGGGTCTTCTATACCAAACGCCCGTAATCTCCGACATGTCAAATCGTTTCCCAGCTTTCTCAAGGAAAACGGTCCCCCCCAAGGGGGTCAAAGATGACGTGGCGTCAAAGGGAAAGTCCTCCGTATTGAAGCGAAGATACTTGACATCTCGCTCTTGAAGCTTCAAGATAAGGAAGTCTGCAGTGTAATCGCCCCGATTCGTGACTATCAGAATCATTACCTGCCCTTATGACCGGTCCGTTATAGAGAACTATCGCTGGTCCGGTCACCTGGGGGTGAAGATGGCGGCGAGGGTATTAATCGACAGTGGAAGTCGAAACTGAGTGAAAAATAGCAATGGGCTGGAGCAGGAAGAACATGGGTAGCGTCTACCGCACGCCAGAGATACATGCCAAGAGGGTCCTCGTTTGGGGGGTTCCAAAAACGAAGAATGTCAGAATAACAAACGATAGAACTAGCACGAATGATAGTAATCTTCTATCTGGCTGTGCATTCTCCATATACAGCCAGGTCCCTTTGATGAACCGAAAGTGCTTCTTCCTCAACCAATTCTTCCGAAAGTAGAAGTTTGCATAGTAGCTCACCTTCGTGTTTGCAAACAGTTGTTGCCAATCCTTAGCCTTCGCGTTGTAGTCTTCCTTGAACTCAACATATGTCTTCCGCGTACCGTAGAGAAGGGCCTTCGAGAGCTGTCCGTATACCAATAGTCTCAAGGATGTGTAGAACACACCAAGGGTCAATAGAGCACCGAAAATAGAGAACACCAGCGCGCCAACCAGCCCTCCCTGTGCGCCATAGCTGGACCAGGTCTGCATTAGAATGAACACTCCTATGGCAAAGGAGACTAAGGTCGCGGCGTGCGACTGTAATTGAATCGCGTAGAAGTTCAGTACGTCGTCGAAAGAATCTTCGAACTCCTCATACTCATTCTTCTCCTCATCTTTGTCATGACGTGAATCATCAGTGTTAACGTGGGCACTCGACATGTTTCGAATCCTCAATCTTTATCCCGATAGTTCGACCCATGAAAGTCTTTGTGGAACCGCCATGTTTTCTTTGCGCGTGGGGCGCATGCTCCATCGCATATTCGTTGACAGTTCAACCAAGGGCCTAGTGAGATGAACCAACGAGACAACCGGCTACAGGCTTGCGCTCCTTCTTCGTTTTGTAGATTACAATCTCGTCGCAGTGCTCAGCATTTGATCCTTGCCGATGTCGTCGCCATGATATCTTTCGGTACCTAGGAGGAGGTATCCGTTCACGATCAGCTTGTGAAAGGTAGCTAAGCTTATCTCGCCATGGGATTCTACTGGAACGTGTAGGCGTTCATAGTCTTCGTCCCTGAGACCGCGCGTCACCCTTGGTACCCCTAGACTTGGTAGTCTCAACAGATCGTCAGTTGGAAGGCGAACTCAGAGGGCGACCTCAAAACGTTTCCATCTCTGTTGCTTGTTTTTGACAAGCGTGAATTCGATTGTTTTCTCCATGTACTCTCGATACACCCGGTCAACAACTGGCTCTCTTACCTTTCTGCGGTGGGATCGGTGGAGCGACCCGGAATCAATCTTTCCCCCTGGTTCTCAAGATTTTGTAGAGAATTCGTTGATGTGCCTTCAGCTTTGAAAGGAAATACGCCAGCCTGAGCCGATTTGCATCTCTACTCGCTTCACTGCGATCCTAAACTACAAGCCAGACCCAAGCACAATTCTGCAAAAATTCATCGCCGATTCAAGCTACAGGGGGTAAAACCCAAACATGAGGATGAGGGAGGGTCACCTCCCCGGTCGAGGCCACTTGCAACAAACATGGCACCGAACGCGACGCCAAAAAAGCCCCGACGTAACCTCTTTTCGACACAGCAAAAGGGGGGAGTGTCTTTCGAGATTACAGTAGTCAACGCTAATATGGTGGGCCGGAGGAGATTCGAACTCCCGACCCTACGTCCTAGCCAGAGCTAGGTTTCCGCGTGTAAGGCGGACGTTCTCTCCGGGACGTAAACCGGGCTGAACTACCGGCCCATCAGCACCTTCGGGCCAAGTGCCATGTAGATTACGATTCCGGCAGCCATCCGTAGCTTTGTCTTTTTATACCGCAAAGACCCAATCTTCATTCTGGACATTTATGGCGGGCAAGGAACCGCTCGTCTACATTGACGGCGAATACCGCCCGAAGAGCAGTGCCTCGGTCTCAGTATACGACCACGGCCTACTCTACGGAGACGGCGTCTTCGAAGGAATAAGAGCCTACAACGGCAGCGTCTTCCGCCTACGCGAACACATCGAACGCCTCTACGAAGGCCTCAAGATAACACGAATCGACGTCTCCTACAGCAAACAAGACATGATGAATGCCGTCGTGGAGACGCTTCGCCGGAACAACTACACCGACGCCTACATACGCCTCGTCGTAACCCGTGGCCGGGGAAACCTCGGCCTCGACCCCCGAAGCTGCCCAAGACCCTCAGTCATAATCATGACAGAACCCGTCGCGCCCGCCCACGGAAAAGGAGCCCGAGAGAAGGGAGTCATTGCAGTAATCTCCGGATACCGACGCGACATGGTCGACGGAACGACACATGAGCTAAAGTCCCTCAACTATATCCAGAGCGTACTCGCCAAGTTCCAAGCAATAGACGCCGGAGCAGACGAGGTCGTAATGCTAGACCATCGCGGAATGGTCTCAGAGTTCCACGGCTCAAACATCCTCATGGTAAAAGAGGGAGTAATCCACACACCCACCTCCGCCGCGGGAATACTCCACGGTGTCACACGGGCCCGTGTGATGAAGCTGGCCGAAGAGTTGGGGTACGAGGTCCACGAACGAGACATCACACCCTACGAGCTGCTCACATCTGCCGAGGTATTTCTGACAGGCACAATGGCCGAGATAGTGCCCGTCGTCAAGATCAACGGAATACTAATCGGCGAAGGCAGACCGGGACCCATCACCAAGGAGATTATCCGGGGCTTTCAGAGAATCATCCAGGACCCGAAAGAAGGGGTCCCTATAGGTGCCGCGATGCCGATTCAGCCTAGAGCAAGGTCAAGCTAGAAAGGGCATCTCCAGTAGGGCACACGGGTTTCAAATTGGCAAACCATCGGTGCGTAGGCCCCGCGCATAGAAATTTGCAACCACAATTACAGAATGACTCGGTCTGATATCTAGAATCTTAGGTCTGCGATTGCTCTCACCGGAACATGTTCCTTGAATCGTTCATAGTGCACGTCTTCGCATAGAAACCCCTCGAGGCGAGAGCGCCGCGCTAGGTTCCTATAGGTGGACTGCGTCTGCCGCATAAAGGTCGGTTGCACCTACGATTTTTTCTGCTTCGGAAAGGATCTTGTCTGATACTGGGACGAAAGTGATTCTGTGGCTGCGAAGTTCCCGTAGGTCCAGTTCGACTATCTCCTTGGTTTTGTCGTCCTTTCGTAGAGCCCTTGCCACCTCCAGAAGGCTCCACTGCGAATCCTTCCGGATGTCAGAGAGCTGTCTTCACGGCTTTCGGCACCCTTCGCTTTTGAAGTCAGAGGGAGGCCGGAGCTGGGAGCCCGCTACTTACTCTCCTCTAGCGAGTAGAGCACTCTTTGGCTCGGGGCTCTCTATTTCCCGGCAGCCTGAATTGTAGATCTGTCAGTCTTCGACACTTCTGCGATCACAGTGCTGTCGACAAGATAGTAGGGTTCTCCGTCGACCGCGTAGTGACCCAATGCTCTGTAGACCCTACCGACGACAAGCCGAAGACGAAGCTCGGCCTTGTCCTCCGCGACTCGGTAGACATTCCAAGTCTCCTTCCTCGTCTCGACTTCTACTTGCTTCTTCTCATTCTCCGCTATCTCCGCAGGGTGAGGCAATTTCTCTGAAGCTTTGCCTCGGAGTGCTGGGGGGGAATGCGTCGTCCAGATTGGATGAGGGGCGACCTGGATCCCCATGCGTTTCTGGTCTGTAGGGTCGCGTATTCTAGTCATCTTACTGAGGATAAGTCGTCCTCTAAGGACCACGTCCTCATCGTCCTTGATCACGTACTCATTCCACGGCTCCTTCACGATCTCGAAGGGTACTAGACCGAGGATTTCGACAGGCACTAAGGATCAGCCTCTATCAAATCCACTATGTATCCTCCCAAGGTGACGTTATTCTTGGCCACGCTGTATTCCATGTTTTCGTCGGGATAGTAATCCGCAATTACTCTCTGTCTAAATAGCTCTGCGAGCTTGTCGGAAATCCGGGGCTGGCCCAGCTTGACAAAGGCTTTTCTGAGCTGCTCGTGGACGCTTTCCGTCTCACTTTTGGCGTCAGAGAGGGCCCAAGAGCTGCGAAGTTTGAGGAGCCCCGTCAGATACGCGGAGTAATAGGCGCGGTTAACCGCGGTGCGGAAGTGTTCTTCGCCGCCGTTCGGTCCAAGAAGGGTCTCGGCTAGTTTCAAGAATTTCCTAGGCTGAAGGAAGGTCCCGTTCACCAGATCGAAGGACCAGGTGAACGTTGCCGATTAGGCTTGTGTCGAGACTCCGGGCGAAAACATCGGACAGTCTGTCCCAAACCTTCAGAATCTCCTCGTATGGCATCCCACGGATCCTAACGACAACAAGTAGTGCTTCCGAATCTAGTTGCTCTGGATCGCGACTGATTTCTAGCGCAGAGTCAAACGCGGCTTCCATCTCCTCGAGCCTGTTTCGGACTGGGTCGTATGCACGAGCAATCTCGGCTAGGTTTCTGTTGAACCTCTCCGGTAGTGGACTGGGCCCAGTCCATAACAGGATATCCTTTCCTAGGCGAGCGGGGAAACTGAGAGTATCGCGAACTATCGTGAGGAGGTCCCTCGGAAGTTGACGGCCTGGAGTGGGGGAGATGACGCCGAGAGGGCTTTGATGCTTGGCCGTTGTGGGTCTGATGGGCATTACGGGTGTTTCCGAATTTGAACCGAGCTGAGGACTAGCTGCTGGTAGGTCTTGGACCAACCAGACCTCGTTAGAGTTGTTGCCTAACATTTCAACAACTAGCTCGCGCGAGTGCTATTTATGCAGGGGGGTCCCTTTGTTTCGCAATCATGTCTCAGTCCCCTAGGAACGCCTTCAGCAACGGTACTTCCACCCGGCCTCGACGTGATTAGCCGTTTGGCTGCTTCCATATCCGTGACAGACCAAGCCCCTTTGTACCCAGGCTTACGGTCAAGCCGGCCCTTCTCTCTCAACCGTTTCATGCAAACTGGACGCGGGAACTCATGCGAACCTCCTTCGCAATCTTGGAGGTTCCTGCAGTTCCTTCCAGACCTACAGGGGCCTTCAGAACCTTGCACTCGTTTCTCGCCATTCTCCTCAGTTGGTTGGACGAGTACCATACTACCTGGGGTTTTTGTCAATGAGGCTGACGAGCCGAATGACCTAGTTGCTGCCGGTTCGGCCTTGAAGAGTTTGACCAGTATGCCGGGTTCTAAGTAGAGCCTCAGGCGTCTTCCTCTCTTCGAGCCCCCTCGACCAGCTGACTAGAGGTCTTCCCAGAAACGCCCACGCTCTCGTTGATGAGACGCAGCATCCGTAGCCGGGCTTCGGCCTCAAGGCTTGACAGGCTGAGATAGAGCCTGATGGCGTCCCTGACGAGGTCGCTACGGTTGAGCAAGCCCCGCCGGCGAACTATGGCGTCTATACGCTTTAGCTCCTCGGAACCTATCTTAGTCGCCACGGTTACCTCTGTCATACGACGAACCCATTGGTTTACCATGGTAAACCATCATTTCAACTTAGCGAGCCCACGAGGTCATGGCCCTCTGGAGTGGCCGGTTCCCGTTGGAAATGTGTATCCATGAAATTGCCACGTTTTGCCTGAAAACCCTAATGTCTGATTAATTGGGACCGTAGAGGTCGGGAGACCTGGAAAATTTCAGATCCGTTGCATACGAGACCTTCAGAAGAACCCAGATTAGGTAAGACGAGCTCTTACCTGACCTAGTCTCTTCTAGGGCGGGCGAGTGTCGAGGATGAAGGGTTATACACGGTTTCCACCTTGCCCAGACAATCGCGTCGAGCTGTTACAATCCAACGAAACTGTTTCGGATGAGAAATGATTGGTCAAGAGGACGGAAGACCGGGTCAGAAATCTTGACCAGAAACTAGACCAGATAATGAACAGGCTAGACACCATCGAAGCAGCGCTCGCCACGTCACAGCAAAGCGCTGAACTATCAAGCGTCTTATCGGACCTCAGGACCGGAATCTCGCTCTACAGCGAGCCCTTGAAGGCTATCAAGAGGCTCTACGACGCCCGAAGATTCCTGAAAGCAACAGCAGTTGAGAAAGACGAGATTTCCAGAATCATCGTGCAGTCGCTCGCTATGAGGGGCGAGCTAAATATCTCCCAGCTGGAAAGAGAGGTCAGAAGTGCCAGGGGCAAAGCGTCCCGGCGAATAGTCCGCGAGAGGCTAAAGAAGCTGGAGACGGACGGTATCGTTCAAAGGGTCCCAAGACCCGGAAACAAGTATCGACTTGTCCAGTGACCGTGATTTTGGTCACTTTTTTCCAGTGAGATTATGTTGAGTGACCAGTGCATTATGGTTTCAAGGTGAAAAACCACGAGCATAAGTAAGATAGGAATCAGCCGAGGGCTGAGCTACCAGCCTCCGATTGTGGATCAGGGGACA
>Ga0209751_10002585_pt1 | contig 17932 bp, 21 predicted proteins | sample RifCSP13_1_FD_184019 | JGI IMG/M metagenome (GOLD analysis project Ga0209751, IMG submission 184019) | Soil microbial communities from Rifle, Colorado - Rifle CSP2_sed 13_1 (SPAdes) (version 2) | ecosystem: Environmental > Terrestrial > Deep subsurface > Rock core/Sediment | place: Rifle... | reverse complement strand
TAGAGCGCGGCGTAGCCCGGCAGGGTGACGCCGAAGATTTCGAGCGGATAGACCGACGAGGCGAAGCCTTGGGTGGCAGCCATATAGGTGCCGATGGCGGTGCCGGCGGCCCACCCGATCAGCAGCGCGAGCGCATTGAAGCTGCGCGTATAGAGGCCGAGCAGGATCGGCGGCAGGAGCTGGATGATCCAGATGCCGCCAAGCAACTGGAGCTGGATGGCATAGGCTTGCGGAATGGCGAGGATAAACACCACCGCCCCGATCTTGACCACGAGCGAGACGATCTTGGCCATGCGGGCTTCGTCGGCCTCGCTGCAATCCGGACGGATGAACTCCTTGTAGAGATTGCGGGTGAAGAGGTTGGCGCAGGCGATCGACATGATGGCGGCCGGCACCAGCGCGCCGATAGCTATGGCGGCGAAGGCGACGCCGACGAACCAGGAGGGAAAGGAGGCGAGAAAGAGCGCAGGCACCGCGAAGTTCGGCCCGTATTGGGCGAAGCCCGCCGCATAGGCCGGATCCCGATCCACGCCCGCGGCGATGGCCATGTAGCCGAGCAGCGCGATTAGCCCCAGGATAAAGGAATAGGCCGCAAGCAGGGCCGCGTTCCGCCTTATGACGTTGCCGCTCGACGAGCTCAGGATGCCCGTCATGGCATGAGGATAGAGGAAGAGCGCAAGCGCCGAGCCGAGCGCCAAAGTAGCGTAGGCGCTGTAGGAGCCGAGGCTGTCGCCGGAAGGCGGGGCAAGAGTGAGCTTCTCTGGGGGCACGCTTGCGAAGATTGCTCCGTAGCCGCCGAGCTTGGCCGGAATGATCACCACGGCGGCGAATACCGTCACGAAGATGAGTACGTCCTTGACGATGGCGATGAGCGCCGGCGCCCTGAGGCCGCTGGTATAGGTGAAGGCGGCGAGAATGATGAAGGCGATGATGAGCGGGATGTGGCCGGCAAATCCTCCCGCCGGAAAGCCGAGCGCGCCGATTACTACCTCCATGCCGACGAGTTGGAGCGCGATATAAGGCATGGTGGCGATGATGCCGGTGAGCGCGAAGGCGAGCGCGAGGATGCGGCTGCCGAAGCGGTCACGCACGTAATCGGCGGCGGTGACATGGCCGCGCTCATGGGCGATCGCCCAGAGCCGCGGAAAGACGAGGTAGAGGATGGGATAGATGAGGATGGTGTAGGGAACGGCGAAGAAGCCCATCGCGCCTTTGCCGAACACCAGTGCCGGGACGGCGATGAAGGTGTAGGCGGTGTAGAGGTCGCCGCCGAGCAGAAACCAGGTGACCATGGTGCCGAAGCGGCGGCCGCCGAGACCCCATTCATGCAGGAGATTGAGATCAGCTTTCCGCCAACGCGCCGCCACGAAGCCGAGCCAGGTGACGAACAGGAACAGCGCGCCGAAGATGATCGTGGCGGTCAGGTCGAGCGTCACAGGATGTCTCCCGGGATGTCCGTCGCCTCCAACCCCTTGCGGGAGCTTTCCGTCACCTGCGTGATGCGGGTGTCGATCACGTGGACGAGGAGGACGACCGCGGCGCCGAGAAGGATCCAGCCAAGCTGATACCAATAGAAGAAGGGAATGCCGCCGAGCTCAGGCTCGATCCGGTTGTAGGACGGCACCCAAAGCATGGCGACGAAGGGAATGAGGAAGAGCAGCCGCGGCCAATAGCTCAGCCAGCCGCGCTTCTTCTTCGCGCGTGACATCGTTCTAGCTCCTCCCCCTCAAGCGCAGCCCTTAGCGGCGCCCGGAAGCCGCCGGAACGCCAAGCCAAGCGGGGGATGCCGCATTTTGGGTTGTTTAGCAAGGCGACGCGCAATATTGCTTTTGACTCGCACCGGCCCATATGGTCGCGCAAGAGAGCCCGTAGCTCAGCCGGTAGAGCACTTGACTTTTAATCAAGGGGTCAAGGGTTCGAATCCCTTCGGGCTCACCAATGACTTAGCGGGACACCACTCTTCCCGGCACAAAGTGGCGTCGGCTAGCGTTGGCGCTTCCGGCCCTGCGTTGCCGTAGAGTCGGCTATGCAGTTGGCAACGTATGCTTCTATTTCAGGAGCATAAGTCGGGGTATTACTTCAAAAGCCTCTATTTGGCAGGCCATTCTGACTTCTTCTGAGACGGCCGAAGCTGGGGTAGCGCTTATCAGGGCTATCAGAGCGCTGCCCGCGCCTAACATCGCAGATTTCCGTTTCATCTTACGTTCCTCCAACCGGGTTGATCTCCAATTCGTTGCGACTACGCCCCGCGCTTCCGCCTAGTGAGGCGAGTCTGATCGTAGGGGACAAGGATAGTTGAACCCCTTTTTGCCGTTTAGTGAACGAAGCTGCGCGGCGTGGCACAATGATCACAGAGCGGCGATATTTACCGGGTGCGAGAACCCTGCGGACAGGCTCCTGCGTTTAGGCAGGGACCAGTACTCTCCGGAGGAGTCGCAATGACCGTAACAAAAGACTATGGCGCCAGAAATTATGGCGCGAGAGAGATGATTATCGAAAGTCTGGGCGTAATCGCCGGGATCCTTACCGTCGCTTTTGTGCTGCTGTTCTTTGCCGGCGCCCTGGACTTCGGTCGGGGCATCGCCGTAAAGGTCAACCAACAGACAGTGCAGAGTCCGGCCAATCCAGCCGGCGAATAGGTTCCGGGCGGCAAGCGCGGCGGAACGATCGCCTGATCCCGGTCTGTGAGGCATCGCCTGAAGCTTAGCCCTATTTTGTGCGCTGCGGCTTGCTCCGCGCGAAGACGCTCTCCTTGAGCGCCGCCTTCAGCCCGACCGGCTGCTTATGCTTCTTGAGCAGATCAGCGAAGGCCTCGTCGACGAGCTCCTGGAAGCTCGAGCCGCTATCACGCGCGACAGCCTCGATGGCCTCCCAAGTGTCGTCGTCGAATTGAACTCGCTTGCCGGGCATGGGCCTAGTCTATCAGGATCGTTGGCCTCCCATCGCGCTCGCTTCGGCTGGCGCCCTTTTCTCGCCGGTCTACTTGGGGCAGACCACCGCCGAAATTTTGCACCTGTAGCCCGTAGGCCCCGGTACGCAATTGGTAGACGTCTGCGTGACTTTGCCGCCGAGGCTTTTAGCCGTTTGCTTGAGATCGGCCTGCGCGAAGATCGTGGCGGTGGCCAAATCTTTAGCCACTCCCTTTGCCTTCACCGGTTGACAGGTTCCAGCCTGGGCCGGTTCTGCAAAGCCAACAGCGGCGGCAACGGTGGCAATTACGACAGCAGTCAGGGCTACTTTGTATCTCATGTCCTAACTCCAATTTCTCGTTCCAGTGATTCCCGATTGGCCATAGGCCATGCGGGCAACCGGCCGTCAAGACCAGGGCCTTGCGTCGGGCGCCTCGCTTCGGCGGGCGCGCTTCACCACATCTCTATTTCTGCCCGCGAGGGATCGCGTCGGCTCGTGCCAGGTGCTTTGTCCATGAACCCGCGATGAACAGCCGGTTCAGCGCCGATACATGCGCGGCTGGCTAGTTTCACCCTTCGCCATGAGCCGTGGCCGGCGTCTCACAACCGCCACCAAGACTCGGCACTAGCTGCATACGAACGAATCGCGGACGGCGGAGGGACACCATGAATTGTGACGCAAGCTCAACCCAAGGACTGACTCGGTTTCGCGGCGGGCTCATCCTCGCTTTCGCTCTCGCGCTCGGCGTTGCCCTCACAAGTTTCAAGCACACTGCCTTGGCAGCCCTGGACGGCGCGCAAGCGGCTCAGGGTCAACGGGCCGTTACGCTGGATGCGCAAACGAGAGGCGCATTCGTCGTTGCCAAGAAAGACGACGATGATGGCCACAAGAACGGTGATAAGGGCAACGACAAGGGTCGGAAGGGCGGCAAGAACGCCAATCGGGACAAAGATGACGGCAAGGGCCATCACGGCGGCGATGGCGACAACGGTCATCGTAACGGCGGAAAGAACGCCAACTGGGACAATGACGGGGATAACGGCCACCACGGTGGAGGCGGCGACGGAGACAGAAATTGGAGCAAGAACGGCAACGGGAATAAGGGCAACAAGAATTGGAGCAAGAACGACAACGGCCATGGGAACGACGACGGCCACAGAAATTGGAGCAAGAACGGCAAGAAATACGGCAAGGGCTGGGGCGGCTATGACAACAATTGGAACGGGAACTGGAACAACCGGGCCCATGTGCGGGAGTGGAATCGCAAGCCCTATTACGGCGAATTCATCGGCGGCGTTATCCTCGGATCGATTTTCGCCGCAAACGGCATCGGCGTCGTTCCTTACGCGCCCGAGCCTAATCTCTGCTGGTATTGGGCCGACCCGTATATGTATCGCGGCTATTGGGACTACTGTTACTAAGAAGCGCCTCGCTTCTGGCGCATCATCGCATCGGGGCGCCGGTCTTGGCCGGCGCCCTTTTCATGTGGTCGTGAAGCTGATTACTCGGCCGGTGCCGAGGGCTCGGCGGACTCTCTAAGGCGGCACAGCCGCCCTCTGTGAAGGGCGGCTGCGCGAGTCAGTCGTAAGATTTGGCCAACGATCCAACGGATGGATCGGCCGCCTTGCAGGCTATCTCTTGCACTTCGTCATTCCGGCCATCGCCATGTGGGCGTCTGCCTCGGAACCATATATGCCCATCATGCTGAATTTCTCCGTGTCGGTGGGCGCCGACCTCGCCATCGAGCATGTTTTCGTGGTCTTATCGAACACGATATAGAAGCTATCGGCTGCCACGACCGGGACAGCGAAGGCACAGATCAGGGTAGCTGCGAGGAAGTACTTCTTCATGGGTCACTCCTTGGTCGAGAGGCTTATGCCTCGGTACAGACAGAGCATCTATCCTAGTTCACGCAAAAGACAAATCCTCGGCATTGAGAACCAATCGATTAACGGGAAAAGCGGCTCCGCCCGCACTCTCGTTGAGCGTGGCTTACTCGGCGGGACTGGCGGCGCGGCGGCGAATGCGATTGAACACGGTGCGCTTGAGGAAGTAATAGGCCGGCCTTCCCATGATCGCGAGGGCAACAAATTTGGAGATGAAGGGTGTGGCGCCCAACAGGCCCGACAGCCCAGCTTTGATACCGGGTTCGAGATCGGTCATCATGACCACGGGAATGAGCGGCCAAGCGGCATAAGCCCCGACAATGAGAACGGTGCCGAGGGCGAAGCGCCAACCGATCTGCTCGGCGGTGAAGGTCTGTTCGGTTGCGGTGTCGATGGCGACCTCCTCACGGTCGTCGGCGGGCGATATGTCAATATGCCTTGTCAGAGGATTTGGGTTTCCTAGAGGCAACGGGGGCGTGCCCAGCCCCAATCTCGCCGCGAAGATGGTAGCGCCGACTGGTGGAAATCGAAACCCATATTCCGCGCCTCGCCATTGATTGCATGCCGGTTTCTGAGCCTTTCTCGTGACTCTGGCGCTCACATCTTAAAATTTTACCATGAGAGGACGCCTGCGGCGCGCTGGGCGCCACGATCGCTCCCCAAAATTGGGGCGCATGCTGTCGCGCGCGACGAAATCAGCAGCGCGGCGTGAGCTTCGAGCGGGCTTACTGCCCTCAGAGCTGATAGACGCCGCCGCACACCACGGTCTGGTCAAGCCGCTCGCAGTACATTTCCTTGGGCTCGACCTTGTGGGTCACCGGGTTCATGAACTTGTAGCTCTGCCAGAAGCTCGGATGGGTCGCGGCGAGTTCTACGCGCTCTTTCACGAACGCCTTGCCGTCGGGATCCTTGTCGTCGATCTGGTTGGTGCCGATGCGCTTGGCGTTGGCGCCGTGGGCCAGCACCACGCCGTCGAGACCGTAGACCACGATGTAAAGGTCGCGGTCGACGAACTCGCCGGTGGGATTGCTGATCGCCGGATAGGCTTTGTCGGGGCCCTCAGCCTTGATGTAGGCAACCGCCTTTTTCACCATGGCGACCGCTTCGTCTTTGGTGGCGCCGATCTCAGCTGAGGCTAGCCCGCCGAAGACGGAAAGAGCGGCGACGAGCAGCGCCGCGGCGATGAGAGCGGAGCAAGATGTGGAATCGCGCATAGCGTTCCTCCGAACAGTCCCAACCGCTCACTCTATTCGGTTTCTTCCCCCCCACCCTAATCGATCCTCTGACCATGCTTTCGCAATCGCCAACACTTTCGTGCCGGGACGTCCGCCTCAGCCGGCCTTTTCCGAGGCGACGAGCCAGGCCGGATCGAACCAGCGGTCGGCCTCGCCGTCGTAGGGCAGCCGCGTAATGTCCCAGTGGCGGATGAAGGGCGCGTAGGTCTCCCAAACCGGGGGGCCGCCGCCGACATAGATCACGCGGTCGGGGAACCAGGCCAAGACCTCGGCCGGGTGGTTCGCCGAGCGGATCTCGCAAATGGTCCGGTCCTCGTAGGCAAAGGGCGGGATCGAGGCGATCGTAGTGGGCCCGGCGATAATCACGTGACCGCGTGTGACCTCGAAGAACCGCGCCACATCGGCAACAAATTCGCGCCCCTTGTTGCCCTCCCAGGGAAGCCGGCCCTTCAGCCCCAACTGCCCGCGCTGGCCTATGGCGCATATGGCGCGAACGTCAGCCACGCTCTCCTCCTGTTCGATGCCGCTCCGGTCCACCACAACCTTAGCCGCCGATGGCCTTTTGGCAAAGATTGATGCAGAAACACGCCTCCATGACGCCCCGCTCCGCCCTCGCCTCCGCCACCGACCCGCGCCAAAGAGTGAAGGCGATCGGGCTCATGGCGCTCGCCACGCTCTGCTTCGCCGTGCTCGACTCGACGGGCAAATATCTCATCGTCAAGGAGGGCGTGCCGGTCGCCGAGGTCACCTGGCTCCGCTTCGTCGGCCATGTGGTGTTCAGCGCCGCCGTGCTGTGGCCTTTCGCGCTCAAGCCGTCGCTTCGCTCGGCCAAGCCTTTGGTGCAGATTTTCCGCTCCGTGCTGATGGTCGTGACCACGGCATTCAATTTTATCGCGCTCCGTTACCTTCAGCTCGACCAGACCGTCACCATCTTCTTCCTCACGCCGCTCCTGGTCGCGGCGCTGGCCGGGCCGTTGCTTCATGAGTGGGTGGGCTGGCATCGTATGCTCGCCATCGTCGCCGGCTTTTTCGGCGTGCTGCTGGTGATGCATCCGGGCATCGGCACGGTCCACTGGGCCATGCTGCTAGCTCTCGTCGCGACCTTCGGTTATGCGCTTTACAACCTCGCCACGCGCTATCTCGCCGCCTTCGACCCTCCATCCGTGACGCAGACCTATACGCCGCTGGCCGGGGTGCTGATCCTCGCCCCCTTCGCCCTTGGCGCCTGGCATTGGCCTCAGGGCGCCGGCCAATGGGTGCTGCTCGCCTCGCTCGGCTTCTGGGGCGGCCTCGGCCATTGGCTCCTGATCCTGGCTCACCGCAGCGCGCCGGCGCCGGTGCTGGCGCCGTTCATCTATCTCGGCCTGATCTGGATGTCGGCGGCGGGATTCCTCGTGTTCGGCGACCTGCCGACCTTGTGGACGCTGTCGGGCGCCGCGGTCGTGATCCTGTCTGGCCTTTATCTCTTGGCCCGGGAGCGGAAGCAGCTGGGCGAGGCCAAAGGCGGCCCGGCCTCCGACATTGCCACGCAATGATCATCCGCCGATGCAACTTTCGGGCGCCCTCGCGGTTATAGCACAAGCGTTGGCGCTCTCGGAGGTGCCTCTCGATGCCGGCCATGCTCAAACGCGCGCTCATTGCGGGCCTCGCGGGTTTCGTCTTGGCCGTCGCCGCCACCGCCGCGACACTTATGGCCACGCTCATGGCAGGCCACGCCGCCTTGTCTCAGGCCCCCGCTTCTCAGGCCCTCGCCGCAAAATCCCTGTGGCAGCCTGTGATGTTGAAGCCCGACGCGGCCGCCCCCCGCAGCTTCTCGTCGCAAGAGAAGCGCAACATCGAAGATGCCGTCAGGACGCAAATTCGCGCCTATGTCGCGCGCGATGCCGAAGAAGCCTTCGCCAAGCTCGCCCCGTCAACCCAGCGTTTTTTCGGCAAGCCGGACAAGTTCCTCCGCTCGATCGCGCAAGAGATCCCGACCATGCTGGATACCCGGCGCTTCGCCTTTCTCGGCGTGGAGCAGGTCGGCGACCGCATCGTGCAGCAGGTGCTGATCACCGACAGCACCGAGCATGAGTGGCTGGCCGAGTTCCAACTCGAGCAGCGGGAGGGCGGCGACTGGCGCATCAAAGGCTGCATCCTTCAGGCTACGCCGGGTCAGCAGGCTCAAATATCGTCCGGCGCGTCGGAGGCCTTGGCGTAGCGCCGGCGCACCTCCTCGGTGAAGCTGGTAAAGCGCGCCTCCTCGATCGCCTCCCGCGCGCGCGCCATCAGCTCCTGATAGAACTGGACATTGGCGTAGCTGAGCAGCATGGCGCCGAGTGTCTCCCCCGACCTCACCAGATGATGCAGATAAGCGCGCTCATAATGCGCCGCCGGGCAGGCGCTCTCGGGATCGAGCGGCGTCGGGTCGTCGGCATAGCGGGCGTTGCGCAGATTGAGCCGCCCGCCCCAGGTGAAGGCCTGGCAATGGCGGCCTGAGCGGGTCGGCATCACGCAATCGAACATGTCGATGCCGCGGGCAATGGAGAGCAGCAGGTCCTCCGGCGTGCCCACGCCCATGAGATAGCGCGGTCGATCCGGCGGCAGGATCGATGTGGCGATCGCGGCCATGTCGAGCATCGCGCTCTGCCCTTCGCCGACGGCGAGCCCGCCAATGGCGTAGCCGTGGAAGCCGATGTCGATGAGCGCATTGGCGCTCAGCTCCCTGAGATCGGGATAGACGCTGCCCTGCACAATGCCGAACAAGGCTTGGCCTGGCGCGCCCGAGCCAGCGAATGCCCGCTTGGAGCGTTCTGCCCAGCGCAGCGACAGGTCGAGCGAGGCGCTCGCCTCCTCGCGCGTCGCCGGATATGGCGTGCACTCGTCGAGCACCATCTGGATGTCGGCGCCGAGCAGGCATTGCACCTCGATTGCGCGCTCGGGCGAAAGCGCGACGGTGGCGCCGTCGATATGGGACTGGAAGGTGACGCCCTCTTCGTCGATGCGCCGCAGCTTGGCCAGCGACATGACCTGATAGCCGCCGGAATCGGTGAGGATGGGCTTGTCCCAATGCATGAATTTGTGCAGGCCGCCGAGCTTGGCGATGCGCTCGGCGCCGGGCCTCAGCATCAGATGATAGGTGTTGGCGAGAATGATGTCGGCGCCCGCCGCCGCCACGTCCTCGGGAAACATGGCCTTGACCGTGGCGCCGGTGCCGACCGGCATGAAGGCGGGCGTGCGCACGACCCCGCGCGGCGTGGCAATGGTGCCGGTCCGCGCGCTGCCGTCCCGCACTTTGACCGTGAATGAGAAGCGATCAGTCATGCGCGCCTCGCGCCGGGCTGAGTAGGCAGGCATCCCCATAGGAATAGAAGCGATAGCGCTGCGCGACGGCATGGTCGTAAGCGCGCTTCATCAGATCGAGCCCCGAGAAGGATGCCACCAGCATGAACAGGGTTGAGCGCGGCAAATGGAAGTTGGTCAAGAGGCGATCGACGAAGCGGAAGCGATAGCCCGGCGTGATGAACAGATTGGTGGCGCCGAAAAAGGGGGCAAGCCTGCCCTCTTTGTCTGCGGCACTTTCCAGGAGCCGGAGCGAGGTAGTGCCGACGGCGACGACCCTCCCTCCCCTCGCCTTCACCGCGTTCAGCGCCTCGGCGGTCGCGGCGGTGACGGTGCCGCGTTCCGGATGCATGACGTGTTGTGACGTATCGGCGGCTCTCACGGGCAGGAAGGTGCCGGGTCCGATATGCAAGGTCACGAAATGCTCCGAGACGCCCTTCTCGGCAATCGCCTTCATGAGCCGCTCGGTGAAATGCAAGCCGGCGGTCGGCGCGGCGACGGCGCCCTCGTCCCGCGCGAAGACGGTCTGATAATCACTGCGGTCGCGCTCGTCGGAAGGGCGGCGCGAGGCGATGTAGGGCGGAAGCGGCATTTCGCCGAACCGCGCAATCGCTTCATCGAGGCTCGCATGGCTGAAGTCGAAGGCGAGAGTCACCTCGCCCTCCTCGCCCCGTCCCTCGACCGTGGCGGCCAAGGTGCCGAGCAGACAGATCTTTTCGCCCTGGCCGAACACAACGCGATCTCCGACTTTAAGCCGCTTGGCCGGGCGCGCCAGAGCCTGCCAGCGATGACCGTCGAGCCGCTCGATCAGCGTGACGGCGATCTGCGCCGTGGCGCCGTCGCGCTCGCGCACACCTCTAAGTTCTGCCGGGATCACCTTGGTGTCGTTGAACACGAGCGCATCGCCCGGACGGAGCAGACCGGGAAGGTCGAGCATCGTCCGGTCGGCAAAGGGAGGCTCCGCTCCGGGCGCGACCACCAGCAATCGCGCGGCGTCGCGCGGCACGGCCGGGCGCAGCGCAATCAACTCCTCCGGCAGATGGTAGTCGAAGTCGTCGACGCGCAACGGACGCTCGTGCCTAAGCCTGGTCGGCGGCGACCCGCACGCTCAGCATCTTGTCGGGATTGGCCGGCGGCTCGCCGCGATTGATCTTGTCGACATTCTCCATACCCTCGATCACGCGTCCCCACACCGTGTATTGGCGATCGAGGAAACTCGCATCGTCGAAGCAGATGAAGAATTGGCTGTCGGCGGAATCGGGCGACTGCGCGCGCGCCATCGACACGGCGCCGCGCGTATGCGGCTCGGTGTTGAACTCAGCCTTAAGTTTCTGGCCCGAGCCGCCCATGCCGGTTCCGGTCGGGTCGCCGGTCTGGGCCATGAACCCCTCGATGACGCGATGGAACACCGTGCCGTCGTAGAAGCCTTTGCGCGCGAGCTCCTTGATGCGGGCGACGTGGTTGGGGGCGAGATCGGGACGCATCTGGACGGTCACGCGGCCCTTGCTGGTCTCGATGATGAGGGTGTCTTCGGGTTTTGCCATGGAAGCGATCCTTGTTGCGGGCCGAGCCTATTTCTCGATCGTCGCCTTCTTGATGAAATCGAGCTTGGGAAACGCCTTCCCGAGGTAAGCGTTGCCTAGGCTTTGCACGATGCCTTGGTTCGGGCCATGGCCCTTGGGCGAGCCTTCGCCATACCCGCCGAAGAGCGAATCGGCAACGTCCATGCCCGAGACGACTTTTCCAAAGGGCGAAAAGCCCTGTCCGTCGAGCCCGGCGTTGTCGCCGAAATTGATGAACACCTGGGTCGTGCGCGTATTCGGTCCTGCCGTTGCGAAGGTGACGGTGCCGCGGGCGTTGCTCTGCTTTACGGCGTCGTCCTTGATATTGGCGTCTTGCCACACCGCCGAGATCTTCGGGTCGCCATTGATGCCGAACTGCACCATGAAGCCGTCGAGCACGCGGAAGAAGCGCGCGTCGTTGTAGAAACCGTTCTTCACCAGATTGTAGAAGCGGTCGGCGCCGTTCGGCGCCCAATCGCGATGCACCTCGATCACGAAGGTGCCCTTGCTGGTGTCGAACTTGGCCTTGTAGACGGCGGGCGCCTGCTCGTTCAGGCTTGCGGGATCCGACAAATCGCCGGCGCGGACGGGGCTGTGGGCAGCGAGACTACCGAGCACGAGGGCCGCGGCGAACAAAATGCTTGCCTGAAATCTCATGACACCTCCTTGGGGAATTTTCAGGAACCGCACTAGGGTCCAGACCCTATCCGGCAAACTTCTTCTTGAGCGCGGCGGTCACGACTGGCGGGACGAAAGACGAAACATCGCCGCCCATGGCGGCAATCTGGCGAACGAGACTTGCCGCGATATGCCGCGCTCCCGGCGAGGAGGCCAGAAACACCGTCTCGATCTCCGGCGCAAGGGCCTGGTTCATCCCGGCCATCTGCATCTCGTAGTCGAAATCGCCGGCGTCGCGCAGGCCCCTGATGACGACCGTGGCCTTCGCGTCCTTAGCCGCATCGACAGTCAAATTATCGTAAGTGGTTACTTCGAGCTTGAGGCCGATCTCCCGCGCCACGGGGTTCAACACCTCTGAGGTCAGCTTCACGCGCTCCGCAGCGGTGAACAGAGGATGCTTGTCGTGATGGGTGCCGATGGCGATCACCAATTTATCGACGAGATGGGCCGCCCGGCGCACGATGTCGACATGGCCGTAGGTGACGGGATCGAAGCTGCCGGGATATAGGCCGATACGCGTGCTCACGGCTCCACGCCCTCGCCGCCGTCGGCTTCATCGCCGCCATTCTCGTCGGGAATGTGCTCGACCGAAACCACGCGCTCGCCCTCAGCGGTCGAGAACACGATCACCCCTTGGGTCGAGCGCCCCATCAGGCTGATGTCCTGAACCGGCACGCGGATCAGCTGACCGCCATCGGTGACGAGCATGATCTGGTCGGTCTCCTCGACCGGGAAGGAAGCGATCAGCTTACCGTTCCGCTGGTTGACGATCATGGCGATGATGCCTTTCCCGCCGCGGCCCGAGATGCGGTACTCGTAGGCGGATGTACGCTTGCCGTAGCCGTTCTCCGAGACCGTCAGCACGAACTCCTCGTGCGCGCTGAGCTCGGCGTAACGCTCGGGGCTCAACACCACCGTCTCCTGACCGTTGCCCTCGGCTTCCATCTCCTCGACATCGACGCCCCCGCGGCGAATGACGTTGGCCTGGCGGACATAAGCGGCGCGCTCGGCCGGCGACGCCTCGATATGGTTGAGGATCGCCATGGTGATGACCTGGTCGCCGCGCTCGAGCTTGATGCCGCGCACGCCGGGCGACTCGCGGCCCTTGAACACGCGCACATCGATTACCGGGAAGCGGATAGCCTGGCCTTCGGCCGAGGTCAGCAGCACGTCCTGCTGCTCGTTGCAGACATCCACGCCGACGATGCGGTCGCCGGGATCGAGCTTCATGGCGATCTTGCCGTTCTGGCGCACCTCAATGAAGTCGGAGAGCTTGTTGCGCCGGACGCTGCCGTAATTGGTGGCAAACATCACGTCGAGCTTCGCCCAGGTGGCCTCGTCCTCCGGGAGCGGCAGGATGGTGGTGATGGTTTCGTCCTTGCCGAGCGGCAGGAGATTGACCAGCGCCTTGCCGCGCGCCTGCGGCGCCGCCAGCGGCAGCCGCCATACCGTCATCTTGTAAGCCATGCCGCGCGAGGAGAAGAACAGGACCGGCGTGTGCGTGTTGGCGATGAAGATGCGGGTGACGAAATCCTCCTCGCGCGTCGCCATGCCGGCGCGGCCTTTGCCGCCGCGGCGCTGGGAGCGGTAGGCGGATAGCGGCACGCGCTTGATGTAGCCCTTGTGGGAGACGGTGACGACCATGTCCTCGCGCTGGATCAGGTCTTCGTCCTCAACCTCGCCTTCCATTTCGGTGATCTCGGTGCGGCGCGGGGTGCCGAACTCGGTCTTTATTGCTGTCAGCTCGTCCTTGACGATCGACACGATGCGGGCGCGCGAACGCAAGATGTCGAGATAGTCGCCGATCTGCTCGCCGAGCGTCTTCAGCTCGTCGCCGACCTCGTCCCGGCCGAGCGCGGTGAGCCGCTGCAGGCGGAGATCGAGGATGGCGCGGGCCTGGTCCTCGGACAGGCGGTAGGTGCCTTTGGCGGAAACCTTGTGGCGGGGGTCGGCGATCAGTTCGACCAGCGCGACCACGTCCTTGGCCGGCCAGTCGCGAGCCATCAATTGCTCGCGGGCCGTGGCGGGATCCGGCGCCTTGCGGATCACGGCGATGACCTCGTCGATATTGGCCACGGCGATGGCCAAGCCCACCAGGACATGAGCGCGATCGCGGGCCTTGCGCAGGAGGAACTTGACGCGCCGCCCGACCACCTCCTCGCGGAACTCGGTGAAGGCGCGGATCATGTCCTTGAGGTTGAGCTGCTCCGGCTTGCCGCCGATCAGCGCCACCATGTTGCAGCCGAAGGTCGATTGCAGCGGCGAGAAGCGGTAAAGCTGGTTCAGCACCACGTCGGCCATGGCGTCGCGCTTCAGCTCGATGACCACCCGCATGCCCTGGCGGTCGGACTCGTCGCGAATGTCGGAAATGCCCTCGATCTTCTTCTCGCGCACAAGCTCGGCGATCTTCTCCACCATCGCCGCCTTGTTCACCTGATAAGGGATCTCGGTGATGATGAGCGCATCGCGCTCCTTGCGGACGGTCTCGGTGGTGACGCGGCCGCGCATGAGAACGGAGCCGCGGCCTTTGTAATAGGCCGAGCGGATGCCGGTGCGGCCGAGAATGAGCCCGCCGGTGGGAAAGTCGGGACCGGGGACGATCTCCACCAGCTCATCGATGCCGATGGCGGGATTGTCGAGATAGGCGATGCAGGCGTCGGTCACCTCGCCGAGATTGTGCGGCGGGATGTTGGTGGCCATGCCGACAGCGATGCCGCCGGCGCCGTTGACCAGAAGATTGGGAAATTTCGCCGGCAGCACGACCGGCTCGCGCTCGCGGCCGTCGTAGTTCGGCTGGAAATCGACCGTGTCGTTCTCCAGGTCGTCGAGCAGGGTCATGGCGGGACGCGCCAGCCGGACCTCGGTGTAGCGCTCGGCCGCGGGCGGATCGCCGTCGACGGAGCCGAAGTTCCCCTGCCCATCGATGAGGGGAAGGCGCATCGAGAATTCCTGCGCCAGGCGGACCAGCGCGTCGTAGATCGCCTGATTGCCGTGGGGATGGTACTTACCCATGGTGTCGCCGGTGACGCGCGCCGATTTGTTGTAGGCGCGGTCCGGCGTGTAATTGTTCTCGTGCATCGAATAGAGGATGCGGCGATGCACGGGCTTCAGCCCGTCGCGCACGTCGGGAAGCGCGCGCGACACGATCACGCTCATGGCGTAATCGAGATAGGAGCGCTTCATCTCGTCGATGAGCGAGATGGGCCTGATGTCAGAGGGGACCGGGCCCTCGACCTCTGTCTTGTCGTTGTCAGCCAAGGAAGGAGGAAGCCTGTTCTAAAGAGGTGAGCGAAGCCCATGCCGTCGGCGGCGGAACGGCGAAAGCCTGTCACGCGCGAGACCGAAAACGATGGAAGTAAGACGCTTCTCTATAGCTGATTTGGCGGCGTGTTCGCAACCGCGCAGAGGGGGCAAAGGGCATCTGATTTCAGCCACGTTTCCAAAGACTTAACTTGACACCGGGGCGACAATTCCGCGTTGCACAAGAGAGCGATTCGTCAGCCGCCGGAGAGTCGCGCCGAAAGCAAAAATAGGGGAACGAACGAGTCGCCGAGACGTTGTTCAGGGAGGCGGTCACGCGCCGTGACGTCGCGGCCCGGATCGCGAAGCGATACCCCCTACCCCCGATGAACAACAGACGGAGTGAAACGATGAATCGATTTCTTTCATGCACGGCCCTCGGCCTCGTGCTGGGCCTTTCGCCGGCACTGGCCGAGCCCCAGCTTCCGGCCGACGACACGCAGGCCCCGCCTGCCGTCGAGCAACCGGCGCAGCCTTCCGAGGCCATGCCGGCTGAGCCCTCTGAGCCCTCAGACCCGGCAGCCCCGATCCCGGGCGACTCCTCGGAGATGTCGCCTCAGATTTTGCCGACGGATCCCGGTGAGGCAACCCCTCCGCCGCAATCCTCAGAGGCGCCGCAACCGCCGGCACAGCCCGGCGAAGCATTGCCTCCGCCGCAATCCTCAGAGGCGCCGCTGTCGATTGAACCAGCTGCACCGAAGTCGGCCGAGGCTTCCGGTGGCGCTCAGTTCCTCACGAAGCAGGAGAGCGGCGATGTTCTGGCGAGCAATCTGATCGGCGAGTCGGTCTACAACGGTCAGGATGAGGCCATTGGCGGCATCAACGACCTCATCACCGACGAGAGCGGCAAGGTCGTCGCCGTGTTGATCGGCGCCGGCGGTTTCCTCGGCATGGGCGAGAAGGACGTGGCTATCCGTTTCGAGGACCTCAGGCTCGTCCGCGAAGAGGACAACGGCATCAAGGTGATCGCCGATCTCAACCAAGACACGCTCGCCTCGGCGCCCGATTACGAGACGCTGGCCGAGCAGCAGGTCGCCGTGGGTTCCAATAAGGGCGACCGCGAGGACACTGGCGACCAGCCTAGCCCGTAACGCGTATGGAGAGTCCCCCTTAACGTCACGAGCGTAGGGGTTCCGAGCCCGGCCTGCCGGCAAAAGGCAGGCCGGGCTTTTTAGCGCTCGCTCGCGGACGTTTGCGGCTTAGGCGCTGCCCCCAGCCCCAAGAGGGTCGTGAACCGCTGCTGCGCGCCGCGCATGAGGCTGCCCACGCAGTCTCCGGCCCAGGCCTTCCGCTTTAGGGCCGGGTGCTCGACGAAGTGCCACGACAGGATCGCCAAGGCGAGCACGGCGGGGAAACTGGACACCAAGAGCCACCCCGGCGTGACCAGAGGGTTCAGCATGACGAAGGTCTGCTGGATGGGAAAGCAGAGAATGTAGAGGCCATAGGAGTAGTCGCCGATCAGATTGAAGCGCCGAATCGGCCCTCCCGGCACCAGGGCGAACCAGAGGAGGCCGTAGGTCAGCGCCACTCTGAACGCCGCCTCGTAGGCTGGACAAGATTAGGTCGCCACCGCCGCCACGCCCAGCACGAGCACGACCCTGAGATCCAACCTAATCTTGTCGGCGAAGAGATAGAAGGCGCCGCCCAGGAAAAAATCGAGGACGAAACGGGTCGCGCTGTCGATCGCGCCAATGTCCGTGCGCCAGGAGGTGGCGAAGGTGACGAAGGCATAGAGGCCGAGGATCACGGCGAGCGTCAGCGTGGCGCGGAATCGTGTCGCCAGCACTCCGACGAGAGCGAAGAGCGCGAGCAAGACGTAGCACACGGTCTCATAACGCAAGGTCCAAAGCGGCGGATCGATCACGCCGCTTTCAGGGACCTGCTCGAACACGCCGGGCAACGTCATCGAATGGGTGACGAGCGACGCAGTCAGCGGCACGAACAGCTAGGGCCGCGGATCGGTGAAATACTCCCCGAGCGAGGCCGAGGTCACGACCGGGCCGAGCACAAAGGCAATGCCGATACAGGCGACGAGAAGGGCGGGGAACAGGCGAAGGAAGCGCGCCACGGCATAATCGACGAGGGTCGGTTGCGTCATCACGCTGCGCGTGACGAGAAAGCCCGAGATGATGAAGAACACGTCGACCGCCAGGCGCCCGATCTCGAGCCTCTCGACGTCGATGAGCGCGTCCGCCGTCTGGTCGTGCGCGACGAGCGTGAAGCTGTGATCGACGATCACGGCCGAGGCCGCGAGGAACCTGATCAGATTGAAATTGTTGTCTCTGCCGTGAAGCAGAGCGGCGATCGTGTTCGCCATAGGCCCATCCCGCGAGCTACTCCCGCTAACGAATCCGTGCGGCTATTGCTGTGGCCTCGCGCACTCGACCCAAGCAAGGATTGTACCGGAGGCAAAAATCAGGCGACAGTGAGGCTCCAAACAGCGTTAAGCTTCGTGCTTAATGCGGTGGCATCGATCTGCCAAGCGGGGCTCTCCTAGAACGGGATCTCGTCGTCAAGCTCCTTGTCGAAGGCGGCGCCGCCCTTCCCGCCACCTGCGCCCCCGCCGGCAAACGGACCGGATCGCCCGAAATCGCCACCGCCGCGTTGCTCGCTCTCGCCCGCGCCGTCGCGCTGTTTCGCGTCGAGCATGGTGAGCTGGGCGTTGAACCCCTGGAGCACGACCTCGGTGGTGTAACGCTCCTGCCCCTGCTGGTCCTCCCATTTGCGCGTTTGGAGCGAACCCTCGAGATAGACCTTGGCGCCCTTCTTCAAATATTGCTCGGCGATTCTCGCGAGATTCTCATTGAAGATGACCACACGATGCCATTCGGTCTTCTCGCGGCGCTCGCCGGACGCCTTGTCACGCCAGCTCTCGCTCGTCGCCACGCGTAGATTGGCGATGGGGCGGCCATCCTGGGTATGGCGGATTTCAGGATCGGCACCGAGATTGCCGATCAGAATGACCTTGTTGACCGATCCGGCCATGTGACGAGACCTCCATGCGGGGCTTCAGCGGCTTAGCGCCTGCCCCACTCTACTG